>Ga0315316_10000604_pt1 | contig 23908 bp, 14 predicted proteins | sample M160m3416metaG_FD_203702 | JGI IMG/M metagenome (GOLD analysis project Ga0315316, IMG submission 203702) | Ammonia-oxidizing marine archaeal communities from Monterey Bay, California, United States - M1 60m 3416 | ecosystem: Environmental > Aquatic > Marine > Intertidal zone | place: USA... | reverse complement strand
TCTGAGTTTCCATCGGCCGCAACCGCCCCTTCATCCGATTCGAATGGTCCGCAACTGCCGTCAGATTCCTCGCCCTCTGTCGCCGCTTCCCCGCCCTCTGTCGCCGCTTCCGATGGGCTGTCTGCCTTTTCCGGAGCCTCATCGGAGGTGGCTTTCGGCTTCGTGTCCGCCGGCTTTTCTTCCTTCGGTTGCTCCGTCACCGGCTGAGGCTGCGGGGCATCGTCTTTTTTCTTTGCTGGTTCCGGCTGCTCCGGCGATGGCTCGTCGGTCTTTTCTGCCTCAGCCTTTATCTCAGGCTTTGCATCACCTGTCGGTGCTTCTGCCGGATCCGTCGTTTTCTCATCCGGAGTGTCCGGCAAGACGGGCGTCCGAATCATAGGAGTCTCTTTGTTTTCTGCGTAATAAGCCTCGATATCCGCATCTGTGACCTCTCCGACCGCAGCTTCCATGGATGCATAGTCGAGCTCCAGGAACGCCAGTTTCGCTCGAAAGTCCATCCGAAAGCCTGGCGTTCCAGGTCCATCCTGATTTGGAAACTTGGTGCTGCACTCAGCAAACAGCGCTTCGACCTCAGCGTCTGTGGGCTGCTCGACTTCATCAACAAACTGGTCGACATCCAAAGCAACGGTATTCAGTTGCTGCCGCACGTTCAGGCGACGAAAATATTGCCAATAGACCTCCGGTCCCGGTGGTAGAGAGCTGGTACGAGGACGCAGCGTCAGATAAGCCAACTGAGCTTTGATCTCGTCACCCAGAATACCGAACAGCGTCTCGTCATTCATCGACTTGCGGTCGTATGACAAACTGTTGCGGATACTGACATAGTCTTTTTCCGTCAGCATGTCTGAAGTGATCTGTTTCAGATAATCATTGACCATGTCCTTGTTGACCGTAACGCCGATTCGATCGGCTTCAGCTCGCATCAATTTTCCAAAGATCACGTCTTCTCGGTTGGTCTGATGTCCAAACCCGAAAAGTCGGGCAAACTGTCGTCCAAATTGTTCGCCGTAAACGGCTTCCGAAGCCTGCAGGACAAACTGATTGGCGATGGAGCGACGCACCTCCAGGTTGAACATTTCCTCTTCTTCAATCACGCCCAGAGACGTGCTGAGACCGCCATCTTCGACGAATCCCGGCAAAACGAATCCGAGGACCGCTCCCAGTGCCGCCCCGCCAAGGCCCCATTGCAGCCAGCGTCCCTGACCGACGCCCGCAATGCCGAAGACGGCGCCTCCGGCCAGCAGGCCCAATAGCCACAGATTCGCTGATGTATCACTGAAAAGACTGTCGAGAGTGAACAGCAGCATCGACAGGATGACCATCACGATCATCATGCCCGAAGAGTATTTTCGGAAGAACTTAAATGGAGAGGCCATGTGGAGAAAACGCCTTGTTCCGGCGGAAGCAATTTGCCAGCCTGGCTTGACAGATGGGGTGCGGAGTCGTATCCCACCCACAAAATTATAGACTTTTATTGACGATCACGGTCCGGTCGGCTTCGTGCATGCAGCTGGCGAACGTCAGACGAGCCGCGGATTTTAGCCGTCGCAGCCAATGAAACAAGGTCAACCCAAACCAAGGGTTACGTCGCTGACAAGACTTACGGAGCCGTAATGTCCAAGACATTAATCATTGCAGAAAAACCGAGCGTAGCGACCGACCTTGCTCGAGTTTTGGGCAAGCTTCCCGGGATCGGCAAATTTACGAAACAAAAGGACTATTTCGAAAACGATAATGCCTGCATTTCGTCCGCTGTGGGACATCTGGTCGAGTTAAAAATGCCGCTGACTCCGGAGGGAAAAAAACTTCCGTGGAGCATGAAACACCTGCCGGTCATCCCGGACCGTTTTGACCTGCAGCCCATCGAACGCAACGAAGCACGTTACAAATTGCTGGTCCGGCTGCTGAAAAAGAAAGATGTCGATACCGTCGTTAATGCCTGCGATGCAGGACGCGAGGGCGAACTGATTTTCCATTACGTGCTGCAGCTGGCCAACTTGTCCAAAAAACTGACCGTCAAACGGATGTGGATGCAGTCCATGACCGACGGTTCGATCCTGCAGGCGTGGGACGAGCTGCGTGCTGAGGACGAAATGAAAAACCTGGCCGATGCGGCCATGTGTCGTTCAGAAAGCGACTGGCTGATCGGACTGAACGGGACTCGTGTACTGACCGCATTCAACTCCCGCCACGGAGGCTTTAACGTCACGACAGCGGGGCGGGTTCAGACGCCGACACTGGCAATACTGGCCGACCGTGAAAAAATTATCAGGGCATTCGTACCCCGGACATATTGGGAAATCCAGGGAACTTTCGGCGTTGAAAAAGGAGAATACACCGGCCGCTGGTTTCGTGAAGACTTTAAGAAGGACAAAGACGACAACCACAAGAAAGCAGAACGAGTCTGGACGCAGGAAGAAGCTGACACCATTGTCGCACGCTGCAATGGTCTGGCTGGAGTTGTCGAAGAAACCAAGAAGCCTCAGAAGCAGGCCCCGGAGCGGCTGTTTGACCTCACCAGTCTGCAGCGTGAGGCCAGCAGCAAGCACGGCTTCAGTGCTCAGCGAACCCTGCAGGTGGCTCAGGCGCTTTACGACAAGTACAAGCTGCTGACCTATCCTCGTACTGATTCCCGCTATCTGCCGGAAGACTACGTCGACACGGTCAGGGATACAGTGAAAGGATTCTCAAAAGGCAAGACCGGCGAATCGTTTGATGCTGGCTTTCCCGTGTATTCCAAATGGATCCTGGACAACAAGCGCATCACGCCGTCAAAGCGAGTGTTCGACACGTCGAAAGTCAGTGATCACTTCGCCATCATTCCCACGGGTAAAGTGCCCACCGCCAAACTGGACGACGCCGCCAAGAAACTCTATGAACTTGTCTTGCGCCGCTTTTTGGCGATCTTTTATCCGCATGCCGAATACGAACTGACCAGCCGAATCACACGCATTGGCGAAGACAGCTTCAAGACGGATGGACGCGTGCTTGTCGTGCCCGGCTGGCTTGAAGTTTACGGTCGTAAACCGGGTGTGGCTGGCGATAAGGACGAACTGGTCGCTGCAAAAGACGGCGAGCCCGCCAGCGCAAATCCCGTTGAGTCACAGCAGAAGGAAACAAAACCGCCGGCTCGATACAACGATTCCACGCTGCTGTCTGCAATGGAGACAGCTGGCAAGCGAGTCGACGATGAAGAACTTCGCGAAGCGATGAGTGAACGCGGGCTGGGCACTCCGGCGACGCGGGCAAACATCATCGAAGGGTTGATCAGGCAGAAATACCTGTTCCGCCATGAACTCAACCGCCGCGATCTGGTCGTGTCCAACAAGGGACTGGCCCTGTTCGACCAGCTTCAGGAAATCGGCATCGACACGCTGCAATCGCCGGAAATGACGGGCGAATGGGAACACAAGCTGAAGATGATGGAAAGAGGTGAGCTGGAACGCGAAGCGTTTATGAACGAGATCAAGTCACTCACTGTCGACATCGTCGAACAGACGCGTGACTACACGAACGAGTTGGTCAACCGCGATTTTCCGGACCTCGAAGCCACATGTCCGGAATGCAGCGGTACGAAGATGAAACAGACGGACGGTGTGTACGAATGCAGGAACCCGGAATGCACGTTCCGCCTGAAGAAACATATCGCCAGTCACGAAATCACAGAAACCGAAGCCCGCGAACTGATCACCAATAACAAAGTCGGGCCGATCGAAACCTTTAAGAACCGGTTTGGAGCTCAGTTCACCGCTGAGCTGACGCTTGAAAAGGCGAAGCGTTCGTGGAAGGTAAATTTCGTCTTTGAAGGTGATTCAGAACGGGAAGACGAACTGAAAAACCTGTCTGAGGACCAACTGCTGTGTGAAGTACCGATATTGGACGGTGCCGATGAGTTGGTCAAAGTGTATGAAACCGAACGTGCCTTTCTGGCACCGAAAATGGCAACAAAAAAAGATGAACGAGGAGTGCGGTTAAGCAAGACTATTCTGCAGAAGGAAATCCCGACTGATCAGGCATTCAAGTTGTTCATGAAAGGCAAGACGGACCTGATGCCGGACTTCGTGTCAAAAAAGAAGGGCCGCAAGTTTTCCGCTCATCTGACACTTGACCGAGCCACGGGAAAAATCGGCTTCGAGTTTGCACCTCCGAAGAAGAAGGCAGAAGGTGACAAGACTGCCAAAAAGAAAGCCACGAAGAAAAAGTCGCCTGCGAAAAAAACGGCCAAAAAGAAAGCCGCGAAGAAGAAGACTGTCAAGAAGAAGACCGCGAAGAAGAAGTCACCGACGAAAAGTGACGACGGCGTAGATGCTGTTGGTGACAACGGATAGGCGATGCTGCCTGCTGCAGGGCAGAGGTCCTTAAAATCGCGCCCGGGATGTTCTCGGCAGTACACTCAGACAACGGCTCTGCCCACAACACACGAATCCGCAGCAAAGGCACAGCAGCACGGCCCGGTAACATATCCATCGGGAGTTGCTGACAATCCCGGGCACTACGTCACTTCGGACAGTGTTCATGCCTGTCGACGTGAAATCATCCAAGAACCGATCACCAGCGACACGGTGCCCACCGCAGTCAGAATCCCGCAGGGAAGCAGCATTTCGGTAAACGTGAAACCACGCCAGATCGCACCTTCCATCGAATACACGGCCCACTTAACTGGGTCAAAATTGCTGAGCGTCTGAATGAACGGCGGCATAAACACCACCGGGACCATGCCGCCGCCGAACATCGCCATGACGGTGCAGATGCCCCAGACAGTACCGCTGACAGCCTGTTCCGTCCGGCCCAGCAGTGACAGGGGCAGCATCAGGCCAACAAAGCACACGCCAGTGGAAACGATGGACAGCACCAGCAAATCCCAGCGTCGAGGCCGCATTCCCAGACCCACCGCGAGCATAATCATTGTCGTCAGCACAAGCATCAGGCACAGAAAACACGCGACTCCTTTGCCGGCCAGCAGTTGCGAGCGAGTCAGTGGCGACACCAGCAAACGAGTGTGAGTTCCCAAAGTGTTTTCGCGAACAATCAAGGTTGCGAAGCCTGCCACGCAGCCCATTACTGCCCACACCATGGCCTGCGGGAAACTGATGTCCCAGCCGGAACGCACCTTGCTGAGTATTGCGGCTCGGGAACCTGGATCCGGACTGCGCGAAACATCAATGTACGTCACACTTGCCAACCGCAATTCGCCACGACCCCGGGCTGCTTCCTGTTCCATATCCCCCGGCGCAGTATCGGCGGTCGACTGCACCTGTTCGATAGAATCAATCAGGCCGGCCAGTGACTCCATCATCGTGCTCAACACCACTCGGGTCGGTAAAGGAACAGAATCATCGGCCTGGATTTCTTTCCTGGAATCTTCGATCAGAGGTCGTAGTGTGGCGGGGTCCTGAAAACGGTCCATCACAAGACCACCTATCGCCTGCATCACCATTCCTTCCAGCATCCCGGCCTCTGCCCTGCGGGACGGATCCAGGCCAAGGTGAATCGGCGGTGCATCTTTCCAGATGACACCGGCTGTCATACCGAATTCCGGAGGAATGATGATCACGCCCGCATGACTGCCCCTGCGCACACTGTCGACAGCATCTTCGCGCGGCAATTCATCGACATCAACGACTTCGTTGTCCTGCAGATTCTTCACGAATCGACGGGAGACAGGCGACCGATCCCGATCACACACCGCGATCTTCAGAGCATTGCTGCCGGACGGGCCGAAGTTCATGATCGACCCGAAAAACAGGGCCATCAGCACGGGAAATGCCAGCATGAAAAACATTCCCAGCTTGTCCCGCGAAATCAGCTTCAGGTCCTTCAGGGACAGAATCAATATGCGTTTCATCAGGCAGACCACAGTAACAAAGCAAACATCGTTTCAGATAAGAAATCGTTCACGTACTGATTCACACTGTCGTTCACTCTGCTCAGTCGTCTCGCAGACTACGACCGGTCAGCGACAGAAACACGGCCTCAAGATCCGGCTGATTAATCTGCAGTGCCTTGAATGCAACACCGGACTCCGACAGCCGAACAACTTCCCGCACGGGTTCGTTTGTCGAAAAACGAAAACTCCGATCTGCCTCCACACCCGGACAGGCAGCCAACTGGCAATCGGGTTCCAGTTCACCTTTCACGATCGCGGCGCCACCATATGTTGTCAGCAGACCGCCCAGAGTATCCATGGCCAGAATCCTGCCGTGGTCCATAACAGCCACACGATCACAGAGCCTCTGGGCCTCTTCCATGTAGTGGGTTGTGTACACGATCGTACGGCCGTTCTTTTTCAGTTCCTCGATGCGATCAAAAATGTGATTGCGAGACTGCGGGTCCACACCAACAGTGGGCTCGTCAAACACGACAACCTCAGGATCATGAATCAACGCCGCGGCCATGTTCAGACGTCGCTTCATACCGCCGGAGTAGGTCCTGACCGGATGCTTACGACGATCGGTGAGCGCCGCGAATTCGAGCATTTCGTGAACTCGGTCTCGCAGATGACCGGCTGACAGACCGTACAGCTGCCCCAGAAACGTCAGGTTTTCCTGGGCCGTCAGTTCTTCGTACAGTGACAATCCCTGCGGAGCAATGCCCAGATAATGTCGAGTGCCTGCATCACAGGGGTTACCTTCGTTAATCCGCACCGTGCCACCGTCCGGCTGCAGAATGCCCACGAGCATGTTTAATGTCGTTGTTTTTCCGGCACCATTCGGTCCCAGCAAACCAAGTATCTCGCCGGCCGTCACATCAAAGCTGACGTCATTCACCGCCAGAGTCGTTCCCAGCGTCTTGCAAATATTTTGAACCTTGATCACCTCAGCCGCGCCCCGCTAAATCGTACTGATAGCCCGTCGCTGTTCGTCGAAAGCCCCCCGATTACGGGCCCTCAACACGAAAATCTCGCGACATCACGGGCGCCGAATACCCGACGAATGAATCAGACAACAGGCACGAGGACACTCATCCTATTCTGCTTAGCGAAGACTACCATTCGCCGGCACGCGAAATCAACGGCCGCACATGAATATCCAGACCCTCGCTACACTGCAGTATGCACGTTATCTGTTATCCGTTCGTGTCTCGCAGCGCGTACAATGCATCCCGACAGCGGATTTTCTGCTATCATCACACCCTGCTTCGCCGCAAGTGCGACAGGGCTGCGTTTCCAGGAGATATCTGGAGACCAGGATGACAGATCCGTCGTGGAAAAACATCATTCGCCGCGCGCCGGGGCCGTCTGAATACTCGGACCAGGCGTGATTCCCTCATAGAGGCCCGGTGAGATGGCGCCCTGGAAGCCGGGACCTGCAATCGTTAAATCTTCGGTCAGTTAAATCAATGTCGTACCCCAGGGTCTCAACACTCAAAACCGCAGATCAGTTTCGAGACCGCCTGGCCGATCTGAACCTGACGCTGCCGCTCGACGAACAGATCGCCACTGGCGCTGACACAACGCTGGCACAGCCGCTGGTCAGCACAGCCGGTCTGATCGGCAACCGATTCTGCATACTGCCGATGGAGGGCTGGGACGGCACAACAGACGGAAAGCCCACCGCACTGACTCGGCGGCGGTGGCAGAATTTCGGGCTGAGCGGTGCCAAGCTGATCTGGGGCGGCGAAGCGGTCGCCGTCCGGCATGATGGGCGGGCGAATCCCAGGCAGCTGCTGATGACAGAAGCAAACCTGAGTGACATCGAAAGTCTGCGAACGCTGCTGGTGAGTACTCATGCTGAACATTTTTCCAAAACCGACGATTTGTGTGTCGGTCTGCAGCTGACGCATTCGGGCCGCTTTGCCCGCCCCAACGAAAAAAAGAAAGCGGAGCCACGGATTTCCTATCGCCACCCGGTACTGGACCACCGCGTTGGTGTTGCCGACGACGCCCCGGTACTTTCCGATGACGAATTGAAGCAACTGATTGATGATTTTGTCGCGGCCTGCGTGCGCGCTCAGAAAGCCGGGTTCTCATGGGTCGATGTGAAGCACTGCCATGGCTACCTGGGTCACGAAATGCTGTCCGGCTTTGACCGTCCCGGTGAATTCGGAGGAAGTTTTGAAAACCGAACTCGCTTCCTGCGCAATGTGGTGGCCGGCATTCGGGCAGAAGCGGGCACGCTGGAAATCGGAGTTCGCGTCAGCATCTTTGATTTCGTCCCGTTCGAACCGGGACAAGGAGCAGAGCGTCTGGGAGTTCCGTCTGCCGATGCCCCCTACCGCTACGCGTTCGGAGGTGACGGAACAGGACAGGGGATCGATCTTGAAGAACCATCAAGATTTGTGCGGCTGCTGGAAGAACTGGGGATCGACCTGCTGTGCACCACAGCAGGCAGCCCGTACTACAATCCACATGTGCAGCGTCCCGCTATCTTTCCGCCGTCCGACGGCTACCAGCCCCCCGAGGATCCACTTGTCGGAGTCCATCGGCAGATTGATGCCACAGCCAGGTTAAAACGTCTCCATCCGAAAATGATCGTCGTCGGCACAGGCTACTCATATCTGCAGGAATGGATCCCGCATGTCGGCCAGGCAGCCGTGCGACAGAACCGCGTTGATTCGGTCGGACTGGGACGAATGGTATTGTCCTATCCGGAACTGCCTGCGGATGTGCTGTCGGGCAGACCGATGATCCGCAAGAAGATCTGCCGCACCTTCAGCGACTGTACGACAGCACCCCGCAACGGCATTGTGTCCGGCTGCTTTCCACTGGATCCGTTCTACAAATCAATGCCGGAACGCGAACAGCTGCAGGCGGCCAAGGCAGACCGCTGATTCCACTGCTGCCTCGAGCCGGCACAGGTTACGACTTTGCAGCCTTTTCTTCCGCGTAGCTGCGACGAATGTACAGTGGTTCCAGCGTGTTGGGGTCGGCCAGCTGACTGTCCGCCAGCATCAGACTTCCGATTTGTGCAACAGCCGCCGCACCTGGAATCCAGAGTGACGAATTCATCAGCATCGATGCATCCGAAAACTGACCGGCAAACTTTGCCAGCCCCGGTCCGGTCACGTGCAGGCCGCGTTCAACGATCTGGCCGACAGCAGCCTGGATAGTTTCAATGCGTACTGCTCCGTCCGCCAGAAAAGCTTCTGACAGTGCGTCCCACGTGTATTCATTAACGAAAACTTCACTGCGCTGGGCGTCGCTGATGACCGCGATTTTGCTGACATCACCAGCAGCCTGTTGGGCAACCGCACGCAGGGTATCCACAGCAACGAGACTGGCAGAATTGGCCCACGCAAATGTCTTGGCAAACACCACGCCCACCCGCAGCCCGGTAAAGCTGCCTGGTCCGACGCTGACCGCGACCGCGTCCATGTCGCACGGAGCCAGATGCAGTGCCTTAAGAATGGCGTCAACCTGCAGCACAAGCGTCTGCGCGTGCCGACGACCTTCGGCAATCAACGAACGCTCTGCCAGAACGCAGCGATCATCTGAGACTGCGATGGAGCCTTCGAAACCGGAAGTGTCAACGGCAAGAATTAACAAATGAGTTTCCAAGGAATATTTCGCCGGCAACCAGCTGGCAGAATCGACTCGGGAATATCCGGTGCGTATTCCCCCGTATAAATTACGAATTCATCATGGCAGGCTGACCACCGGAATCGAGATGCCCCGTCATTTCGCCGGCATGGTAACTACTGCGTACAAACGGCCCACTGGCGACCATGCGAAAACCGAGCTTACGACACAGGTCACCGATTTCATCAAACTCTTCGGGCGGCAGATAACGCTCAACGGGCAGGTGCTCGCGAGTTGGCTGCAGATACTGGCCCAGGGTAATGATGTCGCAGCCAACCGCTCGCAGGTCGGCACAGACGTCCATCAGTTCCTCGCGTGTTTCGCCAAGCCCCAGCATCAGACCACTCTTCGTAGGCATGTCGGGCGCTTCGTCTTTGACCTGCTTCAGCAAATCCAGAGTCCGTTGGTACTCGGCATTGCGACGCACACGATGATACAGTCGAGGCACTGTTTCCGTGTTATGATTGAACACCTCCGGCCGAGATTCAATGACTCGGCGAATGGCCGCACGATTGCCCATAAAGTCGGGAGTCAGTACTTCAACTTCGGCGCCCGTTCGATTGCGTACCGCCAGCACCGTCTCGTACCAGTGATCGGCACCGCCGTCGGCAAGGTCGTCGCGCGTCACTGACGTGAGCACGACGTACTTCAGCCCCAGACGTTCCGCTGCCTCAGCGACCCGCCGGGGTTCATCGATTTCCAGAGACGATGTTTTTCCTTTCGGCACGGAACAGAATCCGCAGGGACGCGTGCAGACGTTCCCGCCAATCATGAAGGTCGCCGTCTGCTGACTCCAGCACTCTGTGCGATTCGGACACTTCGCGCTTTCGCAGACAGTTTCCAGATTGAGATCAGAAATGACATCGTCGGTGTACGCCATGCCAGGCTGCGGCAATGGCCGTTTCAACCAACGGGGCAAGCGACGCCTGGGGGGGTCAGGCGACAGATTGATGATAGGCAAACTGGTCATTGAATTCCGTTTTTATTCCTTAGCTGACTCGTGGCAGCCAAATCAGACAAGCGTAATGAGAGTGTGCAACTGAGAGATTGTGAATAGTGGTTCTTAAAGAACTGACGGCACTCGCGGCGTCCTTCGCAATCGACAACACGGAACTCACGATGCCCCGCCTCTTCCTTCGACAGCCGACGCCCGCTGAACTCTCCTGAGAAAGGGATGGCCCGTGTGAATGTGATACTCCGGGTACCCCACGTTCTCGCAAATGTGTTTGATCAACGACGCACGAACGTGAGCCATAATGGTCGGTCGTACTCGCTCGGCATTCAGTGAGGAAATCCGTTCGCCACGAAGTCCGCGTCCTAACTGCCGAGCCTCGTCCAGCCGCACGCTGACGTTTAGAAACGCACCAAAACAGGTCACTCTTTCGTCAAACCCAATGCCGGTTTCACAGACGAGACCGTGACGGCCTGAGACAACATCCGCGTCATCATCACCACGTCGCGCGACAACTCGGGAATCATGGCATGTTTCAATGATGGCGTCCTGAAGACGCCACCGAAATTCGTTTTCGCCGAGCCCGCATTCGTCAAGCTTGACGACGACATACACTGCCAGCTGTCCGGGCTGATGCAGAATCGTGCCACCATTCCGCTGAACGCGATGCACCTCGATCAGCCGAGACTCAAGTTCCCGTCTCTCCACAGGTAAGTCCAGCAGTGAACCTTCAAGACCTACGGTGATCGTTGGAGGGTGTTCACAGATCAGCACAGCCGCACTCAACCGACTCTGTCGCTTCACCTCGTGGACAACCAGTTTCTGCAGCGCCAGTGCGGACGGGACGTCAACGAGCCCCAAAAGCCGCACCTCGGCCGCTTCGATGGTGTTGTTGGTGAAGGATTCCCAGTCGACAGTCATTGATTTGACGTTTCATGATGTCCCAAGCGAATACAAACCGAATTGCCACAGTTGACGCAGCATTCACCCGTAAAAAGTTTAACCAGCGACCTGTAAAGTGCTTCAGCAACGACTGTGGTCCATGCATTCCAGCGGCATTCTAACAAGGCCCGCCAGGTGGAACTACGTGTTTCAGGAATTGAGCAAACTTCCGGGGAAACTTAGCCGACGACCAGGAGGCGGCATACCTTATGTGTCCGATGCAACCGGAAATCTGCCCGAAAACGGTTCTTTTGCGACATCGAATTACCCTCAATAAAAGGCTTTTTGCAACATACGGGTTGCAGGTTACAATGGGTTTTGGCAAGTTGTAACCAGCTCTATGGCCCGGCAATGGTGACTCTGCCCTGCATTCTACGTGCGGAGACAAATCGCTGACGGTGCTCAGGCTGCAAATTTGCCTGTCGACCACCGGTTATGGCATCCGGGTGTTCGGAAGACTGTTTTATCTCTGGAGTCCTCATCAATGAAGATAGTGTTGGAGTTGCAGGACCAGCCGTCGAACATACGAAAGGTCACGATACGCCATGACATCGTGATTGGACGCGGCGCCGAATGTAATTTGCGGCTCTCGGCTCCACAAGTCAGCAGACGACACTGTTTCCTGCGAATTGGCACGGATGGTGCCTATATTTCAGACCTCGACAGCAGCAATGGCACCTACCTGGCTGGCAAGCGACTCAGTTCCGGAAAACGATATACACTTGATGATGGTGCCATCCTTGCCGTAGGCCCGGTAAAATTTGTTGCCAGTGTACAAGCAGATGTTGCCGCGAACGAGGTATTGAAAGTACACGTTGCAGACAACCGAATCGAAGCGGACGCCGGCCTGGCGGTTGACGATTCTGCAGACAATGTCAGCTTCGTGGCGACGATGCCTGACACACCGTTTGAGCTGGGCGACGACGATCACAGTCCGCTGAATTTCGCCATCGAACAGGGCGGGCAGGCCGCTGAAGAAGACGAACCGACAACCGACTACGTCTCCGGAGACGACAGCGATTCTCCCGGCGTACAGGCGGACGAGGAATTGTTGCCGGGACTGCCTGATTCGAAGCAGGCCGCAGAGCCGGAAGCGGTTGCTGCTGTCAACGAAGGGCTGGATACGGCTGACGAAGATATCGTTGCATTGTCAGCGGATGATATTGCAGATGGCGGCAAACTTGGCGATGAAGAGTCGGACCTGAAGAATTTTCTTCAGGGACTGGACTGACGACGGCAGAAACGCGCCTTGGTTCAAACAATCCGCGCCGCTCCGACTGGTAACGCCGAAACCGTTCTCGACTTTCAATGGTCGATGCGAAGGGGGCAGCTGACAAATGATCGTCGCTTCGAGAGACGATATTTGAGCGTTGGATCCTGCGAGCACAGCGGCGTCCGAAACACCCAGACTGCCCAGATCTCCGGACCATCACCTCCATGTTATGGCTGAATCGACTGTTTCGATAATGCCGATAATTAAGGCGTGGCTACACACCGCTATTGCCAGCGATGGTGCTGTAAAACGTTATGAGCATGCAGAGAACAACTCATGGAAAACCGGCATACAGTTGAACAGACGGATCCCGATCAGCCACGTCTGAAACGTCGTCTGGGTCGGGGACTGAATGCACTGCTGGGCAGTGGCCCCACCGAACTTCCGGATGCGAAGCCCGCCATCAAACTGCACGCTCCGGAGCAGGACGAGGTCAGTGTTGAGCTGATTGAACGCAATCCCTTTCAGCCACGTCGTGAGTTTGAACAATCATCGATTGATGAACTGTCAGAGAGTATACGTAAACATGGAGTGCTGCAGCCTTTGCTGGTGCGGGCCGTAGGGGACTGTTATCAGCTGATCGCCGGCGAACGACGCTGGCGTGCGTGTCAGCAGGTGGGCATGGAGACCGTCCCCTGTAAAGTTGTGGAGTTGGAAGACCAGCAGGTCTGCGAAGCCGCCATTGAAGAAAACCTGAAGCGACAGGACCTGAACGTCGTCGAAAAAGCTCAGGCGTTTAAAGATTATCTCTCAACATTCGGTGGAACAATCGAAGACCTTGCTCGTCAGCTGAGCATGAATCGCTCCACCATCAGTAATATGTTGCGACTGCTGGAACTGCCGGAATTGGTGCAGGTCGCAGTTCGAAAGGATCGGATTTCCGGCGGCCACGCGCGGGCCCTGTTACCACTGTCTGCTGATGCTCAGGTGGAACTGGCAAGGCAGATCGAAGAACAGCAACTGTCTGTCCGCAAGACGGAAGAAGCCGTGCGAGCCATACTGAAGCCGGCTGCACCGACACGTGAACCTGCAACCCACGCTACAGCCCCTGTCAAGGCAGAACTGACGCCGCATGTCCGATCACTGCAGGATCAGCTGCGGGAGCAGCTGGCGGCAAAGATTGAAATCAAGCTGAAGAAACAGGATGCCGGTCAGATTGTCATTCACTTCGGGTCCAACGATGACTTCGAACGAATTATCGGCAGACTGCGTCAGGCGGGCTAGACTCGCGCCCTGCATGCCAGTTGATGGTCATGCTGGCGAAAGTAATAGTTAGAGACGCCGTCCATAAATCGTTGCTCAGCCTCCAACGGATTGTTGATAAGCAATCGGTCGATCCAGACGTCGAAGATTCTCTGCCCGCCGACGAACGACGAAACCGATTGTCTATCGTCTCGAAGCTGCCGGTCTCCGCCCGTAAATATTCTCGAAAACTTACGTTCGCAGCGCAATGAGGATCCTGTTAAATGATCTGCCGGTGAGACTTCCGACCTTGCCCATTCGTACGGCCGACGGGCATCATCGGATTGCCGACCTCGCCAAATCGGTCAAATTCCGCCGCAACACTTGACTCCTCCGTAAGACTGGTGGTTAAAGAATTGAATCGGCAAAGACGTCAGCCGCCATTTGTCTGCGAATGCCGCATACGGAACAGATCCTGGCACAGCAGGAAATCCACTCCTCATCATCCTTACGGTTCGCTGGACGCGTTCGGTGACAAAACATGGCGAACGCGGCTTTCGGTACGCACTGCTGGATGCGGATCACCCTGCCCGGAACTGGCTGGACATGTTCAGCCCCCTGTCTGGCCACCGCCCTCAACTGTTACCGATTATCCGTATCCCTGTTACGTGCTGTTTACGCACCCTATGATTCACAGTGACTCACGGGTCGATGTAGACTGGTTTGCACAGCCAATCGTGGTTAAACGCATTGCCTCACGCTTTTCAATTGGAGCCACTCATGAGCCGATCATCTATCACTCGCCGCACAGCGCTGAAAGCCGGTGCCGCAGCTTTGGCGGCACCGGCAATTGTTCCTGCAGGCGCATTCGGCGCTAACGAGAAGCTGAACATCGGAGTCATCGGGGTTGGAGGGCGCGGACAGAGTGATCTGAACGCTGTCAGCACAGAATCGATTGTGGCGCTGTGTGATGTGGATGAACAGCGGTTAGGTGCTGCAGCAAACCGACATCCGGGCGCGAAGACGTATCACGACTATCGCCAGTTGCTGGAACAGGACAACCTGGACGCTGTTGTCGTGGCCACTCCCGATCATCATCATGCTCCGGCTACCATGCGGGCCATGAATCGAGGCCTGCACGTCTATTGTGAAAAGCCACTGACTCATACTGTCGAGGAAGCGCGGAAGATTGCTCAGGTCGCGACTGTCCGAAAACTGGCGACTCAGATGGGCACCCAGAATCATGAGCATCCTGGTTATGTTCGCCTGGTGGAACTGCTGCGCGGCGGAGCGATCGGCGATGTCCGGCAGGTACATGTGATGACCGATCGCCCCGGCAGGTGGTGGAGTCAGGGGATGGATCGACCGGCACAAACGCAGAAAGTACCCTCACACCTGCATTGGAATCTGTGGCTGGGCCCAGCCCGGGAACGCAGCTATCACGAAGCCTACGTTCCGTTTCGCTGGCGGGGCTGGTGGGATTTTGGCTGCGGTGCGATCGGTGACATGGCCATTCACCTGCTGGATCCGACGTTCCAGGCGTTGAATCTGGGGGGGCGTCCCGTCAGAGTCGCCTCGCAGGGGCCACCGCTGCACGCTCACAGCGGCCCGAAGCACATGACGACAAAGTTCACGTTCCCGGCTCAGAAGGACAGTGTTGAACTGAGTGTGTACTGGTACGAAGGCACCACAAAGCCTCCGCATGATATCGCTGCGAAGCTTCCTATGAACGGTTCACTGTTTGTTGGTTCAGATGGTGAAATCGCTATTGAACATGGTCAGCAGCCACAATTGCTTGACAGGCCCGAAACTGATGGTGATGGGGCTGCTGCCGGTCAGGAATCGTCGCCGTTTTCACAAACTCATCATCACCAACAGTGGATTACCGCCTGCAAGACCGGGTCGGCCACGGGCAGCAATTTCGGCTATGCGGGGCCTTTCACAGAAGTCGTGTTATTGGGTAACGTCGCATACCGAGTCGGGCGCGAAATCGAATACGATCCAGTGGAGATGAGCACTGGAGACAGAGAAGCGGATCTGCTGCTGCGGAAAGACTATCGCCCGGGCTGGGCTCTTTCGTAGACCGGAAACTTCCGATTTGTATTCTTTCTTCTCACCAGCCTCTTATCAGCAGCAATCAACATGCAGGTGCCCGACGACACAACATCGCAGAATCCGATGTCTTCGCTGGGTGACTATGATCACGACGTGCGAAACCGCTATCCGGCACCCGACAGCGACGCTGCGGACGGACTTCGGGATTACGAAGGGCAGGTTCGGGATTCGGTTCGCCGGTTTTATTATCAGAATCACGTGCGCCAGACAGTCGACTTTGTCCGATCCTCACGCGAGAAATACCTTCCGGTGCGCACGCGACGAATGGGCATCTGGCAGGCCATGGATTACCTGAACGATTGGGTTGACGACAGCGACCCCGATACCGAATTCCCCCAGATCGTTCACGCCGTGCAGACGGCGGAAGCCATCCGCGCGGACGGACACCCCGACTGGTTCGTGCTGACGGGACTGATCCACGACATGGGCAAGGTACTGTGTCTGTTTGATGAACCTCAATGGGCCGTTACGGGAGACACTTTCCCGGTCGGGTGCCGCTATTCGGAGTCCATCGTTTATCAGGAATTCTTTCAGCAGAATCCCGACTGGCACAATGAGGAATATCAAACCGTGAATGGCATTTATGAGTTCGGATGCGGGCTGGACAATGTGCTGATGTCATGGGGCCACGACGAATATCTGTACAACGTTGTGAAGGATTTTGTTCCCCGCGAGGCTCAGTACATGATCCGGTATCATTCGTTCTACCCGGCTCATCGTGAAGGCGCATACGCACATCTGATGAACGATGAAGATCGCAGAATGTTCGATCATGTACGTGAGTTCAACCCTTACGATCTGTACACAAAAATTGACGCTGTTCCTGAGCTTGAGAAGTTGATGCCGTACTATCACGATCTGGTGTCACGTTTTTTTCCGAATGAGATCTGGTGGTAGGCCGAGCCGTCTGATACATGTCGGATCTTCGATCCGCAGCTTCTCCAGGCAATAACATGGACATCTCGCACAGTGTAAATGAACGGCATTTACGATTCGCAACCATGGCCGTAGCTGTCGTCGCGATTGCACTCACCGCAGGTGCAGCGATGATCTGGACGCCGGCGCCCCGCCGGGACGAGGTTTCGGAAATCTCTCGATTCGATATGCCACACCAGATCAGCAATGATGAATTCGTAACGTCTGATACATGTCGCAGTTGTCACCCGGATGAATACTCCAGCTGGCACGACAGTTATCACCGCACAATGACGCAGCTGGCAACACCTGAGGCGGTCGCTGCCCCTTTTGACTCTGTCAAACTTCAGGACGATGCCCTGACCTGTCGACTCGAGCGGCGCGGGGATGAATTCTGGGCAACGATTTTCGAATCCAACTGGAAAGACCGTTATCTGGCTGCAGGTATCGAGCCGCTGTCGGTGATCGGGACGTCCAGATCTCCCTTTCTGACCAGACGTGTTGAACTGACGACCGGGTCTCATCATATGCAGATCTATTGGATTCTAAACAATTCGAGAATGGTCGAACTGCCGTTCTATTATCACATTGACGGTCAACGATGGATCCCGCGCGACGACTCTTTGCTGGCGCCGCCACAGCCGCCCGATGCGGGAGTGAGTTCCTCGGAATGGCGTGTTGACTGCATTAAGTGTCACAGCGTGGGCGGCAAACCAGGATTGAGCGCAGGGCGCGGCCTGAAGACTTCAGTGAGCGAATTCGGAATTTCGTGTGAAGCCTGTCATGGGCCCGCCAAAGAACACATTCGCCATCACCGCAACCCCATCAACCGATATCGCCGCCATTTTGATGACACCGGTGACCCGACCATCGTGAACCCTGCTCGATTATCTCATACTGGATCTTCGCAGGTCTGCGGTCAGTGTCACATCAGCTTTGATCCGCAGAACACGGCGGACTTTCTGGCCAACGGGTTGCGATATCGCGCTGGCGACGACCTCGCAAAATCCCACAATGTGCAGGAATTCAAAGGGGAAGAAGAGGAGGGTCAGAACTTAGTCACGACCTACTGGCGTGACGGAACGTGTTGCGTTGGCGGCGACGAATACCTTGGGTTGATCAAGTCGGCCTGCTACCTGCGTGGGACAATGTCCTGCCTTTCGTGCCATTCGATGCATCAGAGTGATCCCAGCGATCAACTTGCAGAACACATGGACGGCGATCATGCCTGTCTGCAGTGTCATTCGTCGTATCAGGACGACATCGAAGGCCATACCCATCATCTCGCGAATTCCAGTGGCAGCCGCTGCTACAACTGTCACATGCCACACACAACCTATGCGTTGTTTACAACGATGCGAAGTCATCGCGTTGACAGCCCTGACATCGCCTCCAGTCTGAAACTGGGCCGCCCGAATGCCTGCAACCTGTGCCATCTGGACAAGACACTCGCCTGGTCTGCAGGTCGTCTGTCCGAATGGTATGGAACGCCGGCCGTGGAAATGGGTGAGGACGAAACAACGATCGCGGCGTCACTGCTCTGGCTGCTTCGCGGCGATGCGGCACAACGTGTGATTACGGCATGGCACATGGGGTGGGAGCCGGCGCATAAAGCCTCCGGAAAGTCGTGGCAGGCACCATTTCTGGCCCAGATTCTTGAAGACCCTTACTCAATGGTTCGCTTTATCGCGCATGAGTCACTAACCGGGCTGCCGGGATTCGGCGGCTTCAAATTCGACCACATTGGACCTCTATCGGATAGAGCTGGCGCACACCAGAAAGCGTTGTCTCTGTGGGAACAGCTTAGCCGTGAATTGGGCCCTGCACCAAGTACTCTGCTGCTCGATCCACGCGGACAATTGAAGCGTGACGAAGTTGATCGGCTACTACAGCAGCGTGATGACAGACCGATTGTGATTGCAGAATGACAAAAGAACAAGATTCACCGAATTCCGGTCGTACATCTGCCCCGCAGCTCTCGCGGACAACAGTCCTGCATTTGCAGTTTGCCTGGTGGTCCTTACTGGTGTTCCTCGCCCTTGGTGCCGTACTCGAGGTAATGCACGGATTAAAGATTGGGTGGTACCTTGACGTCTCAAACGAAACAAGACGATTGATGTGGACGCTGGCTCACGCACATGGCACCTTACTGGCACTCGTCCACATTGCATTTGCCACGGCCACCTGGCTGGTACCCAGCTGGGAATCCGGCAGACGCCGACTGGCGTCCCGTGCCTTAGGTGCCGCGAGTCTGATGATCCCGCTGGGTTTCTTTCTGGGGGGTATTCAGATCCATAGCGGTGATCCCGGCATCGGAATCTTGTTGCTTCCCGCCGGAGCTTTTTTTCTGTTCGTCTCGGTGCTGTTGACAGCTCTGGGTATGAACAAGGCGCAACGCGGCTGACGCAGGCATTTGCGTTCATTGTTTGGCGCGTTAAACGGCATCTAGGTCAGACCGGCGATCGGCGAGTCATGATACACGGGATAAGGACGACTGGTCGGATCTTGCCAGTGAGCATCCTTCGGAATGCCAAGCGTTGAATAAACGGTCGCGGCCAGTTTCTCCGGAGTCTGCGGATCTCTGACCGGATACGCCCCAATGTCATCCGTTGCTCCGATCGTGCGACCGCCCTGAACACCTCCACCGGCCAGAAGTATCGACTGGGCGGCTCCCCAGTGATCGCGACCGGGCAGCTTGTAAACCTTCAGTTTGGAAATCTTCGGTGTGCGACCGAACTCGCCGGCGACAACAACCAACGTGGATTTCAGCAGCCCGTGATCGGCGAGATCATCCAGTAACGCAGAAAGGGACTGATCGAACGGCGGCAGTAATTTGCGCAGGGCCGGGAACACATCGCCGTGCTGATCCCAGGTGGAACCTCGTCCCAGATTCACCTGCACGAGTCTGACACCGACCCCAACCATCCGACGGGCCAGCAGCATCGATGCCCCGAACACGTTCCGACCGTAAGCATCCAGCCGTCGCGGGTCTTCGTTCTGCAGATCGAAAGCCTTTCGCACATCTCCTGAAGTCAGCAGTGACAGGGCGGCTGTTCGATTCCGGTCCAGGCTTGCCACAGTGGCCTGCTGGTCAATATCCCGTCGTTGCCGTTCGACTTCCGCCAGCAGATCGGCTCGTCGGTCCAGTCGGTTGAGTGAAAGCCCCTCCGGCAGTTGCAGATTGGGCGATTGAAATACCGGATCAATCGAGTGCTTGAACGCCGGCTTGTTGGAGAAGTGAAAACAGTCAGGGCACGCACCGTACCCGTCGCACTCACTCGCCGCCTTGATTAACCACGGATCGTGTGCAGAGCCCATCAAACCGGCTCTTTGCCCGGGGCGTTCCAGGCGATTGACGTTGGCGACCAAACGAGGCAAAACAGCTGTTGCCGGCAATCCGCCCGGGCCACGCAGCTGACTTCCCGCGACCGAAAGCATTGACGGGAAATCTGTCGGCTGAGGTTTATTGCGGTTGAGCCCGGGAGGCAGCTCGCTGCGGCCCGTGTTCATGATGTGAATTCCTTCGCCGTGATCGTTGCTCTGGTGAGTCAGTGATCGAACGAGACTCCAGCGTTCACTGCGTTGTGCCAGCTGCGGCAGATGTTCACAGATATGCAGTCCGGGCGTCTTTGTTGCGATGGGAGCGAATTCTCCGCGGACAGCATCTGGAGCATGCGGCTTCATGTCAAAGCTTTCATGCTGCGACAGTCCGCCGCTTAGAAACACATAGATAACGGACCGGATCGGACGATCATCATTTACCCCGATATTCGCCCCGGCCTGGCATCGCTGCAGGTCTGCCAGTGACAGATTCGCCAGACCGATGCTGCCCACCCGCAGCAACTGTCGGCGATTCAGGTTCGGAATTGCAAATTGACGCGAAGCCACGGTCTGGTCCTGGAAGAACATTCATGGCGAACATGAAATCCGCCAAACCGGCCCAATCTGTGTGATGGTCCGTTCCGTGAGTCTAACCCACGGCACGCTGCGGCTCAATACGCAGCAAATGACATTGCGCGTCAACGAGATTCCTGGCAGACAGCCACGGGTTCCACACAAATCAATGCAGAGTCTGCAGCCAGGCGACCAGGTCGGCCAGTTGTTCTGGTGTAAGGTTGCCAACGACACCTTTCGGCATCATCGAAATCTCCTGTTTGACTCGTTCGTCAATATCGTCCTGCAGCAGTTCCACGCTGAGTCCGTCGTTCTGCCGGATCGTAACGGTTTCGGCACTTTCCAGAACAACGAAGCCGCTTTGGACCTTTCCACTGGACATGACGAAGGTCCATGAATCGAATCCCTGAGCGATCTTCTTGCTGGGATCCACGATCGATTCCATTAATTCGTTCCGTTTGTATCGCTTACCGATGTCGACCAGGTGCGGTCCTCTGGGCTGCTGCCCGTTGGCAATCGTGTGACAACTGATGCAGGACTGACTGTGAAAAAGCGTCTTTCCGGATTCAGCATTCCCCTGGACGGCCACCGCTCGCGATAGAATCGCTTCGTACGTCAGATTGGCGATCTGATCGGGATTATTCGGATCCACTTTGGGCATCTGAATTGCGGATTCCGGTTCCTTCATGGATGCAATGTCGGCGTCACTGTTGCCGTCCAGCTTAACGACGTGACGTTTGAGCTGTTTTGTAATATGAGTCACCAGTGATTCGTCGTTGTCGGCCAAAGCGACTTTGACAGCAGCAGCGATGCGTTCAGATTCGCTCCATTTCTGACGGTCATAATATGGTCCGGTCGTGTCCGGTCGTGTCCCCCACCAGCCGCGACTGTCCTGAGTGAATTCTCCTGCACGATGATACAGGCGAATCAGCGTGGTCCAGATTTGACGGCGGAGCGACCTGTCGCGAGTCGTGCTGAGAGTTTGAAACAGACCGTTAATGGTTCGTTTGCTGTGCAGCGACTTCAGAGCCCACAGTGCTCCCTTTCGGTAAGGGCCGTTCAATGCAGCAATACATTCGTCCGTGGCATGCATCCTGACCAGCGCTGTCACGGCCAGATGTGGAATCACCCGTTCCGGATGCGGCACTCGCCAGTCGTCACTGTCACTGTCCGAAGTGACGTTTGCGGGGACCGTCAGAGGCAGGACGGCGTTTGCCACAGGCTTGAGGAACTCAGACACGGACTGACTGCCATCCGCATCACTAACAATCAAATTATTGTCCAGAGCATGAGACATGATGCGCCCCAGCCCAATCAGCGCCGCGGACTGAATCCTGGCATTCGGATTCTGTAAGCCATTCAGAAATGGCGCCGGAGCCACACCATCCAGTTCCGATCTGCGATCAGCAATGGCTCGCAGACAGTATTCGGTAAGCGAATCGTCCTTCGCCAGCTGCAGCAACCTGCAGTTGGCCTGTCGACCAAGAGCCTGTTTTATTGTGAAGACGGCTGCCGTGCGGCCGTACAACGGGGCATTGGCGTCAGAAGCAAGTCCGAAGACTGTCTCGTGCAGCGGGGAAGGACTGTCATGCTCCTCAGTACTGACATGGCTGTCTGCATCACTGCGTCTAAGAATTTCCCGCTGTGCATGCAGTCGCATCGCAGCGGACGAATGCTGCAGCAGATCGACCAGTGCAGCGCGCTGCAGTTCTTTTACTTCGGGCACCGGCTTTGCAAGGAATTCAGCCGGCGTGATCTGCGCGACAAAGCCCACGTCAGGCCCATCGTAGGCGAACTTGCCGTTCTTCCAGCTACTGACATACATTCGCCCGCTGGCATCGACGTCGATATCCGTGGGACGAGGTATTCTGAGGAACGTATCCTGCTGAGGATCAAAGGTTGCTCCGTTGCCGGGCAAATTGTGGCTGTGGACATTGCTGGTTCCCCAGTCACACGTCAACAACAGATTGCTGTATTCAGCAGGCCAGCGTGCATCGTGAAAATACATCGACCCGCAGCCTGAGCCGCCGCCGTAATCGGCCAGAGGCGGCATAATTTCTTCTGAGAAGTTCTTGTACAGCGACGGATAGCCGTAATTGGCGGACTGCAGAATGTGTGAAACTCGAATGTCCCAGCCACCACCATCATTTGTGTTATCTCGCGTGAAGATGTTCATATAAGGATCGATGGCGACGTCCATAATGTTGCGTTGACCCCACGAGTAAATTTCCATCTCCGTGCCATCAGGACGAATGCGAACAATGCCGCCACCTCTTTTGCTGAGCGTGGTGCCGTCTTTTGCAATCGCCTTTGTGAACCCGAAATCACCAACGGCGATGTAGATCCAGCCGTCGATGCCCATTCGAATACCATTGGTCGTGTGGTCGGCCCCACGCTTGTTGACTTCTTCCGTGCTGATGCCTTCGATCAGTACTTCGCTTTCGTCCGAAGCACCGTCACCATTAGTGTCGCGGAAGACACTCAGATACGGAGGATGCAGAACCCACAGCGAACCATCGTCGTAAATCAGACCACGAGGGTGATCCACCATTGTAAATTCATTGATCTGATCGGCTGTGCCGTCTCCATCTGTATCAATGCAGCGCAACACTTTGCCGCGGCCGGTTTCCTTACCCAGAGAACCCTGTTCATCGACGCCCACAAAAACTTCGCCGGTGGCCGCTGCTGTCAGGCAGACGGGGTAGTTGACTTCAGGCGGATGACCGAACATGGTCACGTTGAAGCCTGGCGGAGCCTGCACATCCCCGACAGATGCGGCTGCAGTCCGGGGTACCGCAGATTCGGGCAATTCCGGAAGTTCGCCGGCTGAAGCCTCGAGCTCCCAGATGGATCCCCACAATCCCCGGCTGGCACCCAGAAATGTTGTGCGGATGTATCGTGTGTCCGGAGCGTCTATGACGTGAGCCCGAATGGCTCCTGGGTCTTCGTTCCTGGAATCGTCAACGACCTGAGTCCAGCTTTCATTATCCGCGGACGTTTCGACGATGTACCTGTAAACAATGTCCTTCGGTTTTTCCCAGTGCAGCCGGATAGCGCGGACGTGCTGCGATTCTTCCAGATCAACCGTGACCCATTCATCGGTCTGTGGCCCGGATGG
>Ga0315316_10000601_pt1 | contig 23947 bp, 17 predicted proteins | sample M160m3416metaG_FD_203702 | JGI IMG/M metagenome (GOLD analysis project Ga0315316, IMG submission 203702) | Ammonia-oxidizing marine archaeal communities from Monterey Bay, California, United States - M1 60m 3416 | ecosystem: Environmental > Aquatic > Marine > Intertidal zone | place: USA... | reverse complement strand
CGAAGTATAGGCCAAACTAACCTACAGGCCCCAATTGGGCTCGATGCGAGCGAGCAATCAGTCAAAGCCCTGACGGAACTCATTGCTGCCTATCGATACTGAATGGGGCGACTTCATCGATGAGATCGATGTGCCCCACGAACATTCGCCTGCAGCAGTACCTCTCGAAACCCAGGTCCTGTAGTACCTGACCTGCGTCCTTACCTTCTTCCACTGCATCCAGATACTCCTGATACTTGTGAGCGATCACCTTTCCACAACTCCAACATCTTACTGGGATTAGCATTTCTTCACCTACCTATACGACTTCTGCCACTTCTTTCGAGCACCGCGCCCCATTTGATGCTTCGGCTCCTTCCTACGTGGATCATTGACGAGCATCTTCCTCTCGAACCTAACGAACTCGTCCCTGAGCTCCTCGTCTTCACCCTCTGCGCCATCGTTGTACTTCACAAGACCACGGGCTATTGCGGTGCGGATTGCGTCTACTTGACCCATCTGTCCGCCGCCCTTGACGTCGACGGAGATGTCCACTCTGTCTATCCGGTTCATTGCCTCTGCGATTCTGATTGGCTCTAGTGCCTTTCTCCGAGCTAGCTCGGGTTCCATGATGTGGATCGGTTGCCCGTTGACCCTAACTCGGCCCTTTCCTGACTTGACTGTCGCGCGTGCAATCGCCGTCTTGCGCTTGCCGCTGGTGTTCACGACCTTTGGGACCTTCTTCTTTGCCAATTCACTCGCCTCCCCATCTCGATGCGTCCACTCCCAGGTGGGAGCTTATCTCGCCGAGTCGAACGTACTTGTTAGGGGTGTTGCGGACGATGTGCTCAGTCGAGCCCCACTCGTGCCCCTCTGGGAGCTCGTCCTTGGAGAGGTTCTGAGGGGTCCCGATCATGACTCGCAAGTCCCTTAGAGCGCCTCTACCACTGCTATTCTTCTGGTATGGGAGCATCCCCCTGACTGTCCTCTTGATTATCTTATCAGGCATCCTGGGGAAGAAGGGTCCCTTCCTAGCGTGGTTGAGCTTGTACTTCGCCCTGTAGTCGCTTAGGACCTTGGTCCTTGGTCCGGAGACTATCGCATCCTCGGCGTTGATTATGATGACTCTCTGCTGCGTGCCTGACTTCCTAGCCGATATCATCTGCTTGGCGACTTGGCTCGCTAGGCGGCCTAGGATCTTGTCAGTGGCATCGAAGACCATCGTTGACTCAGACAAGGATTCGCACCCCCTTTCCATTGGGGTTCTCTTCCATCAGTTCCCTGATGCTGAGCGTCCTTCCTCCGGAAGCCTCGATCTTTGTCTTTGCTCCATCGCTGAAGCTGAATGCGGCGACGGTCTGGCCACCGCTTATCTCGCCGCTGCCTAGGACCTTGCCTGGTATCAGCACTGTCTCCTTCTTTGCGGAGTGGCGGGATATGTGGCTCAGGTTGGGCTGAGCCCAGTTCTTCCTGCTGGACTCCAGCCTAGATGCTGTGTCCCTCCAGATTGGGGAGCCAGTTGAACGACCCTGATTCTTCAAATCGCCGATGAGGGAAACGAGTGCAGCATTGGTCTTCCTGTCTGGCTTGCTCATAGCATCCCCTCATGGTTAGGTAGCGCGGCCACCCAAGTCGGTGTTATGAATCCTGCGGGCGGCCCCTAGGGGCGGCAGAGCAGGACCCCGGACAAGACCAGGGTCAAATCCGGAACCCGTCGTCTTCCTCCGCATCGTCGATGCCAGCGAACCTGACGTTGCCATCGGCGTCAACGAACTGGCCTGCCTTGACAGAAGGCCCGTACAAAGAGGACTCCGCTACTGATGTCCTGTTCAGCATGCTGTCGCCGAGAGAGCTGTTCATTCTGCCAATCATCGATTGGAAGACCTGGATGGCTCGGTCCCTATCCTCAGAGCCGATCTCGTGGTCCGAGTATCTTGCCTCCTCGAAGATGGAGAAGAACATGTCTAGCTCCTCTGGTGGGACAATTCCTCCCAGCATGTTGTTTATCACGTCCTCGAACTCCCTAGTGGTCTCGAAGACTTTCTTCATCGCACCCCTCATTCTGAAGTACTTGATTAGATCCTTGTAGCAGGAGAAAATCGCCTCGATGAAGTTGTTGGAGGCCTTGAGTGACATTAGCGCGTCAGTCAGTATTCCTCGCAGGACCTCCACCTTTCGACGCTCCCTGTAGTTGTTGTACATCATTGCTCCAACTAGGGTCACGGTGGATAGGGAGATGCCCGCCAGGAGTAGGACTTGGGTAGTCCAGAGGCCCCCGCTGCTTGCAGATGCCGGCTCTCCGAGCTTGATCTCTGGTGTGCTGTTCAGCCACTGAGCAACGAAGTAAGGCTTGTTCGCATCTGCCGATTCGAAATGAACCAGTACCCTCCATTTCCCTCCAGGAGCAGACCATTCTGGGTGGCCTGGTATTAGTTCGCCCGTGTAAGGGAAGGAGAAGTTCGCAGAACCCCTCTCGTTGGTGATGAATATCTCGACACGCTCGGTCTGCCATCCCGATCCGTTCCAGAACTGCCTGTGGAACTCGACCCTCTGACCCTCCACCGTGAGGTCCAAGCGGTCCCTGAGGATTGCTACCTCACCGGCAATGATGTCGCCCTCTAGGTATCCGGTCGGGCTAGACCAGTGTTCCTTCAGCAGGATGTCTACCTTGCTTCTGACTAGTACCTCGATATCTGCTATGGAGCTGTTGAGGACTGGGTTGGGCTCCAATGCCTCATAGTCGCAGCCACCAGGAACGTACTTCTCGGGTTCGTAAGCGACTCTGACCGTCCTGAAGCCTTCGAGTTTGTTCCCGCTAGGCTCCACCCCCCTCCTGCTTGGGTTGTCTTCGGGGTCGGCTGAGTACCAAACGAACTCGCCGGTCCCATCGCTGGTGAAGGCGGTCGCAATTGGCCGGGTGTTTACCTGGGGATCCAGATAGATGTTTACGCACTTGCCCCCTACTGGCTTTCCGTTGGACTGAGAAAGCTTGGCATTGATGTGGAATGCCTCTTTGAGGTATAGGACATCGAAGGTAGACCCGTTAGGGAAGGTGTAAGTCAGGTAGTCGGACCTGAAGGGGCCGATCTCTGAGACGTCGATTGTCGAGTTTGAGAAGACCGGGAAGAACATCGTCTGTGTCTTGTTCTTGTACCTATAGCGGTCGTTGTTCAACGGGTCCCATGAGTTGTACTCCACCTTGACCTTGGCCATTCCAGCGTCCACCCCGGTAAGGGGGCAGTTGATGTCGAAGAGGCCATTCTCATCGGTTGAGCCTGGGATGCAAGCCTCTACTCCGGTGTCTCCGGCTCTGAATTTCATTCTGTTTTCTATTGGGTCGAATATCATCGATCCCATCTCGAATGTCACTCGGATTTGCCTATTGGACAGGTTTCCTCCTAGCTCATCTGTAAGCTGCCCGGTGACGAGCATAGGCTTCTCCAGAATCTGGCCGGTGTCGGGGTCTATCTCTGATGTGTAGACTATCTGCTGATCGACATCTAGTTCTGTGTTGCCGATCAGGCTGAAACCGTCTACCTGGAACTGCAGGACCTTCCTGTAGTGATCGCTATTCAGGACGGTCGCACAGGGATCCCATGCCCCCGATGTGGAGAGCATTCCCGAGTCCAGGGGTTCGCAGCCTTCGTGTGGGAGGTTCTGCTCGAACCTCAGGATCACGTTCACGGGTCCGAAGCCGTCGGGTAGGAACGAGAAGGGGTCGTCCTTCAGCAGTTGGGGGTCTAGGTATCGACCGTACTCAATTGAGCCCGAAGCGGGGCACTCAACTGATACAATCTGTCGGTGCGTCCTGTCTTCGAAGTCGATTCCCTCGAAGATGACCGTGACGTTCCCGCCTAGATCGTTTCCACTCGGGCTCTGCATACCTCCCGCACAGCTATTCAGTACCTGGCCTCCGTCTTTCTCGAACGGGGTCCTGTTATCATCAGTAACAACGGCGGTGAATTCCCACAGATCTCCGTTCGATCTTATGTTGGGACTCGTGCTTTGGACGTTGATGTAAGTCCTAGATACTACCCAGAGGTTGACCTCGGCATGGTTCCCTACGCGACGGTCGTCTCCCAAGTAAGTGAACCCGAGTGTGAAGTTTCCGAGGTTTTCTATGTCCGTCAGGTTCACCCTGAAGCGACCATTGTTGTCTGTGATTGAGATACCACTGGTCTGATCCCCGGACCATGTCCAGTTCACTGGAACTTCCCGAACCGGTTGGAAGGCGTTGTCAACTAGTCGGACCTGCACAGAGGTGTTCTGCCCCCTGTACAAACGAGGAAGGGAGTTCAGTTCGGTGAAATCGGTTGTCCCTATCACTGAGACGTTCCCATACGCACCGGTAGCAGCTAGGACCTGGTCTTGATCTCCCGTGAAGAAGTAGTCAGATTGGCTGAAGTCTGCTCTAACCCCATAGGTTTCTGCCTGCCATTGTGACTCCCACGTGAATTCATAGTCGAAGGTTGCAAGACCGTCCACGGGCTTCGGCCACTTGCTGAACTGGGTCTCGGTCGAACCGACGAAGATTCCATTCCTGTCGAAGTCGAACTGGAGTGCTACGGAAATTGGATTGCCGTTAATCTCGTAGACTGGGTCTACCGTCCTGTTCCAAACGTGCCCCTTTACCCTTATCTTCTCGCCTGTGAACACCTCGGGGACAATCTCACATCGAACTTCGCTGGAAGCTACCAATGGGTCGACGGGCCCGCATGGTGGAGATTGGAAATCGGCCCCGTTCTGGAGAGTTATGGTCCAATGCGTCCCATTGGCGTCCAAGAAGGGGGAAAGCGCCCCAGCAGCGATACCCGATAGAGCCGCCGGCGTCCCATCCCAAAGGATCGGGTATGGCTTTCCAAGGCTGGCTTCTTCGAAGGTGGTTCCAGCGTTGTCTAGGGATGGAGCATGGAACACAGCGCGCCATGCTCCGAAGGAGGAACCGGTGAACTGGGTCGCGTCCCAGAAGTAGACTGGCCTGAACGAGGGTGCATACATGTCTGCCTCGATGTACATCCGGTGCATAGCCCGAATGAAGAACGTGTCAGTCTTGGAACCCTCCAGATGGGCCCATGGCCACTCGTAGGAGCCGTCAAGACAAACACCGAGGTCTGGTCTGGCGTATCCTATGAAGCTGTAGTCTCCTACTGGGAGCGTGGTGTTCTTGTATTCATATGGATTCAATATGGAGTGCTCTCCGACTGGATTAGCTGTAGAGCATGGGTTCCAATTTATCTCCTCATATCCACCTGTAGGGATTCCGTCACCGTTGTCTAGTGTCGAGTTCCACTGAACCTGCTCCCATACGTCAATTGACTGGTTGTAAGCCAGGGAAACCCAGCCCCCAGAGTCAGCCCTGTACCCGAGCCCATACCCGTCGTATACCGTTGGCTCTGTAATGTTCCCGAACTCGGTCCCGGGATCGCTGATTGTGAAGGAGACAGGTGCGAATGCGAGCCTGTTGTCGAATATTCCGCGATTGTAGTCTGCAGTGTAGTGCACCTTGAAGTCTAGCTTCAGAGGCTGCTCGTCGGCCCTGAATCTCTGTCCGGCGACGAATCCTATCGTGGTGTTGGCCCGGACCTCGACGGGGATTCCGGCGTCGCCTATTCCATCCCCGTCTGAATCTGACAGGGTCGAGCTGTAATCGTGTATGAACATCTCTGTGACCTCGGAGTATACCTCGTAGGTCGTATTCGGCCCTACGTCGATGTCCTCTGGGAACAGGAATTGCCCGACGACGTACTCGCCATTGGCATCGGTCAGCACGTCTATTGTCTCGATGACCGAGGTCCCGTTATCGGTGTATCTGATGTGAACCTGAACTGGTAGATCGGGAGCAGGTACGAACCCTGTGTCATCCAGCCAGAATACTGAGCCGTTGAAGATCGCTGGTGTTGTCTCGTCCAACCACAGAACAGATGGCGTATGTAGGGTAATCCTTGTTGGAATCTTGTCATCGTTATCGAGGACTCCATCGTTGTCGGAATCCCAATCGGAGCTCAATCCGGAAGCCTCCTCGATCTTGTTCGCTGGTGTTGCCCAGTCTCCGGATGAGGGATTGTTCCAATCCGAGTCTTCCCTACCATCGTTGTCATCATCAACATCGAAGTAGTCTGGTCCGGTAGAATTGTTCGTCGGATCGGCAAGTCCCACTCCACCTCCGAAGTCATCGTGATCCCATGGGTTCGTAGACTCTGTTCCGAACCTAGAAGGCCAGAGCATCACTTCGTCTTCGTCCTTCATCCCATCATAGTCATCGTCGTCGTCCAGGTCATCCCTAATTCCATCGTTGTCATGGTCCCATGGGGCTACCGGGAAGTTCAGGCAGCAGGTATCATCAATTGGGTCTGCCGTCCCATTCGTGTCGTTTAGGTTCTGAATCTCCAGGGAGTTGGGTATTCCGTCGCCGTCCCAGTCGTCGTCAGCCCAGTTCAGGATTCCATCGTTGTCATGGTCCCAAGGGCTCTGCTCCTCACCCGTGAAGCAACCCGGGATGGTTTCCTGAATTTCGTCCAGGAGCCCGTTGTTGTCATCGTCCGGGTCCTCTCCGTCTGGTACCCCGTCGTTGTCGTTGTCCACGTCATAGTACTGTGGGAATAGGAGTGATTGCCCGAGGACCCCCCGGTCCCATACCGCCTGGTAGATTCCATCATCGTCCGGATCAGTATCGAGACCGTCGTCGTCGTTGTCGGCGCAGTTGCTCCCAGTGAAGTAGTACGGCTCGATGACGTTTGCATCGTTGTCGAGGTCGTCGTTGGAGTCGACTTCGAAGAAATCCCAAACCCCGTCGTTGTCATCGTCCACGTCGAAGTGGTCGTAGACGATGTCCCAGTCGTCATCGAGATCGTTGGTGTTGTTGTACATGCAATTCGGAGTGTAGAGCACAGAACCATCCGTATTGTATAGTATCTGACCGCAGTCTACGTCTGGGTCGACTTCATCGTTCAGTTCGTCTGCAATCTCGTCGGGGAAGAAGTTGCCGTTATCGTCGGAAGTCCATTGGAAGAATCCGAATTGCGTGACTCCAAGGTATGCTATCCAGAGATCCCTGTTGTGCTTCATATCGGCATAGGTATAGGCCACTGATGGCGAGGGGTTGCTGGTTGGGTCAAAGGTGAACCAGAAGCAGTTAGAGTCGCAGCTTCCCAAACCAATTGGGTGATTGGTTCCGTCGTACTCCCCGTCATCCCAGTCGGCATCGGGCCTTGTGCTGTATGGGACGGTGAAAGATTGTCCGGCAGACTGCGTTGGGGTTAGTAGTGGGGACTTGAACGCGTAACCGTAAATGTGGCCGCAGAATCTCTCTTGGGTGGCCGATAGTAGTACAGTTCCACAGGAGTTCCCATCGAGGGACCCGCCCATCTTGACGTCATCAACGTCCAGAACCCCGTCGTTGCCCTCGTCCTGATCCCACCAATCGGGCATTCCATCGCCATCCTGATCCACGTCGACTCCATTCACCAATGAGTCCCCATCGATGTCGATGTCGAAGAAGTTGTCACCATTGTAGGGGCTCCACTTCATCATCAGGAACCAGTACATCTCTGGGATTACCCCATCGAATAGGCTGCCAGTAGTTGGATCATATCCGTTGTAGTCTAAGATGAATCCGTTATCTTGGTTGAATGGGTTGAATCCCCATGTGATGTTCCAGTAGTAATTCGGAACTGCTGCATATGCATCGCTGTCCTCGGATCCATCAATTGAATCGCCGTCGCTCTGTGGCCAGCTGTTCCCCCAGAAGTTGTCCGTGTTGTCCGTGTCGACCACTCCACAGTTCCCATCATCGGGATCGTAGAAGTCGTTGATCCCGTCGTTGTCGTCATCCCAGTCCTCGTCATTCGCTAGGCCGTCTCCATCCACGTCGGTGTCGATGTCGTTAGCACCGTCGTCTCTGTATTTCGATCCGTTCAGTTCATGGAGATCTGCATCGTTGTCCAAGTCACAGTCGGGGTCGATGTCGAGCCAATCGAGTATTCCGTCACCATCGTCGTCCATGTCTACCCAGTTGTTCAGACCATCTCCGTCCCAGTCATTGAATCCGGTGTAGGAGGTTCTCCAGAGTATGCATTTGTCACTGGGATTCTGAGGGTTTGGATTGGAAACGCTAGCACAGTCCCAAGTTGCCACCTCGGCGGATGAGTTGAGGGGGTATGGATCCAATTCGTTTTCCAGTCCGTCATCATCGAGGTCCCAAGGCTGCGAGCCGCCCAAATCATTGTCGGGGGTATCTGAACCACCCATATCGGGGTCTAGCCAATCCCAAACCATGTCGTAATCGGCATCAATTGATCTGAATCTATCATCATCCAGGTCTCCGTCATAGTCTATTTCACAATCTGTACCCGGAGTCAGGATAGGGGGGACTAATCCATTGAAAGCCTGGGTCGGGTAATCTCCCTGCCCGTCTCCGTTAGTGTCGAGTTGCCGGCATGAGTCTGGGATTCCGTCGTTGTCGTCATCGACGTCGTACATGTCTGCGAGTCCGTCGTTGTCGTCATCAGTGTCTGAAGAGTCTGGTGCTCCGTCGTTGTCGTTGTCTGGATCGAGGAAATTTGGTATTCCATCACCGTCGAGATCCCCGTCGACGATTTCTGTGAATGCCTGCTCCCTCGGGTGCTCGAGAGCATGGAGGGCGACGTAGTCGAGTCCGCCCACATAGTCCCCATAGTCATCCAGATCCCATCTCTTCCAGTCATCCCAGAGTATGTCTGGGTCAGAGGAGATGAGTGACGTCTGAGTGGAGTCCCATGGGTGGATGTCGTCTATGTCAGCAATCAGGTCGTTGTCGTCATCCAGGTCGAAGTAGTCCTGGATTCCGTCGGAGTCGAAATCGCAGGGCCAGACGAACTGATCGATCCTCCCATCGTTGTCGTCGTCCTCGTCGTAAGACCCCCTGCCTGATCCGTCTATGTCTTCGTCGGTAATCCCGTCGTTGTCGTGATCCATTGGGTTCTGATCAACCAGGTAGTTGAATCCAACGGGCTGTCCCGTCCAAGGATGGATAGTTGTGGGATCGACGTGACGATCGGTAGAGACATTCCAAGGGTCGTTTCCTTGGGAATAGTCCACGGGCCCCTCTAGGATTCCGTCGTTGTCGTCATCCCAGTCGAACTCGTCACGGACACCGTCGTTGTCGTGATCCAAGGGATCTGTCCCGTAACATCCATCGAAGCGCTCGATTAGGTCGTTGATTCCGTCGTTGTCGTCGTCTAGATCATTCAAATCGTCAATGCCGTCGTTGTCGTGATCCTCTGTGTTTGTCTCCTCCAGGAAGAAACCGTAGCTTGGATCAAGTGTCAATGCCGAAGTGTCCGAGACCTTCCCATAAATGGCGGCTGGGTCATTATAGAACGGGTCGTGGTATGCTGCCTCTTGGAATGGATTGGTAGTTGCAGGTTGGCTTTGTCCCTCTCCCTGTACTGGTCCACCGTTCTGCTCAAACTGTTGGTAGGCTGTTCTCTTGGGGTTTTCATCGGATATCGTACTTTCTGGAGAGTCACGCGACTCGGGCATGATCGAAAGCTGGGTGCTCAGAAGCATCAGTGCGATGATGGAAATCGCTGGTAGTATTCTCTTGTTTGTGTTTCTCTCTTTCTTGCTAATCATGCAAATCACTGCTTACCCTCGGGTAGGTTCATGTCCCGATTCTACGTGCTTATGAATGAGTGGCATACTTCGGATAGTTCCGTATCACAGTGGCGCCGATGTATCATCGAGAGACTTCAAGTCCTATGGTAGGGTGACCCCCGGTTGATTTCCGAAGCCCTGTATAGTTGCTCCAACAGCAAAGCAGCAGCCATTTCGTGGGCAAGAGTGAGTTGGGAGAGAGAAATGATGTGGTCTGCTGACTTTTTCAGTTCCTTGCTGAAACCATCGGGTGGACCAACTGCTAGATTTGTCGTCTTGTCGTCGATGTTTGCAGATTTGAGCCATTTTGCCACTTCCTCACTGGTCATTCCGACTCCCTCCTCGTCTAGAAGGACCAGATGCCCGGATAGGTTGGAGAGTTCCGATTCGTATTTGCTCCTGTCTGTTGTTTTGGAAAAATGGACTGAAATCCCCCTCGATCTGACTCTGTTCTGATATCCACTAATTATGGCAGCAAAGGCCCCATCTTTCGGTTTGCCGTCCAGGTGGACAATCACGCGCCCCATGTATGCTCGTGTGAGCAGGTGCACTTAGGGCTTCACAAACCATCAAGTCATTGAGCATTGGCGTCCATTACAGTATGGGATGGTGGCCTTTCCGTAAGAAGAGGATTTTCCATAGCGAACCGCATATCAAGAGTGCGAAAATGTGGATTCAGGATCTCAGGGAGTCATGCGAGAGTAACTTTGATCAGAGAGAAAGGGGGCAATTAGAAGTCGAGGTGATAAGAGATAAATGGAGGACGGCACATTCTGAAGGGGAGGTTGACGAGTCTCTTCTTGAGGGCCTTGAAAGACGTTCGAAGTTGCTAATTGGTGCACAGGATCATGAATGGTCCGAATTACTTGACGACGAAGATTTTTGGAAGGCTGGATGGGGCAGCAGGGTGGAGGAGTGAGATGATTCTCTGGATTTTTCTACTATTCGGACTTGGTGCATATTGCTACTACCTCAGCAGACTGCAGCCATTCCCAGAAAAAGGGGCTAGGTTTGCCATGGTTCTCTTTTCTGCGGCTCTAATACTCTGGATTTCGAGCACCAGCCCTCAAGAAGGGGGCGAGGATCTGCCGGGTGCGATTTCGGTTTTTCTTGGAGGTGTTTTTGTTGTTTCAGGGATTAGGAACATGAGTGTAATGAAGAACGATGTCATCGTGGCTCCACTTGCCGGAATACTATTCTGTGTCGGAGGGATTAGCCTGCTTTCCTCGAGATGGGAGTTGGCGACTCAGATGGAGCAAATCGGTTCATTCATACTAGCGAGTACTATGGTTACAGTTGAGTTGTACCTCGCCTTCAGGGGGTTGGTTATCGGGGTTCCTGGCATAGCTTGGTCAAAATCCGGATTGAGGCAGATTCACCGGGGACTGATTCTGGGTCCCAATGGTGCAATTGTCCACTTTGAGAGGTCATGGGACGTGGAGGAGCAGTGGATAAATTCGATGAGTTATGCTGCTCTTGTACTAATCCATAGGCATCTCGGCAATCTCGATGACGAAGAGAAGAATCTTGCGGAACTGGAGAAGTTGGGAGGATGGGAGTCCGTCGATTCTTCTTGGACTCAGGCAGTAGAAGATGGGCTGTTGAGTTCAGTTCCAATCTGAGTACGATTGAAAACATGTAACGCATCGGACATCCATGGTCCGAATAAACAGAGTTCACACCGGGACCGGAGACGGAGGTGAGACGTTCCTGGTCGACGGGGCGAGAGTTGCTAAGCAGAGCATCAGGGTTGGCCTCTTTGGAACGATAGATGAGTTGAATTCCCAGATTGGTGTTGTCAGAATGGAGTTCGGAAGAATGCCTGGAGTCACTAGATTCCATCGACCCGACGATGCAGACGATGCATTGATGAGGGTGCAACAGGAGCTTTTTGATTTGGGTGGAGAGTGTGCCTGCACGCCTGGTAAACTCCCAGAGCAAATGGCTCTAGTCGGGATGGAACAGTGCGATCGCCTGGTGGTTGAAATGGATCAATGGCTTGAAGACTTGACTCCACTGGAGTCTTTCATCCTGCCAATGGGGACTGCGCCGGTCGCTTTCCTGCATGTGGCTAGGACTGTTGCTAGAAGGGCGGAAAGAGAGGCTTGTCAATTGAGGGAATTCGAGGGAGATGGGTCAGTCAGAGATGAGGTGATATACTACCTGAATAGGATCTCGGACTGGCTTTTTGTTCTAGGCAGATGGATTGCCAAGAATACTGGAGAGAGCGAGACTCTGTGGGTTCCACTTGGGAAGAGGGGTCTCGAATCATAGGTTTCGACCGCTCGAGCGTAGGTGTTTCCTTGCAGAGCGGAGAAGTTCCTTCTCTTGATCAAAGGTAATCAGATCCTCTGCATCATCCAACTGTAGCCATAGATAATTCGTGTGCTCGTGTGAGAGGTTAACATCGATTTCATCCGTTTCCGCTAGGTACCAGAAAACCTGCTTGGGGGTCTCTCTGCCTCTCCTAACAAATGTGTACTCGGTCTTCTCACACCACGACTCATCTATTCTGACTTCTGAAATCCCAGTCTCCTCTGTCAGTTCTCGAAGAGCGGTTGAATGGTGATCCGAGTCGGCCTTCTCGACGTGTCCCTTTGGGAAACTCCAGTGCCCCTGGGGGTACTGGAGCAGTAGAATACTGTCGAAGTTCAGCAAGATGAAACCGCAAGAGGTCTCTAGGGGGCCGGGTCTGCTCTGCATTGCGACATCATGCTTCGGTGGAGGATGAAAACCTTCCGTGAGAGTGTTTCAAAAATCCGAAACCACCATTGGTGTGGTCATTTGCCGATTGGCGTGGCAGAAGGTCCCTTCCATCTGGAAATAAGGCGCATTGTTACGGATGGCGATCTGGACGGAGTGGTGACCGGGGCCATCCTTCGTCGTTGGTGGCCGGATGCGGAAGTCATCTTCGGACATCCGGGGGAATTGAGAGCAGGGGTTTTCGATGATGTGATTGATCGTTGGACCGCTGTTTGTGACCTCCCGATGCATCCTAGCTGCGGCTTGAGTATCGATCACCATCAATCGAACAAACCGGACGAGGGATTTGGAAAATCAATGATAATCTGGAGAGAGAGCCCATCTGCGGCTAGGATTGCGTATGATATTTTCTCGGAGCGCGTTGACCTCTCTGATTTTGAGAACCTCCTGGAATGGGTGGACAAACTCGATAGTGGTGCAATTTCCCATGAGGAGTATCTTTCTGACAACCCTATTCTGTGGCTTAGCAGGGTCATCGACGCAGGGAGTAGCATTGCGATGAATATTCTCGAGTTTCTTCAAGATGGGGTTCCAGTCGACCAGATATTAGCTGATTCTGAGATTTCAGATGTTGTTATCGAGAAAAAGGATGAGATGGAGGCCCTCGTTTCGGCGATTCGAGAGGGTATGCGGATTGAGGATAGGATGGCAATCGTGAGGCTTGAAGGGACTGGGATCCGGTCTAATGGTTACCAAGTTACCGCTATGGCTGGAGACGAGTGTGATGCTTGCATGGTGATTCATGGGGACCTGGGTGCGAAGTTTGGTGATGGGGAGAGATATCCCGTCTCGGCATCATTCTACACCAACTCATTCCTTCATCGAAGTGGTGGAATATACGATCTGACTGCTTTAGCAACTCGTTTCGATACTGACGGAGGTGGCCATGCAAATGCCTGCGGGTGCCGGATAAAACCAATCGATGGGATGGTAGTGGCGGATAGAAGTGTCTCTGAAGAAGACATCTCTGAGAATATTGCTGCTTGGCTTATGATGTGGTCTAAGAGATAGTGGAAAACTTGGACGTTGCGCGTTAATCATGCGTTTTTCCAAACTGCTCTATACCGCTTTCCTTCCTTCCCCGGGATAGTCGAAGAGTGTTTCTCGACCTCTTCCAAGCCTTCTCCGATTTGGTTGATGAAATCCCAATTCAAAGGCCAAGGTGGTCCTCTTTCCTCCATGTTCGGTTCATCTGCCAATCTCCCTATGCAGACCAATTGCCCCCCACTTGCAAGAAATGGTGCTAGGTTTGAATAAGCTCTTCTCCTGATTTCTTCTGGAATTGCCTGCAGGATATGCACCTCCAGCACCAAGTCATATTCGCCGAACCAGCCTTGTTCGGGACTCAGCAAGTCTCCGGCCATCCAATCGATATCTGTCTCCTTATGCAAATTCCGAGACCATTCTACTGCCTCTTCGGAGATATCGAAGGCAGTCACTTTCCATCCTCTTTTCCATAGGAAAGATGCGTCCTCACCCAATCCAGAACCCACAACAAGGGCTCTTCCCGATGCCTCGTTTTCGTTTGACCACTCGACCAAGAAGGGATGTGGTTCTCTCCAATCCCACGGAATCTGTTCCCTGTCTCGATTCGAGTGTCGGTAGAGGTCCTCGAACCACGAAAGGGGGTGCTCGGAGGATTCCGCGTTGCTTACCATTTCTAGCATTCTCTCGCGGAGATCGTCCATACTATCGGACCTACATATGAGAGACTACTGCGTTTCCGAAGTCAGAACACGAAAGAAGTGTCGCGTCATCCATCAATCTCTCGAAGTCGTATGTTACCGTCTTGGAGGAAATGGCCCCTTCCATGCCCTTGACGATCAGGTCGGCGGCTTCCTTCCAGCCCATGTGCCTAAGCATCATCTCTGCTGAAAGTATTAGGCTTCCTGGATTGACCTTGTCCTGGCCAGCGTACTTTGGTGCCGTCCCATGAGTTGCCTCGAAGATTGCGATTCCAGTGTCATAGTTGATGTTGGCTCCCGGTGCTATTCCTATTCCCCCTACCTGTGCCGCAAGTGCATCTGAGATGTAGTCGCCATTGAGATTCATGGTGGCCAGAACTCCATATTCCCTTGGACGGGTTAGAACCTGCTGAAGCATTGCATCTGCTATCACGTCCTTCACGGTTATTGTGGTACCAGTATTGGGGTTCTCGAACGTGCACCATGGCCCCCCGTCAAGCTCAGTGGCACCGAATTCTTCCTTTGCGAGCATGTAGCCCCAATCTCTGAAACCCCCTTCTGTGAATTTCATGATATTTCCTTTGTGAACAAGCGTGACAGAGTCGCTGTCGCTGTCTATGGCGTACTTTATTGCCGCTCTCACAATTCTAACTGTCCCCTCTTTGCTAATCGGCTTAATTCCCAAACCTGCGGTATCTGGGAACCTGATTTTGTCTACGCCCATCTCCTTCTGAAGGAACTCGATTACTCGCTGGACTTCGTCGCTGCCAGCCTCCCACTCAATTCCTGCATAGACATCTTCGCTGTTTTCTCTGAAAATTATCATATCCACCGCACCCGGATCCTTGACCGGGCTTGGGGTGCCCTCAAACCATCGAACTGGACGAACGCATGCAAAAAGATCCAATTGCTGCCGAAGTGCTACATTTAGACTTCTGATTCCACCTCCGACAGGAGTAGTGAGTGGTCCCTTGATTGAGATTAGCCCGTCCCTCATTGATTGCTTGGTTTCTTCTGGCAACCACTCGCCCGTCGCATCAAATGCCTTCTGACCGGCTAACACCTCAGACCAATGTATTCTTCTCTCGCCCAAATATGCCTTCTCGACGGCGCTATCTACCACATTGATCATCACCGGAGTGATATCGATGCCTATTCCATCTCCTTCAATGTAGTTTATTTCTGGGTTGTTCGGGACTGTCAATTGCCCGTTGGAAATTGAAATGCGCTCGCTGTCTGACATGTCTCTCAACATACTCCGACCGGAGAGGCATAGATGAAGCCAACCCTTCAAGGAGGTGTGTTGTGTCGAGAGGCCATGAACGGAGAAGTCGTTTGGACCGAAGAGGACGGATATGTCGGAACCACTGGGAGGGGAAAACGGTTTGGAATTTATGGATCTGATTCTCCAAGTCCGATGGAAATGGTTCTACACGGACATGCTGCCTGTTCTCTAATTGACCTAATCGATGGTCTGAAGCATAGGAAAGAAAATTTGGAATCCATAAAGGTGGAAATCGAAGCTGATAGAGCGAATGATGCCCCCAAAGTATTCACATCGGTGAGAATGGGATACATAGTCAAGGGAGATGTTCCAGAAACACTTGTTAGACGTCTTATTGAAAGCAGTCACGAAAAACACTGTAGTGTCGGGATTATGATTACTCGTTCGGGTGCAAGCCTAGAATGGTCGCTGAAAATGAAATCCTAGAATTATAAGGCCTAATTATTCGTGATTCGAAAAAATGGAACTGTCATTTTTTTCGCCAAAACAGACATCTGAATAGCGACTTCGATACTAAGCATTAAACACCCCCCATTCGGAAGCGCAACTCCCTTGCACAGACGGGGCCATTCCCGTCTGGTAGAATATGGGAGGCGATGAATAATGCAGACGAAAATTAAGTCCTCAGGAGATGGATCTGACGCAGAGAAGGGGCTAGTCGTAGAGCGTAGATTCACGTCTGCAGGCCAAGACCCCTTCGAAGCATTCGAATGGATCGACATGGATGTCGAAATAAGGAATCCGGATGGCTCCATGGCTGACTCAATAGAGGGAGTGAAGTTGCCTTCGGGTTTCTCAGGGATACCCGGGAAGGTTTGTGCTCAGAAGTATCTCCGCAAGGCTGGTGTCCCAAAGCACCTTCGAAGCGTCCCAGAAGATGGAGTTCCCGTCTGGCTACAGCGAAGTGTGCCAGATCACGATCGGTTGCAGTCAATTGATGCTACCGAGAGAATGGGTGGTGAGACTGATGGAAGGCAACTCTTCCGTCGACTCGCAGGGACCTGGACCTACTGGGGCTGGAAGTACGGTTACTTCGCAAGCGAGGCAGATGCCCGTGCGTACTTCGATGAGATGTGCTACCTAATCGCTAGTCAGCGATCTGCACCAAACAGCCCCCAGTGGTTCAACACAGGACTACACTGGGCCTACGGAATTGAAGGGCCGCCACAAGGCCACAGTTTCGTCGATCCTGAGACCGGAGAAGTCGGCCTATCCACTAGTGCATACGAGCACCCCCAGCCTCATGCTTGCTTCATTCAATCAGTCTCAGATTCTCTTGTTGGTGGGACTGACTCGATAATGGGCCTCTGGAATCGAGAGGCGCTTCTTTTCAAGTATGGATCGGGCACGGGTTCTAACTTCTCCAACATCAGGGGATCCGGGGAACCTCTCTCCGGCGGTGGAACCTCGAGCGGACTCCTTTCTTTCCTAAAGATCGGGGACAGGGCTGCTGGAGCAATAAAGTCCGGAGGAACTACCAGAAGGGCTGCGAAGATGGTTACCCTGGATCTAGATCATCCTGACATTGAAGAGTACATTGATTGGAAGCCAACCGAGGAAGAGAAGGTATCTGCCCTAGTGATCGGGAGCGCAATCCTGCAAAAGCATGCAGATTCGATAATGGAGTCAATTTGGTCATTTGGAGATGATGAAGGTAGGCTCGACCAGAAGACGAACTTAGCTCTGAGGAAGGCGATGGTTCGTGCGATTAACGATAGCGTTCCACAGGCCCACATTCAGAGGATACTGGACCTAGCTGAGCAGGGCTGGAAGGGGCTAGAGTTTGAATCACTAGATACGGATTGGCAGGGCGAGGCCTACGCCACCGTTTCTGGGCAGAACAGCAACAATTCAGTCAGGGTCCCCAACTCATTCATGGATGCGGTCAAGTCTGGTGGAGAATGGAGTCTCTACTTCAGAACAGAGAGAGCGGCGGCGGCAGAGGAAGGAAGGGATCCAGTTCCTTGCAAGACCATGGATGCGGGAGCACTGTGGGATAAGGTCGCATATACAGCGTGGGCATGCGCGGATCCAGGTGTTCAGTTCGATACCACAATCAACGAATGGCACACATGTCCAGAAGCAGGGAGGATCAACGGATCGAACCCCTGTTCGGAATACATGTTCCTAGATGACACTGCATGCAATCTAGCGAGCATCAACCTTCTTCACTACTACGACCTAGATACCCACAAGTTCCAAATCGAGGACTTCAAGCACAGCGTCAGACTCTGGACAACGACTCTGGAGATTAGCGTGCTCATGGCACAGTTCCCATCTGAATCCATCGCGAAGGGATCATACGACTACAGGACTCTTGGTCTTGGTTACTGCAACATCGGTTCCCTCCTGATGCACATGGGAATCCCATATGATGACGAGCGCGCTTACGCTATCTGTGGAGCGATAACCTCGATAATGTGTGGCGAAAGCTATGCTACCAGTGCTGAGATGGCTTCCATCCTCGGCCCATTCCCAGACTACGAAAGGAACGCTGGCGACATGCTCAGAGTAATGCGGAATCACAGAAGGGCAGCGTACGACGCCCCCGGGGAAGAGTACGAGGGTCTGACGGTTGCCCCGATGGGCATCAATTCGAAGAAATGTCCCAAGGATCTCTTGGATGCAGCAAGGAGTTGCTGGGACAGGGCACTGATGGAGGGAGAGGAGCATGGATTCAGGAACGCCCAGACGACAGTGATAGCTCCGACAGGGACAATAGGCCTGGTCATGGGAGCCGACACGACTGGTGTTGAGCCTCAGTTCTCCCTCGTACAGTACAAAACGCTCGCCGGCGGAGGGTCCCTGAGAATCATCAATCACGGAGTTCCCAATGCTCTTAGCAGACTGGGATATTCCGAAAGCGATGCTCGTGCCATAGAGGAGTACATCATGGGCACAAAGAGGCTGAGTGACTGCCCGGACCTGCCGATTCAAAGGTTGAATCAAGCTGGGTTCGATGACGAGATTCTAGCATCCATAGAAGAGAAGCTAGGAGATGTTTTCGACCTGAGGTCTGCCTTTGCGCCATCAATCCTAGGTGAGGATTTCTGCGTAGGGAAGCTCGGCATGTCGAAGTCACAAGTTGACGATGCGTTCTTCGATACTCTAGGTTTCATCGGACTGACTGGGAAGGAAATCAACGATGCGAACGATCACATCTTCGGGTACAACACCATTGAAGGAGCACCGGGTTTGAAGGACGAGCATCTCGCTGTATTCGACTGTGCCACCCCCTGTGGAAAGTACGGCAAGAGGTCGATCGCATGGGATGCGCATGTCAAGATGATGGCAGCCGCACAGCCTTTCATCTCTGGAGCGATTTCAAAGACTATCAACATGCCATCTGATGCTTCAATAGAGGACGTTAGGGAAGCCTACAACCTAAGTCACGCCACTATGAACAAGGCGTGTGCGGTGTACAGAGATGGTAGCAAACTTTCACAACCACTGATGAGCCAACTAGTCGACTCTATGGATCTTGAGGAAGAGGATGAGGGGGAGGCAGTTGTGGAGAGAATGGTGGAGGAGGCCGCGAGTGCCCTCCCTCTACCAGAACCCGTAGCCATGCCAGTTGCAAAGGCGCTCGTCGAGAACTACATCGCCTCCAAGAGGGCGCTCCCACACAGAAAGAGAGGGGCTAACATCAAGGCCAGAGTAGGTGGTCACAGCGTACGGCTAATCACCGGTGAATACGAAGACGGAAAGCTCGGTGAGATCTTCCTACTGACTTCTAAGGAAGGCGCTGCATGGAGGGCTCTGCTGTCTCAGTTCGCGATAGCGGTGTCAATCGGATTACAGCATGGCGTGCCAATAGACGCTTTCGTGAAGTCATTCACATTCACCAAGTTCGAGCCCAGCGGAATGATAGAGGGTGGAAGTGGCAGAGTGAAGATGTCCTCGAGCATCATCGACTGGGTCTTCCGGGAGCTCGCTATCGAGTATGCTGGCAGGAACGACCTCGCACATGTGCCTCTTGAGGAGGAGGACCTAGACCCATTCTCTATCAGTAGGCCAGAGGTGACGGAACAGGGACTAGCACGGAGCCAAGGAGAGAGGCGAGAGGTTCAGATGACTCTGGAGGCAGCCGTTGGTCCTATCGTCGATGCAGATGCAAAGGCCAGGCAGGCTGCGAAGGAGAGAGGCTTCACGGGGGACATCTGTGATGATTGCGGTGGTAGCCAGATGGTCAGGAACGGTACTTGCCTGAAGTGCAACGAATGCGGCTCCACTACTGGCTGTTCTTGAATTGGGATCCTCAAATCTCAAGTTCGATGTTGAGGTTCTGAATGAGTTCCTTGTATCTGTTCCTGATTGTTACCTCAGTCACACCAGCCACCTCGGCTACTTCACGCTGAGTCCTCCTCTTCCCGCAGAGTACACTTGCGATGTAGATGATGGATGCAGCGATTCCTGTTGGCCCCCTGCCGCTCGTAAGTTCCTTCTCCTGTGCAGCGGCAATCAACTCGTACGCCTTGGCTTGCACCTCTGCGTCCAGATCAAGTCCGGAGCAGAACCTTGGAATGTAATCCTCGGGCTTGGTCGGTGGGATCTTCATTCTTAGCTCCCTGACCATGAATCGATATGTACGGCCTATCTCCTTCCTTCCTGTCCTGCTAGCCTCACCAATCTCGTCCAGGGTACGTGGATTCTCACAAATCCTGCACGCTGCGTATAGGCTTGCAGCTGCTACTCCTTCGATGGATCTGCCGCGAATTAACCTCGCATCGACTGCTTTTCCATAGGTGACAGCCGCGGTCTCTCGAATCGTCTTTGGGAGTTCCAATCGACTAGCCATTCTGTCGAGTTCTGCTAGAGCCATTGCCTTGTTTCGCTCTGTGGCGTTGCTGACTCTGGATCTCTTCTGCCACTTCCTCATCCTGTAGAATTGGCTCCTATACCTGCTTGAAATCGATTTTCCAGAGTAGTCCTTGTTCTGCCAATCAATATCTGTGGATAGACCCTTATCATGCAGCATGACAGTCATCGGTGCACCGGTTCTTGCACGCTGATCTCCTTGCTCGGGACTGAAGACACGCCATTCTGCACCCTGATCAATCACCTTGTCCTCCAATACGAGGCCACAGTCTTCACAGACCACTTCACCTCTTGATTCATCTTTCTTCAATTGTCGGCTTCCACATTCATCGCACTTCACGGTGTCTTCAACAAGGTATGACATTAATCCTCACCCCCCTTTTAGCAAAAAGGTATTAAATTCGCAAACGACATGTTATTTAAGGTTATAATTTATTGAAATTTGTCTATGTTGGGTGAAATCTGATGGGAAATCATCGAGAATCGTGAAATAAGACTCTTCGCTGCGGGACATGGGGGGGTAGATAATGTCGTTAGAAGTGTGGCCGCCAGAGAATGTCAGGCTAACACCAGGAAAGAGGGTTCTATTCCTAACGAAGAACCTTGAGTTGATTCGAAAGCAACTCTATGAAGGCTTGAATCTCAAAATGGAAGAGTTGTCGATTGATGATCTACTGGACGACATTAACACCGATGTGATGACTCCTGCTTGGGTTTGTTTTGATCATGATCCGGCTATGATTGCTGAGAATGCGTATGCGGGATTGATACACGAAGGGAGCAGGGTGTTCGAGCCGCGGGCTTTGATTGATGGTGGATTCGAAGTTATCGTATCAGGTCACAGAAAGGGGACCGGTTCCAGCAGGGAAACTGCCCCACAATGTGAGAGGTGGTCGGGAATCAGGATCGTCATCGCGGCTTCTTTTGCTCCCATCCATGAGAGGAACAACCTGAACCTGGGGCAGTTGATGGGGGACCATTCGATGCTGATCAGGCTTCAGAACGAGGAGAGCATTCCCCTGGCCGAGTTTACTAAGGGGTACGACCCGGTCAGTAGTCTAATTCTAGAGAATGGAGGCATACTTCCCTTTGCCAAGAGATTGAAAGAAGGAACCGTGGATCTACCAGAATTCAGTGCGGAGGAACGCCCGATGACCATGATTGAGAAGTTGGTTTCGAACAAGCTCCTTGGAATGAACGGTAAGAAAAGATTCGTCAAACCAGGGGATGCAGTGTTAGCCCAGGTTGATGGTGGATACTCCCATGAGTTCACAACAGCCCAAGTTCACACTTTTCTTGCAAACGAGTATGGGGAGAGTTACAATGTTCCTAATCCTTCTAAATTTGCTGTTTTTGAGGACCACTTACTATATGCAACCGGTGTACCTAGATTCAGTAAGTTCGCAGAGAAAATACAAACCCTGCGGGATATGCAGAACTCTTTCCAGAGGCATACTGGGGTTAGAGACTACTCCGCGAAGGACGGGGTGAGCCCGGGCATTTGCCACCAAGTGGCACGAGAGGAGTTCATTGACGTTGGAGATTTCATCCAAGCGACTGACTCTCACACCTGCATGGGCGGGGCTTCCAATGCACTGGCATATGGCGTTGGTTCGACAGAGTATGCAAATCTGATTCACAATCAATTTGCATTTGTCAAAGTTCCAGAGAGTATTCGATTCGAATTGATAGGTGAGCTTGATCCTGGATGCACCGCCAAGGACGTGATTCTGCATATCCTATGGCGTTTTGCTGCAAAGTCAGAGACCTTGGACAGGAGTATGGAATTTGGGGGGCCCGGACTTGCGAGCCTTTCGATGGATGAAAGAGCCACTCTGTGCAATATGGCTACAGAATGCAGTGCAAAGACTGGGATATGTGAAGCAGATGATATCACAGTAGAGTGGTTAAAATCAAGAAGATCCGGTCTCGAAGAGGCATCAATTAGGCAGGCTTTCGTTTTGCCCGATTCTGATGCGATTTATGTGGGTGGTGTTCATGAAATTGATTTGTCACAGATCAGGCCTATGGTTGCTCATCCGGGTAATCCCGATGAAGGCGTGCCTTCGGACCCAACAAATGGCGCGTACATAGACGAGATAGGCGAAGTTGCAATCGATATTGCCTATGCTGGGTCTTGCACTGCTGGCAAGGATGATGACTTCTCTTACTACGCTATGGTTTGCGAAGCGGCGCTAAAGGCAGGCCTCGTTGTTTCGGATGAGGTTGATTGCTACATCCAGTTCGGATCAAAGTCGGTGAAGGAATTGTCAATGAGTATGGGTTGGACTGAGACATTCGAGAAGGCGGGAGTGAAACTCATCGATCCGGGGTGTGGAGCTTGCATAGGAGCAGGGCCAGGAGTTAGTGATGATGCCGAACAAGTTACTGTTTCAGCCATAAATAGGAACTTCCAGGGGCGTTCGGGACCCGGGAAGTTGTACCTTGCAAGCCCCCTCACAGTAATGACGAGTGCCTTCACTGGAAAAATCACAGCATGGCATCCTGATATCTTCCTCTGAAACGTATGACTACAAGTATAACTTGGGGCATTGTTCAATAGCGGTCTCATGGCGGGCATAGGCTACCTTGCAAGCCCCTCGTCATTTGGACAAGGGAGGACTTGGTGGTGGTGGATGAATGGACCCTGCAGAAAGACTCTCGAGCAAACAAAAGCAGATTTCGATTAGCGAGTTCTTCGAGAAGAACAAGCACTTCCTAGGTTTCGACACACTTCAGAGATCAATCATTACCGCAGTGAAGGAATCGGTGGATAATTCTCTAGATGCTTGCGAAGAGGCGAGGATACTGCCCGAGATACATGTGGAAATCCAGAGAATGAAGGGAGATCGGCTGAAGCTCATCACGCAAGACAACGGCCCAGGCATACCTAGGGAGGACATCGAGAATGTGTTTGGAAAGTTCCTATTGGGTTCGAGGTTTCATGCAATCAGACAAACAAGAGGACAGCAAGGCATCGGAATCACAGGAGTGGTGATGTACAGCCAATTGACTGCAGGTTCAAAGACAAAGGTTGTGTCCAAGATTTCCAGAGACTCATCTGCTGTGTTCGTTGAATTGGGAATTGATACAAGGAGGAATCGGGCAACAAAATCAGGAGAAAGCAGGGACATATGGTTGGATGAGGAAACCGGAGAGAGCGTTTCTCATGGACTGAGGGTCGAATGCGAGATGCGAGCAAAGTACCAGAGGGGGAGACAGTCGGTCCACCAGTACCTTCGGATGACTTCGATTGTCAATCCTCATGCTAGCATATCCCTAGTGGTTCGCGATAGGGATGGTAGCATAATCGAAGAGGGAGACTGGCAAAGGACAACCGAGAGGTTGCCGCGCGAGGTTAGCGAAATACGCCCTCATCCACATGGGATTCAACTCGGATCTCTTCAGAGGATGCTGAGAGAGTCGGAAGAGAGGAAGTTGACTTCTTTTCTAAGGCATAATTTCTCTGGAGTCAGTATGCGAGCAGCACGCGAAATTCTTTCAGCGGCGGGCTTGGACGAAGGCAGGAGCCCCAAGAGAATCTCAGCAGACGATGCGCAGGGCATGATTTCGGCCTTCAGAAAGGTCAAGTTGCTTTCACCCCCTACTGATTGTCTGTCTCCAATCGAGGACTTGCTAATCAAAAAGGGTCTATCTAAAGCCATAGACTCTCGTTTCGCATCGACCATTACGAGAAGTCCCAAGGTTACTCAGGGGAACCCATTTCAGATCGAAGTCGGATTGGTTTTTGGGGGTAATCTCAGTGCGGATGGCCCGATAGAAG
>Ga0315316_10000599_pt1 | contig 24027 bp, 23 predicted proteins | sample M160m3416metaG_FD_203702 | JGI IMG/M metagenome (GOLD analysis project Ga0315316, IMG submission 203702) | Ammonia-oxidizing marine archaeal communities from Monterey Bay, California, United States - M1 60m 3416 | ecosystem: Environmental > Aquatic > Marine > Intertidal zone | place: USA... | reverse complement strand
AAATTCAACATTTGGGGCATCAGGTTGACCTGCAATTGCAATTAATCCACCATCACGTAATTGTTGTAATAATTGCATAACTTCTTTTTCAACTTGGTTTCGTTGTAATCCTGTTTGTTGTGCAAATACTTCTACCAAATCTGTAACTTTACGTTGACCATTACAAGATTTCCAAAAATCAACAATTGCTTGATTTACCATAAATCCTTGTTCATGTTCATTAGCTAAAACCATAGAACCATCTTCTTGTTGTACTAATTTTCCAACTCCTTGAGGTAATGCTGTTTCATAATTTATTGGTGCTGGAGTATTCAAACCATTAGCACCCATTTCTTTAATTTTGAGTTTTCCTTCTTCAGTCATTTTATCCATTGTCCATGCAGGCTCCCATACAATTTCAATATTAACATTATTTACTCCAGGAACTTTTTTAGCAAATCTTGTTGCGTCTGCAACCAAAGTTTCATGTAAAGGACAACCCTGTGTAGTCATTGTCATTTTAATATCAACATCGTTATTTTCTTTAACATCAATTCCATAGATTAATCCCATTTCTACAATATTAAGAGGGACTTCAGGATCCATACATTGTTTTAAAGAATCCTCAATTGCTTGTGTAGAAACAGTACTCATATTTTATACAGCAGTTTGAAAAACAATAAAAACTTTGTATTAATTAGCTTGGAATAATTTTGGAATAGATTCCTCATAAGGTGCTGTAGCCACGCCTTTTTCAGTAATGATTCCTGTAATCAATTCAGGAGGAGTCATATCAAATGCAGGATTAATTACACCAATATCATCAGGGGCAGTCTTTTTTTCACCAATTCCTGTTACTTCACTTCCTTTTCTCATCTCAATAATGACATCATCAGATTTTGTTTCCAGATCAATTGTGGATAATGGGGCTGCAACATAAAATGGAATTCCATGTTGTTTAGCCATTGTTGCTACTTGATATGTTCCAATTTTATTAAAAACATGTCCAGTCTTTACAATTCTATCCGCACCAACTACAACTTTGTTAACTAATCCATTTGCCATAGAATACCCTACAGCAGTATCAGGAACTAAACTAACATCAAATCCATCATGTTTTAGCTCAAATGCTGTTAATCTTGAACCTTGTTGAATAGGTCTTGTTTCAGTAGCAATTACTTTAACATTTTTTCCACTTTCTCTAGTTGCGCGAATTACACCTAATGCAGTTCCATATGCTACAGTAGCTAACGCACCAGCATTACAATGAGTCATTATTGTATCATTGTCATCAAAAAGAACTGATCCATTTTTTCCCATTGTTTTATTTATCTCAATATCCTCATCTGCCATTTTTTTAGCAGTAGAAATTACCAGTTCTCTAATTTGTTCTGTAGTTTCTCCAGTTTTTGCTACATTCATTATTTTTTCTAATCCCCAACCCAAATTTACTGCAGTAGGTCTTGTTTCAAAAAGAATTTTTTTTGCACTTTCTAAATCAGATAATAATTCATCTCTTGTTGTCGCTTTACTTTGTAAAGCAGCTAATCCCAATCCAAATGCTCCAGATATTCCAATTGCTGGGGCACCTCGAACTATCAAAGTTTTGATGGCATTTGCAACTTGGTTAAAATCATCATATTCTACAAAAATTAATTCATTAGGTAATTTTGTTTGTTCAATCATTACAACTTTATTATTTTTCCATTCTACAGTTTTTAACATCATAATAAAACACCAGAAATTATTCTAATTTATTCCTTCATAAAGACAGTTAATCCATCTTCTAATGAAATTTTAGGTTCAAATCCTAATTCTTTCTTTGCTAATTCAATTGAAGCTAAACTATGAAGTAAATCACCAGGTCGAGAATCTATAAAATTTAATTTAAGATTTTTTTTTGATATCAATATCATTAATTCAGCTAATTCTTTAACAGATGTAGATACTCCACTAGCTAAATTATACACATTACCTTTTTTTCCATTAATGTTAGATATTGATTTTACAATTCCATCAACTAAATCATCTATATGAATAAAATCACGTGTATTTTCACCATTACCAAAAATTGTAAGAGGTTGATTTGAATGAATTTTTTCCATAAATTTAGTAATTACTCCCGCATATTCATTAGATTGACCTTTTCCATATACATTGAAAAATCTCAATGAAATACAGTTCATATCATATGCATTTGCAAAAGATTTTCCGTAAAATTCTAAACTAAGTTTTTCTGCACCATATGGAGAAACAGGATTTGGTACAGTTTTTTCAGAAACCGGAATTTCAGTAGGATTTCCATAAACTGCAGCTGATGATGCAGAAATAAAATTTTTAATATTATTTTCTACACAACAACGGAGTATATTCAAACTTCCTTCAACATTAATTTTATGAGTTTCATTAGGATGTGTAATTGATTCTAAAATGTCAATTCTAGCGGCTAAATGAATAACTAAATCAACGTTCATAAGCGATTTTTTTAACAAAGAAAAATTTGTCATATCACCTTTAATTAAAGAGATATTATTTTTTAATAAATTTGAGAAATCTTTTTCAGAACTATTTGAAAAATTTTCATATATAATTAATTCATGTTCATTTTGTAATTTTTTAATAAGATGTTTTCCAATAAAACCAGAACCACCTGTTACAAATATTTTCATACATTTTCAAAAATCTGTTAACTAGTATTTTAATTAAGTTTAGAAAAAGATAACTAACATTATATGGCATTCATGAATTGAAAGTAAAGTGATTACAAAAGCAGATTTAATAAAATACGATCGTTCGCAAATGTGTAATATTTATAATCAATGGCCAAAAATTGCTAAAAACGCCTATAATTTGAAAATTGAACAAATTGATTTTAAAAATATCAATCATTTAGTTTTTGCAGGAATGGGTGGTTCAGGAACAATTGGAGACATGTTTGCATCTATTTTATCAAAAACAAATATTCAAGTATCAGTTGTGAAAGGATTTCATCTTCCATCAACAATTAATAATAAATCATTAGTAATTACAACAAGTGTTTCTGGAAACACATTGGAAACTTTAACCACATTAAAAGAAGCAAAGAAAAAGAAAACCAAAATTATATCATTCTCATCAGGAGGTAAAATTGAGAAATATTGTAAAAAAAATAAAATAGAATATAGAAAACTTGAAAAAATTCATTCTCCCAGAGGATCTTTTATGAATTATTTCTACAGTATTTTAAATACACTTCAACCAATATTACCAGTTAAAAAAAATGAGATTTCTGAATCTATTAAAAAAATGGAAATACTATCTAAGAATATTTCATCAAGTAATTTAACTAAAAATAATCAAGCAATTAATTTAGCTGAATGGATTAGTACAATTCCTATTATATATTATCCATATGGATTAAAAGCTGCTGCAAATAGATTTAAAAATTCACTACAAGAAAATTCAAAATCTCATGCAATTTCTGAAAACATAGTTGAAATGTGTCATAATGGAATAGTCTCATGGGAACAAGATAAAAAAATTCAACCAATACTAATTGAAGGTAAAAATGATTATCATAAAACTAAATTATTACAAAAAATAATTAAAGAATATTTTGTAAATAATAATATTGATTTTAGAACTGTTTCTACTCCTTCAGGTTCAATAATTACAAAATTAGTATATTTAATTTATTTCCTAGATTTTGTATCAATTTACAAATCAATAATAAATCAAATAGATCCTACTCCAGTTAGATCAATTGAATATTTAAAAAGCAAATTTTTATAAAATTATTCATTCTGATTAAAATTTATTTTTGTTGAAATTCTGCTCAAAACATAAAGTATTACTCCTGCTAAAATGAAAAAGAACCCAACAGTTAACAAAGTAATCGTAAATAAAGTTAAACCAACCGGTAATCGTGACATTTGATTATAAAATTCAATTACATAAAAAGAGCTAATTCCAGAAAATATAAACAGGAATAGAGATGGAATTCCAAAAGCTGTAAGAGGTTTTGTTTCAATTATTAATTTAAAAATTGTTGAAATTACAGTTAATCCATGTTTTAATGGATTTTGTGAAGATGTCTGTACATCATTTGGATACATTTCTTTTCTAGGAATTTCAATAATTTTGAGTTTATTCACTGCTGCTTTTAGTAAAATTTCAGCAGACATACCCATTCCTTCTGTTTCCAAATTGTAGACAATTTTTTTAAGTGCATTAAAACTATATGACCTTAATCCACTTTCAGCATCTTTAATTTTACTTCCCGAAAATGAATTAACCAATGATGTGATTAATTTAATACCAAATTTTCTATATGGTTTTACGTCATCAGATTCTTCTAAAAATCTCGATCCTATTACAATGTCAGCTTTTTCAGTAATTATTGGTTCAATAAGTTTTAACAAATCTTTTGGATCATGTTGTAAATCAGCATCAAAAGTAATTGTTACTTTAGCTTTTCTTTTCAAAGCTTCAGTTAAACAAGATTTAATTGCACCACCATATCCTAAATTTATTTTATGGGTTAACACTTCAGCACCTGCTTCTTTGGCTACTTCTGCAGAATTATCAGTTGAACCATCATTTACAACTAAAACCAAATCAGCAAATTCTTTACATTTTTTGACTGCCTCAGAGATAGTTGATTCAGCATTGAAAGTAGGAATACAAACCATAATGTTTACATTATTTTGTAAATTGGGTTTGGATTCCATATCGTTTTGCATAATATTTTCCTGTGATTCTAAATATTAAAATGATTCAAATGGTATTTAGGGTATTCATATCAAGCTTTTAGTCAATTTTAGAACCAATTTAACAGTATTAAAATCAGAATTTATTGTAACTTTAAAATAGTTTTCAAATGGTTGCAATTTGTTGTATGCTAAATTTTTAGGTCAAGCGTGTACATTAATTGAAACAAAAAATGAAAGAATTTTAGTTGATCCTTGGATTGTAGGTCCATGTAATGTCAATACATGGTACACGTTGAGAAATAAAGCAGCTACAAAAAAAGACATACCTACAGACATAGATTATATCTACATCTCTCATGAACATCAAGATCATTTTCAAGAAGAAACATTAAAAGAATTTGATAAAAAAATTCCAATTTATATTTGCAAATTTCCTACAGAGAGATTTTATAATGAAATTGTTAAATTAGGTTTTAAGAACATAATTCAATTAAATTCATGGAAACCTGAACAATTAAGTAATGATTTAGAAATAACGGCAATAAAAAATCCAGATTTAATGTTTGAAGATTCAGCATTATTGATAAAAAGTAAAGAAGGAACAATTTTCTGTCAAACTGATTGTAAAATGGATTTTGAATCATTAAAAAAAGTTAATGCAGCAAAACCAGATATAGGATTTTTTATGTATTCAGTTGCAAATTGGTATCCTGATGCATATAATTATTCAAAAGAAAAACATGATGAAATTGCTAAAAAACGTAAAGTCAATAAAATAAATGGTTTTGTAAATTATGTAAATGTAATTAAACCAAAATATGCAATAGCATATGCAGGAGGTCCACTTTTTCCTCATAAATCACAACTAGAATTAAACAATCCTAGTACTGGAGTTTTTGGATGTCCTGATGAACCAAAAAAAGCTTGGAATGATAGTGGAAATTCAGGAACTGAAGTTCTTGTAATGGCAGCTGATGACGAAATAATAATTGATGGTACACATGTAAAAAACAACGAACCAATTTTATCTACAAATAAAATGGATGCCTTAAATGAATTATCAATTCAAGTGCAAGAAGATTTGAATAAAAGATGGAAAGATGAAGGGGAAGCATCATCAAAATTATCAACTAAAATATCAGACTATTTCAATAAAATCATTACAGAAAATCCTATTGCACGCAAGCATATTGATATGAAAGTTCAATTAATTGCAGATGGCAAAAATGGTGGAGAATTCATTTTAGATATTTCAAAAGATAAAGAATCAGGAACATATGTTACAGAAGGTAAAACCGATGATTGGAATTATTTCATGAAAATTCCAGCACATTTGGTAGAAAAATCAGTCTCAGAAGAGTTATTGTGGGAAACATTATTTTTATCAGCTAGATGGAAAGGAGATAGAAAACCTGATCAATGGAATGAACATTTTATTAATTTATTATACGATCCAAATCCTACAAGAATTTCTAATATTTATAACATTTATGAAAAAATACATTAAAAATGGAATTAATTATTAAAAAAATAACCTTAGAAAAAGGAAAACTTGTCGAAGTATCAAAAAGTCCAAAAATAATAGTATATTTTGATGGTGAAAAATATTTTGCATTTAGTGGAATTTGTCCTCATGCAAAATGGCCCCTGGAATTAGGTGAAGTTAAAGAAAAAGTATTAACATGTGGTGGGCATGGCTGGGAATTTGATATTTCAAATGGTCATTGTGTTACAAATCCAGGAAGAGATTTAGTAAAATATAATATTTTAGAAAAAAATCAAGAAATTATTATTTCAAAATAATATAATATTTAATTAGGAATAATAGCAGGTCGTAAAGATTTTTTAGAATTTAATGAATTAAATGCTTTTTCTAATCCATCTTTAGAAAATTCAAAGGTTGGACCTACAATTTTTTCATAAGGATATTTATTTTTAGATTGTTGAACAAGTTCAATAGTTTTTTGTAAATGAATGGGAGCATAATTATGCATTCCACTAAGATTAAGACATTTTGTAAGAATTGCTGAACTATCTAATGTAATTTGACTTCCAGGATAAATTGCTCCCAATAGTGCATAACTTCCACCTATTCTTAAAAATTTTATTCCATCTGAAATTACATTTGGATTACCAGTAACTTCTATTACATAATCGGCGCCACGTTTTTCTGTAATATTTTGAATTTTAGAAATTAGATCTTTTTCAATATTTACATTAATTAAAATATCTGCACCAAATTCTTTAGACATTTCTAATCTGTCTTGATCATTATCTAACGCAATGACAGTTTTACATCCAAGTTGTTTAGAAAAAGCACATGCATAAAGTCCCAAAGCACCACAGCCTTGAATTACTACATAATCACAAGGTTTGAAATTTACTGCATCTAATCCACTAGTAATTGTAGCACCAGCACACATCAAAGGTACCACTTCTTTATCAGATAGATCAGAAGGAATTTTAAAAATATAACTTCCATTGACAATTTTTACATATTTTGCATATCCACCTGTAAAATGAGGTGCTTCATCGCTAGTTACATGACCATATTTGAATAATTTAACACATTTTTGTGGGAGATTAGCAATTTTACAATAATAGCAATCCCCGCAACTTGCAGTCATGGACCAAGTTATTCTATCGCCAACAGATAATTCATTTTTCAGAAAATCATGTTTTAGATTTTTTCCTAATTTGATGATTTTACCAACCATTTCATGACCTAAAATGCAAGGAGTAGGAAAAGGCCTATGTCCTAACCAAGTGTGAACGTCAGAACCACAAACAGTTGAAATAGATATTTCAACAATTGCCTCATTTTCATTAGATAATTCCGAAATTGAATAATTTTTTTCTTCTAATGGTTTTCCAGAACCACAAAAAATAATTGCATTAGGATTTTCAGTCATACTACTAAATTAATCAATTTAGATAATAACTTTTAGGTTGAAAATTAATTAAATTGTTTTCTAGCATCATCAAGGTTGATTTTATCATTAACATTAATCCAGATTTTTTTATTAACACAATGTGCATGAATAATCATTTTATTGTTTATGAGAGATTTTATTAATCGAATAAATTCACCATCCAGATTATTATTTTTTTCTAGAACATTAATAGATTTTTTTAGTAAAGATAATGATGATTTATTAAATTTTAAAATTCCAATAAATTGACCATTATGTTTTAAAATATCATAATTAAAATTAATATTTTTTATTAAATTATTTTTTATTTCCACAGAATGATTATCAAATTCATAAGTTGGATCATCTACTATTAAACAATTATTTTTATTTTTAATGATTTCCAAGAGAAGTTTTTTATCAAACACTAGATCACCATAAATACAAATAAAATCATTTGTAATAAAATTTTTTACACACCAAAAAGAATACAGATTATCAAAAAATTTATATTTTTTATTTTTAATGATTTTAACATTTTTTTTATTAAGATGTTTTTGAATCAAATCTGATTGATGACCTGTAACTACAAAAATCTCATCAACATTATTTTCAAGCAATAAATCTATTTGTCTATCTAAAATTGTTGTATTTCCAATATTTAATAGACATTTTGGAATTGTTTTTGTTAAGTTATGAAATCTACTTCCTTTTCCAGCAGCTAAAATTATGGCTTGAACTTTTATCACCTATTATACATATTTGTTAATAGATAATGAAGGATTTTTAATATCATCAACTTCAATAAACATTTGATACCATAATTCAAGATTGAATAGGAACATTATTTGTCTCAAAATTCGATCATTAATTTCAATATCTTTAGATTTGATATGTTTATCATCTAATTTTGAAACATTTGAAAATAAATCACGTATTTGATTCGAATTAGAGTTTAAAAATGGTCTATGATTTTTAATTCCTTTATCAATTAGACATTCTGCAAGAGGTAAAAATTCATTAATAAAAAAATCATAATACGGGATTCCCCATGGAAATTTTTTCCTTTTAGCTATAACATCAGGTAAGAATTTCTTTGCAAGTTTTTGTAGTATGAATTTTTTTTGAATCTCACCATTAAAATTTATTTTGTAATTTGCAGGAATAGAAGCAGAATATTCTACTAGATTATAATCTAAAAAGGGTTCCCTCAATTCTAATGCATGAGCTGAACCTGCGCGATCTATTCTCCAAGTTTGTGCGCCTGGAATTTCAGTTTTTAATTCAAATAATAAAACTTGGTTAAGTAAATCATAATTTTGATTTTTTTCTGAAAATTTTGAAAAAGCAAGATTAGGTTCAGTTTCATTTAAAGATTGAATTTCCAATGATTGTGAAAAAATATCCCTATCCTGTGAATTTGAAAAAAATCCAGATGGTATTGAATTGATTTTATCGTGTAAAGAGATTGAATTTTTTTCTGAAAATTTGATATATCTGTTATAACCACCAAATAATTCATCAGATCCTTCACCAGTATATGCAACGGTAACAAATTTTTTTACTTCTTCAGAAACTAAAAAATTTGATAAAATAGATGGTCTTCCAAAAGGAAATTCCATATGCCATAATATTGTAGGTAAACTATCTGTCAATTTTTTATAAGATAGTTCTATCTCATTATGATCTGTTCCACAATGTTCAGCTACAATTTTTGCTTCATTGTATTCATCTAATTCATGACCAAATCCAGTTGTGAATGTTTTAACAGGTGTTTCTGTAATATTATTTAGTATTGCAACCATAATACTTGAATCAAGTCCTCCAGACAACAATGCCCCCACAGGAGCATCGCTTTCTAATCTAAGTTCAATGGATTTTGTAAGGAGTTTTTCTAATTTTTTTAAAATTATATCTTCTGAGTCAGATGAGTTTTGTAAATTTAAATTCCAATAATTGCTTATTTGTGGTTTTTTTTCATCAAAATAATAAACAAGTTTTTGTCCAGGTAATAATTCAAAAATATTTTTAAACAAAGTTTGGCCGTCAATTGTATAAGCATAAGTTAAAAATTGAGATAGTGCAGAATAATTTAGTGTTCTTTCTACTTCCTCATATTGTAAAATAGACTTAATTTCAGATGAAAATAAAAGATCGTCGTTGACAATTGAATAATAAAGTGGTTTCACACCTAATCTATCTCTAGCAAGAAAAAGTTTTTTCTTTTGAGTGTCCCAAATTGCAAATGCAAACATACCATTTAGATGATCTAAACAATTTTCACCATATTCTTCATATGCATGTAAAATTACTTCAGTATCAGAATTTGTATAAAATGTATGATTATATTCTAATTTTTGTCTTAATTCTCGAAAATTGTAGATTTCACCATTTAGAACTACCCAGATTGTTGAATCTTCGTTATGTTGTGGTTGTTTAGCTGTTTCCCGTAAATCTAGGATTTTTAGTCGTTCACAACATAACGAAACATGTTCATCAACGAAAAAACCTTCTTGTTCTGGTCCTCTATGCTTTATTTTATTTCCCATTTTACGAATTAAATTTGAATCAGACCATGTTAGTCCACATATACCACACATTATTTTTCATTTTCCAGTTGATTAAAAAGGATTTTTGCTTCATCAAATTCATTAGGTTCATCAATATCCATCCATTGAAGATTATTTGTAAAAATATAATTTACAAATTGTCCATTATTTATTAATAATTCAATAGCAGATGTATAATAGGAATTTTTGTCAATTTCAAGACAATTAGATATACCATTAAACAGTTTGGGAATTATATTTTTATCAAATTTTGCCATACCAATAAAATTTCCATCTGCTTCAGATTCAATAATTTTTTTATTAACTTGAATGATCTGATTATTTTTAATTTTAACTTTCATAGTTTCAGAACGAACATTTTTTTCTACAATCATACAAACATTATGAGTTTCTTGAATTAGATTTTCTAAAATTTTTTTATTGAATAGTAGATCACCATATACACAAATAAAATCATCCGTAAGAAATTCTTTAGCACTCCATACTGAAGTTATATTATTAGAATTTGCAAAATTTTGATTTTGGATAAAAATTACTTGATCTTTTAAATGAGAATGAATTAAATCAGAATTATAACCAGTGACAACAAAAATTTTATTTATTCCTAATTCTTTGAAGCATTTTATTTGATAATCAATTAAGGCAATTCCATTTAATTCAAGCAAGCATTTTGGAATATCAATTCCTTTCATTCTTGTCCCACGGCCTGCAGCAAGAATTAATGCATCCATAGATAAAATATTATTTTAATTACTTTTTATTAAATGTGGCAATTCTATGTATTATCAATTAATCAGTCATTTAACAAATAAAAAATGGTTTTAAGTAGCGGATATTTTTTATTAATAAGGAAGTTAATGAACATGTCAACCACAAAAAATTTACAAAATTTACTTAAAACAAAACCAATTTTGAAAATTGGTGGTGCTTTTGATGCCATGTCAGCAAAATTAGTGGAAATAAATGGATTTGATGCAATTTGGGCAGGAAGTTTTGCAATTTCTGCAACACATGCATTACCTGATGCAAGTATAATGACAATGACAGAATTTTTAGCTGTGGCAAACAATATGACAGAATCCTGTAAAATTCCAGTAATAGCTGATTGTGACACAGGTTTTGGAGGACCTAGTAATGTTAGTCATATGATAAAAAAATATGAAAACTCAGGTATTGCAGCTATAAGTATAGAAGATAAAATATTTCCTAAACAAAACAGTCTACTTGAAGGAGGTAAACAAGAGTTAATTTCCCAAAAAGAATTTGTTGCAAAAATTATTGCAGCAAGAGAAGCAAAACAAAATGAAGATTTTATGATTATTGCCAGAACTGAAGCATTAATTGCTGAAATGGGTATGGATGAAGCTCTTAAAAGAGCACATGCATATGAGGATGCGGGAGCAAATGCAATTTTGATTCATTCAAAAAAGAATACTCCCAATGAAATTTTTGAATTCTCAGATAAATGGAATGGTAAGATACCATTAGTTGTTGTTCCAACTTCATATCCATCAGTAGGATTAAATGAATTGATAGAACATAAAATCAAAATGGTAATTTATGCAAATCAATCACTCAGAGTAGCATATACTGCAATGTCAAAAGTTTTGAAAGAAATTAATCATGTTAACAGATTAACAGAAGTTAAAGAAGAAATGACATCAATGGAAAAAATTTTTGAGTTACAAGAAATGTATAATATAAAAAAAGAAGAAAAAGAAATAGAAACTGAACTAAAAAAATTAGGTTATCTTAAATGAAAAATGTAAATCAAAAACAAATGTGTAATTTTCTTTTAAAGAATGGAATTGAAAATTTAGTTGGAGTTCCAGATTCAACTTTAAAATATTTCATTGCCGAAGGCTTGAAATTAAAGAAAAACATCATAGCAACTAGAGAAGAAGAAGCTATTGGAATAGGTACAGGTATGACATTATCTAACAGTCCCACAATTGTTTATATGCAAAATGCAGGTTTTGCAAATTCAATTAGTACAATCACATCACTTGTAAAATTATACAAAATTCCACTTCTTTTCATAATTGGTTGGCGAGGATATTTAAAAAATGATGCTCCCGAACATGAATTAGTTGGAAAAATACAGCCTAAATTATTAAAATTAATAGATTTAGAATCACGAGTTGTAACAGATGTAAATTGGGAAAAAAATTCAAACTGGGCTTTGAAAAAAATTCAACAACAAATTCCTTGTGCATTAATAGTTAGGAGAACAAATATTGAATAAAAATACAGTAATAAAAACAATTTTAAAAAATATTAATGGGCCCATTATCTCTGCAAATGGTCACATTAGTAGAAATTTGTACAATGTTAAAGATCTTAATTCTAATTTTTATATGATAGGTTCAATGGGATTAGCTTCATCTATTGGTTTAGGTGTAGCATTAAAAAATAAAACTAAAAAAATTTTCATTTTAGATGGGGATGGAAATATCTTAATGAATTTAGGTTCATTAACAACCATAGGAACATTAAAACCACAAAATTTGGTTCATTTTGTTTTAGATAATGAAAGTCACGAATCTACTGGAGGGCAACCTACTCATTCAAGTGAGATACAAGTAGAAAAAATTGCAAAAGTGTCTGGTTATACTGTTTTTAAAATTGAAAAAATTATGGAATTAGAGAAAGTGTTGAAAAAAAGTATTAAAATTAGAAATCCAATAATGATTTTAATAAAAATTTCACGTAAATCAGAAATAGGGAAAAGAATTGAAATTAAACCTGAAATAATTAAGAAAAGATTCAGTGAAAATTTAAAAAATTAAGTATTATATGAAAAATGATGAATATGGAAGATCAAAATTTTTCAGATTGTAGTATCATTATGATTAATCTTGACGGTTTAAGAAAAGATAAAATAGAAAAATGTCTCTCTCTAAAAACAATCAAAGAAGAGAATGTTTATTTTTCAAAAATGATTAGCGTATCACCATATACTCTAGCTGCACATCATTCAATTTTTTCAGGATTATATCCATGTCAAAATGGTGTAGATGCATATTATCACATGTTTAGATTTAAAGAAAATGTTAAAACATTTCCAGAAATTTTAAGCAAAAAAGGTTTCTATACAAAAGCAGATGTAATAAGTGAAAACATTATTCCAAAAAGAGGATTTAACGAAATTAGTGTATTTGATGAAAAAACAACAAATTTTGCCATTAGACATAGTAAAATTATTAAAAAAATAGCAGAAAATCAAAAGTTTTTTCTCTTTTTACATTATGAAGGAGTTCACAGTAAATTATTGACAGATATTATGAAAAAATATGATCCAAAAGAAAATGAAGACGAATATTTTAAAAATATTGAAGAAAACAATAACAGATACGATTCCTATTTAGAAGATTGTGAAAAATATGTTCAAAGTATTAGAAAAGTGATTTCAGAAATTTCAAAAAATAAAAAAATAATTGTGATATGGTTTGCAGATCATGGAACAAGTATTGGAGAACGTAAAGGAGAAAAATTTTATGGTGTCTATACTTATGATTATACAATTAATTCATTTTGTGTAATCGAATTTCCTTCAAAATTGAATAAAATAATAGATACTCAATGTAGTCTTTTAGATTTTTTTCCATTAATCATGAATTTATCTGGAGAAAATCAATTTGATTATAAAACATTGCCTGGAAAAAATCTCATTGAATTAATTAATTCTAAAGAAAAGATTGATGAAGAACCAATTTTTGTTGAAACAGGTGGCCTTTATGGTTATTGGCCATCACCAAAAAGACACAATATTTTTTGTGTAAGACATAATGATTTGAAATTAATTTATAATGATTCAAACAGTAGTTGGGAATTTTATAATCTCATTTTAGATCCAATAGAAAAAAATAATATTTATGATGAAACAGATTTAAAGATTAGAGAATTGAAAGAAAAATTGATGAATTTTCTAAATTTGAATAAAATTAAAAATAATTTAATTAAAGAACAAGATTTTCACAAATAACCTAATTTACGTAATTCATTCTCAATGATTTTTGTTTCTTCTTCATCAAATTCATTATCGGGTGTTATTGTAGAATTTTGTAATATATTTTGTAAGATTTTTTCCATTTGAGTTACAATTTCTGGTTTTATGTTAGCAATATTATTATTTTCATGAGGATCATTTTTTAGATCATAAAGATGGACCAAGTTTTTAGGGTTATTAACATCCCTAAAAAATTTAAACTTTGAAGTTCTTACACCTATTTTATCTTGTGATTCCCTTTCAATAAGATAATGAGTTTCCAGATAAGCTGGTTCTTCTGTGATTTGTTTTCCTTCAATAAGAGGTAACAAACTTTGTCCATCAACATTTTCAGGATTATCTGTAATTCCAATTACATCTAAAATTGTGGGTAATATGTCTACGATTCTAACCTGTTGAGAAATTTTAATATTCTTTTTTAGATTATAGCCTAAAAATAGAAGTGGAACGCGTACAAGTTCATCATAAAGAAAATGCTCAGAATCACTTCTTTGCCATAAAAGTGCACGTTTTTCATATGGAGTAAGTTCAAGATCTCGTATTTTTTCATATTTTCTTTTTTTACGAATATTCTCTAAAAAGAAAAATAATTTAGATTTTAATGGTTGTAATGGTTTTGGTATTAAATTACCCAAATTTCTTACATGAGTTTGTAACTCACCATTTACTTCAAGATCAATTTTTAAATTTTCATTATTCACTGATTTTATGAATGCACCATGATCTGCAGTAATTATAACCAAAGTATTTTTTAAATCAATTTTTTCTAATATTTTTCCTATCCATTCATCTAATGTAGAAACTTTTTTTTCATATTTACTTGTTCCAAATTTTTCATTATCAAATTCTTTAGAAAGAGTTATAGGAAAATGTAAATCTTCAATATGAATATAATAAAACCATGGTTCGTCCATTTTTTTAGATTCAAGCAAATTAATTATTTTTTTACCTAATCCCTCAGATAAATTCCAATAATAATCAAAAGAATGATCATTATTTTGCCATTTTGGGAAAATTCCTAATGAGTCAGCAATTGAAGGAATGTATGAATAGAAATTATAGCCATGTTTTTTTAAAATAGAGAAATATGTTGTAATATTAGGATTAATTTTTTTGTAACCATCAGATTTAATGCCAGTTTTAAATGGATGTAAACCAGTAAATAATCCTGACCACGAAAGAACTGTTCCATCACTGCAACTAATAGCTTGATCAAAATAGATTCCATTTTTAATTAGTGAATTTATGTTTGGAGTGATAGAAGTTTTTTCAGGACCTAAAAATTTATCTGCTCTAAATGTATCTATTAACAAAAATAAAATATTTGGTTTCATTGAAATAAAATGTATTAAATCAATATCTAAGCCTTTCTAAGAAATTTTGAAAAATTAGTATTATAAGCAATTGGCAACATTATTTTATAAGGTGAAAAATTCAGAGTCATGTTTGAGGGTAAAAAAGTTCTAATTACTGGTGGGACAGGTTCACTAGGTCAAGCACTAACCAATCGCCTCCTAAAAATGGGTGTAGATACTATTAGAATTGTTAGTAGAAATGAAGAAAAACAAATACAGATGGAAAATAAATTTAATGACAAAAGACTGAGATTTTTTTTAGCAGATATTCGAGATTTAAATCGTCTTTCTAGAGCGTTAGAAGATATAGATATTGTTTTTCATACAGCAGCTTTAAAGGATGTTCCAAAAATAGAATATAATCCATTTGAAGCTATTAAAACAAATGTTATTGGTTCTCAAAATGTAATAGATGCATGTTTAGAACAAAATGTTGAAAAAGTGATTTGTATTGGTACAGACAAGGCAGTATCTCCTCTAAACACATATGGTGCAACAAAAACTTTAATGGAAAAATTATTTGTTGCAGCAAATAATTATGCAAATCCAGAAAAACATAGGACAAAATTTATAGCTGTTCGTTATGGAAATGTTTTAGGAAGTAGTAGTTCAGTTATTCCACGATTTATTAATCAAATAAAATCAAAACAAGAAATAACTATAACAGATCCTAAAATGACTAGATTTAGTATTACAATGGAAGAAGCACTAGATTTCATTATTAAAGTTGTAAAAATTGGAAAAGGTTCTGAAATTTTTCTCCCAAAATTACAAGCATATTCAATAATGGATATTAAAAAAGTTCTAACAGATCTACTGGAAGATACTAATGAAAAAATTATTGGAATAAGACCAGGGGAAAAGCTTCATGAAACGTTAATCAGTAAGGAAGAGATTAGATATAGTTGGGAAATTGATGATATGTATATGATTACAAATTCAATTTTTGATGAAACAAAAAGTTTCGATCCATATACAGGAATTAAAAGAATTACTAATATGACAGAATATTCTTCAGATAATGTTAAAAAAATGTCACATGAACATCTGAAGTCACTAATTCAAAAATCAGGATTACTAAAATAATTATAAATTAAAAAATCAGCACAAATAATATCCATTACATTTTTATCATAATTCAAACATAATATGGAAATGGAGATTTGTTTAGGATCAATAACATTGTTACAAAATATTCCCAAATTAATTAATATAAAAGATGAACCATATATTTTAACAAAAAATGATAATGGAGAACCATTATTGTATAGTGCAATTTGTCCTCATCAACACAATGTAGTAAAAGATTTAAAAAAAGATGAATGGAGATGTCCCAGTCATGAATGGACTTTCAAGCCAGATTCTGGAAAATGTATCAATGTACCTTCATCAAGTCTTAAAAAAATAAAAATTCAAATAAAAAAAAATTTTCTATATGCTTCAATTGAAGAACAATTTCAGGAAAAAATAATTATTGATAAAGGACCAAAAATATTACCCAAAATCACAATTGTAGGTAGTGCTTCACTACTAATTGAATGGGAAGGATTCAATATTTTGACTGATCCTTGGATGGAACGTCTTGCGGTTTTTGATTCATGGATAAATTACCCTCCATCAGAAATAAAGATTTCAGAATTGCCAAAAATTGATGCTATTTGGATTTCTCATGAACATTCTGATCATTTTCATGAACATACGCTATCCCTTTTAGACAAAAATATTCCTGTTTATCTACCAGATTTTGACAAACAACGGCTTGCAAAAAAAGCTAAAAAAATAGGTTTTAAAAATATTAAATCAATGTCATCGGGAAAACTTTTTGAAATTACAGATAACATAAAGATGATGTCATTTAATTCTGGAAGTATATGGAATGACAGTATTTTATACCTACAATTGGGAAATTTTAAAATTCTAAATGTTAATGATGCAGGATTTAATTGGAATATTAAAAAAAATATTGGTGATGTAGATTTAGTTTGTATCCAATTTGGGCCAGCTAGTGCTTATCCTACTACTTGGACACATATTGAAAATAAATCAAAAAAACAAATGATGTTACAAAGAAATGAAGGAATGCTTAGAATGATTAAACAAATAGCAGAGTTATGTAATACAAAATACATACTACCATTTGCAAATTTTAATGAACTTTGTAATCCAGAACATTTGAAATATGTAAAAATGCAACCAAAAAATAGACCAAGTGATGTTGTAAAATATTTCAGTAACAAAAATATCAAAGTTTTAGATTTATTACCAGGTGAGTCATGGGATGGTAAAGCTCAAAAATTTACTAGAAATATTAATCGTGAAAAAATTTTTGAAAAAGAATATCTTTATGAATATTTAAAAAATCAATATGAGGTTGAAAAAAATCAAAAAATTATTTTAGATAATTTTGATCTTACTCAAAATGAATTAAAAGAGTATTTTGAATCATTTTCAAATTCAGAACTTGCGAAAGAAGTTGGAAATTATACAGTTTTATTAACTGCAAAAAATTCTAATCGAATATTACATGGTTTAATTGTATTCAAAAACGGAAATGTAATTTATAAAATATTAACAAATCCAGAAAATGCTGAAATGACCATGATATGTGCAGGAAATATGGTTCAAAAAATTATCCGTGATAATTTGTATTGGGATGAAATCCTAAGTGGTTATTGGTGTACTTGCTCTAGAAATCCTGATGTATACAATGTTGCTTTTTGGAAACTATTACATGTTCCATGGCAAGCAAGATTAGAAAATAGTAAATATTCAAATAAAAATAAGTTTGAAATTAAATCATCCACATCAATTGCAGATATTATTGAGAAAGGTGGCAAAAAAGTATCACAAATTTTTGAAAAATATGGTCTTTATTGTGTTGGATGTGAAACATCAATGGGAGAAACAGTAGAAGAAGGTTGTCGGTTACACGGATTAACAAATCAACAATCTGATGAATTGATTAGAGAGTTAAAATTCATATTAAATAGTAGTAAAAACTAAATTCATTTTATAGAGTTATTTTTTACATAATCATGGAATATGATGTAGGCATAAGAGTAGATATGGGAGGAAAAATAGGTTCTGGACATTATTTCAGATGTTTAGCTATAGCTCAACAATTACAAAAACAAAAGAAGAAAGTTATTTTTTTAGTAAAAAATAAAACAGAATTATTAAAACATGAAAATAAAAAAATTCAATATATTCAATTAGAAAAGGGTTCAGAACAAATAAGAATAAGACATTGTAAAAAATTAGCAGACAGAATTAAATTATTTATAATAGATCTACCAGCCTACAGTGAATTATATGCAAAAGAACTAAAAGCAGATAATAAAATAATTATTTTTGATGATGTTGGAAATAAAAAACTTGATTGTGATATTATAATTAATGGGACAATAGTAAAAAAATTTCAAAAATATAATATTAAAAATCAAAATACAAAAGTATGTCTAGGATCTAAATATCTAATTCTTCGTAATCAATTTTATAAAACAAATAAAAATTATAATGTATCGATTTCAATAAAAAAAATTGTTGTAACATTTGGAGGAAATGATGAAAAAAATTATTCATATAAAATTACAAAATTCTTATGTCAAAATGGATATAATGTAACAGTAATTTTAGGTCCTACTTATAAAAAAAATAAAAGAATTTTGGATCTTTCAAAAAAATTTTTAAATTTACAAATTAGGCAAAATGTAAAGAATATTTCTAAATTATTCATTACTCAAGATTTAGTTATATGTTCTGTAGGAATAACAGTTTATGAATTAGCCTGTCTTGGAGTACCATGTATAATGATTCCAGATACAAAATTACAAAATATTATGGCAAATGAAATACAAAAACAAGGATTTGGAATAAATTTTGGAAAATTGGAAAATAATTTAGAAGAATTAAGAAAAAATCTATCAAAATTAGAACCAACAGATAAAAGGAAAAAAATTAGTAAAAAAGGTAAAAAAATGATTGATGGTAAGGGATTATCAAGAGTAGTAAAAATTTTGCTTTCATTAACATAATCAAAAATTTCTAAATTATGTTATTAATTGAAGTCACAACTCTATCAACATCATTTTGAGTTAAATTTGGATGAATAGGAATTGAAACAATTTCTTTACTTATTTTTTCAGTAATTGGTAATCTTCTTCCATATTTTTTATAAAAAGTCATTAAATGAACAGGATTATAATGAATTCCGGTTTCAATTCCTTTTAATTTCATCTTGTTTATGAATTCTTTTCTTTTTTTAACTCGTATCCAATAAAGATGATAAGAGCAATTTTTTGAAAAAGGCATTTTAAATTCCACATTTAGTTCTTTGAAATATTGTTTTGCAATTTTTAAACGAATTTTATTTAATTTATCTAATTTTTTTAATTGTACTAATCCAATTGAAGCAGAAATTTCGTTCATGTAGTAATTCCATCCCATTTTATCCACATCATAATAGTAATTTTTACGATTAGTGATACCACACCATCTTTTAGAATTAAGAGTTTTTTTAAATTTAGAAGAATTTTTGTTAATACATATTGCACCTCCAGAAGGCATTGCTAAATTTTTGACAGGATGAAAACTAAAACAAATTAAATCCGAGTGAGAACCAATTTTTTTATTATCATATTTAGAACCGCAAGCATGAGCAGCATCTTCAATAATAGGAATTTTATATTCTAAAGAAATTTTTTTTAATTTTTTAAGATTTATTGGCATTCCACCAAAATGAACTGCTATTATAGCTTCAGTTTTTTTAGATATTTTTTTTTTAATTTCATCAATATTCATAGATAAAGTAATGGGATCAATATCAATGAAAACAGGTATGCCTCCATTTTGTAATATAGCATGAACAGTGCTAACAAATGTTAATGATGGGACAAGAACTTCTTTATTTTTTAAATTAAATAAAGACAAACCCAGATGAAGTGCTGCACTTCCACTATTTACTGCAACAGTTTCTTTTGCTCCAACATACTTTCCAAATGATTTTTCAAAATTTTGTACATTATTGATCCCACTTCCTGAAGCCCAAAATTTACTTTTTAAAACAGATGTGGTAGCATTTATTTCATCATCAGAAATACTAGGATCAAATAGTTTTATCATCACAATTCCTCTTTATTTATCAATTTTAATTTTACTTTTAAAAGAGTTATTGATGTATTATCTAAATACAAGAAGAAATATACCACAAAATGTTATGAGAATTATTGATAAAAAAGAAATCAAAAAAAGTGGCAGCTGTTTTAGCATGTAGAATTGGTTCAACACGATTATTTGGAAAACCATTACAACGAATTGGCAAATATACAATTCTAGAATTATTAATTAATCAAATAAAAAAATCAAAAAATATTTCTGACATAATACTTGCAATAAGTGAAAATCCTGGAAATCAAGTATTCATAGATTTTGCAAAAAAACATCATTTGAAGTTTATCATAGGAAATGAAAAAGATATGCTTGCACGACTTATCAAAGGAGCCAAGTTAGTAAATGCAGATATTGTTTTTAGAGTTACAACAGAAAATCCATATCTGTACTGGGAAGGTATTGATGATTCAATTGATCAACATATTAAACAAAATTATGATTTTTCAATGATTGACCCAATTCCAGCTGGTTCAGGATTTCATATAATTAACACAAAGGCATTAGAAATATCACATGTAAAAGGATCTTCAAGACATCGTAGTGAGCATTGTGATTTATACATAAATGAGAATAAAGATAAATTTAAAATTCATGTGTTTAAACCGGAAAAAGTTTTACAAAGATCAGAAATTAGATTAACTGTAGATACTCCACAAGATTTGATTTTAGTACGTGAGATATTTAATTCGATTGTAAGAACAAAAAAACCCATACAATTGAAGAAAATTATAAAATTCCTTGATAAAAATCCAAAATTACTTAAAATAAATTCTACCATACCAACCGTCAAAAAAGGTTCTGCATGGATATGACTAAACATAGTTTTGAAAATGTAATATATTAAAATGCAGTATTTATTCTGATAAATTATGAAAAAAGCAATAGTAATAGCAGGATCTAGAGGAATTGGAAAGGCTATTGCAGACGCATTAAAGAGTATAGACTGTCAAGTAAAAGCAACATCACAAAAAGAATTAGACACATCTGATTTAGAAAATGTGAAAGAATTTGTGAAAGAAAATACTGAAACAGATATTTTAGTATTAAATACAGGAGGACCTCCAGGTAAACAATTTTCAGAAGTTACAGAAGAAGATTGGCAAAAATACCATAACCAATTGTTTTTAGGTTTTTGTACAATTTTACAAAGAATGAAAATTAATGAAGGAGGATATATTTTTGCCATTACATCTGGAGTAATTAAAGAACCTGATGAATCATTAATAATTTCTAGTGCATATAGGTTAGCTTTTACTAGTGTCTTTAAGATTTTAAGCAAAGATTTTGCTAAAAAGAAAATTAGTTGTATAAACATAGCACCAGGACCTTTCAATACTGATCGAACTAGAGAATTAGGGGGAAATATAGAAGAAATTGAAAAAACATTACCGATGAAAAGATTAGGTGATCCAAAAGAAATTGGTAATTTTGTTAAAGCAATTGTAGAAAACGATATCAAATATTTATCAGGAGTTACTATTGATTTTGATGGAGCTTTGTCTACACATATTTTTTAAAAAAATATTAAGTTTGATTTTTCATTTTTTGTTTTTTCCCAGAACCCAGAGATTTTGGAAGTAAACGTAAATCATTTACAAAAGAAGGAATCTGGTTTAGGTTTACAGCATGAATTTCATCTACATGTTTTTTTACTTTATCACCTTTAACATAAAATAATATATCAGATGGCTCAAATGCTAATGCTAAATAAATTACTTTAATATTTGATGCATGATTTCCATATGCAACAGATAAACCAAATTGTTTCAATGAATCTATTGCTTTAAGATTAACCAGACTAGAATCATAGTTAAGTTGTGTGTGAACTAAAGTAAAATTTTGTTTTTTATTTCCTACATTTTTAACAAATTTTTTTATTTCAGGCATACCTGCAGTTCCAGTTGATACAAATGTTTTTTTCTGTGTTTCTTTGATTTTATTAATTAATTTTGTATTTCCTATATCATCACCAAATATTTTATAAAAATCAACACCTATTTTTTCACAAAAATCCACACTATCAGGATCCACAATGGCCATACCAAATTTGGTTTTATTTTTTAATTTTTTACTAATTTTATAATAAAAATCATCTGAAAGTAGAAATTTTGAACCTGGATTTTGTTGATAAAACGTTTTCTCTCTTAAGTGAAATATTATACCGTCAACTTTAGAATTGATAATCTTTTTTATATATTGATTAACGTATTCTGTACTACCCATATGATTTAAACCAATTTCACAAATTATCATTAAATTATGACATCTAACAGTAATGAAAAATGTTTCTTTTTTACAAAACAATTTATCAATGAATGAATGTTTAAACAATAAAATGACAGTAATTAGCATTAGGCAACCAGGATATTTACCATATATTGGATTTTTTAAAAAAATTCAATCATCAGATTTATTTGTTTTTCTTGATGATGTACAATTTGAAAAAAGTGATTGGGATAATAGAAATAAAATAAAAACTGTCGAAGGAGATATGTGGTTAACGGTTCCAGTATTACATAAATTTGGTCAAAAGTTAAATGAAATCAAAATTGCTAATAATGAAAATTGGAAAGATAAACACAGAATGGCAATTGAGATTAATTATAAAAAAGCACAATTTTTTGAAAAATATTGGTATGAAATTGACAATATATTTGCAAAGAAATGGGATAAACTAATTGATCTAAATTTTGCTTTAATTGATTATTTTTCTTCTAAAATAGGTATAACTACTAAAACAATAAAATCGTCTGAATTGAATATAAAGAGTACTGGTTCAGAAAGACTGTTAGAAATTTGTAAAAAAGTTTCTTCAGATACCTATCTTTCTGGTGAACTGGGTAAAAATTATCTTGATGAAAAAATATTCAAACAATCAAAAATAAATATAATTTATGAAAAATTTCAACATCCCACATATAATCAACTTGGAAATACTTTTCAGCCAAACATGTCTATAATTGATCTATTATTTAATGAAGGAGAAAAATCTAAAGTTATTTTAGAAGATTCAAAAAATTATTAATTTATTTTTCTATTTTTCTTATAATTTCAAAAGCTTCAGATGCAGAATGTCCTGAGACTGCTCCCCATTTACCAGCATTTATTTTTAGATATTTAGACGATCTAGGATGAGGAAATTTTTTTATTTCAGTTTTGTAAGTTTCCATTGCTTTAATTTTTTTATCTAATTGATTAGTAATATTTACAAAATAATTTGGTACAAAATTAGATGGATAATTCCATTCAGTTGATGACGGTACTTCAAAACAAATAATTTCTTTTACAGATATACCAATTGGTCTACATGCTGTAAGTGTAGCATTATATGCAATCCGATGA
>Ga0315316_10000598_pt1 | contig 24032 bp, 23 predicted proteins | sample M160m3416metaG_FD_203702 | JGI IMG/M metagenome (GOLD analysis project Ga0315316, IMG submission 203702) | Ammonia-oxidizing marine archaeal communities from Monterey Bay, California, United States - M1 60m 3416 | ecosystem: Environmental > Aquatic > Marine > Intertidal zone | place: USA... | reverse complement strand
ACTAGCATCTTCAATTGATTGGCCTTTCTTAGTTTGCATTCTCTACTTCCTTTGCTCTTTCCAATATTAAATCTACCATTTTTTGATCTGTTCCAATATGTTTTGTAATATAGCTCTTGTCAATTTTCGAATTTTCTAATGCTGGGATTAAATCATTATTGATATCTGTTTTTACATGTGCTCCTTCATGAAGAAAATAAAATACATTTACTAGAACATTTGGATTATTTTTTTCACAACTTTTTATTCCTTCAAAAATATCTGGTTGTTCTATTTCTAACCATGATCTACTTACATTTCTGTAATTATCTTTTAATTCATTTACAATATAGTCTAGTGATCTTTGTGCATTAGGATCTACACTTCCATGACCAATAACCATAACATCTACATCCTTAGACTCAAGAGTAATTTGATTTTCTTTTAATGTTGAGTCTACTCTACTTTGAACTATTTCTACCAAAGTTTTATGCATCATCATTGGTTTAGTAACAAGAAATTTTATTTTAGTATCTTTTTGAAATTTCATTACATCTGTTACAGCATTTTTAACTTTTTTTCCTGGATATAGAAAATATGGAACTATTGTAAGTGTATCAATATCTTGTTTTAGAGATTTCTCAATCCCATCTTCAATATATGGTGGTTCTACTTCTAAAAAGCAATAATCAACAAAATTATAATCTCCTTTATCTCTAATTCCTTCACAAATAACTTCTAATTCTTCAGATGCCTCTCTTTGCCTACTTCCTCTATCAATTAGTAATAATCCTCTTTTCAATCTATTTTCCTCGCAATTGCTACTGTTAAATTTGGAGGGAATTTCTGCTTTTCTACAATTAATTCCCCTTTTGATACTTTAATTGCAGCAGCTTCAGAAACACTTGCAGTTCCTTCAAATGCTTTTACTGTGGTAGACGGATTTGGAGTAATAATTTCTGCAAGTTCTTCTCTATCAACATATTCTACAGGTACTTGCATTTCTTTTCCAAGATCTATTAATCCTTGAACATCCTCAGGTTTTTTTATTGAAACTAGCTTTGCAATAGATTTTGAACTTAAATTAAATTTTTTTAAACAATGTTCAATTCCTTCTTTGATTGTATCTTTTGTTGTGTCCCAATGCAACCCAATACCAATTACTAAACTTTGAGGACGATATATTACAGATTCTTGAGATAACTCATTATCAATAATTTCATCTGAAATAATAAGATGTGCTTTAGAATTTGATTTTTTTAATTCCTCTAAACTATCATAAATTGTAACATTTTTTGGTAATTGTTTATACCATTTTTGATCATTTGTTTGTTGAAAAACACCAATGGGTTCTGCATTTACCATATGTGCACTAATTTTAGTTACTGTTGTGTCATCATCAATCCTCCAACCAAATTCTCTACCTACTAAATCCACTGCAATTGTTTTGTTTACATCAGCTGCAGTTGTTATTACAGGTAATGCATTTAATTTTTCAGAAATCTCTTGAGTTAATTCATTTGCTCCACCAATGTGGCCAGATAAAACACTAATTACAAAATTTGTCTTATCATCAATTACAATTACTGCAGGATCTGTTTTTTTATCTTTCAAATGGGGTGCAATTAATCTAATTACTGCACCTAAAGAGAAAAGGCAAATTAATGCATTGGAATTTTTAAAAAGTTCAATAATTTTATCTGATGTAGGCTCAGAATACCATATAATACTATTATTTTCATTTGATAGTTTAACTGGTGCAAAAATTTCCCAATTAGGAAAAAGTTCTTTTAATTTTATTCCAATATTGATACCATTTTTAGTAATTGCAAGAACTGAGACTTTTTCCATAATCAAAACTTTCCAACTTTAATAAAATACCTTACTCTTGTGATTTTCTAGCAAGTATTTCTCCTTCAAAATCAAATAATATTACATCTATTGGAACTTTTTCTTCAGAGTGTTTTCTCATATGTTTGTAGGTTTCACCACAAATTAGTTCAAAAAATCCAGAAATATTATTTTCTTTAATTATTTCTGAAACATGTCTAGCTGTATTTGCTTTTTTAATACTTGCAATAACTTTTTCATTTGCATTTGCTTTTTTTGCTAATTCTGATAAAAAGTTCATATCTACTTTTGATCCTTTGACATGAGTTTGTTTAACACCCGCAGCCATTTTTGCAAGTTTTCCAATAAATCCAACTACGTATGCTTTTCTAATATTTTTTCTACCACACTGTTGTATTGTATATCCTGAAAAATCACCCATTTGTACAAAACAATGTATTGGTAAATCTACAATCTTTTTTGCGTATTCCTCACTTCTACCACCAGTTGTTAATACTACGGTTTCATTTCCTGCCGCAATTGCAACATCCAAATTTTGTCTAATTGATGCTGCATATGATGCTGTAGAAAATGGAATTACAATTCCACTAGTTCCTAAAATTGAAATTCCATCCTTAATGCCCAATCTAGGGTTATCTGTTTTTGGTGCTAATTCTCTTCCTTTTGGAACTGAAATTATAATTCTAATTCCTTTTTTCTCAAGAATTTCTTTTCCAGATTCTCTCAAATTCTCATTAATCATTTTTTTAGGTACGGGATTAATTGCCGGTTTTCCTATTTCTAAACCCAATCCTTGTTTTGTAACAATTCCTACTCCTTCACCACCATCAATTTCAATTTCATTTACTTTATCTGTAAATGATAACTCTACAATTATTTCAGCACCATGAGTTACATCCGGATCGTCACCACCATTTTTTATAACAGTACATTTTGCTTTTTCATTTTCAAATTCACAAGATTCTACTGGAATTTGGAGAAATGATCTTCTGGGTAAAATAATACCAACATTTTGCATTTTTTTTTGATTAATAATTGATAATAATGCAGCTTTTGCAGCAGCAGTTGCAGAACTTCCAGTTGTATAACCTGTTTTTAATTCCACCTTTTCTTCGACCATGATTCTTAGATTCATTTTCTAGTATTAACTCTTATTTCAAGAATTTTGAAATTCTCTGAATAGATTTAAAATTAAAAGTAAATTTAGATAATCATGGTGAATCGTATTCAAGTTGTTATTACTGGAGCAAATGGATTTGTAGCAAAAAACCTTAGAAAATATTTATCTAAAAATAATATAGATTTAATTTCAATTTCACGAAGTGATTTTAAAGAATACAAAAATGAATCTAAAATTATTTCAAAAAATTATGATGAAAAAATTATTTTGAATAAAATTAAAAATTCTGACGTAATAATTCATCTTGTAGGACTTGGAAAACAATCTGTTGATATTGATTATGAAATGATAAATGTTGAATTTACAAAACATATTGTAAATTTGGCTAAAAAAGCTAAAATTAAGAAAATTATCTATAACAGTGGTCTTGGGGTTTCAAGTAAAACTTCTGTGGGATATTTTATTTCTAAATATAAAGCCGAAAAAATTATTATAAATTCTGGTTTAAACTACACTATTTTTAGACCATCATATATTGTTGGAAAAGATGATTTATTTACAAAGTTTTTAAAAAAACAAATTAAACTTAAAACAATTAAAATTCCTGGCTCTGGAAATTATTCTATTCAACCAATTTCTATCAATGATGTGACTAAAATTATTTTTCAATCATTTCATCAAATTAAATTTAAAAATAAAATAATTGATCTTGTTGGTCCTGATTATCTTACATTTGAACAATATGTGAAACTTTTTTCTAAAGGAACTAAAACAAAAATTCAAAAAATTAATTTAGAAAATGCATATTATGATGCAATAACTAATTCAAAATCTAATTTTGGAGTTGACGATCTAAATATTCTAATTGGTGATTTTAAAGGAAATTATAATAAATTACAAAAAATAACTCAGATAAAATTTGAATCTGTTATAGAATTATTAAAGTCCGGCAGATTGCTTTAGTGTTTCAGCTTTGTCTGTTTTTTCCCAACTGAATTCTGGTTCATTTCTACCAAAGTGCCCATATGCTGCTGTTTTTTTATAAATTGGTCTTTTCAAATCTAGTTCTGAAATAATACCTGATGGTTTCATATCAAAATTCTTTCTAACTAATTCTTCTATTTGTTTCTCTGGAATTTTGTTTGTTCCAAAAGTATTGACGTATAATGATACTGGCTCTGCTACACCTATTGCATATGCAAGTTGGACTTCACATCTATCTGCAAATTTGGCTGCAACAAGGTTTTTTGCAATATATCTGCACATGTAACAAGCTGATCTATCTACTTTGGATGGATCTTTTCCTGAAAAAGCACCACCACCATGTCTTCCAAATCCACCATAACTATCAACAATAATTTTTCTCCCAGTTAATCCAGCGTCCCCATGTGGTCCACCTATTACAAATTTACCTGTAGGATTAATGTGAATTTTAATTTCATTATTCCAAAGATTTCCTAGAACAGGTTTGATTACTTTATCAATAATTTCATTTGATATTTCTTCTTGAGAAATTTCAGGTGCATGTTGTGTTGAGATTACAACTGTTTCAATTTTTGTCGGTTTATTATCTTCATATTTTACTGAAACTTGAGATTTACCATCTGGTCTTACCCATGGTAATGTTTTATTTCTTCTAACTTCTGATAATTTTTGAATTAATTTATGAGCTAATAATATTGGCATAGGCATTAATTCTTCAGTTTCATTTGTTGCATAACCAAACATTAATCCCTGATCTCCTGCACCTTGCTCTTTTTCTTCAGTCGCTGTAACTCCTTGACTAATATCTGGACTTTGTGAATGTAATCTTAAATCAACTTTACAAGTATCACCATCAAACATCAATTCTTTATCATTATATCCAATTTCTCTAATTGTTTTTCTAACTAATTCTTCTTGGGCTTTTTTATCAAAAACTGCTTTAGATGTTACTTCACCTGATACTACTACAAAATCTGTGGTTACCATTGTTTCAACTGCTACTCTTGAATTTGGATCTTGTTTTAGATATTCATCTAAAAATGCATCTGAAATATTATCGCATATTTTGTCTGGATGACCTTCTGTTACTGATTCTGATGTAAATAGAAAAGTATTGGTCATAAAACCACTCGTAATTTAATTAAAGTTCATTTTCTAATTTGATAAACAATACATTGTTTCCTCTCACGATGACTCTACCATAGTTTGCAATGGTTTTGCCATCATGGATTTCTTCTGCATCTGTCATTATCAAATTCATGTATGAATCAACATTGTCCATTTTACCTTTGTATTCAACTTCATTCTTTAATCTAACTGTAACTTTTTTCTTTGTGCTTTTTTGAAGAATTGTTAATGGTCTTTTTGCACTGTTTGTTTGGGACACTAAATATTCACTTATTTTCAAAACTTTCACTCCAGCATAAAAGCCTTGCCACGCCTGTAAAAATTGTAATTCTTTAAATTTTTTCTTATTTTTGTATAAATTGTATATATGATCTCAACTGGTTTACAAAAATTAGATAATTTTTTGTCTGGAGGAATTCCTAATGGAATTATTGTAGATATTTTTGGAGGAAATGGAACTGGAAAAACTCAATTTGTATTACAATTATCAATTAATTCAATTAAAAATGGTGGAAATATTTTATTTTTAGATACTACTGGTGGGTTTAGACCTGAAAGAATATTAGAAATTCAAAAAAAATCTAATCTGAATATTAATTTACTTGATAAAATTACTGTATCTAGAATAACAAATACATCTGAACAAATTAATTCAATCAAAACTCTTCAAGAACATAATTTTTCTTTAATTGTTATTGATAATGTAACTGATTTATTTTCTTATGAATATAAAAATAATAAATCCATCTTTGAGAAAAATTCTTTATTCATGAAATATATGCATGAATTATCATTATATGCAATTTCTCATAAAATTCCTATTGTAGTAACTAATATGATTAGAAATATGGATGATAAAGAAGTAGAAAATATGGCTAATGCAATAGATCTTTTTACTCATATCAAAATTCATCTCTCTAAAAATTCATCATTATTTAATGGAGAAATTTATTCACCTTTCAGAAAAGAATCTTTTTCTTATATGATTACAACATCAGGTATATCTAGTGATTAGTACTAATTTTTCTTAATAATTTTTGAATGTGCAGTCAAAAACAATTCTATTCTACCTTCTCCGTAATTGTTTAATTTAGCATTTAATCCAGTAATGGAAATAATTTCGCCTAATTCACATTTATCAATAATTTTCCCTTGATTTCTCCATCCTTTTACCCAAATCTGACCTGAATCATCTTCAACAAACATTTCTGAAAGTGAAATTGATTCACCTGATTTAGTTTGGATTTCTTTTCTCTCAGGAACTTTTAGCACTATGGATTCAATACAATAAGTTCCATCTGCTTTTACCTCACTAATTTTTGTTCTAATTTTAGATAATGACGGAATTGTTTCATCATTATCTAATTTTCTTACAAATGAATTTTCATCTAATGTAACTGAATTACCATAAACTTTTGATGGCATGCATTCAATAACATCGCCTTCAACACAGATGCTAGTTGAATTTGAAAAATCACTAATGTTGTAGATATTTTTTTGATTATCCACTGCTACTATCATATTTTTTCCAGTTTCTGTTATTACAACTGATAAAATTCTTGCAACAATGGGTTCTGCTTCTTTTCCACCTTCAATTTCGATAATTGTTGCTTCATTACCATGGATTTCTAATCCTTGATTACCTGATTTTACTCGAACTCCTAATAGTTTTACATTTGCTGATTGTGAAATCATATTTGGAATTAGTGATTCATCTTTACCCCAAAGAACTACTCTCATTGAAGATCCATCTTTTCCTTTCAATCTCATTCTGAGTGCTGTGCCAGGTTGACCTCTGGAATTTGTAAACTGCATGCCACTAATTATTCCATCAATAATTCCTGAAATTACAAGATCTTTTTGCCCTTCTTGTAATTCACTAATATCTTTTGTAATTTTATCAATCATTGGAATTTGACTTTCAGTATCAACGGTTTGAATGTTTGATCCAGAACCAATATTGATAGTTGGTGAACCATCTAAATCTGATTTTACATAAGCTTTTATGATTTTAATCAAATCTCCTGGTTTTAGATTTTCAATTCCTGGTAGGCTCGCTTTTTCATCCCATAATTTCACACTTGCTGTTGAACCAGAATCATACACTGTCATTGTTCTTAAATCAAATGTAGATCCATCTTTTCTTGAAAATTGCTTTGTAGGGGATAGATTTAGTACTCTAGTTTCTAATGAAATTTCTTTTGCACCTGCATATAGATCCTTTATACTAATTTCAGTTTTTGATGATTCTGTTAATGTAACTCCATAATCAGATGCTATAAGAAATAATGCGCCTTGATCTGTTAGGTATCCTGCACCTATCTTCTCTTTTTTTTCTGCAATTTTTTGTTCAATAATTTCTTTAGTTAATTCGGATTTCTGTTCTAGTAGTTTATCTATTAGATTTTGTGACTCTGACATTTAGTTTTCATAAACATGTTGTATTAATAAAAATTTCATTAATTTCTAAATTAATTTTAATCAAAAATGATCGATTTTCTTTAATTTTAAAATAATTAAATTGTATTTTTGTAACATCTTTAGACTGTTATTTCTAAATTAATTCAAATCATTGATGAATTATCCTATTTTACCTCATTACCTAAATTAATAGGAAGATCGCAGTTTGATTATGTCTTGTATTGATGTTAACCATTTATCCAAATCCTACGGATCAATAAAGGCTGTTAACGATCTAATTTTATCTGTAAAAAAGGGTGAAGTTTTTGGATTTTTGGGTCCTAACGGTGCAGGAAAATCTACTACAATTAAACTACTTACTACTTTGATTAGACCTTCATCAGGTTCACTAACTATTTTAGGAATAGATGCAATTTCAAATCCATTAAAAATTCGTAGTAAAATTGGTGTTGTTTTACAACAACCTAGCTATGAACCTACTTTATCAGTTGAAAAATCTCTTGATAAATATGGAATGATGTGGAATATTTCAAAAACTGAGCGTAAAAAACGATTAGAGCAGCTTTTGAAAGATTTTGATTTAGTTGAAATTCGTAAGAAAAGAAATGAAGATCTTTCCATAGGTCAAAGAAGACGAGTACAAGTTGCACGTGAATTTATGCATGATATGGAACTTTTATTTTTAGATGAACCTACTGTAGGATTAGATCCTGAAGCACGAAGAAAATTATTAGATTATCTAAAAAATAAAGTTAAAACAGGTTTAACAATTTTTTATACAACTCATATTTTATCTGAAGCTGAATATCTTTGTGATAAAATAGCTATAATTGACAAAGGAAAAATTCTTACTGTTGATTCACCAGATGATTTAAAAAATCAATTTGGAAAAGAAAAAACAATTAAAATTCATTTATTAAAAAAACAATCTGATATTGATTCCTTACTAGTTGACATACCCGATTATGAAATTAATTTTGATACTGGAACAACAATAATTATTCATTCAGAACAATCTGAATTAATATTACTTAGAGTTTTAAAAATTCTTAATGAAAATAATATAGATATTGAAGATTTATCTGCAGTACCAACAAATCTTGAAGACATATTTTTAAAAATGATGAGGGAAAATGCATCCAGTAATTAGACTTGTTAATAGAAATCTAACGATTTCACTTAATCCGGGATTTTTAATTTGGCAAATTATTTTTCCTTTAATCTATATTTTTGTAGCAGGTTTTGCATATGGTCCATTAATTAATCAAGTTCCATTTGGTGGAAAAGATCTTGATTATCCTGCATTTTTAGCATCTGGTATGATTGGGTTTAATATTATGAATAGTACATTAATTTCTGGAATTTTAATTTGGAATGATCGGAGACATGGAATGTTTGAACAAATCATGTCAGGTCCATTTACCAGAAGTCATTATATTCTTAGTAATATTTGCACTATAGGCATAATTGGACTTGTTAGTGCTTCATTAATTGCCATAGTTGGATACCCTGTAATTTTCCAATCAGCAGAATTTTCTTTAGTTACAATTCCAATTATTATTTTTGGTGCAATTGTAGGCTCAGTTTTATTTGGTTCCTTGGCTTCAATTATTTCTACCCGATTACGTTCAAGTGAAGGATTTAATGTAATTATTAACACTGTATTTCTTTTCTTTGCTTTTGTAAGTTCAGCATTTTATCCAGCTGATACTGCACCTGAACCACTTCGTACAGCATTTTATCTTAATCCATTAACATATCTTGTTGATATAATTCGAGCAGGTATTTTTGGAACTGTAACAGAATTTGTTATTTATGAAATGATTATTCTTGCTACACTTGCAGCTATTTTATTCACTATTGCTTCAAAACTATTAACAAGATTAGACTTTTAAAAATTATAATTATTTTTTAAATTTTTCATACATTTGATTAATTTTTTTAATTATGTCTAAATTTTCATACTCAATTAAATCTAAATTTGGTATTACGCAATGTCCTCCAATGATTCCTGGAAACATTTTTGGTCTATTACCCAAATTTTCATGAATTTCATCAGCAAATTTCCACATTTCATCAAAATCAACATTTTCTTTTTCACAAATCATCTTAGTAATTTGTGCATAGTTAATTAACCAACCATAATATGTTGTATCCACTAATATTTTTGCAAGTTCAGCAGTTTTTGTAGTTGACATCCAATCAACTTTTTCAAATCTATTTTCTAAATCTTTTTTTATTTTTGAATCTATTTTTGTTCCATCAAATGAAATAAATTTTGTATATTTTTTAATATCATCTAAAAATCTTTTATGGACTCCACGTACTGGAGAAAATAAAACTGGTGTTGATACTTTTTCTTGAATAATTTTTGTAGTTCCTGGTTTAACAGTTGAATGAATTATAACAACTTGAATATTTTTTATTTTTTTAATCCACTCAATCACAACATCTGTAAATTTTACTAATTCTCCTGGTAAACAGACATGAAGATATTCTGGATTTTCAATAATTCCATTTTCTGAAAATTTTTTACATTTTGCTTTATCTAAATCAATTCCGACACAATCAATTTTTTTATCTATAAGTAAATCAAATAATGTTTCACCAACTTCTCCCATTCCTAAAATAATATCTGTCATTATGCCTATTCTGGATAATATTGACTATATTATGTTCATGTTATCATAATCATCAATTTTTAAATAAAGTAGCCCGGGCAAGACTCGAACTTGCGTCTCGGGCTTCAAAGGCCCAAATGCTTGACCGCTACACTACCGGGCTACTAAATCGAGCACTGCTATTCCCTTAATGAACTTTTTAATTCAATTTGACTCTTAAAAGCAAAATTGAATTAATTTTTGATTATTTTAATTAGTTTTTCTATGGGATCTTCCATTTCTTTTACAATTTTTTTTGCTCTTTTTTGATTTTGATCATTTTTTGTTTCAAATATTTTCTTTATATGATTTGAAACTTTATTTGGATTTGTCTCTCTTTTTACTAGACTTTTTTTCACTAAAAATTCTTCTACTATATTTGGAACTGCATTATATGATATTGTGGGAATTCCCATTAAAGCAGATTCTGCTGTCATGGTTCCACCTGATCCTATGAAAATATCTGTTTTATTTAGTAAAAATTTTCCATCAAATGACATTTTAACAATTTTCACTTTATTACCGATTATTTTTTGTAAATTGTTAATTTGTTTTGTATATCTTCCTAATACTACAACATTTTCATTTTTGTAATCCTTTGTTATTTTTTGAATTATTGGAATTATTTTACTTGATTTTGATGTATATGCTGCTTCTTCTTCTTCTACTCTAATCAAAATATTCTTTTTATTGTTATTTTTAAATGGTGAATTAAGATCTTCTCTAATTTTTCTTTTCATAGTTACTGCTGCATCAATTGCTTTGTATTGTACAATATTTTTTTCATGAATTCCATATTTAGAAAATTCTTTTTTTGGTATTACATATGGAATAAGTAATTTTTGAATTAATGGTAATGTTAATTTCATTACTGCATTAGCATGAGGTGAATCACAAAACATTATGTGTTTAATTCCTAATCCAAATGAAATTCGTGCAGCCTCTGGTGATCCAAAACTAATTACTAAATCAGGTTCAAACCTCTTAATTTTCTTTGATAGTTTCTCCATTCTTTCAATACTGGCTTTAAGCTTACTTTTTTTATCTCCACCACCGTGTTTTCCAACAAAAATTAGGTCAAAATGACGTATTTTTGCTAATTTTGAAACTTCATGATATTCTCTTGAAGTACACAAAATTTCATGTTTTTCTTCTAATCTTTCAATTATTGGTTCCGAAAACAATAATTGTTTTGGTGTTAGAATATCAATCCATATTTTCAAGTATTCTTGATAATTACTGTACTTCAATAAGTTTTTCTTAGTCTAAAATCATCTCTAATTGATGGCAGGACCAAAAGTTGTTGTTTATGGGTTAAGTACAGAGGGATATGCTATTGCATCTCAGATGGCCATTAAAGGTGCTGATGTATTCATTATAGATGAATCCACTCCATCTGCAATATCTCTTAAAGCTGAAATTGCTAAAACTTATCCAAATGTTTCTTCTCTAAAAGAAGATGAACCATTATTAGCTATGGAGCCAATTGACGTAGCCATTTCTAAAGCTCAATACCTTTTCTTTACTCCAAGAATTAGAAAAACTGGTCAAGATATTAAAACAGAAATTCATTCTAAATTCAAAGATGCAGTTACATCATTAAAGAAAAATAGCTCAGTAATATTTACACTGGCAACTGGATTTGGAGGTAATAATGAAAATATTTCATTATTAGAACATGTAACTGGACTTCAAGCTGGAAAAAACATATCTTATTTTTATTATCCATTAGAAGATCTCAATCAACAACCAAAAATCATTGGTTCATTTAATGGGAAAAAAGATTCAGTTTTATCTGATTTACTAAGTACTGGTAAAAAAGAAAAAAAATTTGTAGCCATTTCATCATCAGAACATTTCCATGCAATTGATACTTTGTCAAGATTTTCTAGTTTATGTAGTATTTTGGAAGTTTGTAAATATGCTCAAGATGAAATTACAAAAAATGATCTTTCTTCAAATGATTTTCAAGAAATATTTTTAGATAATATGATAAATGGATTGTTTGATCTAAAAGCTTTAGGTTCATCATTTGAGGGCTCAAATTCATTAATGTATTTGATTAATGGAAGCGTAAAAGGTATTGATGGTTACATTAAAAGATTAATTGATGAGATTCGTGGAACATTAAAGAAAAATGATCTCAAAGCAAGTAGAACAAAAATTGCTTTATCTTGGACTCTTGATCAACATGCAATGCGCGGAGATAAAATTGAAATGCTTCAAAATTTAACTTCAAGATTACGTGATTATATTGGAGATGTTGAAGCTTACGAAGATCCAGATTTTAATTTATTTCATAGTGACAAAACTACAATTATAGTAGCATGTTCACAATCTGATTTTGATAATATTGAAAAAACCAAAAAGGATTCTAATCTAATAATTGTTAAAGCTAATCCTCTTTGTGAAACACTTCAATAATGATATAAATTAGCTAAAAAATTATTCTGTTTAAATTGCCTGATGAAAATAATTCTGATGAGATTCCTGTTAAAGTTATTACTGAAGAAAAAATTGAAACTAGTAATTCTGAAGACGAATCTAAGCCTGTGGATGATACAGAACAAATTTCTGAAGATCTATCAAAATTATTAGAATTAGAAAAACAAAAAGTATCTCAATCTGAAGAAAAATTAAAACATGTATTAGCAGATTTTCAAAATCTTAGTAAAAAAACTCAATCTGATATTGAACATGGTGTTAATTCTAAAATTAATGAATTTATGTTAGATTTTATTAAAATTTATGATGATTTTATACGAGCTAAAGAAGTAATCTCTGAAAGTAAAATTAATGCAGATGGTTTAAATTCGATTTTAAAAAATATGGAATCATTAATGCAAAAATATAATGTTAAACCTATTGAGGCATTAGGTGAAATTTTTAATCCAAATTATCATGAAGCAATATCCATAATCTCTGATCCAACATTAGATGATAATACTATCACTAAAGAGATCAGGAAGGGATATATTTCTCATGAGAGCATTATAAGACCTACGCTAGTAGAAATTTCAAAAAAAGAGGATAATGATAAAAAATGACTAAAATTATTGGGATTGACTTAGGAACAAGTAACTCTGCTGCTGCAGTAGTAATGGGTGGAAAACCAACTATTATTCCTGCTGCTGAAGGAGCAACTGTTGGTGGTAAAGCATTTCCATCTGTCGTTGCATTTGGTAAGGATGGTGAGCTTTTAGTTGGTGAACCTGCTAGAAGACAAGCTGTTACAAATCCTGATAATACGATTGTTGCTGCCAAAAGAAAAATGGGTTCTGATGAAACTTTTAAAATTTTAGATAAACAATACAAACCTCAACAAATCTCTGCATTTATTCTTCAAAAAATTAAAAAAGATGCTGAAGCATTTGTTGGAGAACCAATTGAAAAAGTAGTGATTACAGTTCCTGCATATTTTGATGATAATCAGCGTCAAGCTACAAAAGATGCTGGAACTATTGCTGGTCTTGATGTTGTTAGAATTATTAATGAACCAACTGCTGCATCTTTAGCATTTGGATTAGATAAAGCTAAACAAGATATGAAAATACTTGTTTTTGATTTTGGTGGCGGTACGTTAGATGTCACTATAATGGAAATGGGTGGCGGTGTCTTTGAAGTACTCAGTACTTCTGGAGATACTAAATTAGGTGGAACGGATATGGATAAAGTTCTAATTGATTATGTAGTAGATGAATTCAAGAAAAAAGAAGGTGTAGATCTAACTTCTGATTCAACTGCAATGACAAGAATTAGAGAGGCTTGTGAAAAAGCAAAAATTGAATTATCTACTGTTATGGAAACTGATATTAATTTACCATTTATTGCACATGACCCTTCTGCAGGTGCTAAAAATCTTGAATTAAGAATTACACGAGCTAAACTTGATGAATTAATTGGGCCAATAGTTGATAGATGCAAGCCTTCAATACTAAAAGCATTAGAAGATGCAAAATTATCAAATTCTAATATCAATAAAATTGTCATGGTGGGAGGACCAACTAGAATCCCTCTAGTCAAAAAATTTGTTAGTGAAGTAATTGGTCAAGAAACTGAATCTGGTGTTGATCCAATGGAAGCAGTTGCAATGGGTGCTGCAATTCAGGCAGGAATTATTGCTGGTGATGTAACAAGTGATATTGTTTTACTTGATGTAACACCTCTAACACTGGGAATTGAGACATTAGGTGGTGTCCGTGAACCACTAATTGAAAGAAATACCACTATTCCAACTTCTAAAGCTAAAGTTTTCACAACAGCTGCTGATAATCAAACAGCTGTTACAATTCACGTTGTTCAAGGAGAACGACCAATGGCTACTGATAATGTTTCTTTAGGAAGTTTCAATCTAACTGATTTACCACCAGCACCAAGAGGAGTTCCACAAATTGAAGTTAAATTTGATATTGATGCAAATGGAATTATCAATGTTACAGCAAAGGATCTAGGTACACAAAAAGAAGCAAAAATTACAATTGAATCAAATTCAAAATTATCTCCAGAAGAAATTGAAAAATTAAAAGAAGATGCTGAAAAGTTTTCAGATGAAGATAAAATAAAGAAAGAAAAAATTGATCTTAAAAATGAAGCAGAGAGCTATATCTATACTACTGAAAAATTAGTAAATGTAGATCTCAAAGATAAGATTTCACAAGAACAAGGAATTAAAATTACTGATGCAGTAAAAGAAGTTAAAGAAGTTTTAGATAAAGAACCATCTGAATTAAAACCTAAACTAGAAGCACTACAATCTTTAGTTAATGAAGTAACCACAGAACTTTACAAAAATGCTACTCCGCCTCCAGGTGCTGATGGACAACAAGGTGCTGATGGACAACAAGGTGCTGATGGACAACAAGGTGCTGATGGACAACAAGGTGCTGATGGACAACAAGGTGCTGATGGACAACAAGGTGCTGATGGACAACAAGGTGCTGATGGACAATCTACTGAGTCAGACTCAACTGATGAAACTAAAACTAACTAATTTTTCAAATTCAATCATTTATAGTGTAATTAAAATGAAGAAATAACTCATGAGTGCAAAACGTGACTATTATGAGGTTTTAGGAGTTACAAAAACTTCTTCTTCAGATGAAATAAAGAATCAATATCGAAAATTAGCATTGAAATTTCATCCTGATCGTAATCAATCAAAAGATGCTGCTGAACACTTTAAAGAAATCTCTGAAGCATATGCTGTTCTTTCAGATTCTGAAAAAAAACAAACGTATGATCAACATGGGCATGAAGGAGTAGACGGTAGATATAGTAATGATGATATCTTTGGTCGCGGCGGTGGCGGTGGAGGGTTTAATGATATTTTTGAATCTATCTTTGGTCGCGGCGGTGGCGGTGGAGGATTTACTCAACAACAACGTGGATCCGATCTTCTTTACCAAACAACAGTAACATTAGAAGATGTGTTAAATGGAAAAAAAATGGAAATTAATTTACAAAAACAAATTAAATGTGATAATTGTCAAGGCTCTGGTTGTAAACCTGGTACTAATAAAAAAACATGTTCAACATGTAATGGTCAAGGAGAAGTAAGACAAACTCGTAATATGGGCTTTGCTTCATTTGTAACTGCAGCTCCATGTCCTACTTGTAGAGGTCAAGGTTCAATGATAGAAACTCCATGTGGAAATTGTAAAGGTCAAGGTAGAGTTAAAGGAACTAAAAAAGTTGATTTTGAAATTCCGCCTGGAATAGATTCAGGTGATTACATTGTTTCTAATGAAGGTAATGAAATTCCTGATGGAGTAAATGGTGATTTAGTAATACGAGTTAAAGTACAACCTCATCAACATTTTAACAGAGATGGTAAGGATATTTTTTATGATCAAGATATTTCTATGATTGATGCTGCATTAGGTTGTGAAATTATTGTACCAACTTTACAAGGAGATGAAAAAATTAAAGTTGAATCAGGTAGTCAACCAAATACAATTATCAAATTAAGAGGTAAAGGAGTTTCTCATATTAATTCTAGAGGAACAGGCGATCAGTATGTTCGGATGGTAGTGAATATTCCTAAAAAACTGAGTAAACATCAAAAAAATCTTTTAGATGAATTTCAAAAAACTTCTGATTAGTTGATAATAATGAAAATTGCATTAGATGTTGATGGAGTTCTTGCTGATGTAATAGTTTCTTGGATTAATTATAGTAATTCAATTAGATCTCATATTTCTAAAAATCAAGTAACTGATTGGGAATTTTGGAAAAAATTTGATATTGATCCATTCGATTTTTATTCAGAACTAAGCTCTTGTTGGAAACATTGGAAATCCATTCCTACTACACAAGAAAATCTATCTGATATAACAAAAAATCTTTCAACTCTTGGTAAAATAGATATTGTGACTGCTAGAGAACGGTCTACTGATTCTTTTGTAAAAAATTGGTTAAACTATCATGATATTTCATATGATAACTATGTATCCGTTATTGATGGCCCGATGAAAGCTGATTTAGATTATGATGTATTCATTGATGATTCACCTTTGAATGCAATAAAATTTATTGAAAATAATAAAAAAGTGATTTTATATTCACAACCTTGGAATCAACATATTTCTGATGATAAATTATTTCGAATTTCAAATCTTTCAGAAGCAATTAAATTAATTAAATCTAATTAATTTTTGACAACTTTTCTAATGTTTATTTGATGTCCATTTCTAACATGAGTCACATGACTTGTTTTCATTAATTCTGCAATTTTGTCTTCACTGTAAAATTTTATGTTATAACGTCCAATTACTTTTTTACAACTAGTACAATAAATTTCTCTAAACTCCATTTAATCACTTCCTAATTTCTTTTTAATATTTTTTAAAAGAAGTTTATTTATTATCTCGCCTGAGGCTTTGCCTCTAAGCTCTTTCATCACAATTCCCATTAATGGCCCAATTGCTCTCTCTTTTTGATTTTTAATAATTTCTTGATTTTTATCTACTATATCTTTGATAATTTGATCTAAATCTTTTTCATTAATAGATTCAATTGAAGCATTTTTCATAGCTTCTTTTACACTTTTTGATTTTTTTGACATTATGTTTTCAAATATTATTTCAATAGATTCTTTTGCAATTTCTCCTTTTTCTAATAATTCAAATAATTTGAAAATTTCTTGATTTTTTAATAAATTTGAATCTAATCCTTTTCTTTCTAAGTTTGTAATTGTTGAACAAAGAATCGATGCAACAAATGTTGGATTTATTTTTATTTTTTTGGTTATGTTTTCAAATAATTCAATATATCTAGAATCAAAAATTTGTTCTGCAAGTTGTTGATTCATTTCATATTTTATTTCTATCTCTTTAATTGCTTCATCCCATAACTTTGGAATATTTTCTTCTGCATTGATTAATTCTCTTTCAGTAATTATTATTGGTGGAATATCTGTTTCTGGGTACATTCTTGCAGCTCCAGGTCTAGGTCTGAGAAATTTTGTTTCACCTGTTGGGGTAGCTAATCTTGTATCTATTGGTATGCCTTGATTTTTGATATGTTCTATTCTTAAAATTATTTGATCAATTACAGTATGAATTTTTTCTTCAGGGGCAGCTAAAATTAAAAATGCATCATTTTCATTAATTTTTAATAAATTTTTTAATTCATCTAGATCCGATTTTTCTATTCCATAATTTGGTAATTCATCAGAGTGAAAAACTCCTCCAATTCCAAAAAATCTGACTAATTCTGCTATTTCTTTTCCTAATCTTATGCTTTCATATGGTAAATATCCAAAAATTCCACCCATATTTTTAAAAGAAATTGCTATAATTTTCTGATTTTTATTTATAGCTCCTTGAATAATTTTTGATTGACATTTTGAAAATAATTCTGTAATGTCTTTTTTATCTTCTTTTTTATATTTCCAATTAGTTTCTTGTATTTTTTTTGAAATTTTTAGTAACCCATGTTGTCTTTTTGCTTCATATTCTACAACTTTTTCTAATTGATCTAATTGTTGGACACCTTTAACTTCAATAACAACTCCCCTTCCATCTTTAATTGATACGTTGACATCTTGTCTGATTGATCCTAACCCTCTTTTCACTTTTTTTGTACTTCTCAAAATTCTTCCAAGAGATAACGCAATTTTTTTAATTTCACTTAAATCTACTTCAAAAGGATCTGTTGCAATTTCGACTAGTGGAACACCTAATCGTTCTAGTCCAAATTTTCTTATAGTTCCTTCTTCACCTAAAATTTTTGCAGCGTCCTCTTCTAAACAAATAGATTGAATTCCTATTTTTATTTCTCCTGCATTATAAAATCCACCTTGTGAAATTAACATAGTACGTTGAAATCCAGTTGTATTGGAACCATCAATCACAGTTTTTCTCATGGGATAAATTTCACTAAAAATATTTGATTTTAATGCTGAAGAAATTACTAATGCAATATTTTGTGCATCTTTATCTAGTTCATGTGGTGGTTCTTCATCTTGTTCAACTAAACAACTACTTTCTTCATTTGCATAATACATGATGGTTTTTGATTTTGTACTTTCAAATAATGCAGCAGGATCAAATTCCCCTAATTCACTTTTAGAAGCTCTTAATTTTCTTTGAAATTTAATAGAGTAATTATCTGATTCAATTGGAGTACAATTACAAAATAATTTTTTATTAGTTTCAAGTTGTTGATGAATTTCTAAGCCTACTTTCACGCCTACATCTTTTATTGAAAATTTTTCCATGTTATCACCTATTATGTTGTAAATTCTGATGCAATTTGCTTAAGCATATTTTCTTTAATTTCATCATATTTTTCTGTGTTTCCAGTAACCCACATTGCTTTAACTAATGCAATTTCTGGAATCATATTTTCTAGTGGGATTATTCCTAAATTTAATAGATCTCTACCACTTTCATAAACTGTCATTCTTACTCTACCATCAATACATTGTGAAGTCATTCCCATGAAAATTCCTTTTTCATTTGCTATTTTGACTACTGGATACATATTTTCTCCAATATGTCCTAATCCTGTACCTTCAAAAATTATTGCTTTACATCCTAGATCTATGATGTTTTTTAATAAATCTGGATTATATCCTGGATGATATTTCACTAGAGCAACTTTTTCATTTATTTTTATTTTAGGATCAAATCCATCAATTGTAAAAAAATCTGTTTTCATATTTTTATTAATTTTATTATTTATAATTAAAAATGCTGGATCATTACCTACTGTTTGAAACGCTCCTCTTTTACTAGTGTGATTTTTTCTTACACGTGTACCAATATGACATGCAATTGTTTCATCATTTTCATCTTGATGCATTGCAATGTAAACACCATTAGTTTTTGATTCTGTGAGAAATTTAACTGCTCCAATTAAATTTAGTGCAGCATCTGAAGATGCACGGTCAGATGATCTTTGTGATCCTACTAATGCTATAGGTATTGGAAAACCTGCTAATGAAAAAGAAAGATATGATGATGTATAATGCATGGTATCTGTTCCATGAGCAATAATTATTCCTGAGTAATTTGATTTACTATATTCTTTTATTGTTTCAGCAATTTCTAACCAATGTTCAGGCATAATATTTTCAGAATATTCTGAAAATAGTACTTTTGTGTCAATGTTTGCAATTTTACCAAGTTCTGGAACTGATGAATTTAATTCTTCAGCTGTTAATACTGGTGTAACTGCACCTGTTCTATAATCAATTTTACTTGCAATTGTACCTCCAGTTGATAATAACAAAATATTTGGCAAGTTTTCATTTTTTTGAATTTCTTGATTTGGTTCGATGTTTTTTTCTATTGATGGATTTTTTTCAATTTTTTTAATCTTATTAATTTCTAAACCTATATTGTATCCACTTTTTAATTTTAAAACAATATGTTTATCATCGTTATGTTCGTATCTTGGCATTATTATTCCTGAATATGTAATATCAGTCAAAATCTTTACAGAATCTCCAACTAGAATTTTATTTATTTTAAGAAATTCTAATGAATTTCCATTATATCCTGTATATTCTGACATTTATGAGAATTAGATTTACTATTTAATTAAAACTACCTGTAATAGGATGCTACTAATTTTTCACCTAACTTAAGGTCTTTTTGCTCTCTCACTTTCTTTACTGCTTCTTCAAAATGCTTCATACTTACTTTAGCGTCAATACTGGTTTTCTCAATATCTTTTACATCTGGATGTGAATCTAAAAATTCGTGTATTACTAATGATACTGCAGTGTTTGCAATTGATGCTGTATCTGCACCACTTAGTCCATCAGTTATCTCTGCAAGTTTTTCAAAGTCAATGTGTTTTGGATCACTTTCTTCGGTAATTGTTGGTATTTTTTCTGCATTAATTTTCAAAATACTCTTTCTACTTTCTTTATCTGGAAGTGGAATTTGAATAATTTTATCAAATCTTCCTGGTCTTAATAATGCTGGATCAATCATATCGGCTCTATTTGTTGCAGCTAAAACAATTACTCCATGCATATTTTCCATACCATCTAATTCTGTAAGTAATTGACTTACCACTCTTTCAGTAACTGCAGTTTCTCCACCTGCTCCTCTAATTGGTGCAATTGAATCAATTTCATCAAAGAATACTACACAAGGAGCTGATTGTCTAGCTCTTTTGAAAATTTCTCGTATACCTCTTTCTGATTCACCTACCCATTTTGATAATAGTTCAGGTCCTCTTACTGAAATAAAATTTGCTTCACTTTGTGTTGCTACTGCTTTTGCAAGTAATGTTTTACCAGTTCCACTTGGACCATGAAGTAAGATTCCTCTTGGCATACTGTGTCCTAGTTTGTCATATAATCCTGGATATTTCATTGGCCATTCTACTGCCTCTTGTAATTCTCGTTTAACCTCTTCCAAACCTCCTACTTCTTCCCATTTTATATCTGGATTTTCAATGAATACTTCTCTCATTCCAGATGGGGTAACTTCAATCAATGCTTTTGTAAAATCATCGTGATTGACAATTAATTTATCTAAAGTTTCAGGTGGAAGTTTTTCTTCTTCCAAATTAAGTTCTGGCAATAGTCTTCTCAAACATTTCATTGCTGCTTCTTTACAGAGATATTCTAAATCTGCACCGACATATCCATGACTAACTGAAGCAATTTTATCAATATCTACTGGTAATTCTTGATCATCTGCTGCTAGAGGCATATTTCTACTATGAATTGCAAGAATGTCTTTTCTTCCTTTTTTATCTGGAACTTTGATCTCAATTTCTCTATCAAATCTTCCTGGTCTTCGAAGTGCAGGATCAATTGCATTTGGTCTATTTGTTGCTGCAATTACAATTACTTTTCCTCTACCTTCTAACCCATCCATTAATGATAACATCTGTGATACTACTCTACGTTCTACTTCTCCTGTAACCTCTTCTCTTTTTGGTGCAATTGAATCTATTTCATCTACAAAAATTATTGAAGGTGCTTTTTCTCTAGCCTCTTTGAAAATTTCTCTTAATCTAGCTTCACTTTCTCCATAAAACTTGCTCATTATTTCTGGACCAGATATACTAATGAAATGTGCTTGACTTTCATTTGCTACTGCTTTTGCAAGTAATGTTTTACCAGTACCTGGTGGACCATAAAGTAAAACGCCTTTTGGAGCTTCAATACCCAATTTTTCAAAAATTTCAGGATGTCTTAATGGAAGTTCAATCATCTCTCTAACTTTTTTAATTTCATTATGTATACCGCCAATGTCTTCATAAGTAACTTGAGGAACACCACGTAATGTTTCACCTTTTTCTGCAATATGGAAAACTGTTTTTTGTGTAATCAAAACTGCATCAGCTGCTGGTGTTACACCAATTACTTGGAATGTTAAACGTCCACCAAAGTATGGAACCATTACATTATCTCCTTTGATTAATGGAACACTTTCTAAAGCATCTGCAAGATACCTTTCATCTATTGGAGGAATTGCTTCTAACGGTGCAACTACTACTTTTTCAGCAGCAACTGCTTTAATTTTTCTAACAGAAATTGTATCACCAATTGCAATTCCTGAATTATTTCTACCTAGTCCATCGATTCTGATAATTCCTTTTCCTTCATCAGATGGATATAGTGGAAGACATTTTGCAACTGTTCTTCTTTTACCTTTAATTTCAATAACATCCCCAGTTGATGCATTTAGGGTATCCATTGAATCATAATCAATTCGTGCCACTCCTCTTCCAACATCTCTTGTATATGCCTCAAGAACCTTGAGAGAAAGTGCATTTTGACTCATATACAAAGAATTTCTAATCTAATTTTTATACCTTTGTGGTAATTCTTCCATGTTTCAATACATACCAAAGCTTAAAATTCTCTTTTCGGTTGGAAACGATCAACTTGGGTAAAAGACCATTAGTACGTAGACGAGGCCGTGGAGGTAATCAATTTAGATCAACTTCTACTGGTAAAGTAGGAAAAACTGCTACATACCCACGTTTTCCACTAGCAGAAAATCATACTGGTGAAATTATAGATTTAATTCATGAGCGTGGAAGAGAAGCACCGCTATCTAAAGTCCGATTTGAAGATGGTTCTGTTTCCTTTATTCCAGCAGTTATTGGGACTAAAGTCGGAGAATCATTAGAATTTGGCTTAAAATCAAAAATTGAAAAAGGAAATGTAATCAGTGTTCAAAATATTCCTGATGGAACTATTGTTTGTAATATTGAAAGACATTTTGGAGATGGTGGCGCTATAGTAAAGTCTGCAGGAACTGATGCAACTATTTTCTCTCATGGTGATGATGGTGTTACAATTAAACTTCCTTCTGGCAAATTTGCAACTCTTAATCCAAAAAATAGAGCCATGATAGGTACTCTTGCTGGTGGTGGTGCAACTGAACGTCACTTTATGAGTGCAGGTAACAAATGGCGTAGTTTTAAAGCTAAAGGAAAGAAATATCCAATTGTTAGAGGTGTTGCACAAGCAGCATATGTTCACCCACACGGTGGTGGTCGTCACCAACACGTTGGACAGAGTTCTACTGTTTCTAGAGATGCACCTCCTGGAGCAAAAGTTGGAAGTATTGCTGCTAGAAAAACTGGTAGAGCTAGAATTAAAGAAAGAAAGTAGTATTTCTTTAAAGCTAAAATTGATTAACGAGTTTCTTAAATTTTCTATCAATGTCTAATCAATGTGTAAGACTTATTGTAACTGGTAGGGTGCAAGGAGTTTTTTTCCGTCAAAGTCTAAAAGCCAAGTCTATACAAAATAATATTTTTGGATGGGTAAAAAATCTTCAAGATGGACGTGTTGAATGTCTTTTAGAAGGTACAGAAAAAGATATTTCTGTATTGGTAGAATGGGCTCATACTGGCCCCGCAAATGCAATAGTTGAAAATGTTGAAATTCATAATGAAAAATTTGATAATGAATTTACAAAGTTTGATGTTTTGTATTAATGGATATTTTCATATGCTGTTTTGAATAATTCAGTAAATTCCAAAATTTTTTGATCTTCTTTAATTTGAATAGTTTGAATTGGATCTTTTCTATTTTTTTGAATTTTGATTTTAACTCCATCTTTTTCTGGTTCTACATCAATAAACCATCTAAATGTCATTGATTTGCAAAAAACAATTCTATGCATTCTGACATCCTCTAACACATTTTCACCTAAATTGAAACAAAATTCTCTGATAGAATCAAAAAGAGGTAAAACTGTTACTGGAATTTGTTTTTTAAAATCTTCATAATTTCTTTTATTTCCAAATGAAATTAATCCATCCATAACCCTGCAATTTTGATTTTAATTATAAAGGTAGTAGATCCGCTGGTTCCAGTCTAGACGAATAGCCCCATTTCAAGGCGTACAAGATCCGCCACGTAGACGAGGAAGCGTGGATGCTCCACCTTAGGATTGCTCCCT
>Ga0315316_10000593_pt1 | contig 24082 bp, 18 predicted proteins | sample M160m3416metaG_FD_203702 | JGI IMG/M metagenome (GOLD analysis project Ga0315316, IMG submission 203702) | Ammonia-oxidizing marine archaeal communities from Monterey Bay, California, United States - M1 60m 3416 | ecosystem: Environmental > Aquatic > Marine > Intertidal zone | place: USA... | reverse complement strand
CGACCGCAGTCCATCTCAATGATTGTGTGGCCCAGTTCGGACCCATGTGAATGTTCCCCCTGAACGATCGTGTCGTCCACGATCAAACCACCGCCAAGTCCTGTTCCCAGCGTAAAGAAGACCAGGCTGTCGGCCTCGCTGGCAGATCCTGCCCAGTACTCACCGTAGGCTGCGGCATTGGCATCATTCTGCAGAATAGTGGGGCGGCCGAGAGCTTCTTCGACCTTCTGTCGGACCGGGTAGTTCTGCCAGCCCGGCAGATTCGGTGGATCAAGCAGCAGCCCGGCAGGAATATCCATCGTTCCGGGCGTCGCAAGTCCCACCGCACAGATCTGATCAGTCGTCAGCGATGCCTGCTTCAACGCCTGTTGAGACGCCTGGGCCATCTGGCGGACACCGTTGTCGGGCCCCTTCACAGCATCGGTAGGCACACTTGCGCGAGCTATGACGGTGCCGTCATCAGCAACAATTCCCACCTTGACGTTGGTGCCACCAACATCGATTCCCAGGAAAAAAGGGGTGGTGTGAGATTCAGTCATCACTGCACTTCCGTTTGCATGTTGAAGACGACGCAGCGTCAATCTGTCCGAATTCGTTTGTATTGGTCGCGGCACGACATTGTTTGCAGAATAGTTAATTTGCCCGTCCAATTCAGCAGACACAGGAGTTGATGCCGCAGACGGCGGCGGATTCTGACGAATATGAGATCTGTACGACCAATAGTCCCGTCCCCGGGACGGATCTTTGGCGGCACGTCGTGCGTCGCACAAGTAATCCCCGACAGCGACGCCGGAAGCGTTCTATGTTTCAAAAAAAGAACACCCGCGATACCACTGCCCGGTTCGTTCCCTTACTGAAATGTGGCCCGTTCCCGTGGGGTCCCGGGAAAAAACGTTGTTGTTCGAAAGACGCCGACAAACCAGCCCGAAAGCCTGAGGGCATGTGGAACCGAGATCTGAAGCTGAAAGCACTGCTGATCTCTGTCACCGGCTGCGCCGCATTCGCACTGTTGATTCGGCACCGTATGCGATTTGATTTCTATTCTGCTGGTACGGTACTGGGTACGGTTGTCCTGCTGCTGCCGTTCGCTGTCAGTTTCGAAGGACGCGATCTGCGTCATTTCTCGAACCTGCTGACAGGCTTCCTGTGCATGGTGGTCTTCAACCTGTTCCTGACCATTCTGACGTATGCCGGAACACCGCTGAATGCGCCGCTGACGGATTCACTGCTGATGCAGTACGACGCGGCGCTGGGAATTCATCTGCCGTCGATTGTAGACTGGTTTCAGCAACACCCCACACTGAACAGGTTCTTTCATCTGATCTACTATTCCGTGCTGCCGTCAACGCTGCTGGCGTTAATTGTGCTGGGGCTGGACGCCGATGTCCGTCGACTGCGTGAATTTGTGATGCACTATATGCTGGCGGGCCTGATCACCACGCTGATTTACTTCGTGATGCCCGCAGAAGCTCCGGCACAGACATTTGGTTACGGACAGACGGCGGCTCAGCTAAGCTTTATCGAACATTTTCATGCATTGCGATCCGGTCATTTTTCCGTTGTATCGATGAACAATCTGGAGGGGCTAGTGACCTTCCCGTCGTTTCATACCACGTGGGCTTTACTGATCGCATACTCACTGAGGCATTATCGACGATTGTTCGGTCCCATGCTGCTGCTCAATGCAGGTGTGGCGATTTCCACTGTCACCACAGGCTGGCACTACGGCATCGACGTGATTGGTGGCCTGCTGGTTGCTGCGCTGGCGGTAATGATCACGCGTGCCGCATCAACATGGCTGCATGCTGATGCAGCCAAACCACACGGTTTGCTTCTGCGGGGGGCGGAGCCGGCGGTGGTGGAATAGACCATTCAAATTTCGATTGAATCCAGACTGCATCATTCCTGGCTCATCTGAGGAACGGCGCCACAAGCCAGATTCAGCAACGAATTCAGCGCACCGGATACGTCGTGATTTTCTGCGGACCGCAACGGCCGGAGCCGCCGCCTTTGGCACGCTGGCACCACCGACGGACTCACTAAACGCGGCCGTTGATGCGACGGGCGACAATATCCTGAAAATTTCGTTAATCGGTTGTGGCGGGCGAGGGGCAGGTGCTGGGGCTCAGGCGTTAAGCACGATCGGGCCGGTCAAACTTTGGGCCATGGCAGATGCGTTTCGAGACCGACTGGATGTTAGCTACGGAAGTCTGCACCGCGGGATCGAAAAGCGTTATGACCGTGACGCCGCTGATGTCGGTAACCGAGTAAACGTGCCGGAAGAGCGGAAGTTTGCGGGGCTTGATGCCTGTCGCAAAGCCATTGACAGCGGAGTCAATGGCGACGTAGCCATCATTACCGGTCCACCGGCGTCCCGCCCGATCCATTTTAAATACGCTGTCAACGCTGGCAAGAAGGTGTTTATGGGAAAATCCGCGGGCCAGCGATCCGGACGGCGGTCTGATGGAACTCGAGTATCAGATTCGCGACTGGTATTTCCTTTACGCGGCTGAGGGGCGACCACATCTGCGAGCAGCACATTCACAGCCTGGACGTGTGTAACCGGGGCATGAAGGGACACCCCGTTGACACCGAAGGGCTGGGCGGCCGACAGGTATGTACGGCAGCGAATACATTCAGATTTTCGACCACCACGCTCTTGAGTTCACCAATGCCGACGGCACGATGATGTACAGCCAGTGCCGCCAGATACCAGGCTGCGTGAAACAGGTGGCTGAGTTTGCTCACGGAACTGGCGGCGTTGCGAGTCTCAGCATCGTGCAATGTCCGCTGACCACCGGAGCGGAGACGATCTGGAAATCAGAGCGAAGTTCCCCGAATCCGCACCAGGTCAAACACGATGTGCTGTTTGACACCATTCGATCAGGCCGTCCACAAAATGAAGCCCAACACGGTGCCGGCAGTACTGTGGCCGCCTTCCGGGGCCGTACGGCGACGTATTCCGGCCAGCGAGTGCAGTGGCAGGACGCCTTCAGTTCCAGCGTCCGTCTGACGACCGACGCCGAAGACTGGAATGTTCAGGCCCGATTCTACAACTGGATGAGGGCAGTTACTCCGCGGTTCCACCGGGAACGACAATGGTGCTGTAATTCCATCCACGCCGCCAGCCCGGGAGTCGGCCGAAGAACGCCACTCCGGCAGTTCTTCGTGCGTGTTTCGGGCCACTTCCCGAAATTCAATATCGGTTGGCTACCGGTCAACGGTTTTGCTGGTAAAAATGACCCTCAAAGCACTTCCGCTCCAACTGACTCTGTTGTTATCGAAGTCGAACTCTCATCATGGATGATCTCCGTCGCTCACCTCTTCACGACATTCATGTGCAACTGGGGGCACGGATGGTGCCATTTGCCGGGTGGGACATGCCGGTGCAGTACAAGGGGATCATTGCGGAAAACAAGGCCGTGCGGGGAAAGCTGGGAGTGTTTGACATCTCTCACATGGGCCAGGTGTTTGTGTCAAGTGACACTGCCGATGTCGCCTCAGCCTGGCTGGACAGCATCCTGACGAATAATGTCGCAAAGCTGAAAATCGGACATGGACAGTACACTCTGCTGCTGAACGAAACCGGCGGAGTGATTGACGACCTGATCGTTTATCGACAGACCGACACGGACTATTTTCTGGTGGTTAATGCTTCCATGGTTGAAGAGGACGTTCGCTGGATGCAGGAAAAACTACCGGCGTCCGACGTGGTGTTGACAAATTGCAGTGATGATTTCGCAGGACTCGCCGTGCAGGGACCGGAAGCAGTGACAGCTTTCCAGTCGATGTTCGACGGGGCCGGTCAGCTGCCGGAGCGATTCTGCATGTCGACAATCGCAACCGACAACGGGGATGTAATTATCTGCCGGACAGGATACACGGGCGAAGACGGCTTCGAGCTGTTTTGTGCGTCAGCAACCGGACCTCGCTGGTGGCAACGCTGCATCGATGCCGGCGCCACGCCGGCCGGTCTCGGAGCACGTGACTCTCTGCGACTGGAAAAGTGTTACCCGCTGAACGGCAATGATCTGGCCCCCGATCGAACTCCCCTGGAGGCGGGGCTCGCATTTGCCGTTGACCTTCACAAGCCCGATTTCATTGGCCGGGAAACTCTGATTCGTCAGAAAACGAAGGGACTGCACCGCCGTCTGGTGGCCCTCAAGCAAACCAATAAGTCCCCGCCACCGCGGCCTGGCTATGTTGTGTTTTCGGGTGACGAAGAAGTGGGGACACTCAGCAGCGGCGGCGTTTCACCCAGTCTTGGATGCGGAATTTCAATGGCATACATCACGTCCGGTCACAATAAGATCGGCACAGTCCTTGAAGTCGAAATCCGGGGTAAAAGATTTCCCGCGGAAGTTGTCAGGAAACCATTTATTTAATCCGGGCTGCAGACAGCCGCAGATGCACCTCTCCAATCGACGAAATGGCGACCGGCAGAACAATGCCGGCCCTGGAAGAAAGGAATTCCGATGAACGTTCCCGATGCACTGAAGTACACCGAATCTCACGAATGGATTCGACCAGATGAGGGCGGCATCGTCACCGTCGGCATTACGGATTACGCCCAACAGGAGATGACGGAACTTGTCTACGTTGAACTGCCCGATGTCGGACAGCAGTTCAGTGCAAAAGACGAAATTGCCGTTGTCGAGTCGGTCAAATCGGCCAGCGATATTTACGCTCCAGTCAGTGGTGAAGTAGTCGAAGTCAACGAAGCACTCGCTGACGACGCAGCCATTGTTAACAATTCTCCTTTTGATGACGGCTGGCTTTTCAGATTGAAGCTGTCTAACCCGTCCGAAATCGATTACCTGATGGGGGCGGAGGCATACACCAGCAGGATCAGTTGAACAGTTGCTGACATCGGGCTTTTTCTGTTCTCGGGCATCAGCCGGAGAACACATTTTCGCGAAGTTCTGCTTCGCATCAGAACATCGGAAAATTGAGCACGTGCGACGTGGCAGAACTGCCAGAGATATGCGGTCCCAAATCAGAGTGTGGGACCGAGCACAAAACATCAGCCTGCCCCCCACGACATATTTTTGCAGCCAGCCAAACATTATTCCATGTCAACAACCCTTGATCACGTAACAGAAAACATGTCCTCTCAAGCGACCTTTCAGCAGCGACACCTGGGCGTCTCTCCCGATGTCGCCCATCAGATGGCTGGTGAAATCGGGTTCGCTTCTGTCCGGCAGTTAGTGGACTCGGCGGTGCCAGACAGTATTCGCCGACAACAACCATTCTCTCTGCCGCTAGCCAACAGCGAAACCGCGGCGCTGGCGGCGCTGAAACGAATCATGAGCCGCAATCAGGTGCGACGTTCGCTGATCGGAATGGGGTACCATGACTGCATTACGCCGTCCGTTATTCTGCGCAACCTTCTGGAAAACCCCGGTTGGTACACAGCGTACACGCCGTATCAGCCTGAGATTTCTCAGGGACGTCTGGAAGCCTGTCTGAACTTCCAGACGATGATCACCGAACTCAGCGGACTGGCTGTGGCAAATGCCTCACTGCTGGACGAAGGCACCGCTGCTGCCGAAGCTATGAGCATGTGCGCGGCCGGAAATCGGAAGGCAGAAACGTTCCTCGTATCCGATGGCTGTCATCCTCAAACAATCGCCATTCTGCAGACACGAGCCGAACCGCTGGGGATTGAGATTGTCGTCGGGAGCCATGACGACTTTGAGTTTGTCGACGGCGTCTTCGGAGTCCTTGTTCAGTATCCCGACACCAGCGGATGCATCTGTGATTTTGCAGCTTTCACAGACCGCGCTCACGCGGCAGGTGTCAAAGTCGTGGCCGCTGCCGATCTACTGGCGCTCACGTTATTGCAGCCGCCGGGACAATGGGGGGCTGACATCGCCGTCGGGAACAGCCAGCGATTCGGCGTGCCGCTGGGGTTTGGCGGTCCCCATGCCGCATGGATCGCCTGCACGGACAAACTGAAACGCAAGCTGCCAGGCCGACTGGTCGGTGTGTCCAGAGACGCCAACGGCAAACCCGCGTACCGTCTGGCCCTGCAGACTCGCGAACAGCATATCCGTCGGGACAAGGCAACCAGCAACATCTGCACGGCGCAGGTACTGCTGGGTGTTGTGGCATCAATGTACGCTGCTTATCACGGTCCTCAGGGTCTGCGAAAGATCGCAGAACGAATTCACCAGCAAACACGAGTCCTGGCAGAATCACTGTCCGCTGCAGGGCACGAACTGCGGCATACGAACTTCTTCGACACCATTCGTGTGGTTTTGAAAGAGAGTGACAGGGTCGTCACGAGGGCCTGTGAAGCCGGATTTAACCTGCGGCGATTCGACAACGGTGACATTGGGATTGCACTGGATGAACATACGACTGACGAAGAACTCGTCCAGCTTCTGCACCTGCTTGCTGCGAAATATACAGAATCTGACAAACAGTTCCACATCCGCGCCAAACTGATTCGCCGGGACGAATTCCTGTCGCAGCCCGTGTTCAATTCCTACCATACCGAAACGGAGATGATGCGGTACCTGCATCGTCTGGAGTCCAGAGACCTGGCGCTGAACACCAGTATGATTCCATTGGGATCGTGCACGATGAAACTGAATGCGGCGTCCGAGATGATGCCCATCAGCTGGCCCGAGGTAAATGCGATTCACCCGTTTGCTCCGCCGGAACAGTGGACAGGATACGCGGAAATGATTTCGCAACTGGAAACCTGGCTGGCACAGTGTACTGGTTTTCATGCCGTTTCGCTGCAGCCGAACGCTGGTTCTCAGGGAGAATATGCGGGGCTGCTGGCTATCCGGAGCTTTCATAAATCCAACGGCCACGGACATCGCAGCATCTGTCTGATTCCGACCTCCGCACACGGTACCAACCCCGCCAGCGCCGTGATGGCCGGTATGAAAGTGGTTCCGATTGACTGCGATGACGAAGGCAATATCGATATCCTCAGCCTGAAGGCGAAAGCTGCTGAATACTCAGAGAATCTGTCAACATTGATGGTCACTTACCCGTCCACGCACGGCGTATTTGAGGAGGGGATTCGGGACATCTGTCAGATTGTTCACGACAATGGTGGTCAGGTTTACATGGACGGAGCAAATCTGAACGCTCAGTTGGGACTCTGTTCTCCCGGTGAGATTGGTGCCGATGTTTGTCATCTGAATCTTCACAAGACCTTCTGCATTCCGCATGGCGGCGGTGGCCCAGGCGTCGGCCCTATTGGTGTGGCAGAACATCTGGCACCCTACCTGCCGGGACATCCCATACACCTGAACGATGACATTGGCCCCGTCAGTGGGGCTCCATTCGGTAGCGCCAGTATCCTGCCGATTTCATGGATGTATATCGCCATGATGGGCGCCGATGGCCTCACGGAAGCGACTCGAATCGCGATTTTGAACGCGAATTATATCGCCAGCCGACTGCAGCCCTATTTTCCGGTTCTTTATCGCGGCGCAAATTCTCTGGTGGCCCATGAATGCATTTTGGACCTGCGTCCGTTCAAGCAAGACACAGGAGTGGAAGTGGAGGACGTGGCCAAGCGATTGATGGATTACGGATTCCACGCCCCCACAATGTCATGGCCAGTGCCCGGCACGCTGATGATTGAACCCACCGAAAGCGAATCCAAAGCAGAGCTGGACCGATTCTGTGATGCGATGATTCTGATCCACGCTGAAATCACAGACATCCGTGACGGACGTGTTTCGCGGGAAGACAATGCTCTGAAACACGCACCTCACACCGCCGACGTACTTCTGGCGGACAACTGGAACCACTCATATTCACGAGAACAGGCGGCCTATCCCGCTGCCTGGCTCAAGGATTTTAAGTACTGGCCGCCCGTCAGCCGGGTTGACAACGTATACGGTGACCGAAACCTTGTCTGTACCTGTCCGGACCTCGAGACTCTGGCTGAATAACAGCGGCGGATTGATTTGAATCTTCTGATCACAACGAAACACAAGACATGACCGTTGACGAATTTCTGGCCTCCGCCCAGTCTGATACTCAGCCACCGTCAGACCTGAGTGCTGAACTGGAATCTCTGTGGCACACAAAAGCCGGCAACTGGGACACGGCTCACAACATCGCTCAGGACATCAACACTCCAATGGGATCATGGATTCACGCCCTGCTGCACCTGATCGAAGGCGATATTGGAAACGCCGGCTATTGGTTCAACAGATCCGGCAGACCTCCTCAAACGACCGCCCGAATCGATTGCCTGTGGAACGAAATTGCCACTGAACTGCTGGCATAGTGCACAGCAACAACTGCAGCGTCTTGTGCCGCTGGGTCTGCAGTGTGCCGCTGGGTCTGCAGTGTGTCCTGAGGCCTCAAGAACGTTATGGCACAGTCGTGCCCCGTAACACAAAATCATCAGCCGTCAGTGCGTGGTGAAGCTGGCGTTCTGAATGGCGGCCGCGGGTACGACCGCAGACGACTGGTGCTGCCGCCATCGTTCCAGCCCAGCCTGCAGGAACAGCTGGAATTCGTCGCCATCGGTGTCCAGCCCTTTGAACGTCGCCAGGATTTCCTGTCCATCCGGCGTGGCAATCACGTAGGCCGGAATGGTGACGTCGCCGAACCAGTTTTCCTGCAGCCCGTGATTACGAGACAGCAGACGTTCGTGTTCATCGGGTTTGGTTTTTACACCGGGAACTTCGTCGACATACAACTGGACTCGCACCAGGTCCTTGATCACCGAGTGCACGGGCTTGGACGCCAGAACACCCTTTTCCATACGGCGACAGTTGATGCAGTTGACTCCCGTGAAGTCCAGAAACATCAGCTGATTATTGCTGGATGCCGTCTCGACCGCCTGATCAAAGTCCAGCGAGTATTGCAGGCCATCATGCTCAACAAAGTAGCCTTCGTCAGTATTGGAATAATTAATCTGCGGCGGAGCAAATGCGACCAACTGTTCCCATACGACTCCTTCGGGCCCCTCCGGAGTAAACAGTCCCAGAGCAATGTATGCCGCAAACCCGATGAAACTCATAGAAAACAGACAGCGAATCGGTCCCACCGTCTCAGAAGGAGAATCGTGAGGCATGCGAAACACGCCCAACAGATACAGACCGGTCACCACCGAAACTGAAATCCAGGTGGCCATCACAAGATGATAGTCCAGAAACTGCGGCGTGCCCGTCGGACTGAATCCAGTATCGGCGACACTCAGGAACTTTGACACAACGGCCAGTTCCAGCAACCCCATCGTGACTTTAACCGAATTCATCCAGCCGCCACTCTTGGGCAACTTCGCCAGCAGGCTGGGGAACAGAGCCAGAAAGAAAAACGGCGATGCAAACGCTGTTGAAAACGCGATCATGCCAATGATCGGCATCAGATAACTGCCCTTCGCCGCCAGGACCACCAGCTGACCGACAAACGCAAACGTGCAGGTAAAGGACACCAGAGTAAACGTCAGTGCCATGAACAGAACACCGATCGCCCCGCCGGATTCCTGCTTCTTGGAAGTCCACGTCAGCAGCCACGACGGAACACGCACTTCGAACATCCCCATCAGCATCAGCGCAAAGACGGTGAATACTCCGGCAAAGAACAAATTCAGCCACGGGTTATTCGCCAGTTGATTCAGCGCAGTCGGCCCGAAGAGGATCGACAACAGAAGCCCGAGTACCGTAAACGCCCCCACAATGCCCAGGCAGTAAATGATGGCCAGCTTGAGTGTATGACCGGGGCGTTCGCTGCCCTGCTTCAGAAAGTAGCTGATGGTAACCGGAATCATCGGGAACACGCACGGCGTCAGCAGTGAAATAAAACCAAAGCCGACAGCGGTCACGATGAAGGCTACCAGACCTTCCTGTTGCCCTCCGTTGCCAAATTCATTCTCGATGACAACGTCGCCAGGACCAGGCTGTGCCGGCGCGGAGAGCGGCACAGCAGCACCACCGCTGCCCAGCTCCACTGTAAATGAGGCCGTTGTCAATTCCAGACAACGATGATCGTCACATAAAAGGCATACGATTCGACCTTCGACAGATGCACTGTCATCAGCCAGCGTGAATCTGCGAGTCCATTCGACGGATCCGTCGTGCAGTTCGACAATCTCGCCTTCGTCAATCCCGGGTGTCTTTTTCGGGGCAGGCGTGACAGAGAATTCTGTGCCGATCTGCTGCAGACCATTTACTGTTTCCAGCACGATTTCTGTCGGTGCAGTGCCCAGTACTTCGGGGTTCTGTGTGATTGAATACGTATGAAACGGTTCGTCGATGTCAGCTCTGACTGTCAGGATCACGTCCTCGCCGGGAGCCGGATCCCGGGGTGTTAATGAAACGGTGAAATGAACGGGCGCTTCCTGCAGATCATTCGGCAGCCTCATTTTCGGCACCACTACAACCGTCGATTTTGAACCCGCTGCAACCGTCGACTGCGCTGTCGGGGCAGCAGCGGCAAAGTCGGCAGGCAGCGATGCCGTAAACTTCGCCGGCGGGATAATTGGTCGACATGTACCACCGTCCCCGCCGGAACAATACTGCCCCGTTAACTGGCCACTGAGTTCAAATCCCGGCGTCAGCTGTCCGGATACCAGTTGTACGCGCTGCGTCCAGGTAACTTTGTCGTAGAACTTTTCAACGGTCTGTTGAAAGTTCTCGTCGAACATTGATTCCGGCGCCCGATCCGGACGAATCTTTCCAACCAGCTTTATCCCCGTCGGCTCTTTGATCGCAATCTTTGTGGCGGCACCAAACGAAGGATCGGTGGAATAAATATAGTTGTGAGACGGCAACTGTACGGACACAGCAAGGTCTGCAGTGGTTGCATCCACCGGAATCAGTTCGGCACTCACTTCCAGACTGCCGGGGGATTCCGACGAGCTACCGAAAGACAGAGGACCGCCAAAGCTGGGAAATTGTTCCTGTCCCGATGCGATGACGGACACAGACGCACAGATGGTAAATACAAGCAGATGACGAACCATGGTAGGAATTCCGACGAGGTAGCTTTCAGCAGTTGCGAAACCACCCAGGTGGAGCTGTTTCGTGATGGCAGGACAGTGCACCGTACACACGGCCTTGGAGTCAGCAGACAAAGGAATTGCCACTTCTGCCGACGGAATGCCCGGGAACCACCCTAAGTATAGTATTGCTTCGGTCTTATGACATTGTCGCGTTCCTGAACCTTACAGGGAATTCAGGCATCAAAACAACCCGCTTTGTCCTGTCGCCGCAGATCTCCAGCATCCTGAGGGTTTTGGCGTAAACTGCAAGATTCGATTCCCATCTGCTGCATATATTGCCGGACCAGAAACGAACAAAGCCAAAACACGCATTACGAAAGGTCTGAGGGTTGGGCAGCAATTTCCGGCCGATTGACTAGGTGTCCAGACAACACGATTGGCAGCAGGCACGGTGCGGCATACGCTGCGACGTCACTCAAAGACGTCCCAGCTTACTCGAAAGCGTCCCTCCCATGCCGCAGCGATATCAGATTCTGCTCTCCGCACTCATCTTGACCGGTTGCGGTTCGCCCGCACCGGAGACGGCGCATTCGTCAGCCGCCACCAAGACCATTCCGTCGGAAGTTCTGGCATTGAATTGGTACGCTGAGGCCGAACATGGCGGCTATGTTGCCGCCAAAGAGCTGGGGTACTACGACGAAGCCGGTATCGACGTAACCGTCCAGCCCGGAGGACCTGGTGCTCCGACTCTTGTTATTCAGGAGCTTGCCGCCGGCCGCATTCGCTTTGCGATTTCGAATGCGGACCTTGTCGTCCTGTCGCGCGCACGCGGAGCAAAAATCGTCGCTGTGGCGGCGCCGTTGCAACAGTCACCACGCTGCATCATGGTCCATGAATCATCCGGCATCGAAAGCCTGCAGCAACTCACCGACGTGGAACTGGCGATCAGCGATACTCGTCCCTTCGCCCTGTGGATGAAAAAGCAGCTGCCACTGACCAACGTCACGATGGTGCCATACGCAGGACTGGTTGGCGAGTTTCTGGAAAAGAAAAACTTCGCTCAACAGGGGTATGTTTTCAGTGAACCATTCGTAGCCCGGGAAAAAGGCGGCGACCCGAAGGTGCTGATGTTGTCAGATATTGGATTCAATCCCTATGCCAGCCTGCTGGTGACGACGGAGGATACCATCCTTGAACAGCCGGATCTCGTGCGACAGATGGTGGCAGCCAGCGTACGCGGCTGGCGTTCGTATCTGAACGATCCGCTGCCGGTGAATCAACGTATTCATGAAGACAACAACGACATGACACCTGAAGCACTGGCCTTTGGTGCAGAAGCAATGCGTCCCCTGTGCGCGACGTCTCAAAGCGTTCCGTTGTGCGGCATGGAACTGGCACGCTGGAAGAGTCTGATCGAACAGATCGAACAACTGGGGGAAATTGAAATGGGGGTGGTCAGCCCCGCCACCTGTTTCTCGACGGAATTCCTTCCTGTCGCGTCATCCGCAGGGACTGCGGCAGCCCCGGAACAGCCGTAACCGACGGGCCCGGTTCTCCCTCGTCCGGAGAAAGAATCGCGTGTGCGCAGACCTCGTCGCGACGTGGCCTCAGACCATTGTCCCGACGGGAATCCGCGCTGCTTCACGCGACAATGATCCTATCCTGTGTTCAAGAACTACAAGCTATTGAAATAATTGATGAAATCGGGAGAATAGGTGACTTAAGTGTTTATTTGCATCACTGCAGATCCTGCGGAGCCACACGATGATTCAAATCGAAGCCGGCCAGAATGCAACGTATTGCGATGGTCGAAGCCGCAGAAGTTTTCTGCACACAGGCATGGCGGGAATGGGAACGCTGAGCGTTGCGTCCGTACTGCGGGCCAGAGAGGCGTCAGGCAATGCGAAGAAGGACACGTCGGTCATCCTGATCTGGCTGGATGGCGGCCCCAGTCAGCACGACACATACGACCCCAAACCGGATGCTCCCCGTGACTACGCCGGTATCTGGCGGCCGACCCGGACTAATGTGCCGGGCATCGACTTCTGTGAAATGTTTCCGTTGCAGGCGCAGATTGCGGACAAGTTCTCGGTCGTGCGTTCTGTGCACCACAACACGGGAGATCATTTTACGGGCGGTCACTGGATGCTGACCGGTCGGGGCGGTGTTAGTGGCGCGATGAAGGACGGTAAGTACCCGTTCATTGGCGCCGTGGCCACCCGTATGACTGGCGCACGCCAGATCGGTATGCCCGCCAGCGTCGCCATTCCGTATGCGATGAGCATTGGTATCCGCCCCGGCTATTTCGGTGGTAACTATCTGGGCATCGAACATGACCCGTTCCAGACGCAGGGAGATCCTAACGCCGCCACGTTTAAGGTGCAGAATCTGAATCTGCCCGCCAAACTCACGATTGATCGACTGGAAGACCGACGCACGCTGCAGGGCCATTTTGATCAACTGCGAAGAGATGCAGACAAAAGCGGCATGATCGACGCCATGGACCGCTTTGACGCACAGGCATTCGATATGGTGGCCGGCACAAATGCCCGCGCTGCATTCGACATCAGTCAGGAAGACGATGCCCTCCGAGACCGGTACGGTCGCAACTCGTGGGGACAATCCACACTGCTGGCTCGGCGCCTGGTCGAAGCGGGCACAACCTTTGTGTCGTGCCACTTCGGCGGCTGGGACAGCCACTGGAATCATAAAGCAACGATGGAACGACATCTGCCAAAGGTCGACATGGCGGTGCACGGTCTGTTCACAGATCTCGCCGAACGAGGTCTGCTGGATCAGGTGATGGTTATCGTGATGGGTGAGTTTGGTCGAACGCCGAAGATGAATAACGGCGGCAACGGCGGACCGCCGCTGAGCAAAGGTACGCCGGGTCGGGACCACTGGGGCAATGCGATGTCTGTGCTGATGGGAGGCGGCGGAATCCGTGGGGGACAGGTTATCGGCTCCACCAATCGTCTGGGTGAAGTTCCGCAGGATCGCCCGCTGCGTCCGGGCGACATTCACCATACAATCTTCAAAGTGCTGGGAGTAGATCCGAATATCAGCTTTGAGAACCATTCGGGCCGACCGGTTCCTGCCATCGACCATGGCAGTGTCATCAGCGAGCTGATATAGGGAAGCAGGCACGTCCTGCACCCGATACGAGCTGCAGCTCTGCAGGAAGACGCAGGCCGCCTCAGGCACCATGCGTTCAATGACACACTTGCTTGAGCCACGTGCTTGTAACAGATGACGGGAGAGCGTATTAGAAGTTCCTGAAGTTGATCTGCCGCCGTCTACCGACTCTATTCAGCTACGCCTCATGACTTCCATTGACCTGACATCAAAAACGGCCGTCGTTACGGGTGGAGGACAGGGGCTTGGAAAAGCGACCGGCACCGCGCTGCATGCTGCCGGAGCCAATGTTGCGATCAGCTGGTTCGCGGACGCTGACGGAATCAATCAGCGGCGCGCCGAACAGACTGCACAGAAACTGGGAGACCGCGCAATTGCAGTGAAAAGCGATGTGCGCAGTCGCGAATCGGTTTCTGTGATGCTGGACCAGGTCGCGCAGCGATTCGGTTCACTGGACATCGTCGTGAACAACGCTGCAATCCTGAAGGACCGGACACTCGGCCGAATGGAGGATGACGAATGGCAGTCAGTCATCGATACGAATCTTTCGGGCGTCTACAACGTCTGCAAAGAAGCCGTCTCTCGCCTGTCTGACGGTGGGCGTATCGTGAGCATGGCCTCGATTTCCGGTTTCGTCGGATTTTTCGGACAAACGAACTATTCAGCGGCCAAAGCCGGCGTCGTTGGATTGACGAAAGCACTGAGCAAGGAACTGGCAAGACGTCAGATTACAGTGAACGCAGTAGCCCCCGGTGTGGTCATGACGGAAATGGCTGAAACCATTCCGGAAGCTGCTCGGGACGAGATGCTGAAACAGATACCTATGGCGAGGTTCGGTACGCCGGATGAAATCGCCAATGCCATTCTGTTTCTGTGCAGCCCGCTGGCAGGCTATATTACTGGCCAGACCATTCACGTTAACGGTGGATGGTTCGGGTGACGTCCACGACGACGGTCAACAAAGTCCGGCAAATGTGATGGAATCGGTGTCATCATGACTGAAGTGTGTATCGTAGCGGCCCAACGAACGCCCATCGGGCGTTTCCTCGGCTCGCTGTCTCGGCATAGCGCCGTAGAACTGGCTGTTCATGCCGGTCAGGCTGTGCTGGCCGACCTGCCAAAAGAATCCATCGACCAGGTCATCGTGGGCAACGTATTAAGCGCCGGTCAGGGCATGAATGTGGCCCGACAGATCGGAGTAGGCCTGCGGCTGCCGGTATCAACACCGGCATATTCCGTAAACATGATGTGCGGTTCCGGACTGCACTCGGTGGTCCTGGCAGCTCAGGCCATCCGTGCCGGCGACGCGAACGTGATTCTGTGCGGCGGCACGGAATCTATGAGCAATGCGCCACACATTTTGCCTCGCTCACGAATCGGCACGAAATTCGGAAATGGCCAGCTGCTTGACACTGTCCTGTGCGACGGACTGGTCGATGCCTTCAGCGGCGATCATATGGCACTAACAGCAGAACGACTCGCTGACATATACGATATTTCTCGCGCAGAACAGGATGCGTTCGCTGCGCAGTCGCAACACCGATATGCCGCAGCTCAGCAGGCAACAGCATTCGACTCAGAGGTTACCTGGCTGGATCAATTACAGACAGATGAGCACCCGCGCCCGGGTTCGACAGTAGAGCAATTGGCTGAGTTAGAACCAGTGTTTGCCGCCGACGGCACCGTCACGGCCGGTAACGCGTCCGGCATCAATGACGGATCGGCCATGCTGGTTCTGGCGAATCGAGCGGTGGCGGAGGCCAGTGGCTGGACGGTGCTGGCCATTGTTTCGGCATGCAGCGTGGTCGGTTGCGATCCTCGGGAAATGGGACTGGGGCCGGTCCATGCCATCCGACAACTTTGCGACACTCACGGTGGAACGCCGGAGGATTTCGACACAATCGAGATCAACGAGGCCTTTGCCGCTCAGGCCCTGGCGTGCATCAAGGAACTGCAGTTGGACACGGCACGTGTCAATCCGTGCGGAGGAGCAATTGCTCTTGGCCACCCCATCGGAGCCAGTGGCGCGCGGCTGGCCGTTCATCTGAGCCATCGTATCGCCTCCGGTAACATCCGCACCGGTCTGGCGACACTTTGTGTCGGCGGGGGCATGGGCGTGGCCGTCGCATTGCAGTCGCCGGATTGATGCAGCGAGCTGGTCAATTTGGCCGATATGACACGGGAAGCCGCCGAATGGCACCGGCCACACCGATGCCCAATGCAAATACGGCGCGGCTGGCGGCCTCAGTAGCGGTACGCTAGATTTGCTCCTGAATGGTGCGGCGGCCACTCTCAGCACATTCGATTCAACCAAGCCAGGATCAGGGTTTTCGATGACTCAACACCACCAACGTCTGGAATTCGCACTTTCTGTTTCCGAACAGGCCGCCAGCCTGATCCTGAAACACTATCGATCACAGACACTGGGCGTCGAATCCAAGGCCGATGATTCGCCCGTGACGATTGCAGATAAAGGGGCGGAGCAGTTGATACGTGATGCCCTGGCCACTGACTTTCCGGAAGACGGCATCCTTGGTGAAGAGTTCGATGATGTTGAAAGTCGCAACGGATATCGATGGATTGTGGATCCGATCGACGGAACAAAACCGTTCATTTATGGCGTGCCGTTGTTTGGAACCCTGGTGGGCATCGAATTTGAAGGACGTATGGTGGCCGGCGTGTGCCGCCTGCCTGCTCTGGATGAAGTGATCTACGCATCCGAAGCAGAGGGGGCCTGGTGGAAGATTGGCAACGCCGACGCTCAGCAAGCCTCTGCATCTGCGGAAACGGATCTGACACACGCTCGCCTGATGTTCACTGAACCAACCTCGGACATCCGTTGTGGGCGGGGCGCTGTGCTGCCGGATCTGTGTACCCGAGTCAGAATCGCGCGAGGCTGGGGCGACTGTTACGGGCATATGCTGGTCGCGACCGGCCGCGCGGACATTTCCGTTGATCCGCAGATGAGCCCCTGGGACATCGCCGCGCTGATTCCGATCCTCCGCGAAGCCGGCGGATCCTGTACAGACTGGAAAGGTAACGAGAACATCAACACAGGCGAAGGCGTTTCGACTGCGCCGGGGCTGAAATCCGCAGTCCTGGAACTACTCCGAGACGCACCACCGCTCAACGCCTGAAGACAGCTTCAAGGCTTGCTCTATGCGGGTTCGTCGCGGCCAGGACGCAGCAGCGAATGAGGTTCGCAGATGGGGCCGTACATATCGGGCCGCCGGTCCGCCATGCGGTCAATGACGTGCTTTCCCGGTACGCGGACGATACGTTTCTCTCGGGCCACCGCGACGTCCACAGTGCCGCGGACGACAGCTTCCTGAGTGTTGTCGGCAGCATCCATTGTCGCACCGACCGTGTCGCAGATTCGACTTCGCCCGATGAAAGAAAATCCACGTTCCGTACCCACGCGATTGACCGCTGCAAAGTATATTCCGTTTTCCATTGCCCGGCAGTTTACAGAAAACGTCGACATGTATTCCGCACCTGGCGGCCAGTTGGTCGGCAGAACCACCACGTCGGCACCTTTCAGGGCCAGTACGCGAGATGCTTCCGGGAAACCGCCGTCATAGCAGATCAGCATTCCAATACGAACACCATCCGCTTCAAACACTTCGAACGGACGGTCGTAAAACGATCAACACCAAGGTACGGCAGGTGAATCTTGCGATAGCTGCCGATCAGGCCGTTCGGACCAACCAGCACGGACGTGTTGAACAGCCGATCGCCGTCACGTTCCAGTATCCCAAAAACCGTGAAGCAGTCGTGCTTGCTGCAAATTTCAACGGCGGTCGAGACTGACTCTCCGTCAACGGACTCAGCAACCGCTATCGCTTCCTCAAGGGAATCAAAGCAATACCCCGTCGTAAAACACTCGGGAAACACAATGAGACGACTGGACTGTTCCACTTCGCGAGCAACGGTTGCCTTCATGCGCCGCAGATTGGCGGCCCTGTCGCCCAGAGTAACGTCCGTTTGTATGCCTGAAATCTGCATGATTGCCTTCTACGCGGGTGAACGTCGCATTTCGTAATCGATAGCTACAAGCCGTTACTATCGGCAGGTCCTGCCGGAACAGCGTCAGATCATAGTGTTCCGATGGGAAAAGATTTAGCGATTGAAGTGGTTTTGCAGATTCTCAGGGAAGTGACGGCCGATAACTCAGACAGATACCGAGTGCGGTGTCGTTATGCAGGTGTCTGAACAATTCGACGCTCCTGCACTTTCGAAGAAAATGTTGAAGGTACAGACCCGTGAAGGCAACTGCAGGACGAAGCCGGATTCTGCTGTCCTTTCTGGCAGCAATATCCTCGAGTGTTGTGCTGACTGGATGTCAGACGTCAATTGGCGGGCAGACATTACCGTCCGCTACCTATCTGGACGACGACGTACAGTATTTCCCGGCAGGGCCTGAATTCAAACTGACCAATCAGGTTGAAGCGACTCGGAAGTACCAGCTGGAACAGGAACAACTGCGCGGTGGTGACGAGTTCTGACAGGCACAGGTTCGATCGAACTACCAATGATACATCCTGAACGGTTTGAGGTTTTTGCCTCAAACCGTTTTTTCGTTTGGCAAACGCTCCTGCAGCGGCGATCCTCAGCCGAACAGGCTGAAGCAACCGCTGGCGTGCAGTCTGCAGACGAGAATCGTATCATGGACGTTTGTGCCCCGTCATATTCTGACCGTCGAGCGATACATGTTAGATCAGTACCTGCCTTCCAGGATTAACAGCGGCCCCTGGATTACCGGATGGTCGCTGTTTGAACTGCGTAAACTACCTGTTGACGCCGATTTCATCCTTCCGATCTGTTCCATCGGAACTGACTACAAGCAGTTGCTGGATCTCGGGCCCAGGCTTCTTCCTCCGCTGTTTCACGAAGCCATGCCCGGCGACCTGCAGGAGCGAATTGTTGCTCAGATCCTGAGATGCTTTCCAAAGTATGGAGACGATGTTGGTAACGCTTCACGTCTGCGAGTCGTGGACTTGCCAACAGCCCCCTTAGAGGCTGTCTCGCGTCCCCGCGTCCTGGCGTTCAGTGTGGACACGGCTGTGGAGGAACATGGTCCTCACCTGCCGCTTGGCACAGACACAATTCAAAGTTACAGCGTTTTACGTGAACTGGAAAGCACCGTGAGCGGGGTCGAAGTCAGTCGTCCGCTGGAATACGGACAACTCACATGGGGACTACCGTTTGGCTTCAGTATTGACCTGACTACGGATTTGCTGACTGAGTACGTAGCGGGTTACGTCGATGCTGTAACGGAGTGGAAGAATCCGGAATCCGTGTATGTTGTCGACGTGCACGGATCGATCACACATCGACAGGCCATCATCGACGGTCTCATACAGAGTAAATTCTCAAACTGGGCTTTTCGCTGGCTGCACGAGCCACTGGCTGAATTCGCATCAGAGCGGGGAGACCAGCACGCCGGCGGTGTGGAAACGATTCTGGTTGAACGTGTCGCAGCAGATCTGCTTGAGGGAAACTGGTGGCCAGGTCGAGAACAGGACATCTCAGCGGGCTGCATGACTCTTGAGAAAGCCATCGAACTCAGTCCGGATCTGGTGGCGTTTGAACGCCATGTTTTGGACCACGGCTGCAATGGCATTGTTGGTGACATCGCGAATTACCACACACTTGACGCCGACTTGATGTTCGAGCGAATGTTGCAGGTCGCCACCACGGATGTCGAGGCATTGCTTAACGGAAAAGCCACGGACGGCCAACAGGCCGGTCAAAACCTATGGTAACATTTTGTTTCGTCAGAATTCACGGTAATGACTTTCAAACAAGTCTCCTACACGCAGTAGCGGCGACGATACTGCAGCGGCGACAGTCCCGTCGACTTCTTGAACTGCCGCGAGAAATGACTTTGATCGTAGAAACCGCACTGGCTGGCGATCTGCGCCATACTTAACTGATCTGACTCCAGCAAATGCCGAGCAACACCGATACGAACTTCGCGAATATAATGGTTTGGAGTAATACCAAATCGGCTTGAGAATTCGCGATGCAGCTGACTGGAAGAAAGACTGGCCTGTTCTGCCAGATCGGCCACGCTGATTTCGTCACCATAGTTCGCGGTGACAAATTGAACGACCCTCAGCAGACGACCATGCCCGGTCGTTGCGTTAGCTGATTGTTCATACGGTCGTTTGACACCTGCAATCCCAATGACCTTTCGCTTTCGGTCAAACAGCGGAATCTTATTACACAGGTAAATCTGCGGAATACCGTGATTGTCGGGAACCAACCACACCTGATTGGTCAGTGGTGTCGCGGATTCAATGACGCGACAGTCTTCGTCAACATACTGTGCAGCAATTGCGGGTGGAAAAAAATCGAAGTCCGTGTGGCCAATCATTTCCAAATCGCTGTCAACGCCAACAACGCGGCAGGCGACCTGATTCGCACGCAGGTATCTGCCGTCACAGTCCTTCACATACATGTAAACCTCCGGCAGAAACTCAAACAACTCAAGGAGTTCAAGTGGTTCGCCGAGCGATTTAAAAAACTGTTGCCGCCAGACTTCAGTGTCTGAATCAGTCTTTTTTACCATGCGTGGATTTTACAAAAACGTGCGTCAAATCTGCAATACGCAGACGTACCCCATTCGCACAATTCACATCGTCAAAACGACACAATGATCTGACGCGTGATCTTCGCGAGCAGGCGACTTCAGAAATACAGGAATACCGGAACAATGCAAACACTGGAAGTGGCTCACGAACTAACACTTGAAATGGCTCAGGCCGCTGTGGATGCCGCTGCCAAAAGGGCAGAGCAACTGAACACAAAAATGAACATCGCTGTCGTCGACGGCGGAAATAACCTGAAGGCCTTCCTTCGCATGGACGGCGCATGGCTGGGCAGTATCGACATCGCGATCCGAAAAGCCAAAACGGCACGATCATTCGACATGCCAACCGGAGAACTGGGCAGGCTGTCACAGCCTGGTGGAGCGTTGTTTAACATTGAACACTCCAATGGTGGGCTGATTACGTTCCCCGGAGGCATACCCCTGAAATCGGCTGATGGGGGTGTCATCGGTGCGATAGGAGTGTCGGGTTCAACTGTTGAAAATGACCACGAGGTAGCGGTGGCAGCCATCGCGTATGCACAAGACGCCACATAACTGGAAATCCACCCGAAAAAGCAGGGCAGATGGGCCGGCCACTGTGCAGAAACTTGCTTCCGGATACTTTGAGTGATACGATTAGGGTTCTCCTCCGCCTCGAATTCCTTGTGGAATTCTCCCTCCCTGTTACATGAGTCCTGCAAGCCTTGCGCCTGCGGTCTCGCATTTCCGCCGCGCGGTTTCACCTTTCGAAAACCAATGTCCGCGAACAGAATCCCACAACTGGTGATTTTTGAAAATCACAAAGCAGAAAACGCTTTCATGGCCCGCAATCGAATGGCACGCATCATGAACTTGTCTCATCTGTTCGCTGCTCTGTCATTGCTTGCGATTCTGCCGTCGCTGGCCGCCGTAAACGCAGACGAAAACAATGCGTCTCAGGCAGTAAGTTTTCACAAACAGGTGAAACCCGTTCTGCAGGCGCAATGTCAGGGCTGCCATCAGCCGGCAAAAGCCAGCGGTGAATACGTTATGACGGATTTCGCAAAGCTGTTCGATGGTGGTGAAAGCGGAGATGCAGCGATTGTCCCCGGTAAGCCGGATGAGAGTTATCTGATTGCACAGATCACACCGGAAGATGGCGCTGCGTCGATGCCCCCCAAAGGGAAGCCGCTGTCTGATGTTGAGATCGAACTGATTCGTAACTGGGTTGCTCAGGGAGCAAAAGACGACACGCCGGCATCCACCAAGGTGGTTTACAGCCGAGAGAATCCACCACAGTATTCGCTTCCTCCGGTCGTCACGTCAATGAACTATTCGCCGGACGGGCAACTGCTGGCCGTTGCCGGCTTTAACGAAGTCCTGCTGCACAAAGCAGACGGTTCCGGTATCGTGGATCGATTGATTGGCCTTTCGGAGCGAATTGAGTCAGTCCGGTTTTCGCCGGACGGCACACGCCTGGCTGTAACGGGTGGTCAGCCGGGACGCATGGGAGAAGTACAGGTCTGGGATGTGGACAAACGTGAGTTGCTGCTGTCGCACACCGTAACCTTTGACACGCTTTACGGAGCAAGCTGGTCACCGGATGGTAAACAGATCGCGTTTGGATGTTCGGACAATTCGGTTCGAGCCATCAATGCAGAAACCGGTGATCAGGTCATGTTTCAGGGTGCTCACAGCGACTGGGTTCGCGACACGGTGTTCACGATCGAAAACGAAAGTTCGCATGTCGTATCAGTGTCTCGTGACATGACGGTGAAGCTGACTGAAGTGAACACTAACCGCTTTATCGACAACGTCACCTCCATTACCCCTAAGGCGCTCAAAGGTGGCGTCAACACGATTGTACGACATCCGGAACGCGATGAAATTATCGTGGGCGGTGCTGATGGCGTACCTAAAATCTACCGAGTCTTCCGTATCACAGCTCGAAAGATCGGCGACGATTCCAATCTAATCAAGCGTCTGAACCCAATGTCCGGTCGAGTGTTCGGTGTCGCCGTGAGCAGCGACGGAACACGAATCGCAGCGGTCAGTTCGCTGAACGGAAAAGGCGAACTGGCAGTCTACAGCTATGAGTTTGACACGATGCTGCCGGATGACCTGAAGGCCATCAGTGCCAAAAGAGTGCAACAACGCAAAGCCGATGAACAGAAAAAACTTGACGACCACCGATCAAAAGACATCAAACGAATAGCGGAAGTGAAGCTTGACGAAAGCCCGCTTTACGCGTTAGCGTTTCACCCGGATAATCGCCAGGTTGCGATCGCCGGCGGCGACGGCACGATCCGACTCATTGCGACCGAAACCGGCAAGCCGATCACGACATTTGCCGCCGCTCCTGTGGGAGAATCCAGTCAACAGACCAGGGCAACCGCCGTCGGCGACCTGGTCTGGAGTGATTCGCCACTCATTAAAAAGGGTCAGCTGCCCGAAGGCGCAACTGTCACAACGTTGACGGCCCACCCGGCATCCGTGACGTTAAGCAATCCGTTCGACTACGCACAACTTCTGGTTTCGGCCACACTCAACACCGGTGAAGTCATCGATGTCACGCGGAATGTGGAACTGCAGCATGACGGTGCCGTCGTCAACATTACGGCCTCAGGCTTTGTTAAGGCAAAGGCCGACGGCCAGGGCAAACTGCTCGTAAAACTCGGCGAACAAGCCGTGGAAGTACCAGTGTCCGTTTCCGGCGTGGCTCAGCCCTTTGTGTCAGACTTCATCAAACACGTGAATCCGGTTCTGTCGCGCGTGGGCTGCAATCAGGGAACGTGTCACGGCTCGGCCAAAGGCAAGGCCGGATTTAAGCTGTCGCTGCGTGGCTACGATCCCATTTTTGATCTGCGGGCCTTCACTGATGACCTTGCCGCTCGCCGAACGAACGTGGCATCGCCCGCTGACAGTTTGATGCTGATGAAGGCAACAGGGTTCGTGCCACACGTGGGTGGCCAGGCAATCGCCCCCGACAGCAACTACTACGAAATTGTTCGCAACTGGATCACTTCGGGAGCAAAACTTAACCTGACGACTCCAAAGGTGACGTCGATTGAAATCACGCCGCAGAACCCCACCATTCAACAACTCGATTCAAAACAGCAGGTTCGCATCGTCGCCACATATGCCGACGGTTCAATCAGAGACGTCACTCGTGAAGCATTCATCGACAGTGGTAACACTGACGTCGCGGTCACAAATCGCTGGGGGCTGATGACTGCCATGCGTCGCGGTGAAGCACCGATTCTGGCGAGGTACGAGGGAGCCTATGCAGCGACCACGCTCACAGTGATGGGCAATCGCGATGGCTTTGAGTGGAAGGCGCCGGAAACATGGGGCGACGTCGATCGATTTGTGGCTGACAAATGGCAGAGGTTGAAGATTCAGCCGTCGGGCTTATGCACTGACGCTGAATTCCTTCGACGCGTCCA
>Ga0315316_10000588_pt1 | contig 24138 bp, 21 predicted proteins | sample M160m3416metaG_FD_203702 | JGI IMG/M metagenome (GOLD analysis project Ga0315316, IMG submission 203702) | Ammonia-oxidizing marine archaeal communities from Monterey Bay, California, United States - M1 60m 3416 | ecosystem: Environmental > Aquatic > Marine > Intertidal zone | place: USA... | reverse complement strand
CGGCCAAGATGGCTAGCTCGTTAGTCATATCGCGGATAGTCACCGTTTCATCCTCGAGAACGTGCTGGGTGAGCCAATCGAGGTCGTGAACTTGACCCATTATCGAGCTATTCAGATAGAAGCGATCTGGGCTTAGCCGGGTGATGGTCATCTCACATTCGATGCCCCCCTGAGGCGTCAACATGTGAGTAAGGCGGATGCCACCGTTTTTGGCGGGCAACTTGTTGGCCGATACACGTTCCAGTAGCGAAGCTGCGTCTCGTCCCGTTACCTCTATTTTGGTGAATGCTGTGAGGTCGGCAATACCCGCCCTTTCCCGAGTTCCTCGGACTTCGTCGCCGACAGCGTCTAGAGCGTTAGAACGTCGAAATGTGTGTTGTTCGAGCGGTCCGAAGTATTGAGGCCTTTCCCAACCAAATATCTCCATCCATTGGGCACCGAGTTCTTGGAAACGATCATAAACAGGGGTGGTCTTTACGGGGCGACCAGCGAATCGTTCTTCGCCGGGAGATCGAACCTGGTACATCTCGTGGAATTCATCGATTGCTTTAGCTTCGGCAAAAGGCCCCTTTGGGTATGTGTGTGGACCGAAACGTCGTGGGTCCATCTCGGCGACGTTGATTTCGGTTTGGCCGTGAACCATCCACTGAGCTAGGTACTTGCCGGCGCCGGGTCCTTGAGTCACTCCGATGGAAGCGCCGGCGCAGACCCAATAGTTTTTGAGCCCAGGCGCGGGCCCCATGAGGTAACCCGAGTCGGGGGTGTGGGTGATGGGGCCCGAAATTGTGGTTCGAATGCCAGCTTCGGCAAAAACTGGGATTCGTTGAGCTGCCAACTCAAGCCAAGGCATCAATACATCGTGATCCGGTGGAGTTAAATAGAAATGCAGATCCCAGTCGATGCCGTCCACTCCGTACGTTTTGGCACCGGCGCGTTCGTAAGGCCCGATGATGAGCCCGTCGAGTTCACGTCGGTAGTAACACGACGCGCGAGGGTCGCGAATGACGGGCAAATCAAAGTCTAAATTGGCGACTTCAGGTATGGCTTCGGTCACTAAATATTGATGAATCACTGAAACTATAGGGACGTCGTATCCGACCATTTCGCCGAGTTGTGGCGCATAACAGCCTGCCGCGTTTACGACGTGTTCTGCGATCAGTCGACCTTTGTTAGTAACGACTTCCCACCTGCCATCAGGTAATTGCCGCATTTCGGTCACCAAGGTGTGTCGCTCGATGTCGGCCCCCAGTTGACGAGCGCCTCGAGCCATGGCGTTTGTGGAGCTGCTGGGATCGCTCCATCCGTCGTTTGGTGTCCAAAAGCCTAATTTCACGTCGTCGACGTTGAGGAGTGGTTGATGCTCAACTATTTCAGCTGGGCTTAAGAGGTGGCTTTCCACTCCTACCAGGTCCAATACGCCTTGCACGTAGCGAAACCAGTCGACTTCGGTGTCGTTTAGAGCTAAACGGATCGCTCCAGTCGGATGCCACCCTGCAGCCAGACCGGTTTCTTCTTCGAGTCGTGCGTAGAGCAGTGGTGCCTCCACGTGCACTTTGGCCATGTTGAGGCTGCCGATGAAGTGAGGAACCAGACCTGCTGCATGCCATGTAGAGCCTGAGGTGAGTTCGCCTTTCTCCAAAAGAACGGTGTCGGTCCACCCTTCGTGAGCAAGGTGGTAAAGCAAACCTACGCCCATGGCTCCGCCCCCGACGATGGCTACCTGAACTTCGTCTTTCATTTCGTCGCGACCTCCTTCACCTCGACAGACAAGTTGCCAATCACATTTTGACCCTTTGATTTGTCGGGTCATAAAAACTCCGGATGCTGGGAGTCACCTGGCGTCGTCGAGTACCAATTTCAATTTCCCATTCACCGTTATCCAACCACTGCTGAGTTACCCCTTCGGGATTGGATAGGTACGCCATCGTTAGGCATCGATCTTCGACATGGCTCCACATGCCGCCCGTCGTGCGACCAACGTAAATGTCATCTCGAAAGATGGGGTCGTCGTGGTAGCTAATCAAGTCAGCGTCTTCGATTCGAAATTGGATCAGTCGTTTTGGTTTCGGGGCACCTTTTTGGCTCAGGAGGGCTTCGCGGCCTTTGAAGCCACCGGGTTTCTCCCAAGCGACAGCGAACCCGAGCCCCGCTTCGAGAGGCGTGTCCTCGTCGCAGATATCGTGGCCCCAGTGCCGGTAGCCAGCTTCAAGGCGAAGTGAATTCATTGCATGGAATCCTGCGTGCCGAAGACCGTATGGTTCTCCACTGCTAGTTATTGCCCGGTACACAGCCTCAGTGTGGTGTGCGGGAACGTAAAGTTCCCAGCCGAGTTCCCCTACGTAGCTCATACGTAACGCCCGACAAGTCACGTCGGCGATCACGACGGACTTCATGGCGCCGAATTCGAACGCATCCTTGGATAAGTCTGTTTTGGTGAGGGATTGAAGTAATTGTCGTGAGTTGGGGCCCATGACCCCTAGAACACTCCAGTCGTTCGTGTTGTCGGAGAGACGCACGTCGTATCCTCGACAACCTCGCCTCAGCCACGCCCAGTCGCGGGTCTGGGACGCTGCACTGGTCACGACAAAAAAATCATCTTCGTCGACTCGAGTGACTGTTAAATCCGCCTCGATGCCGCCTCGCTCGTTCAACCACTGGGTGTACACCGCTCTACCCGGAGGGACGTTGATTGAATTCGCACTCATCGTTTCAAGGACGATAAGTGCATCGGGTCCGCTCAGAGAGAATTTTGCGAAGGAACTTTGATCAAAAAGTCCGACTGCCGTTCGGACCGCATCACACTCGGCTCGCATGTTCTCATGCCAATTTTGTTTGCCGTAGGAATAGTCGTATTCGCGAGGTTGATCTTCGCTCGCGAACCAGTTTGGGCGTTCCCAGCCGGCTGTTTCACCGAAGACCGCTCCAGCGGCAGCCAAAACGTCGTGGAGTTCGCTTTTCCGAATTCCTCGTGCTGATTCGTACTGGCGAAACGGCCAGTGCATTGCATAAAGGAGACCTAACGATTCAGAAATTCGCTCCCGGAGGTAGGACGGATCATTTTGAAAAGGAAAAGCCCGACGGATGTCGACTCCAGACAAGTCCATCGGTGGGTATCCATCGACGATCCAATCGGCAATAACCCAGCCGGCGCCCCCAGCGGTTTGAATGCCAACAGAATTGAATCCTGCAGCGACGAAACAGCGGTCGATTTCAGGTGATTCACCGAGATAAAAAGTGCCATCGGGGGTGAATGCTTCAGGGCCGTTGAAGAAGAGTTGTAAACCGGCTTCGCTTAAAGAAGGCATGCGTCGGCATGCGGCTTCAAAAATCGGTCCGATATGGTCCCAGTCCTCAGGGAGGGTGCCAAAGCAAAAATCTCGAGGAATGCCGTCCAGATTCCAGATCTTTGCCTGAGGCTCGAAAAACCCCGCCATGATCTTCCCGGTTTCTTCCTTGAAGTAGGTGTAATTGCCGGGATCACGAACAATCGGCATTCCCCGCTCTACGCCCTCCAATGGTTCGGTGACGATGTAAAAGTGCTCGCATGCCTGTAACGGCACTTTGACACCGATGGTTTCGGCTAAATGTCGAGTCCACATGCCGGCCGCCATCACTACGGTTTCAGCTTTGATGACCTGGTGGTCTTCAGTTTCAACGCCGACGCAACGATCACCGTCTGTCAGTAGTCGAGTGACAGCGACCCCCTCAACAATCGTTGCCCCGCCGTTGCGAGCCCCCTTAGCTAAAGCCATGGTGGTGTCGACAGGAGATGTTTGCCCGTCTTTGGGAATGTGCAACGCACCGACAAGATCATCGGTGTGAAGAAGGGGGACCATCTCCCGTAGTTCGTCCATTCCTATCTCTCGAATGTCGACTCCTACAGTTGACGCCATCGAAATGCCTCGACGCATTTCTTCCCAGCGTTCTGAATCTGAAGCCACCGAAATTGAGCCCGGAGCCCTGTATCCGGTCGCTTGTCCCGTCTCATCTTCCAACTCTTCGAAGAGCCGTGTTGAATAGGTCGCCAGCTTTGTCAGCGAGTGAGTTGATTTCAATTGAGAAACCAATCCAGCGGCGTGCCAGGTAGTGCCCCCGGTCAACTGTCCCTGCTCGAGAAGTAGAACGTCGGATACGCCGCGCTTGGTCAGGTGATACGCGATGCTGGCACCGATAATGCCACCACCGATCACTATGACTTCGGCTTGGTCGGGCAACTGAACAGACATGGTTCGGCAAATCTAGACGCGTCCGCGTCTCACTCGGTCACTTGTGAATGCATCGGCGGCTTCCCGATGGAAAGATGCTGGAATAGGGATTATTCAAGGATGGGGAAGAGCGTGATGCAACTTGATCTGAAGGGACGTCGGGCCGTGGTGACGGGCGCCAGCCTAGGAATAGGGGCGGCCACCGTTCGATTGTTAGCGGAGCTAGGCGCCGAAGTTGAGTTTTGTGCCCGTAGTAAAGACGCCGTTGAGAATCTCGTGGACTCTCAATCGGACAGCGGGAGTCAGATACATGGGCATGTGGCCGATATGGGTAATCGAGAATCGGTCGAAGAATTTCTCTCCGAAGTCAGCAGGCGCGGAGAGGTATCCATTTTGGTCAATAACGTCGGGGCTTCCCCGTCGCGCAACTTTCAATACATGACAGACGAAGATTGGTCTCAGCTTCATGAACTCAATTTGATGTCAGCAGTTCGATGTACCCGACATTTTCTGGCTGGTATGCGATCTCAAAAGTGGGGACGCATCGTCATGATTGCCAGCGGCGCAGCCAAATATCCTGGTGCCGCACTGGTTGACTACGCCGCGACTAAGGCTGCCATGGTCGCCACCGGCAAAGCACTAGCGGGGAAGTACGGTCGAGACGGGGTGCTCGTGAACTCGGTACTTCCGGGTTTGATCCACACGGCCATGTGGGATCGAGCAGCAGGAGAAGTGGCGGAAGCGTCCGGGAGTTCTGCAGAGCAAGTTCTCGCCAACAATTCTAAAAGTGTGCCGGTCGGTCGTTACGGCACAGCGGAGGAGGTAGCGAACGTGATCGCTTTCTTATGCACTGACGCTGCCTCTTACGTAAATGGGGCAGCCATTAATGTCGATGGTGGCCAAGGTGGCCATATTTAACTCAAGGTTCCTGCGCTTGACAAAGAAAGCGTTTAAAAACCTGGGGGTTGTTGGAAGCCTCCGAGAGCGTCTTGCAAAAAGCGACCTACAGCCAAAGTTGTGCGATCCTCAAGGAACGGTCCGGCAATTTGCACACCGACGGGTTTCCCATCGATCTGACCTATTGGCACCACCGTCGCGGGCAACCATGACACGCCGGTCAGACCCATCCATTTGATCTGATCGGTATATAGGCGCGTTTGCCCATCTATATCAATGGTTCTGCCAGTGAACGGACGCGAATGGTCGTGGCGGATGGCTTCGCTGAGTGTCACCGGTAGCAACACCACATCGAAAGTCTTGAAAAATTCGTTCCATTTGTTCCGTTGCTGGAGACGTCGTTCGTGCCAACTCAACCATTCGCGGTGCCGCATCGTCGCATACCAAATACCGAGCTCGCCTTCAGGTTCTTCGCTGCTGGACGCCAATTCTTCGATCTCAGACAAAGTCCACGTGCCAGCTTCAGCGGCAGAAAGAAGGTGCTGAAATGTGTCGACGGCTTTTTCGAAAGTGAACTGTGGTCTCGCTTCGTAATCCACGACAGATCCAGCGTCCTCTAACGCCGACGCAGCGTTAATCAGAAGCTCCCGATACTCCGAACTGATTGGCGCAGCGTCTTCATCGATCCATACTCCGACACGAAAATCGGCGATTCGATCGTGACGCGCAGGTGGTAACGAAAGCGAATACGCCAGTTGGTTCCATTGATCAGGACCAGCGAGCACGTCAAGCGCCATTTCAAGGTCGCCAACATCGCGAGCCATTGGACCCGCCACAGCGATGTCGGCCTGACTGAGAGTTCCAGGCATTCCAGGGATCTGACCTAACGCCGACACGATCCCGTAACTAGGTTTGTGCCCACATACGCCTGACCAATGTGCCGGAATGCGAATGGACCCACCGATGTCGGAGCCCAATTCCAGCGGAGTGTAACCGGCAGCTAGAGATGCACCGGAGCCACCAGAAGATCCTCCTGGCGTGCACTCGATGTCGTAGGGATTGGCGGTAGTGCCATAAACCTTGTTGTAGGACTGGAGATCACCGGCCCAGATTGGCAGGTTGGTTTTGCCGTAGACGATGGCGCCCGCCGCTTTATAGCGAGCGACTGGATCTGCGTCCTTATCAGGCACAAAATCAGCGAGTTCGGGAGCCCCCGAAGTTGTGACAATGCCAGCGGTCTGAAAGCTGTCCTTGATGGTGATTGGAACCCCATGAAGCGGCCCAAGTTCATCGCCACGAGCGACAGCTAAATCTGCTTGATCGGCGGCTTCTAACGCACGTTCGGCGTCAAGAGCAACAACCGCATTGATGGGGCCATCAAGACGTCCCACACGAGCTAATGCGGCCTCGAGAAGTTCTCGACTCGACACCTCACCCGAAGTAATGGCCGCAGCGGTTTCGACCGTGGTGCTGTAAGCGAAATCGGACATATGTACCCCCATTGAAGGACGTTCATTTTCGGAGACGGAAATTTGTGGCCCAAGCACTTTTTACGTTGCCCACCTTTACCTTGAGTGGTCAACGCTGCCCGCCAAGACTTCGCACTCTAACTCACTTGACCGACACGGGCCCCGGCGCTCACGGCGTTGAATGAACACTCGCTAACGGGCGCTAGCTTGTTGCCACACCAGGGAAAGGTCGAACAGCGTGCTTTCTACATATCGAGTTCTTGATCTAACAGATGAACGTGGCCAGTTGGCGGGCATGATGCTCGCAGACCTCGGAGCAGAAGTAATTCTCGTAGAGCCGCCAAGCGGATCCCGTTCTCGCACGGTTGGACCATTCGTGGACGGTCAGGAAGATAACCGAGAAGCGTCCTTGTGGTTTTGGTCATACAACCGAGGAAAACGGAGCATCACCCTCAACTTAGATTCAGAAGAAGGACAATCAGAGTTCAAGGCCCTCGCAGCGGGCGCCGATATCGTCATCGAATCCTCTGATGTCGGTCAGATGGCCAGACGTGGCCTTAGCTACGAAGATCTCTCTGCTCTCAACCCTCAACTCATCGTCACATCTATCTCCGGATACGGGCAGAAAGGCCCTAAGGCGACGTGGCAGGCGACGGACCTCACGGTCGCTGCTGCAGGAATGCAGATGGGATTACAAGGGGATGACGATCGGGCACCTCTTCGAATCCCGCTTGACCAATCCTTCCTTCATGCCTCCGCAGAGGCTGGAGCAGCGACGCTTATCGCACTGCATGAACGCAACCGATCTGGTGTTGGACAACACATCGACGTTTCAGCCCAGCAAGCCCTGACTGCTGCGACACAGTCGGTTTCGCTAGCCCATCTCTACAACGCGCAAGAAGCCGGTCGAATGAGCGGAGGGGCAAAACTGGGCCCATTCAAAATTCGGCTTCGTTCACCCGCCGCCGATGGTTTTGTTTCGGCAACGATTCTTTTCGGTGAAGCGATCGGACCCTTTGGGCAGCGACTATTCGAGTGGATTCACGAAGAGGGAGAGTGCGAAGACAGCGATCTGGAAATCCCATGGGTCAATTTTGTTGAGGGAGTGATGACCGGAAAAATTGCCATGGGGGAATACGACCGTATTCAAGACGTGGCTGCGGCTTTCACATCCAGCAGAGCAAAAGGAGAACTACTCAGCGAAGCGTTGACGCGCCGCCTGCTGATAGTGCCCATTGCCAACGTCGGAGACGTCGCAGAGGAACCCCACTACGCGGAGCGGGACTATTGGCGAGACATCGACATCCCAAACCAAGGAAGTGTCACCTTCCCCGGCCCTTCAGCCAAGATGTCAGCGACACCACTGGCTATTGAGGAGCCACCGCCTCTTCTAGGTGAAGGGAATGAAGAGTTACGCGACGCACCTGCACGCGAGTTGCAAACTCAATCCGCCAAAACAACTTCGGATGGAACTGCATTACCCCTCTCAGATGTCAACGTCCTCGACCTGCAATGGGTAATGGCGGGACCAGCATCAACGAGAGTGCTTGCCGACTGGGGCGCCAATGTGGTTCGCGTCGAGTCTTCACACAAAGTTGAAACCGCGCGAACCATACAGCCATTTCTCAATGACGAAGGTGGAGCCGACAACGGTGGTCTCTATCAAAATATGAACGCGGGAAAGATGGGGCTCGCCCTCGACATGTCAAAACCCGAAGCCAGAGAGGTGATTCTGGATCTCGTTAAGTGGGCCGACGTGGTGTGTGAATCATTTTCGCCAAAAGCGATGCAGAACTGGGGACTTGGCTACGAAGACCTAAAAAAAATCAACCCGTCAATCATCATGACCAGCAGTTGCCTTTTCGGTCAGGATGGGCCTCTTTCAAGCTTGGCTGGCTTTGGCACCATGGGAGCTTCGATGTCAGGGTTTTACGCGATGACTGGATGGCCAGATAGGGACCCAGCCGGAGTAATGGGCGCCTACACCGACTATGTGTCCCCACGATTCCTCACAGCCGCCATTATGGCCGCCCTCGATCACCGCGACCGCACCGGCGAAGGCCAATACATCGACGTTTCGCAGGCCGAGGCAGCGATGCACTTCTTGACTCCAGCGATCCTTGATTACCGAATCAACGGCCGCGAACCGCAACCAGTGGGCAATGATCACCCTTCGATGTTCCCGCACGGCAACTATCCATCTGCTGGCGAAGACAAGTGGGTCGCTATCGCTTGCCAAGATGACGCTCAGTGGGCTGCGACCTGCCAAGTCATGGGCCTCTCAGAGCAACTAGTCAATCTTGGTTACGAAGAACGACGCGCACACCGAGAAGAAATCGACGATGCCATTGGCCTGTGGACGTCGCAGCGCTCTGGTGCTGAAACCCAAGAATTGCTTCAGGAACAAGGGGTGCCCGCACACCGAGTGCAAATGTCTGACGACCTAGCCGAAGATGCGCAGCTTGAATATCGCCAACATTTTCGTCACGTTGACCACATGACAAACGAAAAAATGTGGGTTGAGGGCACCCGGTTTTCAATGAGTAGATCTCGTGACGACATAACCGATGCGGGACCCAGCTACGGTCAGCACACCTTCGAGGTTCTCGAAGGTATTCTTGGGTACGACGCGGACCGCGTGGCCGAGTTAGCGGTCGCCGGGGTGCTTGAGTAACACTGCTTGTACGATCTGAAAACGACCTTAAATGTCTGACAGCTACGCCTTTGGCTTCCTTAGCGCACGACTGACCACAGCAAGCTCATAGTTTCCCTATAAATTCTCGACCCATTAAAGCAATGTGATCTAGATCATCAAGATCGAGAACCTGAAGATAAATTCTCTCTGCTCCTGCTTCGTTCCACTTCTGAAGTCTTTCAAGTGCCTCATCAGGTGTGCCAGCTAGCCCGTTTTCTCGTAGTTCGTGAGCGTCGCGCCCAATCGCCCGAGCTCGCGCAGAAACTTCAGATTCGGTGCCTCCCACACAAGCGACTAGTGCTACTGAGTACGTCAATTCTTGAGGATCACGGCGGAGCTTTTCGCAAGCTGCAACTACTCGACTCTTTTGTTCTTGGAATGCTTCAATCGATCGAAAAGGAAGATTGAATTCATTGGCGTAGGTAGCCGCCAATCGCGGAGTTCGCAGCGGTCCGCCGCCACCAATAATGATCGGTGGACCCTCCATTTGGTGAGGCTTAGGGAGGGCCGGAGAGTCAATTAAAGAATAATGCCGACCCCGAAAGTTGTACCGCTCCCCTGAGGGTGTTGACCACAACCCGGTTATGACTTCTAGTTGTTCTTCTAGAATTTCAAACCGCTCACCCAGGGCGGGAAACGGTATTCCGTAAGCAGAGTGCTCGTCTCCGTACCAACCAGCTCCAAGACCGAGTTCGATTCTGCCCGAACTCATTTCATCAACCTGAGCAACTGCGATTGCCAAAGGCCCTGGCAGTCTGAAAGTTGCCGAGTTAACGAGAGTTCCAAGGCGAAGTTTTGTTGTCTCTCTGGCTAGGCCGCCCAATGTCACCCAGGCATCAGTCGGCCCAGGCAATCCGTCGTTTTCGCCCATAGTGAGCCAATGATCTGATCTAAAGAAAGCGTCGAAACCCGCCTTCTCGGTTACTAATGCTGCGGCTAACAAATCAGCGTAAGTGGCGCCTTGTTGTGGTTCGGTAAAGATACGAAAGTCCATAGTCACCGGCTCTACGATAAACCCAAGTGTCCAGAAGATGATCGGAAGAGAGCGATGTTTAAATGTCGCATTGTCTGTGACTTGGGCGGAAATGGATACCGAGACGATCTAGACAAAGTTCTGTCGTGCCTGATGACCGGTTCTCGCTATGGCGGAGTCTCAGAGGCTGATTGACCGGTCATTTTTTTGTAATTGCGGTCGATGAACCAGCGTTGGTAGTCACCGTAAGTGATTGGCTCATATCGGCTGGGGTTGCTTTCGGAGACCGTCGTGGGAACGGGATCCACCACGGCGTCGTCTCTAGCTCCATAGAAGAAGGGCACGGCGTAGCGATCAATGTCGGACAAGTTGCTGGCTCGGTGAGCCGTGGATAAGTACAGGCCGTTGGTCCACCGTTTCAACATGTCGCCGCTGTTGACCAGAAATGAACACGGAATTACCGACGGTTGAATCCAGTCGTATCCAGCTGGCCGAACCTCAAGACCCGGCGTGTCGTTAACAGGCAGGAACGTGAATATAGAACTGTCGGTGTGAGGAGCGAGCCCCCACTCATTGTCGGCGTACTGCATTACTGGGTAGTGCGACATGCGGAGAGTGACGCTTGGAACGTCAAAATCTTTCGCGAAAAAACTAGCGTCGAGATCTAACGACAACGCCAGTATCGTCATTAAGGAGTCCGCTAAACCCTCCATTTTTCGAATGTAGGAAGCGGTCAGTTCTTTAAAGCCGCCGAGGTCCGGGTATTGGTTGCTTTCTCTGTACCCGCCTTCGTGAATGAAGAACGCTTCATTTTGATTTGGTTTTCGGACCTCTCCAGCTATCTCACTCGCATATGAGGTTCCGGCCCCCATCCCGAGGTATCCACCGTGTGTGCGATCCATCGTGATCGCGTCTTTTTCTGTCTGAGGGAGGGCATGCAACATTTGAGTGGCCCCGTAAATGTCTTCAACTAACCCCCATGGCACGCCATGGTTCACGATGGAGAAAAACCCGATCTCTTCCAAGGCCTGACGTAATTCCAACGCCAAGTCTCGAATACCTTCGGGGTCGCCGTCGACTAGCGCTTGAAGATCCAGCACAGGAATCAAACCTGTTGAAGCTTCAGTTACCGACACAGCACCCCCTCGAACGTCTTTTCATAAGCGTATGTCAACGAGGTTGTGATCATCCCAAACAGTCATTTACGCCGGGTCGATGGTTACTTCGCGCTCGATGAACCGCCAACCGTCATCAGTGCGTACCATTCGGTCTCTGTACACGCCAGTGACTCTGAACAGAGCGGAGTCGCCTTGTCCGGCGCTATACGCGTTGAGATAACACTGCATAGTCGCCGCGTCGTTGTCTCCCTCAATGACTAGATTCCAATTCCAGTGCCGAGCCCGGCCTTGATTGATCGAAAAATGAGTCTCGGCGTACGCGCGAAGAGCATCAGCGCCTCGGTGAGTACCTCCCAACGGAGCGTCCTCTGGCATGCCTAAACAACTGAACACTCCATTCGAGGTGAAGGTCTGTACCCAACTGTCGATTTCTCCAAAGTCGATCGCGAAGTTGTATCGAGCTAACAATTGCCGAATTTCTTCATAATCGCTTGATGCGAGTGACATAGTGAACCCCTTTCTAGCCTCAACGTTAGGCCGCGCTCACAAACAGAATCATCCGGAGGACATTTCGTAGAGGTCAGCGGAGATTTCCCCGATTTCAAGACGTAGGTGTTGCACAACTTTGATGCCCGCTATGCGCGCGCGCCATTCGCGTCGCTTCATCTGCTCCAGCCTCCCCCCGATGGAAGACACGACGCTGCTGACATCGTGGTGATCGAGCGAAACAGCTAGCGGGTCACCCAGATATACCGCCAAATTGTGTAGACGCAAGTGAAGCTGATGAAGAAGAGCCTGGTGATCCTCGCTCACTCTCTTGGGAATACGCGGCAGAAGGGTTCCGAAAAAGTATTCGATGTCGACTGGAGTTAGACGCCCTACCTCCAGGCCAGCTATGTGGTCGTCTCGGCTCACCTTTGGACGCCCCTTCCCGCAAGATCGCCCTTCAAGAGAAAAACTCAGCGATCTTTTCGGCCGCGTATCTGCCCGAGTCGAAAGCACCTTCGACCTTGGGGCCGTTGAACGCCTCTCCAGCCATTGCAATGAAAGGTCGATTACCCCACACGAACGCCGACTCTTCGAGGACTTGCACCGGCCCGGCGTAACGCCACCGTTTCACCACGCTGCCGAGCGAAACGAAGGCACCAATATTGGCCTCAAGGCGTTTGGACGCGAACTCGGTTAATTGGTGATCAGGTTCGTTCCAAAGAGCCAAACTTGCGTCGTTTGACAGATGCACCGTTACCGCTGGAGCGTCGCTCACCCCTTTGGCGGCGTTGTCGGTGATAAAAGCGAGCGCGGGGTCATCTAGGAACTGAATACCGCCATGACTTGGGAGACTCTCGGGGTGTTCTTCCAAGGGAAAAAGCACTGCAATGGTGCGCTTATATTCGACGTTTCTTAATTCGTTCAGAAGCTTTTCCGGTGGTTCGAGATTGGAACGCTGTGCTAGGGCGAGACTCAGAGGAATCGGCGGGGTGAGGACGATCGCAGAGGCGTTTAGATTTTTGAGATGGTCAACGGGTTGAGCGAAATGAACCATGGCATCAGCCTTGGATAAGAGCCAACTTGCCAAGGCCGTCATATCAGGAACGCCGCGCCATCGTTCGTAACCATCGGGAGGTTCATCAAAGCCGTGCGTCCAAACCTTGACTGCCCCATCAGCTGCTGCGGTATCCACGGCAGAGCGAAATTTGTGGCCGCGCGTGGTGAAAAATTGTGCCCCATGATCAAATATGGCCTCGTTGATTACCGTGGCGGCCATCCGCCCACCTGGGCGTCCTCCAGCTTCGTACACTCGACTTTTGAACCCGAGTTCACTTAAGCGATACGCCGCCGACGCTCCGGCAATACCAGCTCCAACAACTGCGATCTCAGGCGAGGAGCTAGTCATGACTCGAACTTACTCCCACAGCGCAAGAAGTTGGTTGGTACGGTGCCATCCAGACGAAACTCCAAGGAGGCCCCCATGAGAGCGTGGCGACTTAGTGAACTAGGCGACCCATGGGATGTCCTCTCGCTGCAAGAGATCGAATCGCCAACACCGGGCGCAGGAGAGGCGCGAGTTGCGGTGTCAGCTAGCGATTTGAACTTCGCCGACATTTTACAATGCCAGGGCCAATACCAAGTCCGCCTAGACCCCCCATTTACGCCGGGCATGAGCGTGGCGGGGACGGTCGTTGAGGTAGGACCCGAATGTGATCTTGAGTCAGGTGACCGCGTGCTTGGGATGACCACATCTGGATGGGGCGGGTATGCCGAAGAAGCGATCGTGCGCGGCGAAGAGATGCGCATCGTGCCTGAAAATGTATCTCTACCCATCGCATCGGCGATGAATGTCATATACGGCACTGGATGGACAGCTCTCCATAGGCGAGGACACATGCAGCCAGGAGAAACTGTTCTCGTTCTCGCCGCCGCAGGAGGAGTTGGATCGGCGGCCGTTCAAATGGCGAAAGTGCACGGCTGCACCGTTATTGCTGCTGCGGGAGGAAGCGACAAAGTCGAGGTTTGCAGATCACTTGGGGCGGACGTGGTTGTGGACTACAACTCCGAAGACCTTTACGAAAAAGTGATGGATGCCACGTCGGGCAGAGGTTGCGACCTGATTTATGACCCTGTTGGCGGTGATTACTTCGACGTAGCGAGACGCCTCGTGGCCTGGGAAGGTCGTCTGCTAGTCGTCGGATTCGCGAGTGGGGATATTCCCAGCGCTCCTGCCAACCACATCCTCGTAAAGAACTACTCGGTAGTAGGTGTCCACATGGGCGGATACAAGGGCCGCATGGACGAAGTGCTTGACGAGTGCTATTCCCAACTGTGGGAGATGGTAAGCAACGGAACGCTGGACCCGCTGGTGAGTAGAGAGCTACGCCTGGAGGAACTTATGAGCGGTCTCGTGGACTTGTCAGGTCGAAAAACCACCGGCAGAGTGATGCTGCGACCAGATCTTAAATAAGCTAAAGCTTCTTACCTGGGTTGAATCGACGGTCAGGATCTAACGCCGCTCGGATTGCTTCCATGGCCCCAAGTTCAGTCGGGCCTATCTCTTCAGATACGAATGCTCGCTTAAGCGTCCCAACGCCGTGTTCGGCCGCAATAGTTCCACCCAGGCTGAGGGCGAGTTTCACTATCTCAGCAAACGCCGTTTTTACCCGGTCAACTTCGTTCTCATCTTCGCCATTGAAGATAAGAAGTGGATGCATATTGCCGTCTCCAGCATGACCGATAGTGGGTAGCTCCAACTCGTGTCGCTCTCCGATAGCAACGATGCCAGCCATCAACTCAGGCAAATGCTGACGTGGCACGGCGACATCTTCAGGAAGCATCGCTTTCCCGAGGCGTTCGAACGCCGGCCACACTCGTCTTCGAACCTCAACCAGCATCTCGCCCTCTGCGGGGTCGTCGACGTGAGCTACATACGTCGCTCCCGTCGCTCGACAAATGCTCGCAATAGCCTCGATTGAAGCGGACGCGTGATCACCTGACGTTTGAATCAGGAGAAGGCAGGCAGCCTCTACGTCGAGGCCCATGTTGTAGACAGCGTCCACCTGTCGGAGACTGGCTCGATCCAAGATCTCCATCATCGATGGCTCGTACCCCCGCTTAAAGACCTCAACGATGGTTTCGCCTACATGTGGCAGCTGATCGAAATAGGCAACTGCTGTTGCAGGAGGTGGGGGAGCGGGCACCAACTTCAATGTGATCTCGGTAATAACCCCCAAAACACCTTCTGACCCAACAAAAAGGCCTGTCAGATCTAAACCGGTCGTAGATTTAAGTGTTCGACGGCCCGTTCGAATTACTGCGCCACTAGCGAGGACCACTTCGAGGCCGACGACATAATCGCGGGTAACTCCGTACTTCACGCAGCACAGGCCACCAGCATTGGTTGCCACGTTGCCTCCGACCGATGACATTTCGAATGACGCCGGATCTGGAGGGTAGAAAAGATCGTGCTTGGCGACTGCGTCTTTTAAATCTGAGTTGATGACCCCTGGCTGAACTCGACACATTCGGTTTATGACATCGATTTCTAAAATCTGGTTCATGCGATGAAGGGACAGCAAAACGCACCCGTCCGTAGCGTTGGCAGCGCCGGTTAGACCCGTTCCGGCTCCCCTCGGGACAATCGGAACGCCTGCCGATGTGGCTGCCTCGACTGTTGCTACGACCTCCGCCGTTGAGCGAGGCATGACAAGCACCGCGGCGCTACCAGCTCCTTCAAAAACTGCTCGGTCCTGAGCGTAGGCAGCTATCACATCAACATCGGATTGAATACATTCAGGATCCAGCCGAGCTTCAAGTTCAAGCAATAACTGAGAGTTAGCCGCCACTTCAACGCCCCCTAGAAGCGATTCGGATTTCCCCTACGTCTGTGCCGGCCCAGTTCTGTAGAACTTTCGGAGAAGCATGTTCGATGCAACCCAAACGGTCGAGCATCCACTCAGCTGCGGTCTCTGCTGCCCGGGCGTGACCATCGCGAACTTTAAGGGCAAATGCAAAGCCCTGTCGGAGGTCGACCCCACAAAACACGCCTTCGGCGCCAGTCTTGACGACAGCGGTGCCATCGGCAGACTCGATTAAACGAGTACATGCACGGCCAGACCCTGCGACGAGGAATGGCTCGCGGATCATTGCCTGTAGGAGTCGGCTCCCCGCCCCTCGTGCCCGAAGCTGCGACCACCCGACGGCCAAATGATGGAGGGGTATCGACCACACGGGCACCCCACAGCCATCCACGCTTGGTGTTTGCTTGCTGAGGTCGATCCGACAGAAATCCTCGACGGCAGGAGTTACGAAGCCCTTCATGACGGGATGTTCCGGAGAAATGTAACCCGACGGATCCAACGCAAAGTAGTTCGATATCGCAACAAATCCCGTGTGCTTACCTGAACAGTTGTTGTGCCGACTATCAGGCTCGACACCAGCCAAAACAAGGTCACGTGCCGCGCCAGAGTCGCTGGGGAAATGAGCTCCACATTCGAGAACGCGATGGGACACCCCCATCGTTTCTAACCAACGGTCAACAACTTGAACGTGGCGGGCCTCACCGTTGTGACTAGAGCACGCGATGGCGAGTTGTTCGTTCGTGAGACCAGCCGCGTCGGCGATGCCTTCAGAAATTAGAGGTGTTGCTTGAATCGGTTTTAACGATGAACGAGGCAATGTCGGTCGATCGAATTCACCCCACCCATCAACCGTTTTACCGACGGCATCAACTAACGCCACGTCGACTAGATGGCGGCTCTCCACACTGGAGCCCCGTGTGACCTCGACAACTAGGGGATCGTTCACGGTGCCAGTCTTTCAGAGCGTGAACATCACAGTGCTGCAAGAATCGAAGGGCGGAAAGGGGAACCCATGGGGAAACTTGAGGGACGGCTAGCGCTTGTTACAGGAGCGAGCCGCGGTATAGGTGAACATTGTGCACGGGCACTCTGTGAGCAAGGAGCTCGAGTGGCGCTCGCGGCCCGCTCAGAAGACGACCTGCTCCGGGTAGCTGCGGAACTTGCCAACGATCCGGTGGTACTCCCCACAGATCTAACGAAACCCGGTGCTGGCGCGGAGTTAGCGGCATCAGCGGTGAAAGCTTTGGGTGGTGTCGACATCCTCGTCAACAACGCCGGCATCGGCGAAATGAAAGACGAGGATGAGACGGTGATGCGTGTCAACTACCACGCGCCGCTTGAAACCACCAAAGCCCTCTCTCGTCAAATGGCCGACCGCGGACGCGGGTCGGTCATCCACATGTCATCGGTAGCTGGAGCGACGGGAGTCGCCGAGCTTCCGACCTATGGTGCGACGAAAGCAGCGCTTGACTCCCTCACCCGCAGCCAAGCAGCTCAACTAGGGAAATTCGGTATAAGAGTAAACGCGGTGGCCCCAGGCCTGATCATCACCGAAATGTGGGAACAGGGACGCAAGACCCCCGGATTGGCCGACGGTTTAGCAAACCACATAGCGCTAGGTCGATGGGGCGAGCCCGAAGAAATAGGCTCCGTTGTCGCTTTCCTAGCGAGCGACGATGCCGCGTACATCACGGGTCAAACAATCTTGGTGGACGGCGGATTCCATGGCGTCACAGCCTGGGGTAACTACTTCTAACAATCAGCCCCGCTGAACGACGTACCCCACCGACTCACGGTCCCAAGTTTCACTTGTCACCCCAGCGTCGCGTATCGCTTGCTTTCGGATCTTCCCTGAAGCGGTTTTATCTAGCTCCGCGACGAATTCGAGATATCTCGGCACCGTCTGGCGGGGCATTCTCGGAACGCACCAATCAAGAAACTCGGTGGGCTCAGGAGCCACACCATGGATTGCCAGAACAGCCTTAATTTCGTCTTCGCCACCCGCCCCAGACACCTTCAACCCCACAGCCGCTGATTCGATGACCGCCGGATGCTCATTTAGGGCCTGCTCCAGCTCATATGAAGAAATGTTTTCGCCTCTTCTTCGAATCCGATCGTTGATTCTGTCAACGAAGAACAACCTGCCATCGTTATCCATACGACCCGCGTCGCCGGTGTGAAACCAAAGATTTCTCCACGCCTCCACGGTTTTTTCAGGCATCTTGAAATACCCGACGTTGAAACAAAATGGCACCTTTGGGCGCACCAAAATTTCGCCGATCTCATTTCTTGGGACCTCAATGTCGGTAGATGGATCGGCGATGATTACCTCGAAAAAATCAGTTAATGGCAGGCCGGCGCAGCCAGGTAAAACCGGATCGTCGATGTCGCTGTAACTAACCATGTTGACTTCAGTCATTCCGAAGCCCTGACGCAAAACAACCCCGAATCGTTCCTCCATCGCTGAGCCCCACTCTTCAGCGACAGGGATTGCGAGGATGCGAGATAGCTGGTGATCGCGATCGTGAGGTGATTTGGGACTGCGAAAGATGAACTCCGGCATTACACCAAGCGCATTGGTTACCGTTATTTGTTCTTCTCGAACTACGTCGAGCCAGTCGGTCACGCTGAATCGTTTTGTTACGTAGCACGACGCGCCAGCTAGAAGCGACGCATACACCTGCATGAACAAGCCGTTGGCATGGAACAACGGCATGCAACAAAAGTAGCGGTCATCTTCGGTTAGCTCCATCGCAGCCACGGTGCCCAGACCGAACAGGTAACAGTGCCCTTGCGGCATCAAAACGCCTTTGGATGGTCCGGTCGTGCCCGAGGTGTACATGATCGTGCACACGTCACTTGGTAGTGGCTCAGCTAACACCTCTGGTCGTGGCGTCGTATCTAAGAGCTCATCGAACCGGAGATGACGCAACCCGGTTAACGAATCGGGTAACGCAGTGCCGCTGGAGGATCCCTGCGCGACACGAATCACCGTTTCTATTGCAACTCTTGAAGTGTCGATGGTGGCTAAACGCTCCATCAAGTCGTCATCGGCGACAATGACGCGCGGTGAACTGTTGTGAACCTGATGTTCGAGGAAGACTCCGCGAAGCTCAGTGTTGATGGGAACAAACACAGCCCGGAGTTTGTGGGTCGCGATCATCATCAACATGAACTCTCGACTGTTTGTTAACAGCGCCAGCAGACGTTCCCCGGCGCCCAAACCAACGTCACTCAAAGCAGTAGCGAGGCAGTCAGTGAGTTGATCGAAGTCAGAAAATGAAAGGCTGCTGCCGTCCTCAAAGGACAAGAAATCTCGTTGGCCGTAGACGGACGCTTGAGTGCGGACCGCATCAACCAAGGTCCAGCGATCTCTAGGAAGAGCCGGGCCTAACTCATCAAGTGGTGGATGTCCGCGCATGATCACAGATCGTAGGGTCTCATCTGCTTAGGATGCGGCCGTGCGGATAGGTGAACTCGTTCCCGACTTTGAGGCCACCAATCAATTCGGAGACCCAGTCCGTTTCTCTGATCTGTTGTTATCAGGACCGGTGGTCTTATTCTTTTTTCCCAAGGCCATGACCCCAGGTTGAACCAAAGAGAGCTGCCACTTCCGAGATCTCAGCGAAGAGTTTGCCAAAGTTGGGGCTTCGGTGGTGGGAATCAGCGCTGATCCGTGGGATCAACAACTCGTCTTTGATCAAGCCAATCACCTAGGTCTGGTGCTCTTATCGGACCCTGAGCGAAGCGTCGCCAGTCAATTCGGAGTGAAGCGGATGGGGCGATTGCCGAACAAGCGGCGCACCTTTGTAGTCGCTCCCGATCGGCGGGTGGTCGCAATGATCACCAGTGAATCCAATATGGGAAAGCACGCTGATGGAGCGTTGGCGAAACTACGAGAGCTTCGATAGAGCTTCGCTTCAAACGGTCACAACATTGCCGTTGCCGGGCGGTCTAAAACGGTACGTAAAGCGAAACTTGACTGCACCCGTGCGACATGAGGCAGGTGGGCTAGTTGCCGGCGATGAATGTTTTCGTAGCTGGCGACGCCATCACAAGCCACATGAAGTAAATAATCAAAGCCACCGGCAATTAGATGACATGAAAGAACATCGGGACAATCAATTACCGCGGCTTCGAACTCATCTAGTTGGCCGTCGCTTTGACCGTCGAGCGTGATCTCAACAAAAACTGACGTGCCTCGACCCATTGCGCTGCGATTAGCCACAACGCTGTAGCGCTCGATGATGCCCTCAGTTTCGAGTCGACGTACTCGCCGAAGGGTCGCCGACTGCGACATGTGGACCTTGTCAGCTAATTCGGCGTTGGTGGCCCGCGCTGCATGCCCGAGGTATCGCAGAAGGGAGCGGTCGATATGATCAAGATTTTCCATTGAAAATTCAGCCTTAAATAGTGACTATTGCGCAATAATCATGCGTATAAACAAAGAATGAGACATAAAATCAGCAGATAAGAGCCGAGAGTAGCGCATTATGGTCGGTGTGAAATCGAGTAGTCAAGACAGTAAATAACGATCGACGAGGTGCGTTGATGCGTATTGGCGTTCCCAGAGAAATAAAACAAGCTGAGCGGCGCGTCGGGTTGACGCCGGTATCAGTCCGAGAACTCACCGGTCGCGGTCACCAAGTTCTCCTAGAAACTGAAGCAGGTTCAGGTATTGGTGCTACCGATGACCATTACCGAGCGGCTGGCGCAACAGTCACAAACGATGTTGAGCAGGTGTGGGGTCTCGCCGACATGGTTGTCAAAGTTAAAGAGCCTCAATTGGTCGAACGAGCTCGCCTACGAGCAGACCAGATTTTGTTCACCTACCTCCACCTGGCCCCTGACCGCGATCAAACGCTCGACCTGATCGCCAGCCTGGCCAGTTGTATAGCGTACGAAACAGTCACTGATAGCACCGGCGGGTTGCCGTTACTCGCGCCAATGTCTCGGGTTGCCGGCCGTTTAGCTGTGCAGGCTGGGGCCTCAGCCTTAGAAACTGTTCACGGTGGCGCTGGCATTCTCATCGGTGGAGTACCAGGAGTTCCTCCGGCGCGTGTCGTAATCATAGGAGGCGGAGTCGTCGGCGAGAACGCAGCTGAGATCGCGGTCGGCATGGGAGCAGATGTCTATGTACTCGACCTCGACCCAACGGTGCTCGACCATCTTGAGCAACGGTTTGGTGCGAGTATCACCACCATCACCTCTAACCGGACCACCATCGAACAAGAAGTCCTGAAAGCTGATTTGGTCATCGGAGCGGTGCTTGTTGCCGGAGCCAAGGCGCCCAAACTGGTCACTGCCCAAACAATTAGCCGAATGAAACCGGGATCAGTCGTTGTCGATGTAGCAATTGACCAGGGAGGATGTTTTGAAACATCAAGGCCTACCACCCACGCACAACCGACTTTCGTAGTAGATGACGTCGTGCATTACTGCGTGGCGAATATGCCTGGAGTTGTGCCGCAAACGTCTACCCGCGCCCTCAACGATGCGACCCTCCCTCGGGTCGTGTTACTCGCAGATCAAGGACTTGACGCGTTGCGAACCGATTCGCACCTGCGACGGGGGCTGAACGTTCACAAGGGCATGGTTACCGAAGCCGAGGTAGCGGCTTCAGTTGGCGTGGACTACGTCACTGCTGAGGATGCGCTGGAGATCTGAACTTGTTTCTGTTGAAGGTTCGGTGTTCACCCCCGCCCCATGGTGAAGAACTCGTCGTTGGGTCGCATCGAAGCCAAGTGCGCTAAACGGTTCGACATCGCGAAAAGCCCGGTTATCGCGCCGATATCCCAAATGTCATCATCGCTGAACCCGTGAGCGCGCAAGGATTCTTGGTCAGCGGCGTCAACAGCTTCGGGCGTTCGAGCCAATTTGACAGCGAAGGCGATCATCGCGGTTTGCTTGCTTTCAAGGTCCGCTTTCAACGGATCAACGGCTAACTGATCCGCAATCAGAGGATTCTTAGCCCTGATGCGAAGAATTGCTCCGTGAGCCACGACGCAATACATGCAACTGTTCGCACCACTGGTAGCGACGACAATCATTTCCCGTTCTGCCTTGGAGAGACCACTGTCCCGTTCCATCAAAGCATCGTGATACGCCATGAAGGCACGCAACTCATCGGGACGGTGACTCAACGCCAAGAAGACATTAGGAATGAAACCCGTCTTTTCTTGAATCCCGATCATCATTGACCGCAAATCTTCGGGAACGTCATCCAACGCCGGAATTGGGAAGGTCGAAATGGGTGCTTCGCTCATGGTCGCAGCATTGCACAACTGGACCGGCTAATAACTACAAGTAGCCGCGTTTACGACCGCCATAGGTGGCCCATTGACCAGTCCCTGCAGTTACTCCGCCGTCAACGGGAATCGCGGCGCCTGTAACAAACGATGATTGGGTTGATGTGAGAAACGCAATCACTGCGGCTACCTCTTCTGGTTCACCGAAACGGCCCAAGGGCAGACGTGCCTCCATAGCGTCCCCCATGTCGGTGCCACGCGTGTCCTTAGTAAGTGCGGTGTGAATTGGTCCGGGGCACACCGCGTTTACACGAATGTTGAGGTGCCCGACATCAAGGGCCGCTGCTCTAGCAAGGTTCACCACAGCGCCCTTTGATGCGTTGTAAGCCCAAAGGCCGCTGTCGCCGCGAAGTCCAGACACCGAACCGGTCACAACAATGGAGCCCCCGGCTGCAGCCATCGCTGCGACCGCAGACTTCAATCCGAGCACTACACCGCGCACGTTGACGTCCATTACTCGGTCATAGTCCGCCATCGAGCCTCGAACAATGTCGCCTTGGGCTACCACTCCTGCATTGAGAACAGCGGCGTTTAGACCCCCGTAGTTTTGAACTGCTAAAGCAACCATCTTCTCGTTGATGTTCGGATCGGTTACATCGCCAGCGAGTGGCGTCACGGAATCAAATTCTTTGGTCCACTCCAGCGAGCTTTCTGTGACGTCAACCGCCACCACATTTGCGCCATCATTTGCCAAGCGGTTGACCGTTGCTTTTCCAATGCCCGAGCCTGCGCCCGTAACAACGATCGCGTTCCCTTCGTTGTCGCTCATTTCGCCCCTCCCACAGGTGAATTTTAGAGACCCAAGATTTGCACCGTATCCCCACCGACGCGTCCATGGGGGCAAACTCCGTCGCAACGTCAAGCGAAATGACGTCACGTCAGGCTAAAACTTTAGATATGCCTCACCCTCTCATCCCTGTGCCCACACCCGAAACTCAGCCGTTTTGGGACGGATGCAACCAAGGGATACTGCGTATCAACCGTTGCAATGCCTGCAACGACGCATATTTTCCCCCGTCGCCCATTTGCTCGCATTGCTCTTCAACCGATGTCGAGTTCTTCGACGCGAGCGGCGAAGCGACCTTGTACAGCTACACCATCCAGCAAAAGCCCCCTGATCTGTGGGGTACCCAAGGACCACGTTCGGTCGCTTTAGTGAAACTGTTAGAAGGCCCAATGCTCACCTCCTCAATCATCAATTGCGAACAAACCCCCGAAACCCTTCGCCTCGACATGCCTTTACAGGCGACATTTACGAGCTTTGGTGAAACCACCGTTCTTTGTTTCGAACCAACCGAGGAACAACAATGATTCCGCCAGGTGCAACCGCGATCGTCGGCGCAGCCGAGTCGACCGAAATAGGAACCGTTCCCGACGTGTCATCGGCCGGATTAGCGATTGATGCCGCCGCGAACGCAATGCGAGACGCCGGAATAACAGCGGCCGACATCGATGGCTTCACATGTGGCTATTTCCCCGTCGCAGATATGAGCCGACAACTAGGAATATTTCCCTCGTGGGCTGACAACACCGTCGTTGGGGGCTGCTCCTGGATGTTCCAACTTCGAAACGCAATTGCTGCGATCCACGCCGGCTATTGCAGCACTGTCCTCATTGTTTACGGAGAATCAGGCAAGTCAACTCGCCGCCTAGGGCAAAGCGGGGACGCGGGGCAGCGAGGCGGAATCGGACAACAATTCGACATGCTCCACGGCGGGGGCCAAGCCGCAGCAACCTTCACACTTCCGGTTCTTCGCTATCAACACGAATACGGTCTCAGCGACGAGGGTCTAGCGGCCGGTGCCGTTAGTCAACGTGCCTGGGCAGTCGACGTGCCACGAGCAACCTTGCGTGAACCCACCTCCGTGGATGAAGTTCTCGATTCGCCGATGGTTGCCTGGCCTATCCGCCGCGCGATGTGTTGTCTGGTGTCTGATGCAGGGGGAGCGTTGATCGTCACATCAGCCGACAGGGCCGCCGACTACCCAAAACCGCCTGTGTATGTTCTAGGCACTGGAGGAGCCTTAGAAGGCGGCCCCATGAGCCCAGCGGGAGTTCGCGAACCTTTGCGTCCAGAGTTCATTCGGACCAGTGGCGACGCCGCGTTCGCTAGCTCAGGTA
>Ga0315316_10000587_pt1 | contig 24144 bp, 21 predicted proteins | sample M160m3416metaG_FD_203702 | JGI IMG/M metagenome (GOLD analysis project Ga0315316, IMG submission 203702) | Ammonia-oxidizing marine archaeal communities from Monterey Bay, California, United States - M1 60m 3416 | ecosystem: Environmental > Aquatic > Marine > Intertidal zone | place: USA... | reverse complement strand
CGCAGCTCTCGGTGTAAGATATAATTCTTCATTGATTGTGGTGTATCCTCCACGTGTCCCAATCGTAAATGCCCATTTTGTATTTGATTCTGTAATGGTATCAGTACACCAAAGTTTTTTCTTTTGGCCGTGCTCGCCTACTTTGTATGGTCTTGTTACTATAAGGTCTTTTTGAGTTTTAGACCAGCTCGAATTGTACTGTATAAATCCAGTGTATCTCTGGTTATTCAAAGACAAATCTCCTTTTATCACCTCAAATAATTCTATTTCATTTGGATTTGCTTGAGGAACACTATATCCTGCTGAATCGATCATTCGCCATTCACTTAGCACATCGTCAAACTGGTCCATTTGGAAAGAAACACCCCATTTCAAATGTCTGTTTCTAAATTTTAGCCTGGCCTGATCTGAAAAGCCATTAAAAAATTCATGTTGCCCATTGTGGTAAATATTAATTATAGTAGCATTCAGCTTGTTTCGAGCATGATTAAGGAAAGTTCCAATTCCTAAAACGGCAATAGAATCTCCATATTCTTCTTTAGATGGGTCTGTCTCCAACTCATTTATGAAATATTGACCTTGAATATCAAAATATTCTCTTTCGGTGGTTTGAAATGCAGTAGCATATAGGTCCAGATCAGTTTTATCATTCGCTTTCCATTTTAAGGACAATCCGCCCATCATGGTTTCAAATTTGGTTTGCTCTTGACCATCAAAATATATCTTGAAGGAATAAGCTTCATTGGCTGTACCAAAATCAGTTTCAGAGGTTTCGGGACTGAACCTGTAATTGTTTGAGGAATAATGTAGCAGAGTACTAAAAATCAAATTTTCGGTAATACTGAAATTGGTGGATATTTGGGCATCTGTAAAAACTGGGTTATAAGATCCTTGTGTCGGAAGGGCATTTAGTAAATACCCATTTGAACGATATCTCGCCCCAACGATATAATTAAATCGTTCTCCAAGACCTTGTTCAACATGAGCTTCGGCTCCCAGTAAAGACATCATTAAGGAAGTTTTAAACACAGTAGGTTTCTTGTAGGTAATATCTAATACTGAGCTAAGTTTATCTCCATATTGAGCATCGAATCCTCCTGCTGAAAAACGAACAGATTGAACAAGAGCAGAGTGAATAAAGCTCATGCCTTCCTGCTGTCCACTTCTGGTAAGAAAGGGGCGGTAAACCAAAAAACCGTTTACATAAACCAGGTTTTCATCATAATTTCCACCACGAACATTGTAATTGGTCGTTAATTCATTGTTTGAGGTAGCAGCTGTCGTCAAGACCAAGCTTCTTTCGATACTTCCTGTTAGCTTTTGAGCATCTACCAATGGAAGTGTTTCTAATTCAAAAGGATTTTCACGTTCTTTAATTACAGTCACTCCTTCTTGCAATAGTATTGGAAATGTGATGCTGGGAAATTTTTTAACATTTGATGAAATGAAAATATTCCTTTTAATGGTAAGCTCATTGGCCTTATAAACAATTTTTAAGCTGTCCCCGTCTAGAACAAAAAAATTATATTTCCCTTCATCATTTGTATAAGCGTTTTGTACTGGAGAAGTATTAATCTTTACAAAAACATTTTCAATAGGGTTTCCCTTTTTATCTGTACAAATACCAGATAGCTGTTTTTGCTGCCCATATGCAACAAAAGATAATATGCAAAAGAGAAATAGTACTTTCAAGGGCATAAAGTTAAAAGCATAACGATTTTAAAAGACATTTATTACGATTAATTTTTATGATAAGAATTTATTATATTTGTCGCCACTAAATGGTGGTTGTAGCTCAGTTGGTTAGAGCATCGGTTTGTGGTACCGAGGGTCGTGGGTTCGAGACCCATCTTCCACCCAAAAAGCTCAGATTTAAATCTGAGCTTTTTTTATTAAATAGGATTTCAAAATGAAAATTAGCTCTCATGAAAATATTAATTTATGTCCCCAATAATTAAAGGTTCATGAGCCATAAATGTCTTTGTAAATTGACCAGCCTAGTTTGGTGAAAAATGGAAATGCTTGCTTTCTGTAATTTGTATTTCCATTGTAATATTTTCCATGCTCATTTGTGAACATGGCAGCGGCAATAAAATACCCATCCATGTTTTTTTGGTTCTCTACATATGCAATATCAATTGTAAAGCCACAGGCAAGACCAACTATATTATAAATTCGAATAGGATCATTGATTCTTTCTTTTTTTAAAAAGCCATACATAAAGTATTTTTTATAGCTGTCTGGGTAGTCCTCGTAATTTGAATATTTTTTTAATTTGGATTCTCTAGGATATATAGACATATATTTCATTACGAATTCACGCTGTTTTTGAGTGATTTTCCATCTTTTAGAGGGGTGAAATAGCTCGGGCTTAACTAAGCGCATCAACATTTCTAATCCCTCATCTAGAGGAAGATTATTATTATCAATAAAGTCAAGTGTGTCGTATGTAAGATTACCTTTTCTGTAAAATTTGTTTAGCGTTATCTGTTCAGTATCAACCGAATCGTATTCGTAAATAATCGTAGTGTCGTTTCTTAAAACAAGAGTATCCATATTATTTAAAATGAAAGAGACGCCTGGTAAATTATTATGCTCGTCAAAGTCACATCCAACAAACGACTTAGAAATTTGTGTGCGTTCAAACCCTTTTGATTTAAGCTCTTTTTTTATAAAATCCCTTCCCAATAAATGAAAGAGATTATTATAACTATTATTATCTGATACCAATAGTATTTTTTTAATACAATTTGATATTGTCGTCAAATCAACCGGGTATGCAGAATTACTTTTTTTAGGTATACAGGAAAATTTTGAATTGAATATAAATGGGGTGTTTTCAGTAATGGAAAGGTTATTCGACTCATTAATCCATTCTAATGCCAACAATAATACAGGTAATTTTACGATACTTGCGGGGTAAAAATACTCAGGTCTCCCATAGCTGGTAAATGTATAGTTTTGCCCTGAAGAATCAGGTTTGGCAAATATCAGATCTATATGATTGGAGAGACTATCCATCCCATCAAGTAGAGACTCTGAAACATGTTGATGTAGAGGTTTGTCTAGATGATAACCCGATTGCTGTCCAATAGAAAATAGCGTGATTACAGAAAACGATACGAATAATATATAATGTCTAATCTGTATGTACATGAACTTAATTTTTCCTACCTACAAGTATATTTGAAGGGTAGTTGTAACCAAATCGAAAATCGATTGCCTTTGCCGATTTTTTTATTAGATCCTTTAAATCCTGTTGCTTGTGCATTGAAAAAACACTTATAGGTGCTACATAGGTGCCATAAACTTTAATTCCCCATTGCTCGGGTTCAAAGAAAACAAAAGGGATACCGGTATCATCTTGTACAATTACATCCGAACAATTTAAGGTCAATTCACGAATGATGCTGTACTTATCCGTATGCATGCAATATGAAGAGGATTTAACGAGTGTAGTCACATTATTCATGGATTCTGTGAAATTTCGTAGGTTGCTGTCGGTTTTACTGTTGTAATTTGATATATCCATAGAGAAATAATAGACTCTATTTAATTCTTTTGATCCTTTTCGAAGGAATGTAATTTCAACTCCTGAATGAAACTCATCTCCCTCATCGTATTCAATATTTCCTTCTTCTGATATAGACACAGGTAGTATGTTTTGTATATGAAGGTCCATTCTCGACATAAAAAACAGGAGAACGGGAATGGTTCCTTTGATCTGCTGGTTGGATAAATCCGTTTTCATGTTTTTTGTAATGAAAAAGCTCAGGTTCAAATTATCAGATATGGCGCTATGTATGGAATTAAATAAAGCAGGAAGCGCATTGATTTTAATACCTTCCATATTTGGGATTTCACCGACGGGCTCCAATCCAAAGAGGTAATAATTCTGTGCTTCTGGAATCATAGAATAAGCGTATGCAATATCTGGGCCACTGAATGGGTAAAATAAATTTTTGGTAGAATGTATTCTGTCTTTCAATTCTATTTCTGACCAATCTTCAAAATTCTTTAATTTATTAAGTTCGAATTTTTCATAGCTTTTATCGATTTTTTTACTGTAATTCAAAAATGCATTTGATTTGGAAATTTCATCATAGCTGCTGCTATCTGGATTCACCATTCCGGCAATAATTAATGAAATGTCATTATAAAAATGATTTATTTCAACCTCCTTAATTTCTTTAGGTTTTGATTCTTTTGTTTTAGATGTATTTGTGGAAGTTGTTTGTTTTACGTCTTTGGAATCATTGCTGCCACAAGAATAGAATAAGACAATGATCAACGCAGTTATACATGTTTTCATAGGGCTTTATTTTTTAGATTTTTTTTAACCAGTAAATACACAACGAATCCTAATAAAATTATGCCAATGGCAATAAGAGAGTCATTTGGTTTCTCTTTAAAAAGATAGAATAAAAACCAGGCATTTGCTATAATAAAAACCAATGGAGTAAGAGGGTACCCCCATGTTTTATAGGTTTTTTCTTTAGCATCAGTTTTGTGTTTTTTTCTTAAGATGAATACGCCTATAACAGTGAGTAGAGAAAACAATGTAAGTGCGAATGTGGTGTATGTCAAAATGCTGTCAAAGCTCCCGCTTAAGAGAATGAGAATAGCAATTAATGATTGTATACAAATAGCTAATACAGGCAGTTTATTGTCACTGGATTTCAGTTTTTTGACAATTGGGTAATCATTTATCATGGTTTGAATGACTCGAGGTCCTGTAATTACCATACTTGATATCGAAGAAATTAGGAATACGCCTATAATTATTGAAATAATGTTTGCCATATCGGTGTTAAAAAGATGTTCTGCTGAAATAAACCCTATTTCTTTTGGCATCATCGTACTTGGATCAACCATAAGTTCATTTACAGGAGCCGACATAAGAAAAACAGCATTCAATAATAAATAAAGAATAATTACTGCTGTAGTTCCAAAGATAATGGACAAGGGGAGGTTTTTCCTTGGGTTTTCAACTTCAGAAGCTATGTATGCGGATGCATTCCATCCACTATAAGCAAAAGATACATAAACGAGGTTTATTGCAAATCCAGCACTAAAAGTTTCTGTGAAAGTAGAGTCAGACGGAGAAAATGAAACATAATCCAAAGGGGGATAAAGCAATCCAAAAATGATAAAGAAGAGTATTAGAATAACTTTGAAAAAAGTAAAAAAGAGCTGAAATGACCCACTAATGAAATGATTAATGGAATTAAATAAGGTAACTAAGAGAATGATACCTATGGCCAGCGTGTTTTCAGATAAGGATGGCACTACATTGTGAATATACGTGCCAAATGTAATTGCACTTAGTGCTATTGGTGCAGAAAATCCAATTGTGGAACTCAGCCAACCGGATACGAAGCCAATTGAAGGATGATACAATGTACTTAAATAATGATATTCTCCTCCTGATTTCGGTAATGAAGACCCTAACTCGCTATATACAAACGCTCCGCATAATGCAATCAAGCCCCCAACAATCCACAAAATCATTATCGTGGCAAAATCGTTTGTTATTAACAGTTGAAATCCAAGGCTGACGAATATCCCTGTGCCAATCATATTTGCTATGACTATAGCAGTTGTTGCAGAAAGAGAATATCTATTTCTCATGTATTCAATGCGTGATTTTTGCTAATTCCAATTTGGAATAAGTCTATGCTTAATATCAAGCAGTTAAGATATTAATTTTTTCTATTTTAACGGCAATGGTAAGTTTGAAGATATGTCCCCTTTTTAAACGCATTCCAAATTAGATAATTATCTAATGATTAGAAACTAAAATAATTCATATAATTCAGCTTTCTTAAGATTTGGTGCCAAGAATGAATTTTTCCGTCTGTTCACATAAGTTCAGAAGGGGGGAAGGCATGGCAGGTGAATTCCATGGCTGCCGAGCACCAAAAACATGGTCTGCGCCAGAAATCGTATTGAGTCTAATTCCCGCCCAATCAGCCAGCCTCTGCCCATTATTGATATCCACAGAGGTGTCGTTTTCTCCGTGCGCGACAAAAATTGGTTTTTGAAGATTTTTACAGATGCGTTCTAAATCGTATCTGTCCTTATTTTCCATATAGTCTGAATACAAGGAATATTTTTGAGGAAGCTCTTGATGAGTTCGACCATTTTTCATGTAGCGTACTCCTTTTTTTTTCCAATCATAAAGTAGGTCTTCTTTTGGAAACCTTTCGCCAATCGATGCGATTGCAGCCCAGGTAGAAATGGTTCTGATTTTTTCAATTTGTTCTCCTGTTATCAATGCAATTGCCCCTCCTTTGGAATGGCCAATGACGTGCCCATTCCATTTTTTAACCTTGGAATCGATCCAATCTACCACATTTTGAAGGTCTTCGACTTCATTGCTGTAAGTATTGTTGCCAAACGCTTCAGGATCGGGAAAATCAATTCCGTTATCACTTGTCCCTCCGTTGTGGCTTGTATTGAATTTACAAAAGCCAAATCCACCTTTCACAAAATACTCTTGAGCCAAGCTCCAAGCTCCCCAATTCTTAAATCCCATGAATCCATGTATAAAGAGGATTATTTCACCATTAAAATCTTTAGGTATTTCGATGTCAATCAAACTTTTTCGCCCCAGTGCACCGTTATAAATAGCATTTTCGATTTTCATAATTAAGAGACGTATTCCTGTTTGTGAACCAACAAAAATTCATTGTTTTCAATTTCTCTGTATCCCATATCGTAACAAAAAACGTATTGTAAGCCTTTTTTGGTTGTATAGATATTGGTAAAATAGTGAAAGTTAAAACCAAGCTCTGCGAGCTGTATCAAATGTACTTTTGCCTTTCCATTAGGATTAAGCTGGGAAAGAATACGTCTATTTTTCCTTAATATCCTATTGATGTTTCTCACTACCTTATTGGCATCTTCATTTAGCTTATTATTATAGGTATTACGACAATAATCACAGCAAAACTTTTGATCCTTTCGACCTACTAGTTTTTCCTGACATTCAAGGCATTGTCGTTTTGATGGAGACTTCATACATACAAGATTAACAAGAATTAACATGAAATACAATTCAATAAAAGGAGTGTTTCGGATTTTTGTTTGACCAAATGAGAATCTTATGAGTGAGTTAAATGCTTCGGAAAACAACGATAACATCAATCCATCAGAACACCTTAGAAAGCTAAATGATCAAATAGCTTTGGAGAAAATCGCCATAGATCAGCTTAAAAAGGAAATTGCCAAGGTAATAGTTGGGCAAGAGGAAATGATTGACTCCCTAATAATTGCATTACTAACAGAGGGGCATGTTCTTCTTGAAGGATTCCCTGGGTTGGCCAAAACATTGACAGTAAGAACACTTTCAAGATCGATGAATCTTGATTTTAGTCGAATTCAATTTACTCCCGATTTATTACCCGCTGATGTGACAGGAACTATGATATATCAGCAGAAATCTGAAAGCTTCGCGGTGCGAAAAGGACCTTTGTTCGCTTCCTTCATCTTGGCAGATGAGATCAATAGAGCCCCAGCCAAGGTTCAAAGTGCATTGCTTGAGGCTATGCAGGAAAGACAGGTGACAATTGGAGATGAGTCATTTGTATTACCGGACCCTTTCCTGGTCATGGCGACTCAAAATCCAATAGAGCAGGAGGGGACCTATAATCTTCCTGAAGCTCAAAAGGATCGTTTCATGATGAAGGTTTGTGTAGGGTATCCATCTCCTTCTGAAGAGGCTCAGATTATCAGATCGAATATTAAGGGAGGTCAATCCAAGAAGGTTCAAAAAGTCTTGACTAAAAAAGATGTGTTAAGACTCAAGACTATAGTTAAAGAGGTTTATTTAGATGAAAAAATCGAAAAATATATCGTGGATATCGTAAATGAAACCAGAAATCCTAGTATTCCAGCTATTCAAGAGCTTTCATCATATATTTCTTATGGTTCTTCCCCTAGGGGTGGTATAAATCTGGCATTGGCATCTAAAGCAAGAGCTTTTCTTGAAGGAAGGTCCTTTGTTACGCCAGATGATGTAAAGGTGATGGCCGTAAAGGTCTTAAGTCATAGAATAGGGTTAAGCTATGAAGCCGAAGTTGACGAATTAAAAGCAGAGGATATTATATATAAGATTATTCAATACGTGGAGGTACCTTGAATCTTAAAGAAATCATAAAAGCAGTAAGAAGAATTGAATTGAAGACTAAGAGCTTTTCGAATCAAAACTTTGCAGGTATGAATCGCAGCTCATACAAAGGTTTAGGGATGAACTTTAGTGAGGTGAGAGAATATCATTTTGGTGACGAAACACGATTCATTGACTGGAATGTAACGGCTCGCTACAATACGCCTCATGTCAAGGTGTTTGAGGAGGAAACGGAGCATGTCAACATGTTTTTTATTGATATTTCAAGATCATTGGACTTTGGCGGAGATTTACGAACTAAAAAACGAGTAATTGTTGAGCTATTTGCTACAGTGGCTTTTTCTTGTTCAATGAATCAAGATAAGATTGGGGCAATATTCTTTACAGACACTGTCGTTAAATATTTTGAACCCAAAAAAGGTAAAAAGCATGTTTGGTCTATGCTTAAATTTTTAATTGAAAGTGAGCATGAATCAAATTGTTCTAATCCGACAAGTGCATTTACTTTTTTTCAAAAAACAAAATGGAAAAAATACAGAATGTTTGTTTTTAGTGATTTGTTGTTTTCTGATTCAATCGAAATTATCGCTTCACTTAAAAAGACCAAAAAAAGAAATCAAGCATTTGTAATTCGTATTCATGATGAAATGGAAAACAAGCTCCCATTTAAGGGCTTTTATCTTCTTGTCAATTCAGAAAATGGCCAAAGATCATGGGTAAATGGTTTTTCAAGGGATATCAGAAACACGATGAAAGAAACTCATCATACGAATCAAGAGCTTTGGAAAAGTGAATGCAAGAATAATAATATTCATATGTTATCGATCTCTACAAAATCTGATATCTACTCAAAATTAAATGGCTTTTTTTAAACCAATGAGATATTATTTCAGCATCCTTTTTTTCCAATTAGCCTTTAATTGTCTCAGCCAATCTTTAGATGTGAAAATTTCAAAAGACGAGCTACGTGTGGGGGATGTTTTTGAGCTTGAGTATATCATTTCTGATGTATCATTATTTCCTAATGCTATTCAAGATGATGTTCTTTTTCCTGTTGAAATCCTCACATCAGACACGGTAGCTGACAACATGGAATCTCCTGTTGAAATTCTTTCCGTTAAGGACACGATCATATATAAAGATGGAGTTTCAAAGGCCGTTCGTTCTTTTAAATTGATTGCATGGGATTCATGTGCTTTATCTCTTATCGGTTTCGATTATAATTATGAAGATTCAATATTTAAATTTCCGCCTGTTTTTGTTAATGTATCGTTCTACGATTCGGAGGAAGGAGTTGAATTGATGGATATAAAGGAAGATTTTCACGAATGGAATATAAATGAAAGCAGTGATGGTAAAGAATCTAAATTTTGGTGGATACTTGTAATTATCTCAATCTTTTCTATCGTTCTAATTACTTTTCTAGTGAGGGGTATCATTAACCGTAAACGTGAAGAGTTTCAAAAGACCTTGCAGGAAATTACACTTGAACAAATTGAAAATTTAAAAAGTGAGGAGTTGTGGCGGAAAGGTTTACTTAAAGAGCACTTCGTTAAATTTTCTCATATATTGAGGGCCTACCTTACTGGTCGTTTTGGAGTTTCCTTTTTGGATAAAACAACACAGCAATCTATTATTCTTTTGGATTCATTGAAGCTGGATAAAAAGGTTAAGAATAATGTTTTAGAGCTCTTAAAAAAATCCGATTTAGTCAAATTTGCAGATTCTCATATTGAAGAAGCATACATCAACGTCTTATTTAAAGAATTAGCATTAATAATCATTCATACAACACCAATACCCGAGGAATCATGATGAGTATAATCGAGGAATATATTGGATATGAATTTAAGGAGCCTTTGTGGTTTTTTCTATTGCTTTTTTTGCCTCTATTTATTTGGTTATTCTCTAAATTGAATAAATCCAAGCAGTTTGGAATTAAATACACTAATGCGGCTGACAAGCAAAAGGAAATCACTTCATTCCTTGTTTTGACCTTGAGAATGTTCATGTATGCGGCAAAACTGCTATTGTTTTTATGTTTCGTGGTGCTTCTTTCAAAACCGATTAAAATTAATAAGGCTGCCTCAAAGCCTGATAAAAATGGATTTGGTATAGACCTTGTTTTTGTGCTTGATGTTTCTTTGTCAATGCAGGCAATGGATTTAAAACCCAACCGGCTTGAAAGCGCTAAAAGGGTTATTGGCAACTTTATCCAGCAGAGAAAGAATGATCGGATTGGTTTGGTAGTGTATTCAGGAGAGGCCTATAGTTCATGTCATAAAACAACAGATCATCAGCTTCTTCAGTCTCAGTTACAGTATGTGAATGGATCTGATTTAATTCAAGGTACCGCAATAGGTGTTGGTTTAGGCACTGGAGTGACACAGTTGAGGGGAGACAGCACTTCTTCTAAGGCGATTGTATTATTAACTGATGGAAAAAACAATATTGGTGATATATCTCCACTTGAAGCGGCAGAGCTTGCTTTCAATGAAGGTATTCGTGTATATACAATTGGTGTTGGAACCAACGGCTATGCTCCGATTCCCGATGTCGGTATATTTGGATCCGGAATAAGTTATAGCTTGGTAGAGATTGATGAGGACATCTTAAAAGAAATTTCAAATAAAACGGGTGGAAGATATTTTAGAGCGACAGATTCAAAATCCCTTCAAAATATTATTTCTGAAATTGATAAAATTGAAAAAAAAATGATGAATAAGAATCAATCGGTTCTGCCTGTAACTGCAAATCTTGAATTGTTAATTGCCCTTTTATTGTTACTTACTGGATTGATTATTATCGGAGATATTTTTCTTTTTATGGTTTATGAATAGCAAACAATCACATATTTTTTACAAATGGGTCAAAGTCTTTTTGATTTTTGAGATGTGCTTACTTGTTCTTGTTCTTTTGACCTATTTGTATTTAGATAAAAAAGGAATGATACTTCAAAACCCCGAGGGCTTGTACCTTCTACTTCTTTTTCCTTTGTTGTACTTTCTTTTTTTTAAAAGGTTGATTAACAAAATTAAGTTGTTTGTAAATAGTCCAGAATTATTAACCACCGGTTCAAACAAGTATCTGACAATCTTCAATTTTAAATTTATTTTCTTAAAAAATACTTTTATTGCTTTAATAATAGCCTTGTCAAATCCGATTTATGGTACTAAAAAAGTGGATGTCCTTTCTAAAGATGGTGAAGTCATGATTTGTCTTGACATATCAAATTCAATGAATGTAAATGATATTGGAGATGAGAGCCGATTGGAAGTCTCAAAACGAATATTAAATGGCATCATAAATAAATTAGAAGGTCAGAAAATAGGAATTTGTTTATTTGCTGCAGATGGATTTGTTCAAATTCCACCAACTCGAGACTATCAATCCGTTAAAGTATTATTGTCAGATGTAAAAACCACATTTTTAAGTCGTCAAGGGACAAATGTTTCTGCTGCTCTTGAGCTCGCAATGAATTCATTTACAAAAAGCGAGATCCCAAAGTCAATTCTGCTGGTTACAGATGGTGAAAACCATACGTATGAGGACAAAGGTGTATATGAACTTATCAAAAAGGACAAAGTATTACTTTATGCAATTGGTGTTGGAAGTGAAACGGGAGGCCCGGTTCCTGATCTTTCGACAAGATCTTTGAAAATAGATGAGAAGGGAAATCTTGTGATTTCAAAGCTCAATGTTGACTTTGTAAAAAACTTGGCAAATGCGTGTAATGGAAAACTTATGAGAATTGATTCGGCTTATCCTAACTTAACTTCATTATTAACAGAAATTAACCTGAAATCAAAGGGATATTTTCGAAATTTGAAAATTGAAGTCAGACAGTCTTTAGTTGAATATCCCGTGTTTATTGGATTTGTGTTTTTTATACTTTTCCTTTTTACACCCATACTCAAGCTTTTTAAAAAATGAAAAATATTTTTATCATCTTAAGCATATTGGCAGGCATGAATTTGAATGCTCAAATTTGGGAAGATTCGTTGCGAAAGGCACAGGCCCTATATAAGAATCACGATTATAGTAATGCGCTCAAAATTTATAAAAAAGCAGAAGTAAATAAAGTAAATGATAAGTATTTGAATCAGGAATTGGCTCAGTCTGCATATAGGTCAGAGGATTATGAGGCAGCACAAGCTGCAATTCAGTTGGCATTAAAAAATGAAACAGATGAGATGGAATTGGCTAGATTACATTATAATCAAGGTAATGTTTGTTACAAGAAGGGAGATTATCAGGAGGCAATTAAGAATTACAAATTGTCGGTAATAAACGATCCCGACAACTCAGATGCGAAGTACAATCTGTCTCAAGCGTTGAGAAAACAAAGGCAACAGCAGTCAACTTCAAATAATCAGGACAATAAATCATCAAATGACGAGAAGAATCCTTCTGAAATAGAAGAATCCAAAAAGGAAAAAATAGAGTTCTCTTTAGAAAAACAGGCAGCTGATCGCACCTTAGACGAACTTTTAAAAAATGCTCAGAAAACCAAAAGAAAGATTTCGAATAAGTCGACACCTAGAAAAAGTAAAAACGGTAAAGATTGGTAATGAAGTATTTAATAGTCATATCTCATTTGTTGTTTACTTTATTCGTATTGGGACAAAAGTCTGATATTATTATTGAAGTTTCTGAAACGGATATTGCAGTAGGTCAAAATATCACCATTTCCATTACAACTTCCTTATCTGGTAATATTGAGTTTAAATTCCCATCTAATTTTCAAAAAGGCTATGCTCAAATGGAGGGAATGTCTCAAGAATATAGCAATGGTTTAAGTAAAACGATTTATTACAAGACACAAAACGGATTTTTTACGGAAAAAGGAAAATATGTGATTGGTCCGGCTGTTGTGAAGTCAAAAGGCAAATTATATAAATCAAACAGGGTCAAGATAAATGTTAGAAAGTCGAATAAAACCATTCCCAAAAGCAATGACTTCAATCGAAAACTAAAAACGATCAAAACACTACATGGTGAAATTAATGTTTCAGAAGAAGAAATTTATGAAGGAGAGTCATTTCATTTGAATGCAAAGGTTTATTCAAAATATGCTTTTTCAAAATACGGGTATACGCCATATGAGATAACTGGTAAATATGATAATTTTGAACTTGAGAATACCAGCCCATTAGCATTAGCTGAAGAACAGATAGGAGGGGAGCGATTTTATACACTTACATTGGATAATCGTTTAGTTTTCCCTCTAAAGTCAGGCACCTATGTTGTTAATCCTTTTGAATTTGATATTGTTGATAATAGAATCTATCGGGTCAATGCAGATAAAAAAGTGGTTACTGTTCGAAAATTGCCAACAAAAAACAGGCCCGATAGCTTTATTGGTCTTGTAGGTGATTATGATTTTAACGTTACTCTATCAAATAATGAAGCTGATCTTAATGAGGTTATTACCTTACAAATAAGTATAAATGGGATGGGGAATTTTCACAACACCATAACGCCATCATTAAATTTGCCAGAAGAGCTTGAGCTTTATGCTGATCCAGTTGAAACAAAAGATTATGAAATTACGGAAAGTGGCTTTGGAGGAGCGCTTAATTTTACATACCCACTCAAGGTGGTTAAAAAAAGACAAACCAAATTGCCAGAAATTGCGCTATCTTATTTCAGCCCTAAGGAAAATAAGTACATCACTTATACATCCGCTCCTTTTTCCATAAATGAGAATTCGGATAGTACTGACGTAGAGCTTGGTTCGAATCAACAGCAACAGCAATCAATTAAAAAAGAAGAGCCAAATCGAAATAATAAAGTAATTACTTCTGACGATTATTATTGGATACCTTATCTATTTATTTCGATGATTGGTTTAGGGGCATTGTTGTTATTTTGGCTATATCTCAAAAGAAGAGGTAGTAAAAATAACGTACAGGACATCCAACCTTCAATAAAAGACATTAAAGCAGAATTAAATAAGATTGAGCAGCTTTCGGATTCCAATACGATCCTTTCAAAAATGGAGGAATGTTTATCTCAAACCTGCTCATTATTGATTGGAACGAGTGTTTTAAAGGTTTCTAGAAATGAGATTTATGTTCTTTTAATTGACAAATTAGAATCTGATGAGCTTTATCGTCTAAAGGAGCTTTATCGACAGCTTGATGTATTTCGGTTTAGTAAAGAAACTTCAAATTTGACTTTAAATGATATCAAATTAGAATTTAAAGACCTCGTTCTTTTAATTTTATCTAATAAGGCATAATTATCTGATTTACAGAAGTTTGAATTGATTAAAAAGGTGTGTAAGTGCTGTTAAAATAAATTTTTTTTTCAAAAAAGTCCAACCTTATCAATATTTTTTCGTCTAAAGACTAAATTGTTAATACTATGAGACAATTAAAAATTGCAAAACAAGTAACGAATCGCGAAACAGCTTCACTGGATAAATATCTTCAGGAAATTGGTCGTGTTGATTTAATTACTGCCGATGAAGAGGTGGAATTAGCGAAAAGAATTAAGGAAGGGGACCGTCAGGCATTAGAAAGGCTTACTAAAGCAAATCTACGTTTTGTAGTTTCAGTTTCCAAACAATATCAAAACCAGGGGTTGACCTTATCCGATTTAATCAATGAGGGTAATTTAGGTTTGATTAAAGCCGCTGAACGCTTTGATGAAACGCGTGGTTTTAAGTTTATCTCTTATGCTGTATGGTGGATTCGACAATCTATACTTCAAGCATTGGCTGAGCAGGCTCGAATTGTGAGATTACCACTAAATAAAATTGGTAATATCAATAAAATTAATAGAGCGTATTCTGAATTGGAACAAAAGTTTGAGAGACCTCCGTCTGCAGACGAATTAGCAGAAATGTTGGATTGCACTCCTCATGAGGTAAAGCAGTCATTGTCACAGAATGGTCGACATATATCTATGGATGCTCCCCTTGTTGAGGGAGATGATTCTTCTTCGAGTATGTATGATGTAATGGGCAGTAAAGATTCTTTGCCAAGTCCAGAGTCAAACCTTGTTATGGAGTCATTGCGTTGTGATATCAGGCAGTCTTTGAAAAGCTTAACTCCTCGTGAAAGTGAGGTTGTGAGCATGTTCTATGGATTGGAAGGTAAAATGCCGCTTTCTCTAGAAGAGATTGGTGATCGTTTTGATTTGACGAGAGAACGTGTACGTCAGATTAAAGAAAAAGCAATTAGACGACTTAAGCATACTTCTAAAAATGTGGTTCTAAAGTCTTATCTGGGGTAATTACAAAGGGTCTACATTAATTACTACTTTAACAGCTTTGAAATCTGCTTTTTGATAAAATCTATCTAGCTTTTCACGGAGTTTTTCTTTTACCTGTTTTTCAGGAGCAGTCCTTTCTATTTTTAATTTTATTTCTTTTAAGTATTGGTTTTTTATTTTTTGTATTAGGGGGAATTCAGGTCCAATAACTCTTTCTTTGAATGTTAGTCTAAGCATCGTGGCAAGCTCTTTTGATGCTACCTCAACTAAATTGATGTCTTTATGCTTTAATGTTAAACTAATCACCTTATAAAAAGGAGGATAATTGAAATTTTGACGTTCAATAATTTCATTGTCATAAAATCCTTTATAATCGTGATTTGCAATTAGTTTTAGCACCCAATGATCAGGGTCACCTGTCTGAACAATTACTTTACCTTGCTTTTTAAGCCTACCGGCCCTCCCAGAGACTTGAGACATAAGTTGATACGACCTTTCGTAAGCTCTAAAATCAGGTCTATTCAGCAACATATCAGCATCTAATATCCCAACGAGATAAACATTGTCAAAGTCTAGCCCCTTAGTTACCATTTGCGTTCCAATCAAAATATCAATCAATCCATTATCGAAATCATTTAATATTTCTTCATAGGCATTTTTGGCTCTAGTGGTGTCAAGGTCTAGACGCTTGATAACTTTATCTTTGAAAATAAGGCTGAGCTCATCCTCTATTTTTTCTGTTCCGAACCCAATCATATTGAGTCTGTTACTTCCACATGAAGGGCATGAACCAACGGGATTCGCTGTAAATCCACAGTAATGACATTTTAAATGGTTGGCATGCTTATGATAGGTGAGCGATACGTCGCAATTGTTGCATTTGGGTGTCCAATTGCATATTTCGCAGCTCCAAAGGGGTGTATAACCTCTTCTATTTTGAAATAATATGACCTGCTCTCCTTTCTTTAAAACCTGGTCCATTTCTTCTAATAAGAATTTAGAAAAATGTGAGTTCATGTTTTTCAATCTCCGTTCTCTTTTGACGTCAGAAAATAGAACTTTAGGAAGCTTTAAGCCTTTATATCGTTCGCTTAGCTCGACAATTCCAAATTTCTCTTGTTTTGCATTATAGTAGCTTTCCATTGAAGGAGTTGCTGTCCCTAAAATGACTTTGGCTTGATGCATTTGAGCTAGGACAATAGAAGCATCTCTTGCATTGTATCTAGGAGATGGGTCATATTGCTTAAAAGAGCCTTCGTGTTCTTCGTCAACGATAATCAATCCCAATGCCTGATATGGAAGAAAAACGGAAGACCTGGCACCGAGAATAATTCTAAATTCATTTGGATCGTTGGCTAACACCTTATTCCAGATTTCAACGCGTTCGTTTTGGTTGAATTTTGAATGATAAACACCTATTTTTTCTCCAAAATAAACCGAAAGTCTTTGTATTAGCTGAGTTGTTAACGCAATTTCAGGAAGTAAAAATAAGACTTGATGCCCCTGATCAAGATAGTCCTGTATAATTTGAACATAAATTTCAGTTTTACCAGAACCTGTAACTCCATGAAGTAAAGTAACATTATTCGTTTTCATGGATTCGTTTAGCTCCTTCAGAGCAATTCCTTGAGCCTTACTCAGGGATTTAAACGATGTATTCTCTATATCCTCACTATTGATTCTATCTATTTGGTATCTTTCCTCTTTTAGAACTCCTTTTTTTGCAAGAGTGTTAAGGGCAGAGCTACTGATTCCTTTATTGAGTAGATATGATTTTTGTACCGGGAGAAACGCTTCGTTTTCTACTTTATGATGTAAAAATGCTATAACTCCTTCAATCTGTTTACTATTTCTTTTGCTTAATTCTAGCTCTTCGATTAGAATATTTAGGTTTTGTTCGATTTGAAAAGTTGGCATCAATTCATAACATAAGACTGTCTTCGGTTTGTAACGTCTCCTGATTTCTTCTCTTGAAATTAAAACACGCTGTTCAATTAGTTTTTTAATAACGGGCTGAATGGTTTTCAAACCTAATAGATCCGAAAGCTCCTTTAAGTCACAAACCTCTTTATGCTCTAGATAATCTACAATTTCAGATTCCCGTTCACTTAATTCGACATACTTTTCATTGTATTCTGGATGAATTTCAAATTTAGTTTCACTTGCGAGCTTTAGGTGCGAGGGCAAAGCTGCATTCATTACATCACCAATAGGTGACATGTAATACCTCGAAATCCAATGCCAAAATTCAATCTGTTTGTTCGTCACTATTGGTGAGTGATCTAGAACGGCTTCTATGTATTTAGATTGGTATGACTGAGGGACCTCTTGATGGATTCGAAGTACAATGGCCGTTTGCATTTTACTCTTGCCAAAGGGAACAATAACTCTGCATCCCAGATGAACATTCTGATTTAATTCAAATGGGATCCTATAAGTAAAAGACCTGTGTATTGGTACAGGTAAAATTACATCAGCAAAAAGGGTGAGCCGATCATTCATTTTATTTTAAAGAGGTCTAAATTATATTTTCCTAATTGCAAGCAAATGATTCATTGTTTGCATTGTCTGCAGGGTGATCAGAACAAAACTGTTGTAGTCCTGTTATCGGTCCTTCACAAAGCTCCATGGTGCTATTCTTATCTAGGGATCTAATAAATGCTTGCTGTGGGGAAACATAGAATGGTCTATACGTTCTGACAGTTTGTACTGAAGAGAATATTCCAATCGCACGATAACCTTCTGTTACAGTCAGATTACTGTATGTAGGTTTACTTTGAGCCAAAGAGCTATTAGGGGTATTCACAACGATATAATTGTACAATTCTTCTGCTCCTCCTGTGATTTGAATTTCAAAACCTTTGAGAACTCTTCTAGTTACGGCTGCATTAGGTTCAATATCGGCCATGACTAGATTGTAAAAGGTTTGTCCGTTCGCACCAAATGATTTTGATGAATTTGATAACACATCGGATTCCCCAACTACCCAATCAAATTCTTTTGATTCGTAATTAGTTCCAATATATTCGTTGTAACGGACTTGAATTTTAGCATTTACGATTCTTGAATTCCCAGTATTGGAAATCAAAACAGATGTGGATTGATACTCACCTGGATTTGTCGCAAACTTAAATCTAAAATTTTGTGAAGACGCAGTTGTAGTAATATTTTTTACGAGCTCAGTTTGAGCATTCACCTCGAATTCTCCATTGTTAAGAATCGCCTTAAAGCGATATTCTGCATTTGGATTTAGGGATGTGAGTTGAGGGTTCGGAGAAGTTTGGATTGTGCCAAAGACACCTGTGTTTGAAACCACAGTAGGCAAGGTTTTAAAATAATAAACCTTTTGGTTCGGTGCATAAAACACACCATTGGTATCTTTATTGTCAATAATGGTGTCTCTGAGCACCCAGGTTCTTGTCACTACTCCATTTTCAAGCTCTTCTATCGTCGCTTCAACTGAGCTAAAATAACTCGAATCGGCAATTTGTGCAATTTCAAGTGCATTCCCAGGACCAATAAAGGCACGTGTGATTTTAATGTAATGCAGAGAATCTGAATGGTCTAATAAACCATATACAATTGCAGTTTCTTTGAAATCACCAATGAGGTCAATTTTTTCATTACAGCTCCACAGGCAAGAAACAAGTGCAAAAACCAATAGTAATTTTTTCATATAGCTTTATAGAATTTCTAAAAGTTCAACTTCAAATATAAGAAGACTATATGGTTTTATACCACTTCTGGGGTCAGGATTTGCGCCATATGCAAGCTCTTGTGGTATGTAGAATATAAATTTTGCTCCAGGCCTCATGAGCTGTATACCTTCAGTCCATCCAGGGATGACCTGGTTTAGCCCGAATTCAGAAGGTTCGCCAATTTTATAGGAGCTGTCAAATTCATTACCAGACAATGTTGTTCCCCTATAATGTACTTTTACGCGCGAAGTCGCTATTGGATGTGCCCCATTTCCATTTCTTAAAACTTTATATTGAATACCAGATTTTGTTTCTCGAATGCCTTTTTTATTTCTATTGACATTTAGGAATTCGCGGCCTTCTTTCTGACCTCTTAGGATAATGTTACGATTTTTTGTCTCTAAATTTTGATTTAGCTCATTAAAAAGTCGAGACTCGTTTTCAGGGTCATTCTTGAAGACATTCTTTAAATACAACCCATCATTAAACCCTAGACATAATGAGCTATCATTAAAAAGATCTAAGGCCTCAATCTCATTCATTTTTTTGATGAATTCATCTTTTGACAACCTTCCTATTCCACGAGCACATGCATCGGCAAAAGATTTGTTATTTCTTGTGCTTTCCGAAGCCATATAGGCCTCTACATCAGATAAACATTGATTTATGTCATAAGTTCCAATTGGATCGGAAAATCCTTTAATTATCAAATCTTTATTTAGGTTTGAAAAACTGGGCTGCGTGTGAAATTGCTGAGAAATTTTAATACCTAAAACATAAGAGCTGCTGTCTTTATTTGTTGAAATGTCAGCATAACTATGTGTATATGGTAAATCGGGACCCGAATTGAATTCAGGTCCCATTGATGTATTTTTTTTATTAGGCCCTTGATTTTCTGAAGTAGAGTCATCACTACATGACAACAGTAGAACAAGAGCTAGAAAATAGAACAATCGAATCATTGAATCGATAATAGTTCTACATCAAAAATCAAAGTACTAAATGGTTCAATTGGTCCTCCAGGGTGAGGATTAGCACCATACGCCAGTTCTTGAGGAATGTGAAGTCTGTATTTTGAACCAACATTCATAAGCTGAAGGGCTTCAGTCCATCCTGGAATTACCTGATGCACCCCAAAACTTGCAGGATCTCCTCTTTCTACAGAGCTGTCAAATACAGTTCCATCGATAAGAGTTCCGTGGTAATGCACTGTAACATTATCTGTATTGGATGGAGAATCACCTTCTGCAGCTGTAAGAACTTCATATTGAAGTCCTGATTCTGTTGCTTGAACTTCACTTCTTTTTTTATTTTCGTTCAGGTAGTCAATTCCTTTTTGTTTGTTTTCTCCATAAGCGGCACTATTGGCCTCATCTATATAAGATTTAATGAGCTCATTGGCTTCATTAGGATTGATTTTAAACTCGTTGCTTTCAAATACATCTTGAATGCCATTTTTTAGCAAATTTAAATCCAGTTTGTCCAACTGTTGGCTTTTTAAGCTTTCCGCGATGCTCATTCCTACAGCGTAGCTGACTTTTTCTTTTAATTCGTTCATTTTTTTATTTTAGGTGGCGAAGATAATCAAAATCTCTGCTGAAACATCAAATAGTTGCATCCTTGTTTATGAAACATGATGGCCATGTTCTCCGTATACTTCGATTATGAAAAAGGACTTTCATTTTTCTTATGATTTATTGCCCCACTGGAAAGAGCTTCCTGTGGAGGATCAGGTTCTTGTAGATAAGGCATTTGAAGCTGTCGAAACGGCCTATGCCCCATACAGTGAGTTTAGAGTAGGTGCTTCAGTTAGACTAGACAGTGGTGCTATCATTATGGGTAGTAATCAAGAAAATGCTGCGTATCCGTCAGGACTTTGCGCGGAACGAGTCGCTCTTTTTCATATAGGATCCGCTTTTCCCAAGGAGATGATTAAGACCATTTGTATAGTTGCGAAAGGCAATTTAATTCCTCATCATAAATTACTATCTCCATGCGGCGGGTGTAGACAGGTTATGCTTGAATCTGAAAATAGACAAAAGAAGAAGATTCGTATCATTATAGTCAATCAAGATAACAGAACCATGATTGTACCTTCAGTAATTGATTTGTTGCCATTTGGTTTCGGTTCTTAAATACTTAAAGAAGATTTCATTAGGTTTTGGTGGATTCGCTGAGTACCTTTATGCCCACAAAATTCACTTATGATAAATTGGTTTACAGTAAAATTAAAATACACAAAGCAGCTAGATAATGGAACTCTTAAACGGGTGACAGAGCCATATTTAGTCGCTGCCATTACATTTACAGATGCGGAGGCAAGGATATATGAAGAAATGGGCAATGCCATTCGAGGCGAATTTATGGTTGCTGGAATAGCAAGGACAGACATTCATAATATTTTCCCCGTTGATGGATCTAATCTCTGGTTTAAGTGCAAAGTTTCATATGAAAGTGCGGATGATGATGGAGGTAAGGCCAAGAAAATCAATCAATACTTCTTGACAGAAGGATCAAGCGTTAAGGATGCTTGCGCAAATCTGATTGAAAATTTGTCTGACTTGATGGCGGATTATAAAATATTGTCAGTAGCTGAATCACCGATAATTGAAATATTTCCTCCTAATAAAACTCCTGATGCGCCAATAGAATCGAAGAATGAAGCTTCAGCAATGGTGCCTAGCTCTGATTTTGAAAGTGAAATTACAGACGAATTTGAATAATAATGAGTGATCATATTAAGCGTTTAAAGGACGATCATAAAGATTTTGATTTAGGAAACTTAGATTTTGATTTCGAATCAAACCCAATTTTAGCATTTCAAAAATGGTTTGATGAGGCATGTGAACAAAAGGAGCCAGAACCCAATGCATTCTGTTTGTCAACGGTTGATATGAATGAACAACAACCCACGAGTCGTATCGTCTACTTAAAAGACTTGCGAAATGATGAGTTTGTTTTTTACACAAATTATAGTAGTGACAAAGCTGGCCATATTGAAGTAAATCCCAAAGTGAGTATGCTTTTTTTTTGGGCGGGTTTACAACGCCAGATTCGAATATGTGGTACATTAAGTAAAATCACGGCTAAAGAAAGTGATGATTATTTTAATTCCCGGCCAAGAAGTAGTCAAATAGGGGCATGGGCCTCACAGCAATCAGAGATACTGAATAATTCACTAGAATTAGCAGAGCGGGTAAAAGAGTTCGAGGCTAAATTCCCTACAAAGATTCCAAGACCTGAGTTTTGGGGGGGATATGCATTGTCTCCTACTTATTTTGAATTTTGGCAAGGCAGACCATCAAGATTGCATGATCGTGTTTGTGCAGACTTACGAGATGGGAAGTGGATCATGTTTCGTAAAAATCCATAAAAATGACTGAGCCTACTTGTTACAAATTTGAAAATGGTTTGCGTCTGGTGCACCTCCACAAGGCGACTGATGTCGGACATTTGGGATTTTTTTTTCGAGCTGGATCACGTTTTGAAAAAAAGAACAAGGTGGGTTTGGCACATTTTTTAGAACATTGTGTATTTAAAGGCACCCAAAAAAGGAATGCCATTCAAACCATTTCCCGAATAGATGAGGTAGGAGGCGAGTTAAATGCGTACACGGCAAAGGAAGAATTATGCCTTCATGCTTCTTTCCCTAAAGAATATACTTCTCGAGCGATAGAATTGTTAGCTGATATTGCTGTTAATCCAGTTTTTCCAAAAGAAGAACTCCTAAAGGAAAAGGAAATTATACTTGATGAAATCAACTCTTATCTTGATAGCCCTTATGAAAAAATATTTGATGATTTTGAAGAAGACCTGTTTAAAGGTCATGCTTTAGGTAATAATATTTTGGGCAAAAAGGAGGGTTTGAATAATTTTAGAAAAGAGGATTTAGAGCAATTTGTCAAATCCTATTTTACCAAAGATAATTTGGTGGTTTCTTATGTCGGGGAGGTTCCTTTTAAAAAAGTTGTTAAATACCTTGACAAATATTTGATAAATATGCCTGAAAAGTGTCTCATTGATTCTTATGATAGCTTTTTAAATTACAAGCCTTTTGACATTAATCGCAAAGAAGCTAATTATCAAGCCCATGCCATCATTGGAGGAATGGCACCCAGCTATAAGGACGATGACAGAATTGCAATGACCTTATTAATGAACATACTAGGTGGACCTGCATTAAACTCTTCATTAAATATTTTACTTCGAGAGAAACATGTATTGGCTTATGGGGTTGAAGCGAATTATGTACCGTATGCAGATATTGGTTTTTGGCAAGTATATGTTGGTTCTGAGTCAAAAAATCTTAAAAAATCAATTAAGCTTATTAAGCGAGAGTTAAAAAAAATGCAAAACACCAATTTTACTGAGGGGAGGTTAAAAAAAGCCAAGCAGCAGCTTAAAGGACAAATGGCTTTGAGTATGGATAGTAATTCTGGCCTGATGCATAATCTAGGGAAGAGTTTTTTGGCTTTTGGACAAATAGATACAATTCAGGAAATACACAAAAGCATTGATGAGATTACTTCAATACAACTTAAAAAGCTAGCCAATAAATATATGGAAGCCTCACAAATTTCGACATTGGTTTTTAACCTTAGGTAGAAATGTTTCTCGCTCCAAATATGGTGCTTCCGATTCTTATCATGGAGCTCCCTTCCTGTATCGCTAATTCGTAATCACCACTCATACCCATGGAAATCACATTAAAGGCCTTAGATTGATTGAAATGGTCATTTTTAAGGGTTTTAAAGATGGTTTTCAATGATTTAAATTCACTTTTGATTTTGGCTTTATCATCTGTGAATGTGGCCATTCCCATAATACCTTCAATACGCACATGATGCATTTCAGAATACGCTTCACTGTTCAGTAATGCTTTTGCTTCAGAGAGACTGAGGCCGAATTTTGATTCTTCTTCCGCAATATGAAATTGAAGCAGCACATTTATGACTCTACCGTGTTTTGCTCCTTGCTTGTTAATTTCTTTAAGAAGTTTGAGGCTTTCTACACCATGAATTAAATGTGTAAAAGAGGCTATATACTTGACTTTATTGCGTTGTAAATGGCCAATGAAATGCCATTTGATATCCT
>Ga0315316_10000584_pt1 | contig 24189 bp, 37 predicted proteins | sample M160m3416metaG_FD_203702 | JGI IMG/M metagenome (GOLD analysis project Ga0315316, IMG submission 203702) | Ammonia-oxidizing marine archaeal communities from Monterey Bay, California, United States - M1 60m 3416 | ecosystem: Environmental > Aquatic > Marine > Intertidal zone | place: USA... | reverse complement strand
CGATTTTACCGCCCACCGTCCCAGAACGGGTCGTGGTTCGGGTTTCGTTAAAAAATCAATAAATTTACGTATCATTTCTACTTTTTTTTCGCTTTCAATTTTTATGTATGTTTATGGTAAGATGATACTCGCTATACTTCTACTTATCATAAACGTGTATATATACATGAATATGAAACAAACCGAAAAGGTAAAAGAAATACGGGAAAAATATAGAATTCTCAGGGAACATATACAAACAACTGGGTACAGTGAGTTTAAAGTTTTAAGTCACGAAATACCATTAACAATGTATCACAGGACAAATGGACACATAGGGTATAACACGAATAAAGGTAATGAAATTGGTTTATGCTTAGACGGTGATACGAACGAAATATTTCACGTATTAATACACGAACTCGCACACTCAACGGTCGATGAGTATTCACATAGTAAAGATTATTGGACAAATTTCAAAAAATTGAGAGATATGTGCGTCCAACTCGGAATCTATAAAGAAATACCAAACAAAACTAAATTTTGTGGTAAACACGTCCAGGATAAATAATCTAAGGTAAATGTAATAATGTCAGCGACAAAAGTTGATTTAGCAAAAGCTATTTTATTATGGAATGGAATTTTATCTTTATCGAGTGTACCACTACTCGCGAGTGAATATTGGTCTAATGTGATCTTTTTATTGCTTATTATACCTAATGTTTTGGGTATGATGCCAAGAGGTGGTAAAGTATGGGGACGTCTTTCCCTTGATATGCCTTTCCTTTTGATATCGACTATAATAAGTTTAGTTTTTACACTCTTAATTACAGAAACGAACGACAATATAAAAGAAGATTTTGTTAGGTTCGGTAAAAATACACGGAGTACAGTGACTGTTATTGGACTTCGAGCATTGGGATTAACCATTGGGTTTATAATTTCTTATTTATTGTTTGGTGGTGATAAAATGTATTCCCACTTTAATTCGAATTAAGCGTATCTTTTATACAAAAAGAATGCTATGGCGGCGACTGCACCAGTCGAACCCAAACCAACGGCACTTCGGTTCCCTTGGTCGTTAAGAAATTGTGGTACGAAATTTGCGAGTTTTTCTTGAACTGGCTTACTAATCGCTATCGCAGTACAAACAGCGACCACGAGAGCTTGAAACTGGTCATCAGTTAAATTGAATGGATTTTGACTAGAATTTTTTTGTCTAGGTTCGGTTGGTTGTTGAAGACCCATCATTGGTGATTGTGCTTGTGCCTGTGTCATTCGTGGATCAACTGCCATCATTGGTGGTTCGAGTGGCGATTCTGGTTGCATAACATCTTGAATTGGAGTAGAGTCCATAGTACTTTGTTTAAAATCAATATTTTTTTCAGATACAATATTCGGCGGTTCTATAATAGGTTGTTGCCCTTTTTCTATGAAATTTGTAGACATGTTATTATTTAATGCTACCATACCATCACTATTCTCTGAAAGGTTTAAAGTACTCACGTCAGTTGACATTTATATGTGCAAAGTTTTTTGATTTTTTACGTTTACGCGTTAGCCTGATTATTTACCTACCTGATTATGTAAACTATCAATAAAAATATTAAAATTAGTAAAACTAATAATTTTATATAATTATAATTAGTATTAATACCATATCTTTCTAAAGCAGCTTTAGAAAACTCTCTTCTATATTTATAATGTCCTGTATCACTGCTTATAGCGTTATTGGTTTTTAATTTCTTTACATCATCGTTGGTTGGTTTCAAATAAATTGGGGTTTTATTATAATTTTTAATGTAAATTAAATTTAATAATATATCTTCACCGTTCCATACTGGTTTAGCTTTCAAAGCGAAGTCATTCATCTTATATTTTTCGTTCATGAAATCTTTACATATCGATTTGTTTGTCATTAAAATTTGAGTTAATACAATTTGTTGATCGTTCATTAAAAACTTTTTATTTGAATACCCTTTGGTTGCGGAAACGTATCTCTTTTGTGAACCTATAACCACATTAGGATTCTTTTTATACTCTTTGTACATTTTGTTAACGTAATTTTCTGATGGTAACATGTCGTCATCAAGTATTAAAACACAATCGTTTTTTGCATCACACGACCTAGAAAATCGTAAAGCGACACCTAATTTTGTGTTATTATTTTCATCTCGATAATGTTTAACAATTTTTAGTTCTGGAGTTTCAAAGTATGTTTTACTGTTACCGTGAGATATGATAACTTCTGAAACTAGTTTGTAATTAACAATTTTTGGTAATATGTCGTTTATTATATTATCGGGGCGTTTCCAATTTAATATGATAACACTTATCATTTAATGTAACAATTTAAAATAATTAACTGATTAGTTTGTATTTAGGGTATAAACATCCAAACGCTTTTATAATTCGTGGTAAATCGTTTAACTTATCGTAGTCACACATGTCTTCATCTACGTATATGGTTTTTGTACTGTGACAAACATCAACCAATATACGGTATCCTTCATCGCTTTCACCACCTGATGTAATTTCATTGTACGCTGGATAAACTAACGGTGTAACAATTTTTTTCTGTAATAATTGTTTCGATAAAATTCGTAAACTATTCATTTTTTCTTAATAACTTTTAATGCAGTCGTTTTTTTAACTGCATTACGATCACCCAATTTCATATTACCATGTCTAGGATTAAACATTTTTTTATGGGTTTGCCAATATTGAGGTGCACCCACTTTAAAATTCTTACGAAGTGTTGCTTTATACCAAAATACACAATCTTCTATTCTATTACTCTTGGACGTATTATCTAAAACTAAACACTCGTAGTTTTCTGTACACGAATCCATGACTTTATTAAACATTTCAAACGTTGGAAAAATACCAAAAAATGATTTATACAATTTCTCCCGATTTTGAATTATATTTTCGCGTAGAATAAAAACGTAATCAACATTTGCTCTGAGAGCTGGAGGAAGATCCATACAATATTGCATGGTTAACATGAAAAATATCTTCCAGTGACGACCGTTCATAAAACATTGTCTTATACATGTATCTTTCATAAATTTGGAATCATACATACAATCATCTAAAAGAAGAAATGCACCACAGTTTGACTTACCGGCACCGACAAGCTTTTTCTGTCTATCCATAACGCGTTCGATAGCTTCTCTATCGTAATCACCGTATATGAAAAGATCGGGTATATATTGTTGATAATAATGATTACCTTCCTCTGTAGCAGATAAAACTATTCCTGCTGGTAAATGCTTTTTGTGATACAAAATATCAGTAACGAGTGTAGATTTACCGGTATTACGTTTACCTATAAAAACACATACTTTGTCATCAGCCATGCTTTCAGGTTTGAACTTTCTCAATTGAAGATTCATCTATCATAATGCCTCGTTTTAATTTATAAAATTTTACTCACATAAAGTAAGAATGGCTGGTAAACTAAACCTTACCGTCACTGGTATCCAGGACCAATGGCTTACTGGTGAACCCGAATTTTCATATTTCCTGATGAATTTTAAACGACACACAAAATTTTCAATCGAAGCCATAGAAACACCGTTCAATGGTGACCCCAATTTCGATACCTCCGTTGAGTCTAATATACCCATGAATAAGGGAGATCTTATTAGAAGTATGATGCTTAAATTTACTTTACCTAGACCAACGGTACCAGATAAAACGTTTACAGTTTCAGAATCAGGTGGTAAATACTTTATAGACGGTGTTCAACAGGCGACACTCACACTTTACGAAGGTACGACGTATACCTTCAACAATGCAAGTCACCAAACACACCCGTTTAGATTTGAGTATGCCCCACCCGACGAATTACCACCTGTTGACGGTGTCGGTACTCTTTACAATTATAAGAGGTACACAAGTTTGGATACAGCAACGCATTACGTTTATAAACTATGGTTAAATTCAACAAACAACTGGTTTTCACCAGCTACACCGTCAACTCACACGATAAAGCTTTTGAAAGTATCTCCCTTTACCTGGTCTGATAACGATACAACTGACGCTTTCCCAACTAGTGTTGATACTACAACGTACCCAGGTAAAGTATCTCTGAGTCAGTCCAATGGTGAAGTTTATAGATTTAGCGTACCTGTACTTGGAGAGTATACAACAGGTGTTACGAATCCGGGTACAGCTACGGTTACTTTTACACCAACATATAGTTCGAGTACACCTTCAACTTTATACTATTACTGTTCTGTACACCCCGGTATGGGTGGTCAAATAGACCTTAAAATAGTAAGTTATAGAGAATCTATAGGTGCTCAAATAATAGAATACGCCGATTTACGTATCGGTGGTCAAACTATACAACGTTTGACCGGAGATTACATATACATGTATAACAATATACACAGTAACGAAGATGATATAAAACAAACCCTTTACTTCTTAGCCGGACATGGAAATTATATAAACGTATCATACGACTGGGATTATAATATTTTATTACCCTTTTACTTTTTAAGGCATCCAAGTTTAGCAATACCTGTATGTGCACTAAGCAAACAACAAGTTCAAGTCGAAATAAAATTTAAAAAATTGGACGACGTTGTTGTAACATATACAAGGTCTAACAATGCGATATCAGATCCACCCACAAATGTTTCGTCGTTGATCAAAAAAGTATCACTGGTTTCCGATTTCTTTTTCATAACCGAGAATGAAAAAAGTTTCTTAAAAACTCGACCAATTGAATACGTTATATCACAAATTCAAATGTCACAGTTTAAGTTTAACCCAGGTGTATCTAAAAAATCAGGGATGTTAAATTTTAAACACCCGGTAAAGGAAATGTTTTTTGTAGCAATAAGCGATGATGTACATAAATACGAAACAATAAAACACGTTACCATGAAATTTAATAATAATACAATCATCGACGCAGATACTTTAATGTTGTGTTACGAACAACCATTGAAATATTACACGGGAATAACAAACGGTAATTTCGGTGTGTATAGTTTTTCAATGAAACCCGAAACGTATTACCCGACCGGTCAGGTTAATATGAGTAGAATAGCACACAATTTAATAGAAATGGAACTCGATACACCGGACTCTAGTTTTGGTCACAAAGTGTATGTGTATGGAGTAAACTATAACGTGTTAAGAATAGAGAGCGGACTTGGTGGTTTAAAATTTTAGTGAGTTATACTAGTAATGGCTGGTCGTGTTCAATTAGAAATATCTGGTCCACAGGACGCCTTTTTTACGGATGATCCAGAATACACATACTTCGTAAAAAATTTTCAAAAACATACTAATTTTGCACCCTTTTTTACAGATTTAGACGTGGAAGGTGAAGTGGAATTTGGTAACACTATAAGGTGTACCATACCACAAGATCAAGGTGATCTTCTTAAAACCGTGAGTTTGAAATTTGAATTATCTAGCATACAACAAAATTTAGTAGCTGGTCTAGAAGGTATAGGATACGTCGAGTCTATAGGACACGCTATTATTGAGTATGCCGAAATACTAATCGGTGGTAAAACAATTCAAAGAATACCGAGCGATTTTTTAGCGATTTATTTCGATAATTACGTATCGCATACAAAACAGGAAAACCTTGCTAAACTTATCGGAAAACCCCCGGGAGAATTGTCGGGTACAAAGGTTAAACATACAAGTATAGCAGGGTATTTAGGAGTCGCTACATCGAACCAGAAATTTTTCGTCGATATTCCTTTTTACTTTTACAATAATCCCGAACTTGCCATTCCTATATTCGCAATAGATAAACAGGAAATTGAAATTGTTATTAAACTTAGAGAACTTAGTGATTGTGTATGGGGATACCACTCTGCAAATAGTGAAGTTTATTATTTGAGTGATTATTTTCAAACAAGGGGTCTCATTAAGGAAATGAAAATAACGACCGAAATGGTGTCGTTAGTACAAGACGAAAAGGATAAGATAAAATCTAAAAAAATAAATTATGCAATCACACAAATTCAAGAAGTTAAGGATATAATACCCCAAGATGCAAATCTAAACAGTGTAGTAAATACAACGCACAGACTTAATTTTAAACACCCCGTAAAGGAACTTTTTTTTATAATTCAAAGACTTAGAAAGGTAGATCTTTATTCTTCGAACCCTAAACCTGTATTTGTTACTAATTTTGATTACGATTCCCTTTTTCAAGTATTTGGTACCACTGACGAATATACGAACTTTGAGAATTTACAAAAACTTTCTTTGACCTTAGACGATACCGATGTTATTAGTGGAGCGGCTGGTGAAGTTGTAAATTTACGCGCGGTTCAAAGCGGTATACACCATACAAGAACACAACTATGTAGAAGGTACTATTCGTATAGTTTCGCTTTAGAACCCGAACGATGGTACCCAACAGGACAGGTCAATTTCAGTTTAATTAAAGACCAAATACTCAAACTTACAACAACGCCGGATAATGAGTCTGAAAGAGAACTTAGAGTTTTGGCACAAAGTTACAATATACTCCAAGTGGAGAACGGTATTGCAAAATTACTCTATTAAAATGTCACTTCAACAGGAAAATGACGCAGCTTTACTTATGCAGGAACAAATACAGGATTCCGCATTAAATGTTATACAACCAATTTTAGAAAAGGCAATGGTACTTGCAGCAGGGTACGCAAAAGCGTGTGGAAGAGACACGCTTCTAGGTGAAGATATGGAATATGCTATAAAGTATTGTGCTATGCACGAAGTTGGTAAGAAATTGGGATCACACTTCCCAGAAATATACGAAGAAGACAGTGACGACAGTGACAATTTAGAAGACGAACTCGAAATTATAAATGAAGATGAAGAAGATATTGAATTTACGAGGTATTCAGGTCGAGAATACAAATATGTTAAAATGAACATGGCGTATGATAGTTGGGAAGAATGGGTGCCGAAAAACCCGACAGAACAGATGTTAAAAAATGCTATAGATAGTAATGAACACCTCTAACCCAGAGGGATCTAACATAGAATCATCGTTTTTCAAAATATCTTGTGATAGCTCAGATGAAAGTGAAAGTGAATCCGAAACTGAAACTGAAACTGAATCTGAAACTGAGTCGTCATCTTCAGGTGAAAGTAAACCTAAAATGCTTAAGGGGTATTTAAAAAACACTAAAAAGTATAAAAAAATTTTATTCGAAGATACTTTATTCCCAGAATAAAATCTATATTTATAGTATAAAAAATGTCTGCTCAAGAAACTGCTATGCTCGTCGCCCGTGAACTCGAAGGTCAATCCCTCAACGCTATCGTTGCTGGCTTCTCATTTGCCGCCGCCCTTTCGTGGGTCGATTTGGTGAGATGGGTCGTCAACCAAGTTGTCAAAGTTAACAAGAACGGAGGCATGAACTACACGCTCACTGCCTTGTTCACCACTCTCTTGTCCATCTTCGTCTACTTGGCGATCTCTAGAGTGTCTTCTAAGGTACAAAGACCACAACAACCAGTCTTCGCTATTACGAAGTAACTTTTTGGGGTTTTTTTATAATAAGTAATAAAAATATTGCCATAGAAACTAATAAAAATATAGATATAAATGCATCCCATTTATGACTATCCTCTTCTTCTTTTTCGAGGATATTCATAGGTGTTTTTAAAGTCTCGGATATAATTTCTTCGTCGGTTTCTTCATTAGATAATCTAGGTATATTAACAAATTTATCAGTCGAACACGTAACGGCAAGTTTTAATATATGATTTGCGTTTCTAAAATTATAAGGTATTAAACGATTATTACTACTATAATAAAATTGAACACGTAACTTCGATATCGTTTTATGTTTACCAGAATCAAAATTATGTTCTACAGCGTCGTCCACACCCGAATAATTTATAACATCGCCACACAAAAGTATTCGACCAGTGTAAAAAGGTAAATCTGAAAATACAGATTTATTAAAATCATCAGAACCACTGCTCAATTTTACTATGATAGCATCTGCACCTTGTAAATTAACGCTACCAGTTTCCATTTTATAAGGGGAATTAGATGTAGAAAATACATTACTTGCAGTTAAACCTAATACATCGTGAGGTGTTGTTTTACCACTCACGGTTGATTTATACCCATTTTTACCGTTATAAAAATCAAAACTAAACTGGTTTGGACCTTCAAACGTTATAGCATTCGTATCTTTATCGTACGTAGATCCAGATAACATGCTATTTGAATTCACAACAACATTTGAAGCTAAATCTTTACCGTTATAGTTTCCGTTTGGTATAGTTATATCATGATTAGTAGATGAACTATTAATTGTGAATGTATTGTTTCTATCGTTTATGAGATACTGGCTATTATGAATACGTGCTGATATTAATGATATTTTACTGACATTGTAAATAGGTGTTTTTAAATTAACTATATAATCACTTGGATTAGGATAAGATACAGGGTCACGTTCTCCGCTGTCTATATCTAATGTATGTACCTTCATTAAAATAACGGAGTATTATTTTAATGAGTGTTTAACTTGATGTTTTCATTTTTATTTAACAAAGGCTATGCGAAAGGGGGTTATTTTGAAGTTGTCTTTTAGCGACACCCAAACTATCCTGGGTACTATTAGGGTTAGCATTACCTTTATAGGCATTAAATTGATGATAATCATTATTTTTGTAATGTTGTGTCCATCCACCGTCCGCTGAATTTACACGCCCATCTATACGTGTCGTATCAGAACGAACACTCGTTACCATACCACCTTGGTTAAGTGGATCAGCACGAACATTCATACGACCCGGACCAGCTGCACGCCCCGCTTTACCTCTTCTATCATCTGGTCTAAATCCGTATTTACCAAGTTCACTCGATGTGTATGCATCCCCATATACACGCTTTTCACCGATTTTAGAACCTGGAGAATTCAAATAACCATGAGAGAATTTATGAATACCTGGTGCTGGATTATTTTGGTATTGGTAAGCTTCCATGTTACCATCCTTTTTGTTTCTAGTTGGTTCAGCGGCTCTAGTAAGTGCCGAAACTGTTCTTTTTGCCGATGCTGTGGAAAGTGTATCTGTTCTAGAACCAGTTTCTGATCTGTTTGTTGTTCTTTTTGTTCTTTCGTGTTCAGTTCGCGCTGTTCTACCTGAAAATCCCTGTGCTCTACCACCCGCATTTGGAAGACGTTCTGGGAGATACGCAGTTTTCTCAGGTCTATTATGACCCAATTCTCCAGCAATACCTCTTCGACCACCTTTACCGTCAAAGGCGGGACCACTTCTCCCTGGTAAAGTTGTTAATCTATATGCACCGACATTTTCTGGGTTAATACGTAAAAGTTGGTGATGTCCACCAATAGCTGGTACGTTTGGACCAACGCCGAGAGCTGGACCTACATTTGTTCTTTCAATTGGTGAAAGGTTATTCATAATCCCTCCATCATACATTCTATTTCTCATTTCTAAGACTTCACCGCCCGATGATCTACCTTGTTGAGATATATCACCGAACGACGAAACTTCAGTCTTAGACGTGTATTCTGATTCTACAAGGGGTGAAGTTTGTCCCAAAAAATCGTCGTCTATAGTTAAATTTCTATTAGATTCTGGTCTAACATCGACTTGGTCTGCTATTTGAGCAGCTTGAAGAGTATATTGTTCGTCTGAACTTTTACTGAGTTTACGACCTGCATAAACTAATCCTGCAATCGCAAAAATCGATAATGGGTCAGCCATTCTTATTTCTTATTAACATTTTTATTCATGTACCTTTTACCGAACATACCATTTTGTACATCGGCACGTGTACTCGCAGGTTCATAACTTTGAGTTCGGAGTGGAACTTTGCACTCGACGTGTTGAAGTGGGTGTAAATTTTTTTCGTAAGTCTTTGCTAAAACTTTATTGAATCTCGTCGTTGATTGTGGACGAAGTATGTCGCTTGTCTCTATATATTGGGCTGGGGATCCCTTACCTGCCATGTATGGGGCAGTTCCGTATAACATGGTATTTGGTCTCGATGAACCATAGTTTAGTGTACTGGGCTGGGGGTATAAAAAAACCTCTTCAGTCGCACATGTATTTGGGATAGCTTTGTCTTCGACTATTTTCAATCCTGGTTGGAGTTGGTACGCCATTTACTATTACAAAAGATTTTGTTTAAGCAAATCGAGTATCTACTAATAAGTAAAAAAACAATTTTTTAAGGGGAAAAGCTAGCTGGTGCTCTACTTCCATGGACACGAGAGTCTCCATCTGGATCTAAACCTCTGAATGCTTCGAGTTGTGCACCTCTCGCATCTGGGTTACACATGCGTGGGTTTTGTCTACACGTTTGTTCCCTCTTACCATGTATGAATTCATAGTGAGAGTCGGCTGTTAACGCAACATCTGGAACAGATACAAATTGTCTAGACATGGCATTTCTGTGATGTTCTGGTGCTGAAGATCTCGATCGAGCTGGACCATATTTAACACCGTCCGTTACTAAGTTATTAACACTTGTTTGTACTGTTGGATAATAACAAGATGATGGTCTATCTGGTCTGTCTCCAAAATCCGACATGAGGACATTTCCCATAGGATTATCTTTTGTTGGTAATTGACACTGTCCGTATTTGTATTCTGGTTGGTTTGTTCTATTAAGGGATTCCTTAACCATATTAGATTTTTCCATTATGTAAAGTACACCTAGTGCAGTGGCGCCTATAACAAATATACGCACGTCTCTTTTTATTAAATATATTATACAAGTCGCGTAAATTATAAAACGTGCTGCCGAATTTACACGTTCTTCTGATGATTGTGTACTGGATGGCCAAAAATTTAAAACTTTATCTGTACGAATGAGTTGTTTGGGATCGTCGAACCAAGATGTCATTTATATAATAGGAGTTTATTTTTTACCGTTGCCTAACATTCCACCGAGCATACCTTGCATTGTTTTCATAAGTTGAGCTTCGTCCATACTATTGGCATCGTCGCCCATATTATCAGCACATTGCTTAGCAACTTTTTCAATCATGTTAAGTGTGTCGGCTGGTATAGTTTTAATAGTTGTACCGAGCATATAGAGGGTTTGTACATACTGCCAGATAGCATCTTTTGTATTTTCGGAACACCCTCCCCAATGTTCTTTCAAATTAACACCTTTCATAAAATCGAGATTTTTAGATTCGTTAATAAAAAATGTTTCATCTTTTGACGAAATTTTATCCGCATATGGCATCACATTAGACATAAAACCATCAACGACTAATCTTGGATTGGTACTTTTCATAAGATCAAATGCAGATCTACATTTTTTTAATCCTTTCTCTTCTGGGAAAGTCTGTTGCAATTCATCGATGAATTGCCCCATCATTTCATTGAAAGCTGTTACCGAAGTCATTTTTGTAATAAGTATACTAATACTATCTTTAAGTTATATTTAAAATGGTTCAGATGATATAGTCTCTTTCTTACCCAAACCATTAGATACTATCAAAAAAACTAATATTGCAACAAGTGCGGCTGGTTTTGTGTATGCACTCATAGCGAGCTTACCTTCATTATTTAATTTTGCTTTAAAATGTATATATCCTGCTGTAATAAAACCAGCGATTATTCCGGCCCATGCTGGATCTCTTAAATAGTCTTCGAACTCCATTTAATATAATTGAGGTTTTTTTCTATGAGCATCGGGTGCATCTGGGAATAAAACACCTTCGTCTCTCGTTGGTACCTGTTGTCTGTTGTTAGTGTTTATAGTTTTGAATTCGTTATTGTAAAAAGAGGATGATGGTTGATTTACGTCTGTTTCCATATGTTCTTCACCGTCAGACATTTGCATAGGTTGTTCTTGTTGTTCACCCATATTCATGTCCGTTTCCATACCCATTTCTCCTGGTTCAACACCTTCCATTGGCATTTCGTTTTGAGTTTCACTTTCAAATGGTTCGCTCGCAACTTCTTCTTGATCACCTTCAAGAAGTTCTGGATCCTCGGAATCACCCACTTCAGCATCCCCTAAATCCAAATCTTGACCTTCTTGTGTTTGAGACATATAAGTCTGTAAAATTTGTTGAACAGGGATGAGTTCTTTTACAGCATTTTCTATGCATACCGAAAATCGTTCAAAAAGTTTGTCGTTTCTCGAATGTTCGTTTTGTTCTTCGTGGTATATATACGGATCATTATACAAGGATTCTGCGGCTTTGTTATGACACATCTGAATAAAAACTTCATTTGTAGGAAGTTTAAGTGAAATTTTTTTGTTATCTTTGCTTAATCGAACAGCTGATAATATTTTTACACAGCTTACAAAAACTGCTGCGAGTAAATCATTAAACCATGCACATCTATTCGCAATATTATCCGAGTGTTGTTTGGACATGGCATCACTCCAGTTAGGTACTTCCTTGAGAAGTTTTTGGTACATTACAAGAACCTTTCTACCCTTAGATAATTTGTATGCTTCTTCATACATTTCTTCAAACGTCTCTATCATAACCGGGCACATGAGAATGCATAGCTGACCGAGATATTCTCTTTTAGCTTCTACGAGTATGTTAAGGTTATCCATTTATGATAAAGGGGAATTTTTTTATGAACCAATTATCGCGCTGTCCTGTATTTATTCGCAGCTTTTTTTAAGTTTACGAGTGTTGGAAAATCTTCGTGTAATTCATCTTCTTGATTATTTTCTTCTTTAGTCTTATTCTTTTTTGTAGGTCGCCAAGATATACATATTTCAAATTCACCGACTGTCTGTACCATGAAACCACCTATTTGAAACTGTCTAATTATGTATTGCATGGCTTTTATTCTATCAAAATGCGGATACCCCATAACAAACGAAGGTATTTGTGCAAACATATATTTGTTACCCATATCAACAGATTGTCTTATTTTTTTAGTTATCTGTTCATATATTTTCGTATACGTTTCCTTTTTCAGTTTATTTCTTTTTTCAGCTATTTTTGATATATCATCTATACTGATCATTACAATAGGACTGATTTATTTTTTTTGACAGTATCCCTCAGTTTTTCGATCAAACCAGTTCCAACTCTTTTTTGTGGTATAACAGGCACTTCAACCTTTTTCGGGGTACCATACATTTCCTCAGCACTCGTGACTTGTTTTTGGATCAAATCTGTATTTTTAATATACTCTACCTCATTACCCTTTACACGTAAATAATCTTCAAATTCTTGTGGTTTTGTTGGGTTAATAAATGGTTTATCGTTCTCTGGTAAAAGTACATCAATTGGCTGAGAACGTATAGATAATATAGCAACCTTTGGTTTATCGTCGATTTTGACTTTATTAGCAGATTTAAATTTCATTAAATTTTTCTCGTCCTTCTTAAGCATAATCTCGTCTATTTCATTTAAATTTTCTAAACCCTTGGCTAATTTATCTCTAATGTTTTTTTCAGTTGCTTCTATTAAATCTTGTGTTTTTTGACCAACACCTGGAACTTCCAAACGAGGACCTTCATTTATAACGCGTACGTCAACCACTACAGAAAAACCAAAATCAAAACCTTTGTTACCATATTTTGCAACCATAAACATACACCTAAAAATTTTACCACCAGTGGTTTTGTGTTTATATAATTTCATACTCGTTGTTTCGATAATATAAGTACATAAACCCGTTCTTTTAGAAATTGCTTTATTAGATTGTAAAACGATTTCGTTCATTAGATCGTGTGTTATAATTATACTATCTTCACTCTCCTTGTATTCAGCCAATCGTGTTGGTTCGTCGGATTCAAACAGGTCATTTTTACCACCATATTTCTCCTCTCTCCTGGATACGTATAGTACTATCAGGAGAAAGACAACAACAACAATGATCTTATTCATTTAGTATTAATTGTTATTTTTATTTTTTAATTTAATGTGATTTTATTCATGATATTTTTTTACCATGTAATTTTAGAATGTCACTTTTGATATATAGCCCACATTGTAATCATAGTTTAGATATAATCGATTATATACAAAAAAATAACCAATTGAAAAACATTGTATCTTATCATAATATTAACGAACGTGGTATACCTCCTCAATATAGGAATAAAATAAGCAGGGTACCAACAATGTTAACTAAAAATGGAAAGCTTTTAGTAGGTAATGAAATAAAAAACTGGTTAGAATCGTTATTACCAGTTAAAGAACTTGAAATGTGTGGATTCGGTGAGTGTAATATGACAACTTTAGAAGAGGGTGAAAACACCAATGAAATGTTTGGTCTTGATGATTACGGTGTTTCTTTACAACCACCGATGACAGCAGAACTCGAAGCTAAGATAAACAAGAGTGTTAATGAAGCATATACTTCACATACACAGGAAACTAAAAATTAGTATAAAGAAATGATTACACTTTAAATCTAAATGAAGTTAGCTACTATACAAGCTTCTGCTTTTAAATCAACTTTTGAAGTACTCAAGGATATACTTAACGATGTTAATATATATTTCAAACCAGATGGAGTATATATAGTTACTCTAGATACCGCAAGAACATCTCTCGTAGATATGTTTTTATCAGCTGACAATTTTGAAGAATACGAATGTGATAGTGAAATTATAGCTGGTATAAACGTATCAAATACATTTAAACTACTTAAATCGATATCCAACACTGATGTTCTTGTATTATCAATAAATTGTCGAGAATATATGCATATAGAAATACATAGCGAAACTAAGAAAACCTGTACGAAATTTGATTTGAAGCTCCTCGATATAAATGAAAATCAAATTGAAGTACCATCTATGAATATGACAACTATAACACCGATGCCATCTTCTGATTTTCAAAGAATATGTAGAGATATGTTCAATATAGGAAACGATATTGAAATAACAAGAGTCGGAAATACCATGAAATTATATTGCAACGGTGACTTTGCAAATCAAGAAACTACGATCCAGTGTATAGAAGAAAGTCCTGAAATATCAGGTATATATTCACTTCGATACATGAACATTTTTACAAAGGCAACCGGTATGTGTTCAACGGTTCAAATTATGCAAGAAGACCAAAATAGGTTTTTGATTTTAAAATATAATGTTGCAAATTTAGGAGACTTGAAATTTTATTTGGCAACTAAGGTATGCGAAAATCTGTAATATATGATGAAGATGTATCTAAATTTTTTACAAACCCAATAATATTTTTTAAACGTATCGTAGGATACTCTTCTTTCAAAGTTTCTTCATCATAATATAACATATCTTTTACGAGGACTTTCTGATTGTGAAAATCGTGTCTTGGTCCAGCGTATCTTCTAATTTTATTTAATAAATCTTTTACAGGCTTATCGTGCGAATCAAGTAGATGTACACTTGACATTGGCATGTTAAATGTAATACCCGATTTTTTTATAGGTGGCCATTCGTGGTTCATATCGTACGTTATGTATTTGTACACTTTATCCTTGTACCAATATTTTATCCGAACAATAGTTTTTTCCACATTTTCAGGTATAGATGTATTTTTATAATCTATTCCATTCAGAGATTTGTAATGTGACATCGAATAACCATCCCATTCGTTATACTCTTCATACCAAAAGTCGTCTAACGTATCTTCATCCGGTATGATTTCATTAGTGAAATATTCCATCGACGTATGTATAATTTTATAATCCGGTTCACTCATTATAAATTTAAAACTATCATATACCCAAATAATAACATTAGTTAAAAGATTGAATATCATTCTATATAGTTATTATATGGAAGGTAATTTTTTAAGTAGGTATAACAACAAAATTGAAAATTGGAAAGAACTAATAAAAAAAGAACCGTATAATAAAAATTTATATGAAAATGAAATGTCACAGTATATAATACAATGTATGCCATATATGAATCAATACACACTCGATTCAAAGCAGGAAATCTCGACTGATAACATATTTAATTGTAAAGAAACCGTAGGTTTACAACGAAAAGATATATTCAATGATTATCTCATCGATGTTGAAAAAGTTAACGTCGATAGACCTATTATTAAAAAATCAGAAGAGTGTCCAAACTGTCCCGAGAGTACAGTTTACCATTTAAGAGATACTAGTGATCTCGTGTGTGAATCATGTGGTTTGATTATAGCATGTCTTATAAGCGAAGAGTTGACGTACAGAGAAGAACAGGAAACTTCAGAAAAAATCGTAAATTATTCGTATAAAAGAGAAAATCATTTTAACGAATGGTTATCACAGTTTCAGGCACAAGAAACCACTAATATACCCGTTGAAGTTATAGAACAATTACGAAACGAATTGAAAAAGATAAAAATAAAAATAGTTGAAGAAATTACACACGCCCGAGTTCGAAGTCTCTTAAAAAAACTTAAACTCAATAAGTATTACGAACATGTACCTTACATAACAAATATATTAAGTGGTTTATCACCGCCGAAAATGCCACAGGAACTTGAGGAAAAATTACGAATCATGTTCAAGGATATACAAAAACCGTTTGATGATAATTGTCCGACGGAACGTAAAAATTTTTTAAGTTACTCTTACGTACTCTATAAATTCTGCGAACTTTTAAGCGAAGATAAATACTTAAAATATTTTCCACTCTTAAAATCAAAAGAAAAATTATATCAACAAGATGTTATTTGGAAGAAAATGTGCAAAACATTAAAATGGGAATATATACCAACCATATAAAAAATATCAGTATACGATAAATGAATACATTTAAAGTTCGTAATAACAATTCGAAAAAATTACAGAAACGCACCAATAACGCAAATACAAACATAAGTGCAAATAGCCCAGTGATGTTGGGTAAAAAAACGCGTCGCAAACCTACCACATCTGTGCGTAAACCAGTTAATAAAACTAATTTGGAAATCGCACAATTACTTATGAGAAAACAGGATCTTCGGAGAAAAATTAATATAACTAACGCTGCTATAAGAGTATTAAAATCAAGAAAATAAAATATCGTTTAATATAAAAATGCAAGCCGATAAAGAATTCAGAAAAGCTTTGTCAACCATTCTTAACCAACTTCAAAAGGAAGGGAAAGCTCTCACACGAACCCAAAAAAATATGACAAACACGCTCAGGAAATCGACAAAAAATGTTAAAACTATGGTAACACCATTCAAAACGAAAAAAAAAGTATCACCAAAAAAGAAAACTTCCAAAAAATAAATACGTGTGTATAATAAATGGGTGATAAAACAACTCGTTCAAATAAAACTCCCAAATCTCTCTTACCACGTAAAGAAAATATAACTAAGATTGATCCAGAATCACGTAAACGTTCAATGACGAATATAAGGATAAACATGATAAACAAAATGATTAATAGTTTTTTAAAGAACATAAAACCAGAAGCTAAAAAACAAAAGTCCAAAAAGTAAGTTAAATATTTAAAGAAACGCGTTTCATAATAAGTAATGAACGACCCATATTACAATTTCTGTTTAGAAGAAATCAGGTTCTACACAGAAAAGATAAACGAAATTATAAAAGAAGGGCTTAAGGACCCCAAGGCATATTATGAAGAGTCTAAAAGTGAATGGAAAAAAATATACCAAATGATACCTGTTATGTATTTAATGAACCAGATGGAAAAGGATGATAAAAAATAATATAACTTATATTAATGAGCTCGAGTAATAGTCGATCAGTACCATATTACGGAAATTATAAAAAATATTACAATTATACGAATCCAGCTAGAAACTCAAACGAGTATCAAAATAGACTTAGAGTTACACCTCCGTCTAGTCCATTTAGGTTTGGGGTTGGTTCACCTTCACCCATGAGAACACAATCACAATCACCTCGAATAAGTAAAAGGAGACGAGAAGAAAATGAAAAATTAGAAATAGCGAGAAAAAGAAATGAAAATAAAAGACGAAAAGAAGCTGCTGTTAAGAAAGCGAAAGAGGAAGCTGCTAAGAAATCAAAATCATTAGAACAACAACTCAAAAATGCAAAAACACTTTCAAATTTAAAAAAGATATACAAAAAAGGTGCGTTAATAAAACACCCAAATAAAGGTGGTACAAAAAGTAACTTCCAAAAATGGAAAAGCCTATTCGATGCACGTAAAAGTATTATTAATTTAAAGTAACATATCTAATTTCTAAATCAACGTTTGGTGTTGGTGGAAAATTTATAAGGTACGAATGTTTTAACCCCGTAAGTTTCAAGTAATTTTGTGCTTGAGTTACCATTACGTCGGTCATATTCTTCACGGCTTTGAGTTCGAGTACGATTTCATCGTTCAAAATCAAATCCGCGCGTAAGTTACCTACATTATGTCCCATAAAATCTATAGGAACTATTCTTTCCGTTTCGTATGGAATATTGTTTTTTCGGAGTAAGACTTCAAATGCCTTATGATATACAGACTCGCTATAGCCGGGACCCAAGTTTTTGTATACAAGTTCGGCATACTCCTTTATTATCATTTATAATTTAAACAATTTACTCTTTAAATTCTAAATTTTAAACCAAAATGTCAGATTCGCCGATTGGTTTCGATGGGTGTTGGCTATAGACGGTTTCGATCGATGCCATTTCGATATAAGGTGAAACCCAAAAAGGTTTATATCTTTTTGGGTTGTTACATCGAGCGCACATGGGCACAATATAGTCTCTACCGTCGTTTTGACACGTGACATGAGCCGATACTTCGAAACCGGATTCGCACTCATAGCGCGCACACTTTAGCTTCTTCTTCATTATCCGTTTCAAATACTTTTTTTTATTACCATGGATGAATCGCTTGTGTGATGTCTTACCAGTGCCTGACATGTTTTTTACCACGGTAAAACCCCGTTTTTCCGGTAAAAACACGCTGCCTATCTTTGCGCAACGCTTAAGTTTTTTGTTTTTTACGATTTTTGTGTGTGATCTTGTTTTTACCATTTTTCTTAATTTGATTATTTATTTATATTTTGAATACTTAGGTAGAATATCATCATTTTTATTCTTGTGGTGGTGTTATTTTTATTTCGGGTGCATCTTCAACTATATCTATAACATATCTACTTTCATCGTTTGTAGGAGATACCGTTACTATTTTACACATATCGGTACTAACCATGGTTGTTTGCTCCGAAAATTTTAAGGGTATAATTATTGGTCGGCACAATAGCATCCACATACTTAACCTTAGTTAATATTTTAATTTTAATATTTAAAACACTATGGCTAATAATTTACCACCGAACAAACACCTTCATAAACACATTATTGAAGGTATAAAATTTGCCGAAGAAATGTTAGACGCTTTGGATGAAATATCATTAAAGTATAACACACATATATCGGATAGTATAAATTTAGGTAACTTCGAGAGTCTTGATACTTCTTTAACACATTCATCTAGAAAATTGGTAGAATATAAACAGAAATATGAAAATATTTTGAAAAAATATAATGAATATTCTTTGGAATTTAGACACAGATTATAGAAAATATTGGTTTAAAATACGTTTCATTTATACCGTAAATTTTACAATTTTTAAGAATTTTTAAGAATTTTTAACTCATATATATATTTTAAATAAATGTTTAAAACATTTATTTATTTCATTTAGTAATAGTAGTTTAAATATTGTTTGAATAATATAAGTGTATATGTATATGTATATAAAATTGGTTTGGTTTTGTGTACCACGGAATTTGGGTCAAAAAAAAAGTACGAAAAAAAAGAGCTTTTTGAAAAAAAAGCGAATGTTTTAAATGTTGAGAATGTTGAGAATGTTGAGAATGTTGAGAATGTTGAGAATGTTGAGAATGTTGGGTAAAATCATTTTTTTCTCTATCAAAAAGGCATACAAAGGGTATCGTTTAGCCCGTCAAGGCGAAAATCCGTGAGACAGGTTTGGAAACCTTTGCGAAACCTTTAACATATTTTTTCTAACATTTTTCACTCTATAAAAAAGGTTTGAAAAAGACTTAAGTTGTATCGTCGTATTCAAAATAATAAAAAATTAAAATGAATACGACTAATTTTGTTTCAAACATTGTCCGAACAACTATACCTAACACAAACAAAGATTGTCACATTTGTGTAATTGTCAAATACGAAGAATGTAACGGTGGTATACCTGGACCAACCGAACATATCGAGATTACAGCTACACCAGTGATTTCGTATAATTATGTAGCTGCGTACGATAACAAAAATTCACGCATCCCGAGTGGCGGTGGGTATATAGAACCTATATCTCTTTTTAATATGTTCAAGAATAACGTCATTCTCGGAGTTGATAAAAATTCAAAATATGTTGATATAGATATGAGTTACGTTTCACAATTGGATGGTACATTTTGGAACGAACACGATCTCTTTAGAACGATCGAAGATTTTCACGACGAAATCCGAGAAAAATATAGGTATTCTGGAAGAATTACTGGTACACCTTGGTTACGTTCTGATTCGTTAGACACTTCCGACGATGAAAGTGAATATGAAATCAATCCCGCCATGATATTACCGACACAAAGTATCATGGAAATCCTGGACAAAAATTCAAATATCATACCCGAAGGTGATTATTTGAAAATTTGTAATGAGTTAACTAAAATTAGAAGAATTTAATAAACATATTAAAAATAAACGTACTATACATTTTATGAAATCACCCCTTAGATACCCCGGTGGTAAAACACGCGCATGTAAAATTTTGGATGATATCGTTACCGAGAAAAAGTTCGATACATCTCTCGTAATTTCACCTTTTTTCGGTGGTGGTTCATTTGAATTTTTCATGTCCACTAAGTATGGTTCAAAACTTATCGTAAACGATAAATTTAAACCACTCGTATCGTTTTGGAAATCTGTACAAATGTACAATAAAGAGCTCTGTTCTAAACTTACAGAAATTTTGGGTACCATTTCAAAAGATATTTTTAGTACCATGCGAGATACCATAATGGACGAACCTGACACACTTTTACAGGGGTATAAATATTTTGTTATTAATAGATGTTCGTTTAGTGGTGCTACACTTTCGGGTGGATTTTCGTTAGAATCGTCTAAAAAAAGGTTTACTGAAAGTTCAATACAGCGCATAAAAGATCTCAATTTAACCGATATAGAATTTTATAATTTAGATTTTGAAACTTTTTTAAAGGGTAAGAAAACTGGTCTTATATTTTTAGATCCACCGTATTATCTCAATGAAAATTCAAAATTGTATGGAAAAAATGGCGACATGCATGAAAATTTCGACCACGAAAAACTTTTTCGGGTTTTAAACAAAAGAAAAAACTGGATAATGACATATAATAATTGTGAGTACATCAAGGATTTGTATAAAAATTACGAAATCCGTGAAGTAAAATGGTCTTATGGGATGAACGCAAGTAAAGATTCATCTGAAATCGTCATCATAGGTTAGGTGGTAGACGTGTTCTATCATCGAGAGAGTATTCACTCGGTTTGAGTGTTCTAATATCTAAAGGTTGAAAGGCGGCTGTTACAGAAAATTGTGATTTAGTCTTGGAATGAATCTTCGCCCTTATGCGTATCTCTTGATCTACCTTAAACTCTGGAACTCCCAACTCGAGTGTATCTTCTCCTAAATGATACAACCCGAACCCTTTTATTTGTATGTACGCACAACCCTTATTCCTATAGAAATTTTGAATTTCGTGATCACCTACACTCAGATATACATCTTTATAATCGCGTTTATTTTCCAACCATTCCGCGTGTGTCATATCCTTATTGGTTAAAAACGGTGGTGGTTTAAATATCACTCTATCCATATACTTTTGAAAAAGTTCATTCGTCGGTACCCATAACCCTTCTTTCCATTTAAGTGTAGATTGTCCCCAATCTGGAGAATTTCCCGGTTTACACTCAATATGTCCATTTTGTGTATATATATCCGGATTATGTGAAGAACCACCGCCTTGTTTTACAATTTTAGAGCTATGTTTTATATTTTCGTAACATAGATTCTCGTATTGTTGACCATTTACGGAACAGATGGATCCTTTACGTTCTTTCACCACTTCCTCACACACATAGTTTTCATTAAAGAGTTTATGTAATTTACCAATATCACATCTCATACGTTTCAATTCTCCTAATATACTATCCATAATTCTTTGATAATATTTGTTTCATTTCTCTAAATTATTAAACAGTTTTTCATACATAAAAAGGTTATGATTACGACGGTGGGACTAAGAAGGAATTTGATTTGTAATTACACTTCTACGAATATACTCATCACTATCGGAAATAAATTGGTTTTCATGCTCATTCTCTATAGCTTTTACTAATTTTGAAATCCATTCCGTTTTATTTTTTGCGATCTGGCGGTACCATACATATTCTTGTGATATTCGAACAACGCGGTACCCGTTTTTATGCGCAAGTTCTTCCTTGTATATATCAGTTTTATACGTTTCTTCGTATGAACCCCAATTACTAACCTGTCTGAAATGTTGTGGACCATCGACTTCGACTATTAATTTCTTATCATCTATAATTATATCATATCTATACTTAGTTTTAAACATTTTACGGTTCGATTTTTCACCAACATCGTATCCTTTATCTCTTAATGTTTCAAAAACGTGCGTTTCTGTTTTGTTAACACAAGACGAACACCATTGTCCACTAGTAACGTTTTTAAGTTGTATATCAAAGTCATGACCATTATCACACGTAAACCAGTAGTTTTTGTTTGTTGATTTATAAACGTCACGTGGTTTTACATCACCGTTTTTTGTAATGTGCCAACACGCCGCTCTTTCTTCATTTGAAGCAAAACTTTGTTCATATGAAGAAGGTGATTTTGGACAATTCGGACACCACTGTCCACCAGTAACGTTATCAAGGGACATATAAAAGTCGTGATCATTATCACACGTAAACCAGTATTTTTTGTTTGCTGATTTAAAAACGTCCCGTGGCTTTACTTTACCATTTTTTGTAGCGTGCCAATACGATGCTCTTTCTTCATTTGAAGCAAAACTTCGGTCATATGAAGGTGTTTGATGACAAGACGAACACCATTTTCCCTTAGTAACGTTACTAAGGGACATATCAAAGTCGTGATCATTATTACACATAAACCAGTATTTTTTACCTGATGATTTAAAAACGTCCCGTGGTTTTACATCACCGTTTTTTGTAGCGTGCCAACACGCCGCTCTTTTTTCATTTGAAGCAAAACTTCGGTCATATGAAGGTGTTTGATGACAAGACGAACACCATTGTCCACTAGTAACGTTTTTAAGTTGTATATCAAAGTCATGACCATTATCACACGTAAACCAGTAGTTTTTACCTGATGATTTAAAAACGTCCCGTGGTTTTACATCACCGTTTTTTGTAGCGTGCCAACACGCCGCTATTTCTTCATTTGAAGCAAAACTTCGGTCATATGAAGGTGGTTTTCGTACCATTGTTTTATTTTTTCTAAACTATTAAAGAAAAGAAGCATGACTTAGGTATATAATATAATGACTACATACGACCAAAAACCCTGTGAATTCAAATACAAAATCGACTCGTGTTCGAAAGTCGTTGACGGTGATACCGTTGACGTTCTTATCGATTTGGGGTTCGACGTACTCATTCGCCAACGCGTACGATTGCTCGGTATCGATACCGAAGAATCACGAACGCGTGATTTGACCGAAAAGGTTTACGGGAAACACGCCAAGAAGAAGCTTGCCGGGTGGGTAACGAAAGCTGTCGAGTGTGATAAGGACGATATCGAGATTGAATTGAGATGTCAAGAACGCGACTCGGTCGGTAAATACGGACGCGCACTCGGTGAACTTTGGGTTCACGAAGATGGGATTTGGACGAACGTAAACAAATGGATGTGTGAACAAGGCTACGCCGTACCATACGTCGGACAAAACAAAGACGATGTTAAGCAACACCACATGTTACACCGAAAAATGTTAGCCGAACGCGGTGAACTCGTCATTGACGAAAATGGGACGTTTTTGTCGTCTTAAATTAATTAAGCCTTTACCCGTTTAAATTTACTAAAAAAACTTTTTTTCCCACCTTGGGACTTCCGAAGATTTATACCATTACCACACCCTCGACCCAAAAAGTGGAGTTGTTGTCTTCGAAATTCCTTATCAATATCCTCTCTTATTTCACTTACTGGTTTTTTACCAAGTTGGTTTATGAATGATTTTTTGTCTAATCCGTTACATATTTTATTTTTAGAATTTATATACTCTTCTAAATTTTTA
>Ga0315316_10000583_pt1 | contig 24192 bp, 23 predicted proteins | sample M160m3416metaG_FD_203702 | JGI IMG/M metagenome (GOLD analysis project Ga0315316, IMG submission 203702) | Ammonia-oxidizing marine archaeal communities from Monterey Bay, California, United States - M1 60m 3416 | ecosystem: Environmental > Aquatic > Marine > Intertidal zone | place: USA... | reverse complement strand
AAGATTAATATCTTCAACCAAACCAGAGGTTCCAGCTATAGTTACAACATCTCCAGTTCTGTATTGGTTCTCAGCTATAACAAATATTCCACTTATTAAATCTCTAATTAAGTGCTGAGCTCCAAATCCTACAGCTATTCCTACAACACCAAATCCAGCTAGTACAGGGCCTACAGGAATTGCTAATTTAGAAAGTATCATAAATAAACCCGAAACGATTACTATAATTTGAGCACCACCAGTAAAAACTCTTGATAAAGTTGTTGCTCTTTTTTCAGATTCTTCATGTTCACCATACTCTGAACGACTCATTACAAATGTAGTTACAACTCTAGGAAATATTCTTTCAATAATCCTAACAATCCACCAAATAGCTAAAATCATAATGATTATGATTAATCCTTCTGAAAAAATCCAAGAAAAAATATTTATAGACTTATCTTGAAAATAAGATGATATAGGGGAAACATTAACTCCTACAATTGATAACAAGCCTACAGACATTATTGATAATAGAACTACTAGGACAGATGTATCAAATGCTTTAGTATCTAACATAGAAACAAAAACACCTACATCCCTAGTTTCATCACGGTTTTTCAACTTAGTGGCAAGAGAAGAAATTCTAGGTCGTGCAAATTTATGAAAAACAAACCAAGTAATTAATATTAGAACAATTAATAATATAGCCCAGACACCTTCACTTAAAAACCATTTAGTAAAAGTTTCATAACCAAGATAATTTAAAATAGAATCCAAAAAATCGTTCATAATAGGTATATTTATTTTTATTATGAAAGTTTTTTTATAATTCTATCTAGTGAAATTAATTACGTATATTAAGAAAAATCTAATAAATCAATATCAGCCTTAATAAACTCTGAAGGCTTAAGATTCCCAATTGAATAAGGTCCATAATTTGTTCTATATAAATCTAATACTGAGAATTTAAAATATCTTATTATTTTTCTTATTTCTCTATTTTTACCCTCAGACAAAAGTAATTCATAAACTGATAGTCTTTTATTAGATTTTTTAGGATAAATTTTTATAGGTTTGTAATAAAAATCTCCAATCCTAAGCCCTCTTTTGATTCTATTAAGTTGGTCTTCTGATAGCTTGCCATTTATAACAACTTGATATGATCTTTGAAAATTGTTTCTTGGTAATTCTAAATACCTAGATAAATCACCATTATTAGTAAGTAGTAATAATCCAGAAGATTCCTTATCTAATCGCCCAACGCTAAATAATCCATTAAATGAAGGAGGTAAATCATCAAAAATAGTCATTCTATTTTTTTCATCTTTTTTAGAAACAATTAATCCCTTAGGCTTGTGATACAAAAAAAGCTCTGTATCGTTTGGGTATTTTATTTTTTGACCGTCAACAATGACAATAGATTTAATAGAAACATTTAATGCTGGAGAAGAAATCATATTGCCATCAACTGACACATCTCCATTTAATATTTTAATTTCAGCAGCTCTACGAGAACATAGTCCAGATTTTGCAATAAATTTAGCTATTCTAATTTTTTTATTAGTGTTAATATTTAACATAATCTAATAATATATATTCAAATAAATAAATGAAAATCCTAGAGTTTATTTTTACTAATGTTTCTTTAAGAACTTATACGATTTCTGCAACAATAATCTTTACTGCATTGATTTATTTCATAGTTGTTTTTCTTATTAAATTTTATTCAGAACCTGATAACAATCACAATGATAAAGGAAAACAAGTTCATATAATAATCAAGATTTTTGTTTTGTTATTTTCTTTATTTGCTGGATTTGTTCTCACTCAAACTCTAGCAGAACTTTATTTTTATAGGGATTGGGAATGTTCTTTGAGAGCTAGTTGCCTTTAATTCCAATAAATATTTACGTATTGTCTCCATAATCTAAATAATAAATGCAATAATGAGATTAGGAGAATTTATGGATAATGTCGGTAAAAAAATTTACGAATATATAAGAAAAAGATATATATTGGGATTGTTATTACTTTTTCCTTTAGCAGTAACTTATTTTGTAGTATCTTTTGCTTTTAATAGCCTAGATTCAATTTTACAGCCAATTTTTAGATGGATTTTTGGGAATAATATTCCAGGGGCAAGTTTTATAACATTGTTTGTACTAGTTTTTCTTGTAGGAGCTTTATCATCAAATCGAATTGTCAAAAGTTCACTTAGAGTTTTTGAAGTTATCGTAGGAAAGCTACCAATGATAAATGGTGTGTATACTACTTCAAAACAAGTTTCAACAGCATTTTCTGGTGGGGGTAAAAAAGGCGGATTTAGTAGGGTTGTAGCAATAGAGTATCCAAAAGATAATAACTGGACTATAGGATTTCTAACAAATGTAATTAATTTTGATGGTGAAGAACATGGTTTTGTTTATATGCCTTCAACTCCAGTCCCAAATACAGGTTGGTTATCAATTGTACCTACAAATAAAATTAAACACTTGAATATTTCAGCTGAGAAAGCTATGAGAATAATAGTAGCTGGAGGTTTAGGTGCAGGAGATTCATTAAGCTCAATAAAAGAAGAATGATTAAGAATGAAGAACAATTTATAGATTTTATATCTAAAAATTTTGAAAGTATTAGTCGAATTCCAAGTAATTGGTTAGGTGTTGGCGATGATGCTGCCATAATTACATTTGATTCTAATGAATTGATTTTTTGTGCAGATGCTGTAGTTCAAGATGTTCATTTTAGACAAGAAACAAACTTTTTTAATGTAGGTTGGAAAGCAATAGTTTCAAATCAAAGTGATATCGCTGCAATGGGCGGTTATCCACTAGCATTCACAATTACATTAGGGATTAATAAAAAAATATCCGAAAAACAATTAATTGATTTATATAAAGGGATGGACAGTGCTTGCCAAAAACATGGAGGATATTTGATTGGAGGAGATATAGTAAAAAGCAATGAAATTTTTATTTCAATTTCTGCAATTGGAAAAAATTTTCAAAAGAAAAGATCCCTCAGAAGAGATAAAGCTAATGAAGGTGATGTAGTAGCTATTACTGGAGAAATAGGTAATTCTATTGCAGGTTTTGAAATGTTAGAAAATAATCAAAATACTTCAAATAAGCAAACAAAAAAATTCTTAGAACCTATTCCGAGAATTAATGAAGGAAGAGCAGCTATTGAAGCAGGTATTGTATGCGGCATGGATATTTCTGACGGATTAAACAAAGATTTAAAAAGAATTTGTGAATCTTCAAATGTAAAAATAGATATTGATATTGAAAAAATCCCATATGATAAATTTTTAGAAAAATATTTTTTGAATGAATTTGAAAATAAAATTCTCAATTCAGGTGAAGAATATGAATTGATACTAATAGCACCTATTAGTAAAATAAAATCTCTAAAAGAAAAAATAGACATTTCAATAATTGGTAAAGTAACGGGAAATAATATTCCTGAAATTAATTTTTATAAAAATAATAAAAAAATCAATTTAACTTCAGAAAGCTTTGATCATTTTGGATAATAAATTTGAACATTTTTCAAAATCTAATGAACAATTAGAAGAAACTATAATATCAAACTCTTTAAATGATACTATTGAGCTTGGTTTACGAATCGGGGAAAAAGTAACTAATGGAATTATTATTTTACTGTCAGGCGATTTGGGTGCAGGAAAAACAGAATTAGTTCGCAGTATAGTAAAAGGGACTAAGAGTGACGGATTTGTTAGAAGTCCAACATTTGTATTAATAAATAATTACGAAGGACCAGTAAATATTACACATTGTGATTTTTACAGAATGGAAGAAGGATTAGAACAAGAAGAAATAGGTATTGAAGAATATTTTGAAGATACAGCAACTCTAATAGAGTGGCCTGAAAGGATAATTAAAAGCCTTCCTGATGATTGCGTTATTATAAAAATATATTTTACTGAAAATGAAAATCAAAGAAAATTTTTACTATATTCTTCAGGAAAAAATTCTAAAAAATTTATTAATGGAATTAAATGAATCATTTATTTATAGATACATCTACTAAAAACAGTTCTATATTTTTGTCGAAAGATAATAAATTAATTTACTCAAAGTCTTGGATAAGTGATAATAATCATAGTGAAGAAATAAATGAATATTTTTCTGAAATAAATGATTCTATTAATGATTTAAACTATATTGGTATTCTAGTTGGTCCAGGAGGCTTTAATTCCATAAGAATAGGAATTTCTTTTTCTTTAGCACTATGTTTATCCAAAAACTTAAAAATGGTTTCATTGCCAACCCATTTAGTGCAATCAATTGATCATATAGTAGATAAAAAAGAAATAATTTCAATAATTCAATGCGGAAAAAACATGACGAGTTGGGCTGAATTTAAAAATGGTATCTACATTCCTTCTGAATCAGGGATAACAAAAAACAAAATATATGAAGGTGAAAAATACTGCGGAGAAACTAATGACCTTGCTGATAAAAATCCAAGACCATACGATAAGATATTAAAAGCATCAGAATATATTATTAAAAATATTGGATACACAGAACCTGAAAACATATTACCTATTTATGCTAGAGAGCCATCAATTAGCATACCTAAGGAACCATATAAAAAATTTATAAATTAAGGAGAAAAAATGGAAACTACACTTATACTAATTAAGCCAGATGGAGTTCAACGATCTTTATCAGGTGAAATTTTACAAAGATTAGAAAGATCTGGATTAAAAATAAGTGGTCTTAAGCTATTACATGTTGATGAATCATTAGCTAAAAAACATTATGCAGAACATGATGGAAAACCTTTTTTCAATGATCTAGTTGAATATATATGTTCAGCTCCAATAATAGCTTTAGCAGCTAGTGGCCCTAATGCTGTGCAAAAATCTAGAAGTTTGATAGGTAAAACAAATCCTCTAGAATCAGAGCCCGGCACAATAAGAGGCGACTTTGGGTTAGAAATTTCTAGAAATCTGATACACGGATCTGCAAGTATAGAAGATGCAAAAAGAGAAGTAGATATATTCTTTGATAAAAATGAAGTTATAGATTATCAAAAGGCTACAGATTCTTGGGTTGTCGAATCATAAAATTCTTAAAATTTCAGCCGATTTAGACCATAATGATTCAAGATCATACTTTTCTCTTTGATCTTCTAGAAAAAGATGAATTAGCAAACCAGGGAAATCTAAAAGAACCCAACCACTATTTGAGGCTCCTTCTCTATGGTTTATCCTAATATCATTTGATTTTAAGAATTTAGAAATTTCAGTAGTTGAAGATTGTAAGTGCTGAGTAGTCATACCTGTAGCAATTATAAAGTAACCAAAATAATCAGATTGCTTTGAAACATCCAATATCAGTACATTAGATAAGAGTTGATCACTCATTATTTGAGCAGTATCAGACACTAGTTGTGAAAAATCTTTTGTGTTTATAACAAAATCCTTTGATATAATTTCTTTGTTATCTTTATTTAATTTAAGTGTATATCAACTAAATTTAAATTTTTAATCATATAAACAAAATATAATGAAAAAAAACAAATCTAGAGTATTAGTTGCAATGAGCGGAGGAGTAGATTCTTCTGTAGCAGCTATACTTCTTCATGAACAAGGTTACGAAGTTGTGGGTATAACAATGAGACTTTTTGATAACCCCTTTAAAAATTCTAATGTGTTAAATAAATCTTGTTGTTCTTTAGATGATGTAAATGACGCAAGAAAAACATGTAGTGTTATTGGTGCAAGACACTATTACACAAATATGGTTGATGAATTTAAGAATAAAGTAATGAATAAATTTATCAATGAGTATCAAAAAGGAAGAACTCCTCACCCCTGCTTATCATGCAATCATAGTTTAAAGTTTGATTCTTTGTTTAATAAAGCTGATGAGTTAGGCGCAGAATTCATTGCAACTGGTCATCATGCAAAAGTAACAAATATTGATGGTAAATATAGTGTAGAAAAAGCATCAGATCAAAACAAAGATCAATCATATGTATTATTTACTCTTAGTCAAGAAAAATTACAAAGACTGTTATTTCCAGTGGGGAATTATTCAAAAGAAGAAATACGAAATATTGCAAAAAAATATAATCTTTCACATGCTGAAAAACCTGATTCACAGGATATATGCTTTATTCCTAATGGAAACTATCGTGAGTTCTTAAAAAATAAAATCAATCCAATTAAAGGTTCTATTTACAATGAAAGTGGAGAAAAGTTAAAAGATCACGATGGAATACACAACTTTACTATAGGACAAAGAAAAGGTATAGAAATCGGTGGGTTAAATAAAAAAGTATATGTGAAAAGTATTAATAGTTCTAATGGAGAAGTTATTATTTCTGACAATGAAAAACTTTTTGAAAAAGAATTAATTGCAGACCAAATTAACTGGACTAAAGGATTCAAACCATCAAACAAGATAAAAGTTAAAGCCAAAATTAGATATAACGCTATAGAGCAAGAAGCTACACTAAATCTGATTTCTAAGGACGAAATCTCAGTAGTTTTTGACAAACCTGTTAGAGCAATCACTCCAGGGCAACCCGTTGTTTTATATCAAGGAGAAAAAGTTTTGGGCGGAGGGATAATAAAAAATTCCATCCCCATAAAAACAGAAGCCAATGTCTAACTTAGATTTTGAAAATGAACTTTGGCAGTCAAATTTTAAATATATTTGTGGAATAGATGAAGTTGGAAGAGGATGTTTAGCTGGTCCTGTATATTCTGGAGCAACAATTTTAAAAAATACAGATGAATTAAAGTCAGATATTTTTTCAGAAATCAATGACTCAAAAAAAATCACAGAAATAAAAAGAGAAAAATTATACGATTACATAAAAAAAATAGCTTTCACTTCAGTAGGGAAATGTTCAGTTAAAGAAATTGATGAAATAGGTATTCAAAATGCAGTAAAGTTATCCATGGTTAGAGCAATAAATAATTTAGAAATAAAACCTGAATATTTATTAATAGATAGCATGGAATTAGATATTGATATTCCTCAGAAAAGTATAATTAGAGGAGATCAAAAATCAAAGAGTATTTCCGCAGCATCAATAATAGCAAAGGTAGAGAGAGATAATCTAATGAAATTAGAATACGCAAAAAACTTCCCAGATTATAATTTCGAAAATAATAAAGGCTATGGAACCAAAAAACATATTGAAGCAATAAATGAGTTCGGTATTACTAAAATACATAGAAGAACTTTTGAGCCAATTAAAAGTATGATAGAAAGTTAATTATGAAAGAAATCAAAGGTATATACGTAATCATTGACCCAGACTATATCAATTCTGAAAATCCTATTGATATGACTAAAAAAGTTCTAGATGGTGGAGCGAAAATAATACAACTTAGAAATAAACATGACAACGTAAAACAAACAATTGATTGGGCAGAAAAAATCACAAAATTATGCTCAGAGTATAATGCAGTTTCAATTATAAATGACAGAGTTGACATTGCTTCTGTAGCAGGAGCAGATGGAGTACATTTAGGTCAAAATGATATTTATCCTGATGATGTTATGAAAATCACAAGTAATAAATTAATCATAGGCACCTCTAATGCATTAATAGAAGAAATTAATATCTCAGAAAAAAACAATAGCTCTTACATAGCAATTGGTAGTATTTTTCCAACAACTACAAAAAACAACACAAGACCTGCCAGTTTAGAATTACTTAAGGAAGCAAAATCTATTTGTTCAAAACCTATAGTGGCTATTGGAGGGATAAATCAGCAAAATATAGAAAGTGTTATAGAAACAGGAATTGATTCAGTTTGTATAGCTACAGCTATAACTTTGGCAAAAGATCCTGAAAAAACTACTAAAAGTTTATCTAATTACTTCAATATTTAATATAGATATTGTAAATTTATACAGTACTAACTTTTTGACCCGGAGGAATAAAACATGTCTGAAATATTGTATGGAGTTATAGCGTCTATTGTTTCATTATTAGTAGCAGGAATTCTTTTCTTAAGAGTTCAAAGAATTAAAGTTGCTAATGAAGAAGTCCAAAATATAGGAAATCTTATACATGAAGGAGCAATGGCTTTTCTAAAAAGAGAATATACAGTTTTATCTATATTTGTAGTTGCTGTATTTGTAATACTAGTTGTATTTATAGACTTGGATCTTTTGGGAATAATAGGAACTAGTCAAGGAAATATAAATATGTCAATCTCCTATCTATTAGGAGCAATTGGTTCTGCTTTAGCGGGTTATTTTGGAATGGCCGCTGCTGTTAGAGGAAACTCTAGAACAACTGAAGCATCTCAAAAAAGCTTAAATAATGGCTTGCGTGTTGCGTTTAGCACTGGAGCTGTTCCTGGCTTTGCTGTAGTTGGAGTAGGTTTACTAGGAGTTTCTCTTCTATATCTAATTTTTGAAAGTCCTACAGTAATTGCTGGTTTTGGTTTTGGAGCTAGTAGCGTAGGCTTGTTTGCCAGAGTAGCTGGTGGTGTATACACTAAAGCTGCTGATGTAGGAGCTGACTTAGTTGGTAAAGTCGAAGCAGGTCTTCCTGAAGATGACCCTAGAAACCCAGCTACAATCGCTGATAATGTTGGTGACATGGTGGGAGATACTGCAGGTATGAGTGCAGATTTATTTGAATCTTACGCTGGCTCTCTAATAGCTACAATTGCTTTAGCTGTAGTTGCCACACAAAGCTTAACGAGTGATTTAGTTGTTCTTCCAATCATAGTTTCAAGTATTGGTGTTTTAGCATCTATTATTGGAACCTTTTTAGTAAGAACAAAAGAAGGTGCATCAATGAATAATCTATTATGGAGTTTTAGAATAGGTATATTTGGTGCAACTATTCTTGGATTAATTGGGACTGCAATATATATAAATGCCAAGGATATGGATTTTAACTTATTATGGGTTATTTTGTTTGGTAATTTACTTGGAATAATAGTAGGAACTGCTACTGAATATTTCACTTCTTATGAATATAAACCTGTTAAATGGATGGCATCACAATCTGAAACAGGTGCTGCATCTGTAATTATTGCGGGTATAGCAGTTGGTTTATATTCAACAGTTATTCCTGCAATTACTATTGCTGCTGGAATATTAATTTCCTTCACGCTTGCAGGAGGTTCAGTAGAAGAACCTATTATGGGACTTTACGGAATTGCATTAGCTTCAGTAGGAATGCTTAGTACTTTAGCTATAACTTTAAGTACTGACAGTTTTGGTCCCGTTAGTGATAACGCTGGAGGGATAGCAGAACAAGCTGGATTAGATCCAGAAGTTAGAGAGAGAACAGATGCTCTAGACAGCTTAGGTAACACAACTGCAGCTACTGGTAAAGGTATCTCAGTAACTAGTGCTGTTCTAACATCTCTTGCCCTACTAGCGACATATGCAACAGTTGCAGAGATAACAACATTAAATCTTCTAAATCCGAAAATATTAGTTGGTGCTATTATTGGTGGTTTATTACCTTTTATATTTGCTGGACTTACTATGGCTGCTGTTGGAAGAGCAGCGGGAGCCATGATTGAAGAAGTAAGAAGGCAATTTAGAGAAATTAAAGGATTAAAAGAAGGTAAAAAAGGTGTAAAACCCGATGTAGCAAAAGCCGTAGAAATTTCTACAAATGGAGCATTAAAGGAAATGATAATTCCTGGAACATTAGCAATTCTTGCACCAATTATTGTGGGTATATTGCCTTTCTTAGGACCAGAAGCTTTAGGTAGTATGTTAGCAGGATCAATCATTTCAGGATTTCTATTAGCAATATTTCTAAATAACTTTGGTGGTGCTGCAGATAATGCAAAAAAATACATTGAGTTAGGAAATCACGGTGGAAAAGGATCTGCTGCTCACGAAGCAGGAGTAATAGGAGATACTGTAGGAGATCCAACTAAGGATACAAGTGGACCTGCATTAAATATTCTTCTAAAGCTAATGGCTATGGTTTCAATAGTATTCGGTCCATTATTCTTAAGTGTAGGTGGATAAATATTTATTATTATAAATTCTCTCCTTTGAAAGCATACTCACAATAAGGAGAGAATTTATAAGAAATCAATTACTGATTTCATATAAATTATTAGATATATATTCAATTAATCCTCTATCTAGAAGATTTAATTTCCAATCATCTGGAATAGAATTATACCCGTAAAAAGCACCTCCAAGCTGACCAAAAATTGCTGCAGTTGTATCTGCATCATCTCCTAAGTTTACAGCCATCAATGCTCCTTCAGCAAAGGAAGAACTTCTATCAAATGCCCATAAAGCAGCTTCAATAGATTCAATAATATTAAGCGTACCTTTTATTTCAGGAGGGTTTTTCTCTTTGTAAGAACCAAGAGCTACATTATCAATAGATTCTTCAAGAGGGATATCATTCCAAAGTTCTGAATCATAATTCAAAATAGAATTCTTATCTCCTCCTTGAACAGCCTTAACTATCATTGACCCATAAAGCCTACATGCGTCTATACAAATAGTATTATCATGAGTTGATCTTGAGCTTTCTCCTGACATAATAATAGCTTGTTTTATATCTTTACTATAAAAAAGAGGTACAGGAGCCAATCTCATCAAAGCCCCATTAGTTGATTGATCTTTTACTGGAGAAACTTTTCCTGTGTTTTTAAAATTTGTTATAGCAGCTCTTGCTGTTGGTCCACATCCATATCCCCATTCTTTACAACTTAAATATCCTTCAAACAACCATTTAGAAAATCGGTCAAGTTGATCATATAAATCTAGTTCTTTAGTTGAAATAAGGCTATCCGCTATACATAAAGCTTGAGATGTATCATCAGTCCAAAAAGAACCATCTGTCATTCCTGTTACTCGATCAAATGAGCCTCTAGGCTTACCTTCAACAAGACTTCCTAGTTGGTCTCCTATAGCTAAGCCTATAAATGAACCTATCCATTTATCATTAGAGTGAATTTTATTATTATCATTCATATTTATTTGTTTATATATTGAGATAATTATAAGATAATCTTCTATTATTAGAATAATTATATTATTAGAAAATTGGATAGTTCTATGGAAAAAGATAAGTTATATATTTTAGGAGCAGGAACACCTACACCTACTGAATCTAGATTTGGGTCTGCATATGTTGCAGATATTGATGGTGAGAAAATAATGTTTGATTGCGGTCCAGCAGCAACACATAAACTTGTAAAAAGTGGCTTGTTTCCTACTGAAATTGATAATCTGTTCTTCACCCATCACCACTTTGATCACGACATTGACTATCCCTGTTTTTTATTATGTAGATGGGACCAAAGTATAGGGAAAGAAAATACTCTAAATGTTTTTGGTCCAACTTTAACTGAAAAACTAACTGAAGAAATTTATGGAGAAGATGGAGCTTTTTCTCATGATTGGAAAGCAAGAGTCAATCATCCCCTAAGTCAAAAAGTATACGTAAATAGAGGAGGGACTTTACCTAGAACACCTCCAAAAGCTAACGCTAGAGATATCACTCCTGGTACAGTAAGAGTTTCAAAGAAATGGGAAGTTGTGTCAGATGTTGCTGAACATGTTCAACCTTATCTTGATTCGCTAGCTTATAGGCTTGAAACATCTAAAAACAAATCTATCGTTTTTACAGGAGATACACAACCATGTAAATCTGTTGTGAATCTTGCTCAAAATGCGGATTATCTTGTTTGTATGTGCTGGGACGATCAAGAAGCTATGAATGAAAATGGAGAATTTTATGGGCAATGCGGAACAGAAGGTGCCGCACAAATGGCGCAAGATGCTAATGTAAAAAATTTAGTTTTAGTTCATATGGGCCCAAATATTAGTAAATCCCAGAATATAGTTTCTGCTAATGAAAAGATTGGAAAAATTTACAACGGTAATATAATATTCTCTGAAGAAATAAAATCAATTGATCTTTGGAGTAAATAAATATTCTTGATATTTTAATAAAAAATGGAAGTGTATATTCAGGAAACACTGACAGAGCTGAGTTAGTAAATATTGGAATAAAAAACTCAGTAATAGACTATATTGGCAAAGAATCTCCAGAATCCAAAGAAATAATTGATGCAACTAATTATATTGTCACTCCGGGTTTTATTGATTTACATACTCATAGTGACATATCATTTCTCGTTGATCCAGAAGCCGACAGTAAACTTACTCAAGGAGTTACATTTGAGCTGGTAGGTAATTGTGGTATGAGTTTCTGTGCACCTCTTAATTCATATTCAAAGCAAACTCTTTCTGACAGACTTGGAAAGTATGATTCAGATGTAAAAGTTGATTGGGATGATTTTAATGATTGGTTAAACAAAATAGAAGCAAACAAACCTTCTATTAATGTTGCTGCACAGCTAGGACATGGAGTTTTAAGGTCTTATGTAATGGGTATGAAAGCAGTATCAGCAAATCCTGATGATTTAGAAGGAATGAAAAAAGTTGTTCGGTCTTCAATAGATCAAGGTATTTTGGGTTTTTCGACTGGGTTATGGTATGCCCCAGGATCCTATTCACACACAGAAGAAATTGTTGAAATCACCAATGTAGTAGCGGAACATGATTTACTATATTCTAGTCACATACGATCAGAGAGTGATGATTCTTCAGGGTTATTTCCTGCTCATGCAGAGGCAATAGAAATTGGCAGAAGAACCGGAGCTAAAATTCAAATAAGTCATGTAAAATCAGTTGGCCCGAAATTTTGGGGAAGAGGAAATGAATTATTAGAAGGAATGTATAGAGCTAGAGAAGAAGGAATAGACGTAGCTGGTGATCAATATCCTTATGAGTGGTCAAGTACCCCTACAAGTGGATGTATGTTTCCTAGATGGAGTCTTGAAGGAGGAAGAGATAAAACTCTGGAAAGACTAAAAGATTCTAGTATAAGAGAACAAATAAAATCTGAAACCATAAATTATATAAATAGATTTCATGGAGCTGAAGGATGTGTCTTGGCAGAATTTTCAAGTGATAAAAAATTAGAAGGTATGAATCTATCAGAAATTTCTGAAGAATTTTCTTGTACACCTGAAGAAGCTGCTATGAGGCTCTACGAAATTTCAGAAGGGTCATTTGTTCTTCATTCAATGGAAGAAAAAGATATTGATACTATTGGAATGTCAGACATAATTGCAGTTGCATCGGATGGTAATTCTTTAAGAAATACTGGCCCCCTATCATCAGGGAAACCTCATCCAAGAAGCTATGGAACAAATACGAGATTTATTGAAGACATGGTTGTGAACAAAAAGCTGGTCCCAATTTCTAAGGCTATTTATAGAATGACAGCTCTTCCAGCTAGCAGACTAGGTCTAAAAAGAAGAGGTGAAATAAAAAAAGGATATTTTGCTGATATTAATATTTTTAGACCTGAAGATTTAAAAGAAAAAGCTACATATGTTGACCCTCATCAATATTCAACTGGAATGAAATATGTAATAGTAAATGGGAACATTGCACTAAAAGATAGCAAAAAAATATCAGGTAGATTTGGGCAAGTCATTAGATCTAAAGAAGGATAAATCATGAAAAACTTAGAATTTTTTAACAGAAACGAAGCAAGAGATTTTATAAATAAAAATAAACCTATGGCAATTATTCCTACTGGCTCAGTTGAGCAACACTTAAATCATTTATTTATAGGCATGGATATAAATTCTGCTACAAGAATTGCAGAAGATTTAGCAAAAAAGTTTCCAGAAGATGTATTGTTTTATAAGCCACTGAATGCAGGAATAGCTGAACATCATATGGCTTTCCCTGGAACAATGACATTGAGAGTGAATACTTTTATAGGTGTATTAACTGACATAGTTGAAAGTCTTATTAGAGGAGGTGTAAAAAAAATACTTTTTATTAATGGCCATGGAGGTAATGTAGAACCTATGGGTACAGCAATGAGAAATATATCTCTTCAAATGAAAGGGATTCATGAAGGAATAAATACTTCTGAGGTAAGAACTCATTATGATTATGAAGAACTTCTTAATAAAGATTCTGAAATTGATATTAGATATACAAGCTACTGGGAAATACATGAAGAAGAATTTATAAAAGACACAATACAAGATGATGTTTGGCCAGGTCATGCAGGTGAATACGAAACATCAGTTGCTTTATACATGTTCCCCGATTTGGTAGATAAAGAAGCTATAAAAAATGATCCATTAGGGACATCAATAGATGCATCAAAAGAAAAGGGTGAACAAATTTATAAAGACATTATAAAACAGTACTCTAATTTGATTTATAAAATGCTTTCATAAAAAATAAGAGCTAATCACTAACAAAGAATTAGAAATCTATAACTCTTTTTGAATATCTGAAATTATTTTCATAAGTTCGAATGGAGTAATGTTAATTAAATCTAAATCTTTTATTTGTTTTGTGACATCAGACAGATTTTCTTCAAACAGTAGTGGTTGAAATGAGTTATTACCGCGTTTTGGGTTTTCAAACTCTGATAATAAAACCTTCGCTTTTAATAAAACTTCCATAGGTATACCTGCAATCTCTGCAACATTTATTCCATAAGATTTTTCTGCAGATCCTTCAATTATTCTGTGTAAGAAATTTATAGAATTATTCTCTTCGTGTACGGCAACTTGTAGATTAATAATATTTGGATAAGTTTCAGGTAATTTTGTTAATTCATGGAAATGAGTAGCAAATAAAGTTCTAAATTTCTTTTCTTCTTTAGTGTTTATATATTCTAAAATTGACCAGGCTATGGACAATCCATCATAAGTACTTGTTCCTCTTCCTATCTCATCTAGCACAGCAAAGGATTTATTTGTAGATTGAGCAAGGATTCTGGATGTTTCCTCCATCTCTATAAGAAAAGTAGATTTACCTGTATGAATATCATCTGTAAGGCCTGTCCTAGTAAAAATCCTATCAACTATACCAATTTCACATTTACTAGCTGGTACAAAAGATCCTATCTGGCTAAGGATTACTATAATTGCCATAGTTCTTAAGTAAGTAGACTTACCTGACATATTTGGACCAGTAATAATAGCTGTATTTATTTTATTAGTAAAACTTAAATCGTTTGGAACAAACTTACCAAATCCTAAAGTTTTATCAATAACAGGATGCAGCGCATCTCTTATATCAAATTTGTTATCATCAGATAAAACAGGTTTTATCCAGTTGTTATTATTTGAAATCAAATAAAAAGAGTAAATAGCATCTATAAGTGAAACGTCTTCACTCATGAATAAAATATCTTCCTTAAATTTTTTGATCTCATCACAAATTTGATTAAATATAGCATCCTCAAGTGTAGCAATTTTCTCATCAGAATTTAGTATTTTTTCTTCAAGTATTTTTAATTCTTCAGTATAAAATCTTTCAGAATTAGCTAATGTTTGACGTCTAATAAAATAATCAGGAACTTGATCTAAGTTAGATTTAGTTACTTCAAAATAATATCCAAATACTCTATTGAAACTTATTTTTAATTTATTAATTCCAGTTTTCTCTTTCTCAGATGACTCTAATGAAAGTAAAGATGAGTTAGATTTATATTTGATAGCAATCAACTCATCAAGCTCTTTATTAAATCCATTTCGAACTGGTAATTTAGATTGATTTTCAAATAATGTTTCAGTGTCTATAGCTTCATTTAAGAATTTAGATAACTGATTTATTTTTTTAGGATTAACCTTAAAATCAAATGGAGAATTCAAGAACATTCTTTGGAGTGTATCTAATTGTGAAATACTTTCATATAAGGAAAATAAATCCCTATAATTACAAGTTTTATTTTCAATTCTGTAAGTAAGTCTTTCTAAATCACTTATTTTTTTCAGGATTTCACTTAGATCGTATAAATTACTTTTATTTTGAAAAATCCACTCAAGTTTTTTATGGCGTTCATCAATAACTTTTATTTTTTGAGTAGGTGTAATCAACCAGTTTCTTAAAAGTCTTGCCCCCATTGGAGTAGATGTTAAATTCATAAAACTAAATAAAGTATTATCATCATTTCCGGAAATAGATTTTGTGATTTCTAGGTCTCTTAGAGTTACATAATCTAATATAAGATCATCTGATCTATCAACATTATTTATTTTTTGAATATTTTTAGCAAAAGTTTTTTGATTAGATCCCACAAAATCTAAAATCATACCTAAACTCATTATTAATGATTTTTTATTTTCTAAGTTGATTTGAGAAAGATCTTCTACTTCAAAATGTGTCTGTATAATATTTTTTCCTAGAGAAGAGTTTTTTACAATTCCATCATATTCTCTTACAAGAAAAGAATCAAAGAATTCATCAAAAAGATCTGAATTATCTTTAGAATAAATAATTTCTCGAGGATTTAATCTTTCTATTTCATTTAAGAAATTTTCTTTATTAGTTATGTATGTTTCAAATTTTCCTGTAGAAATATCTAAAGCACATATATCGATTCTGTCTTTATCTTTATATATACTCATCAAAAAATTGTTATCATCGGAATCTAATAAATCAGGATCTGTTACAGTTCCAGGAGTAATCACACGAGTCACTGCCCTATCAACAATTCCTTTAGATTCTTTTGGATCTGAAGTCTGTTCTGCAATAGCAATTTTCATCCCAGAATTAATTAATTTCATTAGATTGTTTTCTAATGAATGGTAAGGGATTCCTGCAAGTGGGACTTTATTTTCAGCGCCAACATCACGAGCAGTTAAGGCGATATTTAAAATAGATGATAATTTCTTAGCATCTTCATCAAAGGTTTCGTAGAAATCACCCATGCGATATAACAATAAACAATCTTTATAGTTATTTTTTATATCTAGATACTGTCTCCTGCCCGGAGACATTTTTTCTTCAGTATTCTTTTTTGTACTCATTTAAAGTTAGTAATTTATGGTTACAGTATCACTAGCTATCCATCTAAGTCTACTGATAGTGACATCTTTAGGCAGGTCGACTAGTAAATATCCAATAACTTCTGTTCCTTCAACTAATGTTATATCGCCCCACAAAGGAATAAAATCATTAACTTTATAATTATTTTGAATTTTACTTATCTCATAAGCTCTTGTAATAGAATTTGTTGGAGAATAAGTTTTACCATTTGAAGACAATAGCTCTGCAGAATTAGAATCAATATTTAAAGTAATTGTATTAGCTGTTTCATTAATTATTTGAAGTTTTATAAATCCTAAATAGCTTCCCTTATCATTAGAATCAATTTCCCAGTTAGTCAATTCACCAGTAAAAGCGTCAGGACCATCATAATTTATTTTGGATTCATATCTTGGTTCTCCACTCTTAATCCATAGAACTTTACCTGATTTATATAAAGGGTCCAATTCTTCAGTATTTAGAAATAACCACGGAATAGAAATCGCTGCGAATATAACTGAAAAAATAGTCATCGCTATTAAGAATTTAGGTTTATTTAATTTTGGAAACTTGGTTACTCTTCTAGTTAAAATATTGTTTTCAGAGTCAATCTCTATATATTCTTCACCTGGATTAGCAAAACCTGTGATTTTGAAATTAAAGTATATTCTAGAAATATCATTTGATGTCTGAATTTTAGCCACATCGTAAGTTTTATCTTTTTCTTCGAAATCAGGTCCATATTCATATTTATTTGAAAGAATAAATTTTAAAGAAATATCAATAATTTCTTTAGAATCTATGAATTTACCATAATTTATTTCTTTTAAATCATTCATAACTTAACTTTTGAGATCCTTACAAACCTCGTATAAACTTTCTACAATATAATCAATTTCTTCAAATGTATTTGAATTGCTAAAAGATAGCCTAACAGAACCTAGAGCTAGCTTCTCATCAACTCCCTTAGCAAGCAAAACATGGCTTGGTTCAATACTAGCTGTACTACAAGCAGAACCACTACTAGCCATTATACCCTTAAAATCTAATCCAATGAGTATTGGTTCTCCTTGAATATTTGGAATTGAAAAATTTACAATATTACTTAATCCATTGTTAGAACTATGAAGAACAAAATCAGGGATTTTATTACGAAGTAATCTTATGAATCTATCTGATAAATCTTTCGTATGATTATAAAAATTTTCTCTATTTGATTCCGCAATTTCAATAGCTTTGCCGATGCCAACAATGCTTGGAACATTTTCCGTTCCTGATCTATTTTGTCTTTCTTGACCTCCACCATCTAATAGTGGTTCAACTGTAACATATTCATTGATGTACAAAGCTCCAATTCCTTTGGGAGCATTAAATTTATGACCCGAAATTGACAATAAATCTACTCCTAAATTTTTTACATCAATACTAATCTTTCCTACAGCTTGTACAGCATCAGTATGAAAATAAATTTTTTTATTAAAATCTTTCTCTTTTTCTCTAACAATTTCAACTAAAGCTTTAATATTTTGAACAGAACCTATTTCATTATTAGCTAACATAATAGAAATAAATTTTGTTTTATTTGTAACCATATTTAAGAAATCATCAATTTTTATAATCCCATCATCGTCTACTGGACAGTATTTGACTTCATATCCAATACTTTTTAATTGTTCAGCTGGATGAATTATTGCATGATGTTCAATTGTAGAAATAACAATTTCATTTTGACCTTCATGAATTTCTGGTAAACAAATACCTTTCATAGCAAGATTATTAGATTCCGTTCCGCCACTAGTAAATGTAATTTCTGAAGGATTTGAATTAATAACTTTTGCTAATTTATCTCTTGAAAATTCAATAGCTGATCTTGAATCTTGACTTAACATATACAAACTTGAAGGATTTCCAAAAGATTCAGTGAAAAAAGGTAACATTTCCTCTAAAACTACAGAAGAAACTGGAGTTGTAGCGGCACTATCACAATATACTTGATCTATTTCAAACGTCATACATTTATTATAAATTAGATTAGAAAAATAAGGCTGAATAATATAAATTTAGGTACACTAGTTAAGATAAAAAAACATGAAAGAGAATTATTTTTGATAAGAGTTGAGCACTTTTATAAAAACTATGGACCATATCCAGCTGTTATAGATGTATCTTTTGAAGTATTAAAAGGTGAAATAGTTGGTTTTCTTGGACCAAATGGAGCAGGCAAAACTACTACTATGAGAAGCATAACTGGATATTTGCCTCCAACTTCTGGAAATATCACAGTAAGTGGTTATGACTCTGTAAAATATTCTCTTGATGCAAGAAGGCATATTGGGTATCTCCCAGAAACAGTCCCTTTATATCTAGACATGACAGTAACTGATTACCTTAGTTTCATGGGTAAAATTAGAGGAATGAATCAAAAATGGATCAATGAAAGAATAGATAAAGTCATTGATCATGTAAGACTAGGAGACTACAGAAATACACATGTTGGTAAGTTATCTAAAGGATATAGACAAAGAACAGGTATAGCACAAGCTATATTACATGAACCAGATGTATTAATAATGGATGAACCAACTATTGGAATAGACCCTATTCAAGTAGTTGAAACAAGAGAACTAATTAGTGAACTTGGAGAATCTCATACATTGTTAATTTCATCACATATACTACCTGAAGTGTCAGCTATTTGTCCAAGAGTTTTAGTAATATCTGATGGAAGAATTGTTGCAGATGATAAACCTGCAAACCTCTCAAATAGATTATCTGGTACTGAAAGAATTGAAGTTGGTATATCAGGAACAAAAATTGAATCTATTATTTCTACTCTAAGAAAAATTGATTCTGTGATTGATGTTAGATCTGATTCAAGAGCCGAACAGATAGATCAAGGTAAAAAAGAGAATTTTATTCCTATAGTAGTAGATGCAAAAACTAATCAAAATGCAACAGAGGAAATTGCAAAAGCAACAGTAGATAATGGATGGGGATTAAGAAATCTTACTCCATTACCAATGACACTAGAAGAAATATTTTTACAACTTACTCAAGAGAATTAATAATGAGAAATATATACATAATATTAATGAAGGAAATAAAGACTTATTTTGCTTCACCTATGGCTTATATTGTTTCAGCAGCTTATTTAGCAATAACTGGGTTCTTTTTCGTAGCATCAGTATCTGATGCATTTTCTGAGGCGACTATTAGAGGTTACCTAGCAGGAGCAACTTTTTTTATGATATTTATGTCTCCTGCCATTACCATGAGGCTTATTGCTGAAGAACAAAAACTTGGGACACTTGAATTACTACTTACATCACCAGTGAAGGAAGTAGAAGTAGTTTTAGGTAAATTTTTTGCATCCCTTGTAACAGTTTTTGTAATGATAATATTTTCTTTGTATTTTGTAGTTCTTCTATATATTTTTGGAGATCCAGATACAGGCCCACTACTTAATGGGATTTTTGGTTTGCTTCTTTATTCATCTGCTACTCTTGCTATAGGATTATTTGCTTCGTCTTTGTCACCAAATCAAATTGTTGGACTTGTAGTGGGGTCAGGCATATTAACTAGTTTGACTATTATTGATTTCATATCAAATCGAGTTACAGGTATAGGTAGCGAGATTCTAAGCTTTTTACAATTAGGGGCTTCTTTTTCTGTGTTTGATTTAGGATCTTTAGGAGTTGCTGAAAGTGGGCATTTTGCTGATTTTTCTAGAGGAATATTTTCACTTGTCGACGTTGTATTTTACCTATCAGTAACAATAGTATTTTTACTGCTTACTATTATTATTTTAGAATCTAGGAGATGGAGATAATATGAGTATGGATAACAAAAGACCATCCATGGAGTCTACAAAGTTTAATTTCAAAAAGCTTTTTGATGAAATCAAAGATAATATTACATCCATCAGACAAGGAATGGTACTGGCTTCAATTTCCTCTATATTGTTAGGATTTATTGTTTGGATATTTTTTAGAGATATTTCTATAATTGGGCTTTGGATGATGTTGGCAGGATTAGTCCTTACTTTATTAATAGGATTTATCTCATGGAAAAATATTATATTTTTTATTTTTGGAAGAAGAGGAAAATATGGGATAAACACATCAATTATTTTCTTAGCTTCATTAAGCTTAATTATTATTTTGAATGCATTATTATTCTGGATATCAGGAAGACCTGATTCTCCAGAATGGATGCGAATAGATACAACAGCAACCAAACAATTTATACTTGAAGATCAGGCAATTAAGGTTATAGGCAACTTAAACGAAGATGTTAAAATTACTGTTTTCATGGCAACAAATACACCTGAGAAGAATGCCGATTGGAGAGCAACTGAAGATTTATTACTCGAATTTAAGCGAAGATCAAAGAAAGTAAGCTTAAATTATGAAAAAATAGATCCAGAACTTGATCCAAATGCAGCTTCGAATTATGGAGTAAATACTTTCCCTTCAATAGTTGTTGAAGCCATGGATTCTAGAAGATCTCAAATCATTCCAGGCAGAAACACAGAAATTTCTGAAACTGTGTTTTCAGAACAGGATATTATTACAGGATTACTAATTGTAAACCAAATAAAGCAAAAGGAAGTTATATTTCTTACTGGTCATGGGGAAAGAGACATAACAGACTTTGATCCAAACTCTTCTGGTATGGGTTTAATATATACAGACTTATTAGCACAAAACTACAAGGTGCTTTCAGCAACTTCACAAGAGTTAGCAATACTTTTATCTGAAAACAATGTACCTGCTGTTGTAGTAATAGCAGGAGCTGAATCAGATTTTACTTTACAAGACTCGGCAATAATTTCTGAATATTTGTGGCAAGGTGGTACTTTGCTGATGATGATAGAACCAGAATCAACTCCAGATGGGGTAAAAACCTTCTTATATAAATATGGAGTAGCTGTTGGAGAAGGAACAGTCTTTGATATGGCAAGTTTTGTTGCACCTAAACCTAATTATTTACAAATAAAAAAGACAAATGGACAACTACCAATACATGAGATAACAACTGATTTTGATGTACTTTATCTTCCTGGTTCATCTTTCTTGGCTTCAACTATTAGCCCAGATACAGTACCTGTTTCAGAAAATGGAGAACCGTTTCTCAAACATATTCCACTAGCATTTACAACATTAGAAAGTTGGGCTCAGAAAATTTCTGATGTAGAAGATCTAAAATACGATGTAGAAACTGATACTTTAGGACCATTTCCAACAATTTTAGCAATAGAAGCTATTTCAGAGTTAGGAAAATCTCCTATAGAAAAAGAAGATGGAACAATAGTGCAAACTTCAATAGTTGTTGTGGGTGATACAGATTTTGCTTCTAATAAATATTCTGGTTCAGCAAAAAATAGCGATCTTTTTGTAAACAGCATAAACTGGCTAGCTAAAGATTTTGAGTTGATTTCAATAAGACCAAAAACTCAAGCTTACAGAGAATTAGTTCTAACGAAAAGTGAAAGAGATTTCATAAGATGGAGTGGATGGCTTTTGATGCCAACATTAATTACACTTGGTGGTTTTATTAGCTGGTGGCGAAGAAGATAAAATGAATCTAAGAATTACATTGATTTTAATAATTCTTCTATCCTGGTTTTCTGTTCTTGGAGTTCTTATATTTCAATCTGATATAGGAGAAGAAAAAGAAGAAAATGATATTTCATATTTTTATAGAATATCATCAGGCGATATCAGAAATATTTCAATAACTAATAATTCAAAGAAACTGAGTTGGCACCTAGAAGATAATACTTGGTATTTTGATAATTATAACGGAATTCCTACAGATGCATTTAGATGGGGAGGAATAATAGATCTTTTGCAAGGCCCTCAGCTGTACAGAACAATTGCAGAAAATATAGATGATAAAGCTAAATACGGGTTAGATAATCCTTCCACAGAGATTTCTATTTTTCTTGAAAGTGGCGATAAAAGAACATTGTTTATAGGTAACGCAACTCCTGACTTAACTAATAATTATGCTTATCTTGAAGGAGATGAAAAATTAGTTATGGTTGATGCTACATGGAAAGCTGTATTAACAAGGCTTGTAGAAGAGCCTCCTTATCCCAAATGGATGAATAAAATAAATACTGATGAAGTAGTCGAGGTTGTGTTGATTAATAATGGAGAAATCATTAAAGCATTCAGCAAAAATGGTTATGATTGGTTTTCTTGTTATATCCCTTTATCTAGTTCTCCTTGTTATGGAGATGAAATAGTAAACTCTGATCCTATTTTAGATTTTTTAGTAGATTTTTCAAAACTAAATATATTAGGTGCTGTTCAGTTGAATTTAATGTTCACAGAAGACTATTCAAAATATGGACTTGATTTAGATGCTCCTTATGTTGATGTAAAAACTATTTCAAGAGATCAATTTGGGGTAAATACTCTTTATAACACCTCATTAAGTATTGGTAATTTGAATGAAGAAAAGACAGGATATTTTGCTGTAGCCGCTGAGACCAAAGATGTTATTTTGATAGAAAAAGAATGGGCTGATAAGATCTTATCATTCTTTAATTAATTTTGTATAAATTAATAACTAGATACTTTCCTACAAATGATAGAGGTTTTTGAGAATAATCTTACCCTCTGAGTTGTTAAGTAGAAATCTTTCTATACAATTCAGGTAATCTAGCTGGCAACATAGAAATATCTGATAAAACTTCATATGGTAAGTCATCCATCATTGTTTTAAGATAATCATGACCAGATTTATCAACTGTCAAACAAAACGGAGTAATTCCTTTTTGTCTAGCTTCAATCAATGCCTGCCTTGTGTCATATACAGCATATTCTTTCTCAACACCTTCCCTAGAATAACCTCTGTCTTGAGGCCTACCATCTGTAACTAGGAAAAGAATTCTAGACCTTGCCTCATGGTCTTCTAATTTAGTTATAGTGTGTCTTATTGCAGGACCCATTCTAGTAGCGTGTAAAGGAGCTATTCTATCGATTCTTCCAGATATAGAATCATTAAATTTTTCATCAAGATCTTTTATAGTATAAAACTCAACATTTTCTCTACCGTATCCTGAAAATCCATAAATACCATAATCATCACCTAGCATTTCTAAGGAATTAACCATTAATACTATTCCTTCTTTTTCGACATCCACTATTCTTTTATAAGATCTTCTAAGACCTTCTGCCCTTCTTGATCTTAGCCAAACCATGTACTCTACTGGATCGTCAGGAGCTCCCCAATCATCTGAACTAGACTTAGTACTATCATCAATAGCTTCAGCGGTAGACGCGCTCATATCAATAAGCAAAGCTACAGCAACAGATCTTTCAGTTTTATTTCTCCTCCAATA
>Ga0315316_10000582_pt1 | contig 24196 bp, 15 predicted proteins | sample M160m3416metaG_FD_203702 | JGI IMG/M metagenome (GOLD analysis project Ga0315316, IMG submission 203702) | Ammonia-oxidizing marine archaeal communities from Monterey Bay, California, United States - M1 60m 3416 | ecosystem: Environmental > Aquatic > Marine > Intertidal zone | place: USA... | reverse complement strand
GTTCAGCCTGGTGCGATGCACTTATGAACGTGGACAGACGTTTCCGAAAGGTTCGAAGGAACGTACTGAGACTATGGTGCGTGCCTCGACAGAATTCGAAGCCATTCACACAGCTCGTCGCACAAACCCCATCGGACTGCAGTCGCGATTGATGATGGGCAAGTGCTTTCAGGAGCAGGATGATCTCAATCGAGCGCTGGGCATCTACAACGAAATGCTGAGTCATAAGTCAGATCAGCCGACTTTGCAGTTGCTGAAATCGATTGCTCTGCAGTACCGCCTGATCTGTCTGAATCACGAAAAGAAGAACGATTTTCAGCTGGTCCTGCAGGAAGCCGAGGCCTGGTTGCGGGACAAAGCGAATCGGAATCGTATCTACTCGGAAATCGGACTTGGCATCCTCTGGGAGAAGTCCATTGCCGAAGAAAAACTTGGGCAGGATCGGGCGGTCGAAGCCAGACTGCGAAACACAATGCTGCGTCAGGCTCTGACGGATTCCAAACAGGTTGCACGTTTTCCCGGGCCTTACCAGGAACCTGCTGTGGCTATGGGCCGCCGACTGAATGTGGAGCTGGGTGAAAAAGATGCGGAACCGAAGGATTTTGATACTGCATTCGAACGAGCTCGAGGCATGGTCAGCCAGTTGAAGGCATTGAATGAAGATCTGCAGAAAGCGAAATCCCCTGAAGAAAAGCAAAAGGCAAAGCAGGCGATCGATTACCAGCTGAATGAAATCGGGCGATTGTTTGCGATGGCGCTGAATCTGCGGGACGAAAAGACAGACACCAAGGCTGTGGCACAGGCTCGGTATCTGCTGAGTTACGTTTACATGCGGCAGCGAAAAAGTTTTGACGCAATTATTCTGGCGAAGTACTGCATGACAACGGATCGGTTGAATGATCCGGATTCGGCTCTCAGCGCCACTGAGATCGCGATCGAGGCAGCTGTACAGGCCTTTAACGACGCCGACACGGACAAGTCGTTTGAACTGGATCTGCTGAAAGGAATCTGCGAACTGATTGTGGAACAGTATCCGCAATCGGCTCGAGGCAATGAAGCTCGCATTCGTCTGGGGCAGGTTTATCGCGATCTCAATGAACCACTGAATGCTGCAAATACCTATCTGACGGTGCCCAGCGACTATTCAGAATACGGCTCAGCGCGAATGCAGGCAGGCCAGTCCTACTGGCTGGCATGGGTTACGGCTATGTCGGAGCAGGAGACTGGCGATTCACCAGAGCGGGATGAGGAATCGATTAAGAAATGGAAGGCTGACGCTGGCCGACTGATGCTGGAAGGTATCACAGTTGCGCGATCGAAGCTGGGTGCCGGTGCGCAACCGACACCGGAGATCGTGGCTGCCGAAGTTTCGCTGGCGACCATCAACAACATGAATGGACAGTTCGTGGAAACGATCAAGCGATTGACTGCGGGCGGAGACACTTCGGTCCTTAAGATGCTGGATGTTGCCCCAGGACAGGCTCGCCCTGAAAAGGGAATTACCAGCAGTGCGTTTGCGGGCCAGGCCTTCCGTCTCCTGTTGAGAGCCTACGTTGGCACTCAGAAAGTTCCTGAAGCGCTGCAAACGATGAATAAGCTGGAAGCCGTCGGCGGTCAGGATACCGCGGCCGTATACACGCAGTTGGGGCAGGAGCTGCAGGAAGAACTGAAACGGTTGAAAGCATCCGGTGAATCTGAGCAACTGGAAAATACGCGAAAGTCGTTCGAAGAATTTCTGGCCAAGGTCAGCGAAAATCGCGAGAACATGGATTACAACTCGCTGGTCTGGATTGGTGAGACCTACTTTGGGCTGGGACAGGGCACGCAGGAAGATGTCGTAGCGGCTTCGGGCTACTACAAGAATGCCCATGCCGCTTACCAGGACATTCTGGACCGGAACCTTGCCGAAGGCGGCAGTGTTATTGCCGTTAAACTCAGAATTGTGCGTTGCTGTCGCGCTCAGGAACAGTTTGACGAAGGCGTCAGTCTGGCTCAGTCCGTTCTGAACGAAACGCCTCTGTCACTGGACGTGCAGTTCGAGGCGGCTCATACGCTGTCCGACTGGGGCGCAGCGGAAGGTGGCCAGCCGGACAGGCTGCTGGCGGCTATTGAAGGTGTAGAGAACGCTCAGGGCGAAAAATCAATCTGGGGCTGGTCCGGTATTACTCGCAAACTCCAGGCCCGCCACAACTCACCGGACTGGGAACAGCTGAAGGACCGTTTCCTGGAAGCTCGTTTCGAATATGTTAACAGTCGTTATCGCTACGCGAAGACCGGAGCGTCCGATGCTGAAGTCCAGTTGAATTCCGGTCTGGCAGAGATCGCGATTTTTATTCAGGTGTTCACCGATCTTGATGACGCGTGGTTTGCGAAGTTCGATCGGTTGTACCAGGACATTCAGCTGGAATTGGGACAGCCGCAGACTCCGCTGGAGCGGCCAAGTGCCCCTGAAGTACTGATGGCTCAGAATGAGCCCGAAAGCGTTGACGAACCGCAGCAGCAACAGGCTGCAGAAACAGCCGCACAGACTTCTGGCGGCACTAGTACGGTTGTCGTGGTTGTTCTGCTGGCGCTGGCAGCCGGTGGCGGCTTCGGTTTCTATAAGTTAATGAGTAAACCGCAGCAGCGGCGCCGGCCGAGTCTTCAGCCGGAGGACGCTTCGTTTACTGCACCATCCGGTGCAGGGGACGGCAACACAGGTGGTCCTCCGGACTTTGGAGGACTGGAAGCGGCAGGTGCAGCAACTGGATCTGCCGTGGCCGCACGGCCTCGCAAGAAGAAAGTTGCGTCCAAAGCACGTTCGCAGTCGCCGGCAGATGCGCAGCAACGTCCGGCAAAGAAGAAACGTGTGCTGACGCCCGAAGAAGCTGCCAGGTATAAAGCCGCCAAAGCCGCCAAAGCCCGTGCTGCTGCCGCGGGCGCCGTAATGGGTGAAGCTGCGAAGACAGAGGCACCAAAGAAAAAGGTTGTTAAGCAGGTCCGGATGCAGGGTGCACCGGATTCCGCGACCCCGACAAAGAAAAAAGTCAGAAAACGTCCGCCCCAGCCGCCGGCTGAGTAAACCGTTCGGTTGTGGATCAGACAACAGGTTCAACGCAGTTTCACGATACAACAAGGCGTTCCGAAATGGACAAAGCTCCCTATATTCTCAAAACGATACTGGCTTCTGCCGTTGTGGTGGCTGTGGCGGCGCAATCTTTATTTGCGGTCGACATTGTGACACGGCGCAACGACAACACTCAGCTGCGTGGCGAGATCATCAGTATGCGCCAGGACCAAATTGTGCTGAAGCGGACAAATGGTGAGGAAATATCGATCTCAGTATCGAATCTGAAGAACGTTCGTTTCGATAAGGAGCCACTGGAACTCAGCCCCGCGCGATCCAACGAACGAAGTGGAGCTTTGGACGTTGCGTTGACACGCTACAAGGAAGTTCAGAGTGAATATACCGGTGGCGACAAGCGATTGAAGACGGATCTCGAATTCCTGATTGCACGTGTCGTGGGTAAGCAGGCTCTGACTGATCCTTCCAGGGCAGATGCCGCGAACAAAGCCCTTGAGGAATTTCGCAGCACCAATAAGGACAACTTTCGCTACCTGGAAGCCACTCTGCTGCAGGCGTCGATCCATGCGTTGAAAGGCGAAACGGATGCCGGCAAACTGCTGCTGGACGAAGTACAGGCGTCAGGTGTCAAGGGGTATCAGTTGCAGGCCGGAGTCGATAAGGGGCGACTGCTGCTGCTTGCCGATGATACCGCTGGTGCTCTGCAGTCCTTTGACGATGTGATTCAGAAAAGCAAGGGTGACGAATCGGCAACCGGAGCCATGTATGACGGACTGCTGGGCAGAGCGATGTGTCTGAAACAGCAGAGCAGCCTGGATGAGTCGATCAAGACACTGGATGAGGTCATCGACAAGGCACCCCCGGCCGAAACTCGAACGCTGGCAGAAGCCTGGGTGCGGAAGGGCGATTGCCTGCGTCAGAAAAATCAGGGAAAAGCCGCATTGATGGCCTATCTGCACGTCGATGTCCTGTATTCCGGGGAGCCTGCGCAACATGCAGAGGCTCTGCTGCGACTGTCCCGGTTATGGGGCCCCAGTGGTCACCAGGATCGCGCTGTCGACGCCTCGGCGCGTCTGCAGGAACGCTATCCCAACAGTCAGTGGGCCGGGCAGAGTGGCGGATAGCAGAGGCCGCACTCGGGGGACCGGCAACGAATCGCAGTTGCGTTGAACTGTCCGGCGTTTAGTCACGGCAATTCTCATTATGTCGATTTGACGAGCGGAAAATCACAAGACATTTGCGGCAGGACGGGCAAATTGGATGACTCCGCCAACCTGACCGGCTACATTCCTTTTCAATCGTTTGATACACAGTCGCTGCTGACCGAGTTGCGTAATTCTGTTAATCCGGAGATAACTGAACATGCTGAGTCTTTCTGAACGAGTATCGCGGCATCGATCCCTGCGCAGCTGGGGTATATTTCTGCTGGCACTAACCGTCGCAGTCTCGGCGATTCCGCTTGTCGGACTTGTGCCGTCCGCCGTGGCCCAGGACGAAGAACCAGCGGCTGCTGACGCTCCTGCTGCTGACGCTCCTGCTGCTGACGCTCCTGCTGCTGACGCTCCCGTACAGAGCAGGAATTTCCTGACTTGGATGAAGGATGCACTGGGCTGGTTCTGGTTGTTGGTCTTTGGCTTACTGTCGTTTGTGATGGTGGCCCTGATCATGATGAATCTTATGCAGGTTCGCCGTGACGTTCTGCTGCCAAACGATTTTGTCGAAGAGTTCGAACAGAAACTGAACGGTAAGGATTTTCAGGGTGCCTACGAAATTGCCCGTAACGATGATTCGTTTGTGGCTCGTGTACTCGCGGCCGGCATGGGACGGCTCAGCCGCGGCTATCCTGAGGCTGTGGAAGGAATGCAGGAAGCCGGCGAAGACGAAAACATGGCGCTCGAACATCGTCTCAGTTTTCTGGCGCTGATCGGTACTGTGGCTCCGATGCTGGGACTGATGGGAACCGTTCAGGGGATGATCGCATCATTCGACAAGATTGCCTCGTCTGCAGTTTCACCTAAACCCAGTGAGTTGGCCGAAGGGATTTCCACGGCTTTGTTTACGACGCTGATCGGTCTGGGCATCGCCATTCCGGCGATGGTCTTTTACAGCATTCTGAAGAATAGAATTCAGCGTCTGGTGTTGGAAATCGGCATGGTGAGTGAAGGCCTGATGAGTCGCTTCGCAGCCGTCGGCAAGGGCGGAGCCGGTGGCACCGGCACGAAGCCCGCCTAGCGTTAGTCGTTTTCAAACAGCAGCGATTCACTTGTTGCCGGCACGACGCCGCGGGAACTGTGAATCGTGAGTCAGTGCCGCCTGCCGGAGCATAAGACCGGAGCACATTTCTATGAAGATTAAGTCATCTGGTTCGAATGCTCCCGATGTCGATATGACGCCCATGATCGACATCGTCTTTCAGTTGATCGCCTTTTTTATGGTGATTTCCAACTTTGAGCAGCAGCAGGCGGACGAACGCGTGACGTTGCCGAAGAATCAACTTGCCAAGCCTCCGGAAGTGAAACGCGACGACGCATTTACGCTGAACGTGGGATTTCTTAAAGACAAACAGGGCGAGATCATCGACAGAACGCCCTATATCTTCTTTGGCGATGAACAGATTGAGGTGGCCAACAGTTCGAATCGTTTGCGACAGGAAGCTCAGTTCTACAGGACAATCGGCACTCCTCTGGAAGATGTGACCGTAGAGATTCGGGCGGATCGGGAGGTTCAGTCCGGACTGGTTCAGACCCTGATTCAGAAGTGTCAGGAAGAAGGGATTGAGTTTCAGCGGTTCGCACTCAAGGCAACGCAGAAGGTGAGTCCATGAAGATTCGCAACCGAAATGAAGGCGGCGAAAAAATCGAGGTGCAGATGGCACCTATGATTGACGTGGTGTTCCAGCTGCTGATCTTTTTCATGCTGACTCTGAAAATCATTGAACCGGAAGGCAACTTTGACATCAATATGCCATTGGGTGCTCCGGAGACGTCATCTGTTACGGAACCGGATTTGCCGCCGTTTAAGGTACGTATGGAAGCTGACCCGGCGACCGGCGCACTGTCTCAGCTGTTGTTCAACGGGCAGCCCATGGGGAATGATTCAACGGCTTTTCAACGTCTGAATCTGGAGATATTCAAGTCCGTCAATGCTTTGAAGGCCGCCGGCCCTGATGCTCTGGAAAAGCAGGAAGTCGAAATCGATCCGGATTTCGGCCTGCATTACAAGAATATCATTGAGGCTATCAGTGCGTGTTCGGGCAAGATGGTGGATGGCAAAATGGTGCGGTACATCAGTCGCATTAAGTTCGCCCCCATCCGGGAAGAGAATTAATCTGCCGCTGGCGGATGCAACTGCTCGTACTCCGTCGCCAGTTTTGCGCCTGGTGTGATGCCGAATTTGGACCACATTCCCAGGTACATTGCAGTGATCAGGACCACAATCGTCAGCCCCAGCGGTTTCGCCATGGGCCATGGCGTGATGTCGACGTCCTTGCTGTATTCCTGAACGAATGGTTCCGGACGTGGACTGATCAAACGCACCGTTGTCATCAACGCAATAAGAAACAGAAAGTTGACTGCGGCCAGGTGCAGCCAGTGCATTTCGCTGCCGAACAGCGTGTTGCCCATGGCGATTCCAAAGACGGACTGAAAGATAATCCCGGCCAGCAGCGCGTAGTTCGCGGCCACCGCAGGTGTCTTCTTGCTGACGATTCCCATGAAGACGATCGCCAGCAACGGGATGTTCAACACGGCCGCAATCGACTTCATCAGATTGAAGAGGCCGGTTTCCGCAAAGGGCGAAAGCAGCAGAGCCAGCAACACACTTACCGGAACCATGACCATTCCAAACACCTTGCCGGCTTTGACCACCTGACGATCCGGGGCTTCCGTGTTCAGCACTCCCTTGTACAGGTCGATGCTGAACAGCGTGCAGCCGCTGTTCAGGAAGCTGTTGAATGAACTCAGGATTGCTCCGAAGATGGTGGCGGCGAAGAAGCCCACAGCCCATTTCGGCAGAACCAGATTGACCAGATAACCATAGGCCGCGTCGGCACTTGCCGGCGGCGACTGGTCGGTTCCGAAGGCGATGTGCCAGGCGATGATTCCCGGCAGGACCAGATACAGGGGGCCGGCCAGCTTCATGAACGCGGCGAACAGAACTCCCTTCTGTCCTTCGGCCAGGTTTTTCGATGCCAGCGTACGCTGCACAATTCCCTGATTGGTGCACCAGTAATATGTCGTGATCAGGGTCATTCCGGTCAGCAGCGTCTCCCATGGAATATCCGAACTGCGGTCACCCAGCGAAGACAGTCGTTCCGGATATGTTTCGGCAAGCAGTGATACGCCGGACGTCATGCTGCCGCTGCCGATGTAGCTGAGACCCAGAATCGGAATCAAAAGTCCTCCGATGACAAGGCCAATGCCATTGACGGTGTCAGAAACAGCTACTGCCTTCAGGCCTCCGAAGACAGCATAACACCCGCCGACGATGGCCAGCAGACTGCATACGACAGCGCGGTTAATGGTCATGTTTGTAGTGTCGATAATGGACGGAACATCAAACACTGAGATCATGAATTCCGCGCCTGTGAGCAGCACGAATGGCAGTACGTTCAGCACGATCGACGCCAGGAAGATCACGGATGTGAACGTTCTTGTCTGGGGGCCGTAGCGCAAGTCAAGGAACTGAGGAATTGTGGTAATGCCGCTCTTCAGGTACCGGGGCAGAAACACGACGGCCATCAGAATGATCGAAAGGGCTGACCAGACTTCCCAGGCCATAACGATCATGCCATGCCGATATGCACCACCATTCAGCCCGACCAGCTGCTCGGTCGACAGGTTAGTCAGCAACAGGGAACCGCCGATCACAAACCATGACAAACTACGTCCCGCCAGAAAGTAGCCGCTTGACGTTTGCTGGTCGTCGTTGTGCGTTCTCATCCAGGCGACGATTGCGACCAGACCCGTGAAGAAAAGAAAGGAAATTGCCGTGGTCATGGGTTAATTGTTCCGGACAGGGGCTAAACTTAGTTTTGCTAAATAACAGACCTTTCGGTGCCGCATTCTGAAGGCCCTGTGCAGTCAAAGCCAGCCAGTGTCGTCATCTCTGCGGGTATTTTGGGTCAGTTCAACACCGCGATGGCTGAACGGCATGGTTGTGGTGAATCGACCTGTTTTCGCTAACGAAAGCTGTGTTGTCGACGTAAAATGGATGTACCCCCGGACTCTGTACCGTGCTTCGGCAGCTACCGGTGAATCGTATTAAATATCAATCACAACAGTACTTACGTCTTGCCGATCTGATCGGACGCGAAACATGACAGATACATCTCTCAGTTCCCCGATTCACAGCGTTACCGGGACGGCATCCGAATCTGTGAATTCTTCCTGGGCAAACCAGACCGATCCTGACGAATTTGACTATATCCCCGTGTCGCCATGGGGGCCCGTTGCTCTGGTGCTGGGCATCGGCAGTCTGACGGGCTTCTTTGGCATCTTTGGTCTGGCCCTGGGCGTTGTCGGGGTCTTTGTAAGCTTTGCGGCCATTGTCAAGATTCGGTCTGGCGGAGGGGGCGTGAAAGGCACCGGTTTCGCAATTACAGGATTGGTTCTGTCGACCGTATGTCTGAGTCTGGGGTCGATGAAGATGGCTCATGCCTACGAAACAGAATGTCCGCCCGGATATGAACGTGTGAATTTTCCCCACGACATTTCAGACTGGCAGTTCAAGTACTATGGCGGAGTTCGCCGGTTGCATCCGATGGTGGCTCCGTTGATTGGACAGAAGGTATTCCTGAAGGGGTTCATGTGGGAAACCCAGATGTCGGAAGGTCTGGAGAACTTCGTGTTTCTGAAGGACAATGGTGAGTGCTGTTTCGGTGGGTCGCCCAAACCCTATGATATGATGGTTGTCAACATGGCGAATGGTAACACAACCAGAGCATTCAATGGCATGGTTTCTGTCGCAGGTGTTCTTAACGCCAATGTAAACGCTAAGGAAGGGGAGCCGGTGTATACGGTTGATGCAACACTTGTTGAGGAAGCGCGGACTCGTTTTTAGAGTGTATTGCTGCTGGTCACTATTGCACATTCGTACCATCGATTCTTGTAGGAGAAGCTGAGAATGGAATTCGGCAAACAAACGACTGCAGTTGTGCTTATGCTGGCGATACCTGTTGCGGGCCTGTTCTGCGTTGGCTGTTCAGGAACGGACGGCAGTGGCTACGTGCAATACGGCCAGATCGATCCGCCGCCCACGCCTTCTGAACCTGCGCCAGCAGGCAGTGCCACGTCGGTTACAGGTGGGAGTGCGTCTGTCGCGTCTGAAGAAGGTGTCGGGGCGGGTGCCGTTGTTGGGACTGCAGAGGACGTGGTATCGGATCAGACAACACAACCTGTAGTCCAGACAGTATCCAGCACGAACGATGAATCAAATGTTAAAGCCACGGTGATGCCAGGTAACGAGCCTTCTGAAAACACCGAAGCCGCCTCGGAAGCAATTGTCCCGTCGGTTGCTGGATCCTCCGACGGTGACGTTGCGGCTATCGGTCCGGACGGCGCAGGTGTTGAGAATCAACTGCCCACCGAGCCTCGTGAAATTAAGCTGCTGATTTCTGAAAAGCGGCTTCTTCCCGAAGGTGATTCCAAAGCGCTGCGGCTTACGTATGACGACATCGACCTGCTGAAAATCCTGAACATGGAGCCTGTGCCAACTAACGCCGATACGCACTTTCCTCAATGGCTGAACGACCTGAGCGGACAGCGCATTCGTATTCGTGGGTTCATGTATCCCACGTTCGAGGCCACGGGCCTGACGGCCTTCACAATGGCCCGTGACAATGGAATCTGCTGCTTCGTTCGCCAGCCCAAAATCTACGACATCATTGGAATTACTCTCGCTGACGGCGAGACGACGGACTACATCGAGGGAAAACCGTTTGATGTCGAAGGTGTCTTCCAGATTGCGCCGGAAGCTGATGACACTGAGTTATACCAGTTGTACCGCATCGCCGACGCCAAAGTGCTGAAGTAGCCGTTGGGGCACCCTGGCAAAAATGCAAACGAAATGGCGGTCCTGTATTCGACGGCCTGAAATCCGGTTACAATAGGTGTGACGAGTCTGGTCGTCGGCCGGTACGAGCAGCCGGGCCTGCGTGGGCGATTTGCCTCTTATGACTTTTCTATGCCCGGAGCCCGGCTCTGTCTGTGTCGACGCGTTTTGTAAGTTGGAGGTCGTGATGAAAACGTTTACTGCTCTGTGTGTATGCCTGTCCGTGTTTCTGTCAGTTGCACAGGTGGCCGAGTGTGCTCTTTGTCCGTTCTGCGACGCACCTTCGCTGACACTTGCTGAACAGGTTGACCAGGTGGGGCATCTGGTTCTGGGCAAGTGGGTTGGTGGTGAGAAGCCGACCAACGAAACGGCGGGCACCGCGAGATTTGAGATTGTTGAGGTGGCCAAAACCAAAGGCGATGCCTTCGCAAAGGGAGACGAAATCGAGTTGCCTCAGTACATCGCCGGCAATAAGGAGGCTGTGTACATCCTCATGGGGCCGGACGTGAAGTTCATCGACTGGCACGTACCCAGCGAAGCCACTCAGTCGTCATGGGACTACGTTTCAAAACTGCCGATGCCGGTGACCGACCCCAAGGACCAGATTGATCGACTGGCCTATTTTCTGGACTATCTGCAGCACGACGAGCTTTCAGTATCGAACGACGCCTATGCTGAATTTGCCGCAGCACCATATGAAATCATTGTCCCGCTGAAAGACCGCATGCCACGGGAAAAGCTGCGGCAGTGGGTTATGGATCCGGACACTCCTGTGACCCGCATTGGGCTGTATGGTCTGTTGCTCGGGCTGTGCGGCACAGAAGAAGATGCCGAAGCGATGAAGCAGAAGATTTTGACACCGGATACCGACTTTCGACTTGGTATCGAAGGCGTCATGTCAGGCTATCTGATCACTGCAGGTGAAGCAGGCCTGACAACGCTGGAAGACAGCAAGATGAAGGCAAAGACGTATGTCAACAAGGACGGCGAAGAAGTGAAGCTGCCGTTCAGTGAAACCTATGCCGTGATGCAGACTCTTCGCTTCATGTGGACATATGAACCGGACCGAATTCCCAAAGAACGGCTAAAAGAATCCATGCGAATTCTGCTGGACCGGCCCGAACTGGCAGATCTGGTGATCGCAGATCTCGCGCGCTGGAAGGACTGGGGCGTGCAGGACGAGCTGATGGCCATGTACGACCATGATGAATTTGATATCCCGTCGATTAAACGGGCCATTGTGCGTTACTTCTTCTACTGCAGCAAAGACAGAGATGAAGACGTCGAAGATCCTCCCGAATACGCCGTTGCAGCAGCAGAGCACCTTAAGCTGCTCGAGGAAAAAGACCCTAAGACGGTTCGCAATGCCAAGCGATTCCTGATTCGCTGAATGATGTGTCAGCGATGCTTCTGGCGACAGAGTGGTCTGTTTGCCGGAATCGGGCGACGTGATTAATTTTCCTGACTGTCACAGCAGTACGCTGTTAAATGTTTCTGCAGTCTGCGGAAAATTGACAGAGTTCAGTCTCAGAAGAGACGTCTGCTGCTGGCTCGATCAGTACGTTGTCAGATTCCTGAACTTGATGAACAGCAGCACTGGCAAGGCCGGTGGCACCTAATCTCTCACTTTATCACTGACAAAGCTCCACCATGCCCGTCGATAAGTCCGGTAGTCGCATTCGCCAGATGTTTGGCGAAATCGCCGGCCGCTATGACTTCATGAACCACTTTCTGTCGGGAGGCACAGACGTCTATTGGCGCTGGAGGACTGTGCGTTTGGCCTCGCCCGATGGAGATGAGCCCGTTCTGGACGTGTGTACAGGCACAGGCGATCTGGCTTTTGCCTGGCGAAAGACGGCCGGGCCGAACACTTCCGTCATGGCGACTGACTTTACGCATGGTATGCTGAAGCTGGCGGAACAGAAACGCGTTGATCGAGACGTGGTTTTTATGGAAGCAGACACTCAGGAGCTTCCTTTCGATGACAATCTTTTCCAGCTGGTTTCCGTGGCATTTGGGCTAAGGAATATTGCCAGCACCATCGGCGGTTTGCGGGAAATGACTCGGGTCTGCTGCCGCGGCGGTCGAGTTGTCGTGCTGGAATTTTCATTGCCCGATAATCGACTGCTGAGTCGAGCCTATCAGTGGTATTTTCGAAATGTCCTGCCTCGTATCGGACAGTTGTTGGTACGCAATAGGCAGGCCGCCTACGAATATCTGCCGCAGTCGGTGTCAGAATTTCCCTGCGGCGATCAGCTGACTCAGATCATGGAAGAAGCCGGACTGGAACGCACTACCTTTCATAAACTGACTGGGGGAATTGCGACGGTGTATATCGGCTACAAACCGGAACAATCGGAATGACAATAGACCACAGAATCCCCTAAATGAAAAGATTCAATTTGACATTTCAATAATTGACACAGGGGCTTCCTGATCGTCATCCTCCAACTCTCTTCTCAGAGCTTCCATTCATGCCTCTCAAGGGCTCTGGTTTTGAGCAAAAAAGGAGGAACTGATGTCACTACGTTTTTGTCTGGCTGCCTGGACAACAGTCATTGCTGTCACAGCCTGCAGTCAACGGGCGGATGCCGCTTCGTTTGAGGTCACGCCCGACTGGAGGATGGAAATTACTCCGGCGCGAAAGGCAGTGCCGTTCGATGCAGCCCCTGACGGCGCAGCAACTCTGAAAGTCGATGCCGCTGACTACGTCCGGATCTATCGCTCGATCCCGTTCAATCGAGCGGAGTACAATGTCAACCCGAATTACCGTCATGATTCAACCATGGAGATTCTGACGGGTATCGGCCGGCATCAGACAATCGTGCGACACGGGACACCCAAACAGGTGCACAGTCCGGCTTCACCTTATGCTGGTACGGGGATTCCGGGCATCTATCCCGATGCCTTTATTCGTCCGGGTGTTCGCCTGAACTACTATCGCCATTTTCCGTCGCTCAACCCCTATTGGAGCATCGGTAACCCTAACGGTGTCTTTTGAACGCTGATCGCGCCGTGCGAGCTGCTTCCGGCGACGATTTGCATCTGGTGCCTGAGGACTCAATGGCATCGACTGATGTCAGAAACTTAAGAAGCCCTGTCGTCCTAACCCCTGGGACGGCAGGCTTTTGTTTTCTGATGGCGACGACAGGATGTAATTGCCCCGTCCCGTAATGCCGTTGACAGTTCTTCGGCCCTGCATTCAGATGTGCCACTGACGCGACGCTCATAAGAACACTGGCCAGGCCAGTGGCATAACTCCTCACCGGACGACTGACGCAGCTCTATGCGTATTCGCGGTTCTTGATTAAGCCAGGATACGGGATCGGGTATTTGCCGTCAGCCTTGGCTTTCAGAGGCGATTCAGATTCCAGCGTCAGGTTTTCGATCCCCGGCGCAAAGTCGTGTTCGTTGTTCATCATCTGATCCAGCGTAATGACCTGTCCGGTATGAGCGGCCATCCGCCCCATCGATGTGACAATGCTGGCCATGGCTCCTCGCTGCACTTCATTGTAGGTTTGATCTTCTCGAACGGCTGTGATCAGGTGTTCCCATTCTGCCTGATACGGATTGTGCTTTTCAGGCTGTGGGTATTCCCATGCCAGATTATTCTTGTCCATGTTGTGTCCTTTGTAGATACGAGCACGCGACGGCCAGTGAGAGCGTGAGGAGATTACCCCGAGGCCCTTTGAACCGTGTGCGAAGCTGGCGAATTCCGAATGGCAGCCCGGCATCGTGCGGCCACCGACGAACAGCTTGGTGCCGTCTTCGAACGTGTATTCGATCGAATACACGTCAAAGTTCTGATCGACCATTTCTCCGCGATAATGACGTCCACCGAGAGCCTTGGCCTCGACTGGCCAGGCGTTCTTCATCCAGCAGGATTCGTCGATGTTGTGAATCAGAAAGTCACTGACAGCACCGCCGCTGAGCCACAGGAAACCATGAAAGTGTTTGATCTGATACATCAAATCGCTCATGCCTTCCGGTTTCGGCGGAGCGGCTGCTGAACCGGTGGGGCCGGCCGTGCGGTAGGCTCGCATCATATTGATGTCACCGATCTCGCCGCTTTGAATGCGGTCGAACAGTTCGCGACGAGCATCACAGTGGCGACACATCAGGCCCACCGCAACTTTCAGGTTTTTTTCAAGTGCCTTTTCGTTCAGGGCCAGCATCTTTCGAGTTGACGGGCCGTCGGGTGTGAGCGGTTTTTCCATGAAGACGTTCAGGCCGCGTTCGATAGCGTAGGTGTAGTGAAGCCAGCGAAATGCGCACGGAGTTGTCAGAATCACGATATCGCCTGGCTTCAGGCAATCCATCGCCTTTTTGTAACCATCGAAACCGATGAACTTTCGCTCGTCCGGGACGTCCAGCGTGCCTTTCTGACCAAAGCTTTTGTTCAGGTTGCCGAAACTGTTGGCCATGTTGCTTTCGAAGACGTCGGCCATCGCCACAAGCTTAATGGGACCATTGTCAACCGAAAGTGCGTTGGTGGCTGCACCTGTTCCTCGACCGCCACAACCCACCAGTGCCAGTTGCAGTGTGTTTTCATCGGCCGCATATGCGCGGGGTGCCAGGGTCGACAGCACGGTCGATGACGCCGCGACACTGCCGGATGTTTTTAGAAAGTTTCGGCGGGAAGAGCTTGAAGATTCGGAAGTCATTGCGGGGATACTCCTGTAGTTTAAGGCGGGATGCAGAGATTTTGATGTTGCGGCGGTTATTGATGGTAGCGATTCAGACTGCGGTAAGCCATTAAGCTACCGACCTGACGCCTGGCCTCCTACTCAACCACAGGGTCCAGCTGTACGGGCGCCGTCTTTTCCCACTTGGCGGACTTCTGCTCGTCTGAAGGTTCCACCAGTGGTCGGACAATTCTGAAGCCGACACCCAACGCGTCCGTGTGATACCAGATACTGCGAGGAATCTGGGGGTCCTGTTCCTTCCATTCTTCACTGGATCCTTCCCGCACAGCCGTTCTCAGCAGTGTCGGGTCGTCGTCCCAGCCTCCACCACGGACAACTCGTGGATAGAGTTTGGAAGGAACGGCCAGCGGGTTTTTCACGCCACCCGAACGTTTGTTGTAGGCATCGGGCAGATACTGATCCAGGACCCATTCCGCCGCGTTGCCGTGCATGTCGTACAGTCCCCAGGGATTGGGGTGCTTCTGGCCGACGTCTTCATAATTGTCGTTCGTGTTTTCATCGTACCACGCATAATCGTCCAGCTTTGTGGCATCATCCCCGAACGAATAGGTCGTAGTGGTTCCCGCTCGACAGGCATATTCCCATTCGGCTTCTGTTGGCAGTCGGTAGTATCGTCCGGTTTTCGCGCTCAGCCATTTACAATAGGTTCGGGCAGCATGCTGCGTCATGCAGATCGCCGGCTTCTGTTGCTTACCCATCCCGAAGCTCATATCTGTGTACGGTGGAGTCGGTCGTGTGACAGCGTCGGCAACGCCATCTCGTGGGTTGGCAGCTGTGCCGAAGATCTTTCGCCGAGCGATGTCGATGTTTTCTCCCCAGATTTCATACTGATTCCAGGTGATTTCAAATTTCCCCATCCAGAATGGAGAAATTTCCACTTCATGCTGCGGGCCTTCATCTTGATTTCGATCCTGTTCGCCGTCCGGACTGCCCATGACAAACGTCCCGCCGTGAATCGGCAGCATGTCGATAACAACATCGGTGTGATCTATCACTTCCGCATAAGACTTCATTTCCGATTCGGTTTCCGCTACAGCATCAGGCACTTTGGCAGCATTGTTGTCGATGGCGACCAGCTGTTCCCGTGCCAGCAGTATGCACAGGACGACGGGCAGGCTCAGGAACACGGATGGGCGGGACGCCAGCAACATAACGCAACCTTTGACTCTTCAGTTTTGGAACAGAGCGGGCCGCAGGGGCATCCTGCGAACAGCATGGAGTGTACTATCGTACTGCGGAGAACAGACAAAGTCGCGCCTGGCGTCTGAAAAGTGACCAGCATTCGGTCTCACGCCGATCGTAAGGTCCTGTCTTCAGGTTTGAGTTTTCCTCTTGTCCCGGGCCCGGGCATTACCGTCTCAGTGCGCGCAAAAAAGGGGGGAAGGAACAAGTCCTTCCCCCCTTTCCGCCGATTACTGCAAAAGCAGACTCACGACAGGAGCTTCCCGCTCGGGCTACGCGCCCTTGTGAGCGGGAACAGGCGAGACGCATAGTACGCTCAGGGATCAAAGCCGAATCAGTACATTCGTGCCGGACTGAGAGCATATGCTTCCATTCCGTGCTCACTAATGTCGAGGCCGGTCTCTTCTTCTTCTTCACTCACTCGCAATCCCATTGTGGCTTTCAGCACAGAGCCAACGATGAGGCAAAAAACGACGGTGAATCCTCCAATTGCCACGATTCCGGTCAGCTGGTTAAGCACCTGATCCATACCAGCCATGGCACCAAAGAGGCCGACAGCAAGCGTGCCCCAGATCCCACAGACGAGATGGACGCTGATCGCACCAACCGGATCGTCAACCATCAGTACGCCGTCAACAAACAGCACTGTGAAGTAAACAAGGACGCCGGCAATCGCTCCAATCAACAGGGCATCCAGGCCGGACATCTGGTCCGCACCTGCAGTAATGCCCACCAGTCCGGCCAGCATTCCATTCAACGCCATACTCAGGTCCGGTTTGCCGCCATGAACCCATGACGTAACGGCTGCCGCAAGTCCACCGGCCGCCGCTGCAGTCGAAGTTGTGACCAGGACCAGTGAGACCAGCCCCGGATCAGCGCTCAGCACAGAACCGCCATTGAATCCAAACCATCCAAACCACAGAAGGAATACACCGATGGCCGCAAGTGGCAGGTTGCTGGCAGGAATTGGCATTGCCTTTCCGTCCACGTATTTGCCTTTTCTTGCTCCCAGGAGCCAGGCCATCACGAGTGCTCCCCACCCTCCGACGGAATGGACAAGAGTTGACCCCGCAAAGTCGTAGAATCCTTTGGCATCAAGCCATCCCCCTCCCCATTTCCATGAGCCTGTGATCGGATAACAAATTGCGACAAACAGTGTGCTGAAAACAAGAAACGTGGAGAGTTTGATGCGGCCTGCGACAGCGCCGGAAACGATTGTTGCACAAGTGGCAGCAAACATGGCCTGGAAGAAAAAGTCAGTGAAAGCCGTGTACCCTTCGGCGTATTCAGCAGTCGCGAATGACGCGTCGGCCAACTGGGCGGGGCCATTCATCATGAAATCAAAGCCCGCAAATTTGAAGTAGCCTGTCGCTGGGTCGTCAAACCCCGGATACATCAGATTGAAACCGACCACGAGATAGGTCAGGAACCCGATGCAGATAATCATGGAGTTCTTGAACAGAATATTGACGGTATTCTTGGATCGCGTGAGACCGCTTTCCAACGTCGCAAATCCAAGGTGCATGACAAAGACAAGCATTCCGGCGATCATGATCCACAGGTTGTGCACAATAAAAGCCACGGAAATCGACGCCGCTTCGACTTCCGGAAGGGCTCCTGTTGCCTCCGCTCCATCAGTTGGTCCACTGGGTGCTCCATCTGCGGCCTCATCTGCGGCCTCATCTGCGGCCTCATCTGCGGCCTCATCTGCTGGCGCCGCCTCGGTACCCGCGTCCTGTGCAAACGTGCTGTTGCTGCCCAGGACCATTAAGACAAGTGCCAGCGGCAGCAGCCAGCGTAGTCCTTTTTTCGTTGTTGTGTACATTTTCGCCTGTCCTTTTGGGATTCGCTCTTTCAGCGATTTCAATTCAGTCCGCAAACGTCCAATCACATCTAAACGTTGCACCGGACGCTTCTAAAGCAAGCATCGCGCCAAACTGACGGGTCATTGACCGTGGTTTGCCCGGGCGAAGGTGTTTGACCCGATAAAATTCTGGATAAATGACTTTGTAACAATGACAAGAAACTCATTTCAGCGGCCCACGCCTGCTGCCGCTGCGCGCGTGCGCCTCTGAGTTGCTCGAAAAATGGGCTGGCAGCTCGATGTCGTAAGCGGCGACCAAGGGGTGTTCGCACAATTGAACTGCCTGGCGAGCCGGGGGACGTCAATACCCTGATTGACGGTGTCGAATCCGGGGCTGACACTGTTAATCGGTGCCATATTAACTCACCGGCAGCAGTTCGCCCGATACACCTGTCGCCGCACGCGGCTTCCCTCGGGCACTTCTCGCTTATCGTGCCTTCAGGAACTCAAGCAGATCGGCCATTTGCTGGACGGAAACATCCTTCTCGACACCTTCCGGCATCAGGGACTTGTTCGTCGTCTGCATTTCTTCAATGTCAGCCCGTTCGATCATCTGCTCTTTACCTTCCGGCTGACGCAGCACCACCCGCGCCTCCGAATCGCTGACCAGTAATCCATTGAACGTTCGGCCGTCAGTCGTCACGACCACGTAGTCGCTGAACTGAGGATCGACACGACGGTTCGGGTCAAGGATGTCGTATAGCAACGCGTCGCGTGACCGTCGACGGGTATCGCTGATATCCGGCCCGACGTTGTGTCCCTTGCCATCAATCTTGTGACACTTTACGCATGTTTTTGCAAAGACGGCGGCCCCGCGTTCGGCTGATGCATCCATGGTGAGTGCCGGCTGATATTCGTCGGCAACTGCTTTTCTGTTCGCCGAAACTACTCCGCCAAAAATCTGTACGGCCAGTTTTCGAATACTCTGGTCGCGATGCTGCAGCAGTCGCATGCGTTGATCGATATCAATCGAGGCCGACGGCACACTGCCGTTGATCATGCTGTTCAGAAGTTCCGTTGTGGTATTTGGTCTTGCCATCAGCAGCGTCAGGGCCGTCGATCGTACGGTTGGTGCCAGCGTATTCCACCGCTGCAGAATTGTCTGCGATGTTTCCTGTGCTCCCGTCTGGCGAACGACTTCCAGTGCACTCTGTTGCAGCTCGCCGGCAGTACCGGCGACCAGCAGCTTATCAATCACTTTAGTCACTTCAGAACGAGACTGCAGTGTCAGCATTTCGATGGCGGCTTTACGGTCTGACGTTCTTGCGGAATTATCCGTCGCTACGTCGGTCAGCCGCCGCAACAGATCAGAGATCTTTGCACAGCTGCCGGCTGCCTGTTCCGGCGGATCCTTCAGAAACGCTGCCAGCGATCCCCGTGCTTCTGTGTTCTTGTTCGATCGTATGCCGCTGGCCAGCCCCTTGAGAATTGCTGCGGTCATCCAGTCAGCCGCACTAATCGCCCATTCCGCGTCGTGAATCGCTTTGCTGATTTCGACTTCGCCTCCTGATTTGCCAACCAGCTGCGCGATTCGAAACAGGAACTGAGATTCGCCAGCGTCAAATTCCGGAGCCGACCGAAGTTTTCCCGGATTGCGAGGGCTTATCCGCGACGTTACGTTCAGCAGCTCCTGCGGGCGGTCACCAGAAGAGATCAGTAAGGCATCCTGCAGCCATGAATTCCCGCGATCGTGCATGCTTACGCGACTGAGCACTTCTGCCCATTCACGATTCGACGCGTCCTGATCCTTGTGCGAGCATTCCAGGACAGCTTGAAAACGAAGGGACGGGTTGGATGTCCGGGCAGCGGCAGCCATAGCCAATCGTTTCGGTTGCCCTTCGCACATTTGCATCTGCAGCCGCAGCGCGTGATCTCTCTGTTCTGCATCTTTGATGTCAAATGCTCGGGTAATGTCTCGGCATTCCAGTTCACCACGACCATGCAGACACCAGATGGCATTTACGCGACCGTGCACGGAAGAATTCCCGGCTGCGAGCATCTCACGCAGTAATGCAGACACCTTCCTGTCGCTGGACTCCACCAGCCTCTGCTGCGCCATCTGACGTCTCCAGCCGTTGTCGTCCTGCAGCAGATTGACGAGATCACGATCTGACTGCGGAGCGGTGAACATTTTCGCCGGTGTCGCGTTTTCAGTGGGGACAATGCGCCAGATGCGGCCTTTGTCTTCACCCTCACGCCAGTCGATCCTGGCGGCGATTTCCGGCGGCAGGAACTTCGGGTGTTCCACCCACATGCGGTACATATCGGCCAGGTACAGTGCACCGTTCGGTCCGGTGCGCAGACTGGCCGGGCGAAACCACGTGTCAGTGGACGCCAGGAAATCCGCATTGGTGCGTGCTCGCCGAGCCGTCAGGGCAGGGCTGCCCTTCTGCGGCTCAATAATGGATCGCGTCACCAGGTGTCCGATCGGTTCACAGGCAAACACGCTGTGCTGAAAGTCACTGTCCCACAGGTTTCCTCGATAGGCCGTGACTCCGCACGCGGAAGTATGAGTTCCGGCATGAGACAGATAATTACTTTTCATGGCGACCAGAGGAAATACCAGCGTGTCTCCTCCGGACGGCCCGACGTCCGTGTGACGTTTACTGATCGATACGAACGGATTTCGTGTCGCGACATTCTGCGGAATAATCTCCATCATAATCGGGTTGCGGTTGGTGCAGAAGAAGCGATTGCCGTCGTTGTCGATCGTATTGCCGAACTGGCCCATTCCGCTGATGGCCTCAAACTTCATCGTCCTCGGATCAAACCTCATGTCCTGTCGCGGCATCTTCACCGGCTGTTCGGTTTCGAACCCCGGGCGACGGCAGCGGACGTTTCCCGGGGCGTACGTCAGATAGATCCAGTTGTCCATGCCCCAGCGAGGACAACCAATCTGCATCTGCGGATGGGCGGGCGTAAAGCCGTCGAACCACACTTCGCGCACATCGGCCACGTTGTCGCCGTCCGTGTCTTTCAGGAAGATGATCTCTGTCTGAGCTCCCGCCAGCAGGCCTCCCATCAGCGGCATGAAGCTGTGGCAGAACATCAGTTCGTCCGCGAACACCGTTCGTTTGTCCATGCGACCATCACCGTTTTCGTCCTCCAGCAGAACGATCTTTGACAACGGCGGGGAGTCCTTGTTTTCCGTTCCGTCTGCCTTGACCGGACCGATCGGGTAATCGCTGTATTCGACCACAAACATGCGGCCCCTGTGATCGAAGTCAATCCACACCGGGTCCACGATCAGTGGTTCTGCCGCAACCAGTTCGATTCGGCTGTCCGGTTCAATCTGAAAACACTGCAGAGAGTCTGCAGCAGATTTCGGAGGTTCCGGCTTCTGATCAATCCAGTGGCGACCACCGCGTTCGCTGTTGACGGCGTCCAGAAGATTGTCGGATTGCTGTGGCAGCAGAGAACAGAAGATCAGCAGCGAGAGCATGAATACACCTCGTGGTTTGTATCGGGGGGGGCGGGACCGACAGTGTGTCGATTTTGCGTCAGACATGCCAGCGTGTCGCGAGTCACCCTGTTACTCCGGGCTGGCAGAGTCTGCCTGGCCGGGCGATCGCTTCCGGATGGACATTGGGTATGCCATCTGCGAGTGTTTATTCGGAAACGAATCTACGTGGATGTCTGCGGTCGATCAGGAAAGCCAAATGCAATTTCGAAGACTCATGGCTCTGGCAATTGTGTGGGCTGCACAGGCCGATGGTCTGGCCGAAACGAAACCAAACATCGTGATGTTTCTGGCAGACGATCTTGGCTGGACCGGGTTGGGGTGTTTCGGCAGTGATCTGTACGAAACACCAAATCTGGACGCATTGGCAGCTTCCGGAATGATGTTTACAGATGCGTATGCCGCCTGCACGGTATGTTCTCCAACTCGTGCATCGATCATGACGGGCATGTACCCCGCCAGGCTTCGTTGTACGGATTTTATTGCCGGCCAGAACCGTCCGTACGCCAGACTGACCGTTCCTGACTGGACGAAGCGTCTGGACGCAAAGTACACCACGATTGCTGAAGCGCTGCGTGAGTCAGGGTATCGCACGGCTCATGTGGGAAAATGGCACCTCGAAGGCAAAGGTGACGACACGGCCGGAACGGATCCTCTCAGCCAGGGTTTCGATGTTTCGATCGAAAAACCCGCCGGGACGCGCGGTTACTTCCTGAAGAAAGGGACGACGTCACGAGCTGGCACGAACTATGCAACCGATTGGCTGACGGACAAGGCCTGCGACTTTGTCAACGAATCGAAAGACGATCCTTTCTTTCTGTACTTCGCTTACCACGTGCCGCATACCCCGATTCAGGGACGTGCTGATCTGGTTGACTACTTTCGGCAGAAACTGCAGCCGAACGCAACACACAATAACCCCACCTATGCCGCGATGGTGGCCAGCCTGGATCTGAGTGTCGGTCGAGTTCTGCGACATCTGAAGGACAATGATCTTACGGACAACACCGTCATTGTCTTTACATCAGACAACGGCGGCTTAACGCAGCGTTATGGCAGGCACGACGGGTTCACCGAAAACCTGCCGCTGCGACGCGGAAAAGGATCGGCATACGAAGGCGGTGTTCGCGTGCCCACAATTATTCGCTGGCCCGGTGTGACGAAACCCGGAACGACGTGTCGCACCCCAATCATGACGATCGATTACTATCCGACATTTCTTGATATCGTCGGTGCGGCTGGAAACGCCGATCATAATCGCTCGGTTGACGGACGCAGTCTGTCACCGGTGCTGCGTAAACCGTCGACAGAATTTGAACGCAGTCTGTACTGGCACTATCCACACTATCATGCCGGTGGTGACGGACCATACAGCGCACTGCGTTCCGGCGAGTATCGCCTGATCGAATTTCACGAAGACAACAGTCTTCGCCTGTACGACCTTGCCCGCGACCAGGGGGAAGAAGTCGATCTGGCCGCTCAGGAGCCGGACAGGGCCAGAGCTCTGCATGCAGAACTGCAGCGTTGGCGCATGTCTGTGGAAGCACAAATGCCAACAGTTAATCCCGCATACGATGCTGCTCGTGCCTCGGAAGTGAGCCGGCGGAAGTAAATTGATCCGGCCGATGCTATGAGGACAACATATGTCTGACGTGCGAACGATGCAGCGATCAGCACTGGCTCGACCGTGTTCAGCCTTGAAGTCTGCCTGCATGTTGCCATGATTTCTGGCTGATGAAGTGATCCAATCGTCTGTTTCCTCATAAGGTTGATCTGATGCTGCGATACTGTCTGCCCGCGCTGTTGCTGCTCTGCTGCACCACAGCCGACGCCCAGTCACCGAACGTCGTGGTCATTTTCTGCGATGATCTTGGTTATGGAGATCTTGGCTGTTTCGGGCATCCGTCGATCGCGACACCGAATCTCGACCGTATGGCCACCGAAGGGCAGAGGTGGACGGAGTTCTACGTGGCCGCCTGTGTCTGTACCCCCAGCCGAGCGGCCCTGCAGACCGGACGTTACCCGATTCGCAACGGCATGTGCTCCAGCACTCGGCGAGTTCTGTTCCCGGATTCCAAAGGTGGTCTGCCTGCCGGCGAGACCACGATCGGAAGTATGCTGCACCAGCACGGCTATGCAACGCACGCGATTGGGAAATGGCATCTTGGTCACCTGCCGCAGTTTCTGCCCACCAGTCACGGCTATGACAGTTACTTCGGCATTCCTTATTCCAACGATATGGATGCCGTCAAAGAAGCTCCCAGAGGCAAAGCAAGGTTTAATGATCCGAAGACCGATTATTTCAACGTGCCGCTGATGCGTGGCGAAGATATCGTTGAACGTCCAGCGGATCAGCACACGATCACGAAACGCTTCACAGATGAAGCGGTCAAGCTGATTACGCAGCAGAAGGACAAGCCGTTCTTTATCTATCTGGCTCACAATCTGCCTCACGTACCGTTGTTTGTTTCCAAAGACTTCACCGATGTCAGTCGACGAGGTCTGTATGGTGATGTGATTGAAGAAATCGACTGGTCTGTTGGTCAGGTCCTTTCCGCGTTGAAAGAACAGGGTGTTGCTGACAACACGCTGGTCGTCTTTACATCCGATAACGGACCGTGGAATTCCTTCCGGCAGCAGGGAGGTTCTGCCGGACTGTTGCGCGATGGAAAGGGATCCACATGGGAAGGTGGCATGCGGGAACCCACGATTTTCTGGTGGCCTGGAAAGATCAAGCCGGGCGTTGTGATGGATCAGGGCAGCACGCTGGATCTGTTGCCGACGATCGCGTCCATCACCGGTGCCACAAAGCCCGGCGATCGAGTTCTTGACGGATACGATCTTTCGCCAGTGCTGTTTGACGGTAAAGC
>Ga0315316_10000578_pt1 | contig 24324 bp, 24 predicted proteins | sample M160m3416metaG_FD_203702 | JGI IMG/M metagenome (GOLD analysis project Ga0315316, IMG submission 203702) | Ammonia-oxidizing marine archaeal communities from Monterey Bay, California, United States - M1 60m 3416 | ecosystem: Environmental > Aquatic > Marine > Intertidal zone | place: USA... | reverse complement strand
TTGGTGAAATGTTATCAGCAGCTCTCAATGTAAATGCTATGCTTTGGAAAACTTCACCAGCTGCAACGGAATTAGAAGAAAGCACTTTGGGGATTCTTCGATCATTGGTGGGTTTGCCGGATGAGTTTTTTGGTGTGATAAATGATACCGCATCATCAAGTTCATTATATGCCTTGGCAGCTGCTAGAAATCAAGCTTTTCCAGATGTAGGACATTCGGGGATGTTTGGAATGCCTAAGGGGAGAATCTATACCTCTGAACAGTCCCATTCATCCATCGATAAAGCAGGAATCACTTTGGGATTCGGTACGGATGGGATTTCAAAGGTCAAGGCAGACTCCGAATATAGGATGGACCCAGCAGAGTTACGAAGACTGATAGAAGAAGATCTCAAATCTGGTGTTGTTCCAGTTGCAATTGTGGCGACAATTGGCACTACTTCGACTAGTAGCATTGATCCAGTGGACGAAATCTCAAAGATTGCCCAGGAGTATGACATTTGGTTGCATGTAGATGATGCTTACGGGGGTCCAGCTGCCATATTAGATGAATTAAGACCATATTTTTCTGGATGGGAACTGGCAGACTCTATAGTCATGAACCCTCACAAATGGCTTTTCACTCCAGTAGACTGCTCCGTACTTTATTGCCAGAATCCGGGCCAGCTTCGTCGTGCATTTAGTATAGTGCCCGAATATCTCCAAGGGGGTCCAGATGAAGTAACAAATCTCATGGACTATGGAGTTTCTCTTGGGCGCAGATTCCGATCTCTAAAGCTTTGGTTCGTGCTACGGTATTTTGGAGAACAAGGGCTTGCTAAGGGAATCAGGAGTCACTGCAAAATGGCCTCGAATTTTGCTTCTTGGATAGAAGAACATCCGGAATGGGAATTAGTAGTCCCAGCACCATTTAGCACAGTTGTCTTCCGTTATACTGGAATAAGTCTTACAGCTGATCAGCAGAACGAAGCTAATCTTAACATACTTGAGGAAGTCAATGAAGGAGGCGAAATATTTATTTCCCATACTCGTCTTGATGGGAAGTTTGCACTGCGACTTTCCATCGGGAACATTCAGACAAAAGAAAGACATGTCCAAAATGCCTGGAAACTTCTGCAAGAATCCTCTTCGGAATGGACTTTTGCTAGGTGAACTTCCTAGTGCAAAAAAATTTATTGACTAGGCTTCTCTGACTTCCCTCACTAAATCATTCATAGCTTCTTTAGCATCCCCGAACAGCATCGATGTATGGTTCATATAGAACAAGGGGTTATCAATCCCCGCAAATCCAGTTGACAGGCTCCGTTTCATTACGATGACACTTTTCGCCTTATCAACATCCAAAATAGGCATCCCGGCTATGACGCTTTGTGGATTATGTGCCTCTGGGTTTACAACGTCATTAGCTCCTACTACCAATACCACGTCGGTGCGGTCAAAGTCGTCATTGATTTCATCCAAGTCGAATAACTTATCGTAAGGAACGTCTGCTTCTGCCAAGAGGACGTTCATATGACCAGGCATACGTCCAGCGACTGGATGTATCGCATATTTAACATCTATTCCCCTTTCTTCTAAGTTGTCTGCAACCTTTCTTAGCTCATGCTGTGCCTGAGCTACTGCCAAACCGTAACCTGGCACAATTACCACTGATTGAGCGTAAGCGAGGATCATTGCTGCTCCTTCTGGATCTACTGATCGGGCTATCTTGTCCGAATCATCCCCTTTTGCAGCAGAAGTGGATTCTCCACCAAAGGCACCAAAAGCAACATTACCTAATGAACGGTTCATTGCTTTGCACATGATGAGTGTGAGAATCAATCCTGAAGCTCCTACTAGTGCTCCACTAATGATCAGTACATTACTTCCGATTACAAAACCAGCAGCGGAAGCTGCTAATCCTGAATAGGAATTCAGAAGGGAAATCACTACCGGCATATCCGCTCCACCAATCGGAATCACCAAAAGAATTCCCAAGGCCAGGGCAACAGCTGTGAAGATAGAGAAGGTGGTCAGTGTGTTTAAGGCTCCTACTTGGAACAGGCCCATGATGCTCCCACCCAACAAAAGAAGGCCCAGGAAGAGCCCTGCGTTGAGCGTTTTCTGTAGGGGGAAGGTGATGGGGTTCCCAGAAATGAGACCTTTCAGCTTTCCGAAGGCGACAAAGCTACCTGAAAAGGTCACTGTTCCGATTAAACACGAGAGTACTATACTGATACCTTCACCTAGAGGTGATGTGACACCAACTGAATCCAATCTCAAAAGTTCGGCTGCCGCTACTAGTGCTGAGGCTGCTCCTCCGAAACCGTTAAATATTCCTACAAGTTCTGGCATCTCAGTCATTTGTACCATCCTGGCTGCAGTTCCGCCTAGGAGTGTCCCGACAGCCATACCTATGAGTATGGCTGTCGGGTCTACTATTTGATTGTTCAGGAGGGTTGCAACGATGGCTACTAACATTGCTAGCGCAGCCAACTGGTTGCCTCCTCTAGCTGTAGCAGGAGATTGCAGTCGCTTCAGACCTATAACGAAGAGGACGGAAGAGAAAAGGTAAGAAATTTCCACCGCCATGGATAAATTCATATATGGATTCCTCGGAGTAGGGGGGTCTAACGTTTTTTAAACATTTCAAGCATTCTATCAGTAACCATGAATCCACCAACTACGTTGATCATAGCCAATGCGATAGCCAATCCACCAAGCCATTGGGCTAAACCTTCATTTACTTGGGCAGATACAACTAAGGCCCCAACTATACTAATTCCTGAAATTGCATTGGCCCCTGACATTAGTGGTGTGTGGAGTGTAGGGGGAACTTTGGTTATGACTTCACGTCCAGCTAGCGTTGCTAGGACGAACACATAGATTCCTACGAGCATCTCACCCATTGTTCCTCCTCAAACAGGAATGGTGTGCCTGATATAGTTTATGTTTCATCTACCTTACTTAAAGATCTAGTTTTTCTCTAGTTAATGCGTGTTTGATTTCTCCTGCATGCGATACGCAAGTGCCAACTAAGACTTCGTCTGAAAAGTCCAATGATAGCTCTCCTTCTTGAACAAGTTCCTTCAACAGAGTTTCAACGTTCTTGGAAAACATCTGACTGGCATGAACGGGAATTTCGGAGGGGAGATTAGCTGGGCCAATTATCTTCACTCCATTTACCACAACGGTTTCTCCTTCTTGGGTCAACCTGCAGTTACCCCCAGTGGAAGCTGCCAAATCGATGATTACGGAGCCAGCTTCCATCGACTCAATCATAGCTTTGGTAATGAGTTCTGGAGCAGGTTTCCCGGGGATTTGCGCCGTGGTTATCACCAGGTCAGCGTCACTGATATGTGTCGCGATTAATTCTAATTCTTTTTGATGTTGATCTTCGCTTAATTCTTTCGCATAACCACCTTCACCTTCTCCGCTAACCTCTTCTTCCATCTCTATGAATGAGGCTCCTAAACTCTCTATCTGTTCTTTTACAGCGGGACGGACATCAAAGGCCTCAACTTTGGCGCCGAGACGCTTGGCTGTAGCTATAGCTTGCAACCCCGCTACTCCTGCTCCTAGTATGAGCACCTTTCCAGGCCTGATAGTCCCCGCAGCTGTCATAAACATGGGCAGGAACTTCCCTAGCTCACTGGCTCCAGAAAGTACCGCTTTATAGCCAGCGACCGTCGCTTGCGAGGAAAGAACGTCCATACTCTGAGCTCTGGTTATTCTTGGTATCAATTCTAATGCAAGAGCTGTTATGGAAGCATCAGCAAGAGATTTGATCAGGTCGGGTTGGCTCAACGGGGATAGTAGAGAGATCAATACTGCATTTTTAGGGAAAGTTGCAATTTCGTCCTGGGTGGGTGGCTGCACCTTTAGTATTATTGAGGAGTCTTTCATGGCCGATTGAAGGTCAGGACAAATTTTAGCTCCAGCTTGTTCGTAGTCTCGGTCTTGGTAATGAGCTTTAGTTCCAGCTCCCGAAACTACAGAAATTTCACAACCCAGTTTTTGCAGTTTGGATACACTTGCCGGAATCAAGGCAACCCTATTCTCTCCAGCTGTTGTTTCGCCCATCACGGCTATGTTCATTAGAGACCCACCTGTTTAATGCAAGCAGTGTAACTTATCTAGTTCTTTTAGTCCGAAAAACCAGTGACAAACAATAATCACGCCGAGAGCATAAAGAACCTGGACTGTTAACTCAAGGCTTTAATGAAAAATAGTAAAAATACGGGATGAGGTATATGCCGAAATATTATTCTAAGGAGTGTCATGTACAAGGATTTAATATATCAAATCGAAAGCGGAATTCAATGAAAATAAACGATGACATTGTGACGTTAGGAGTAACGGTCTGATGGGTTAGCGTCCTGAACCCTAAATCCCTTAACCAGCTTGTCTACCATTGACTATAGGTATAGGTTCGGTCCTCGGTTTGTGTTGTGGTTTAAGGCTATCTGAATCCATACGTTAAAATCGACATCTGTTTAGTAAAAATTCATGTCCCACAAAAACAACCAAACCAATGCGACTATTCATTGCACTGAATTTTACCAAAAAAGAAAAAATGAAGCTCCATCGGACTACAGAAGTATTTCGAGAGTGTCAATTTCCAGTGAAATGGGTGGAACCACAGAATTACCACGTGACCCTGAAGTTTTTGGGCAAGGTATCTGAAGAGCGTTTGGAGATGGTAGAAGAGGCGCTAGATCATGTTGGGAATGCAACAAAATCTTTGGAAATAGTGATAGAGAGTTTCGGAGCGTTTCCAACAATACGTCGGCCCGAGATAATTTGGGCAGGATTGGAACCGAGTTCTGCATTACGATGCCTAAAACAGGATTTGGAATGGGCATTAAAAGATTGCGGCTTTAAACCAGAAACTCGGAATTTCCATCCACATATCACTCTAGGTAGAGCTGACAGTAGCAAGGGGGCTGGAGCTTTTCGTGGGTTAGATGAAAAAGCAGCAGCGACTGTTTATGGAAGTAGGGTGCAAATTCGAAAGGTTGATTTGATGAGGACCAGGCAGCTGAAATCGGATTTGATCTATACAGTAGAATACAGTGCTACTTTGTCAGGTTAGCCGGTGGGTTGCTTGGGAGGATGTCTAGCCAGAGTTTTCCTGATGGGGGCAATATCCATTGCTTTGTTAGCAGGATGGTTCCTAGGGCCAACAGCGCTAAAGAGAATAGAGGGTTTTTTTGCCGATCGTACATCAATGACTCAGGGATCCCCTCAACTGGCTACGGATGCCATGGCAAGATTGAGTGGATTTCGAGAGCGTGAAGAAGGCTCGGTATTGAGCTTCAATGCCGATGAAGTGGCCTCTTTGCTGATCCATTCAGACAGTGCTAGGTTGCTGGAAAGAACTGCAGACAGTGCTAGGTTACTGGAAAGAACTGCAGGGTTGAGCATAAAAATGGAAGAGGGAAAAATAAAGATTAGTAGTCGGGTCAGCACTTCCGATTTTCCACAATTGCTACATCAGGAAGGAATTCCTGATTTTCTCCCAGATACCGTTTCAATCTCTGTAGAGGGAGCAATCGTCCCCCTGATAAGCGAAGAGATCGGTCTGGCAGTTTATAGTGCTCAGGTATCTTTCATCCCATTACCATCAGTAATGATACCTGCACTGCTTGAAGTATTCAGCGTAGAGATGGAAAATGGATATCCTGGAGCTGTCATAAAATTACCTTTTCTCAGGGACATATCAGGAGCGTTTATCCTGCATGATAGATTGTTTCTTTTGCGTTAACCTGTCTTTTTATAATCCCAGTGCGATTATATTCATCTCTCATTTAGTCCAATTGATGAGAATGATGTTTTCGATAAATCCTGTTATAGGTTCTCCTATTGATTGGTCAGTGCGAACGGAATAAGATGATTGTTCAGTCAACAGAAAAGTATGCGGACGAAGGCAGAGATCCTAACTTTATATTGTTTACCAAGGCCATCTTGAGACTGTTGCGTCCCCTGGTACTGGCTCTGATATTATTTCTGGTTGTCAGGGCTTTATTATTGGAAGCTTTCAAAATCCCTACATCCTCGATGGAGTCTACGTTGCTTCCTGGGGATTTCGTACTTGTGAACAAGGCCATATACGGAAAGAGAATTACCCTGGGTTTGAGAGTTCCTGGTTGGAGTGATCCCCAAAGGGGAGACATAGTTGTCTTTCAGCCACCGCACGATCCTGGAAGAAATTATGTGAAGAGGGTTATTGGACAGCCAGGGGATACGGTTGCGATGGTGGATAGAGTCATTTTTGTTAATGGGGATATCCTTAAAGAAGATTACTTGAAGAATCCGGTGGGCCAAAGTGGAAGTGTAGATGTGCGTCATTTAGATATGCGATGGCAAAAAGAATATTGGATCGACAAGAACAATCATGCACTGGACACCCCAGAGGCCAGGTATGATCCATCTAGAGATAATTGGGGCCCATTGAGTATACCAGTAGGGAAATTTTTCGTCCTAGGTGATAATAGGGAGGATAGTGAAGATTCACGCTATTGGGGTTTTGTGGATAGGACTTCGATCGATGGAAAAGCTTGGTTGGTATACTATTCGACAGAACCAGGATATCGCAGTTACAGAGGGTGGTTTGACGCCTTGAGATGGGATCGGATTGGGAGCCGGATTGATTGATACAAGAAAATTAATTGCGAACACATTCTAGGAATGGTGTTTGGCCTTAGAATAGGCCGTTTTACATGTTGGGTGCTATTTGTGCGAAACACCTTTTTGGAAGTTGACACTATAGGGGTGCTTAACTATGCTTATCAGCTTATTTTTGCTTGAATTAAACGGGGCCGGCTTTGCTTAAAACTTATACTCCTAAAGAACACGAGATTGAAAGACGCTGGTGGCTGTTAGACGCTGAAGGTAAAACTCTGGGTCGCATTGCGACTCAGGTCGCGGCCTTATTGCGTGGGAAGCACAAACCATCCTTCACGCCCCATTTGGATACAGGCGATTATGTGGTGGTTATAAATGCGAGCAAGGTTTCAATGTCTGGTAGGAAATCAGAACAAAAAACTTACTTCACCCATTCGGGCTATATGGGGGGAGAAAAACATATACCATTTAAAAGAATGATCGAAAGACATCCTGATAGGGTGATCGACTTAGCTGTTAAAGGGATGTTGCCTAAGAATACTTTGGGAAGAAAAATGAGAGAAAAATTGAAAGTGTACGGGGGACCGGAGCATCCACACCAAGGACAAGTCCCACAGAGTGTGGAGGTATAGCCATGGTTCAAGAAACACTCCATGGAGTAGGAAGGCGCAAAACCGCAGTGGCTCGTGTCTCCATAAAACCAGGTAAAGGTCAGTGGTCGGTCAACGGAAAGTCACTAGAAAATTTTTTCCCTAGGGCTACTTATCAAACGAGGGTAGAGCAACCACTCATTGCAGGAGAATTGGCTGGACAGTTTGATGTCACAGTTAGGGTCAATGGTGGGGGAACTACTGGTCAGGCGGACGCCGTTCGGATGGGCCTCGCTCGTGCACTGGTAGCCCATGATGAAGAATTAAGAGGGGTCATGAGGACTGGTGGCTTCCTAACAAGAGATTCCAGGAAAGTTGAGCGAAAGAAACCGGGAAGACCCAAAGCCCGTAAACGCTTCCAATTTTCTAAACGTTAAAAGGAAGGCAAGGTCTAAATTTTGGAAAACAATAAAGAAAATGATCTAGGGTTAGAACTACAGGACCTGATTGACGCTGGTGTTCAGTTCGGTCATCAGACTCGCCGTTGGAATCCAAAGATGAAGCGATTCATCTTTTCCAAGCGTAACGGAATCCACATAATTGATTTACGAAAAACATTAGACAGATTGGCAGTCGCGAGAGAGGCTGTAAGACGCACCGTGATGTCAGGGGAAAAGATCCTTTTTGTTTGTACGAAAAAATCTCTAAAATCTGTGGTAGAGCAGGAAGCTCGATCATGCGGTTCTTTTTTCATTACCGAAAGGTGGCTGGGTGGGATGCTGACTAACTTTCAGACTATCAGAAAGCAAATTCGAAGACTGAAAGAATTAGAAAGAGGTCAGGAAGAAAGTGCTTTCGAATTTTATACAAAAAAAGAACGGCTACTTTTGGACAGAGAAAGGACCAAGCTTGATAAATACCTTTCTGGAGTGAAAGACATGTCTCGTCTCCCAGGGGCTCTGTTTGTAGTGGACGCCAAAAGGGAGATTACTGCTATTAGAGAGGCAAATACTTTAGGGATCCCTGTCATAGGGGTGATAGATACGAATGCTGATCCAGATTTGATTGATTGCCCGATACCAGGTAATGATGATGCTATTCGTTCCGTGGGCTTAATCGCCCATTCTATTGCCGAGGTAATACAGAAGACTAATGTGTTGGTGCCAGAAGCGCAGAAGCGCCAAGTTCAGGAATCTCAGGCAACCACTTATTCGACAGAAACAGGTGAGGTTAAGGAAGAAAGAAGTCGACCTGCTCCCAAAGCTGCAAGTCCTTCAAGGCGTAAGGTTATTCAGCGTCCCGCTAAAATAGCCAAGGAAATTAATGAAGAAACTCCCAGTGATGAGGAGAATATTAATTCTGAGGGTGCTGAGGCTTTGAATTCGAAAGAAGAAACTGAAATCTCTTCCGAGGATTGAAGGGTTAAATAATAGCTGGAAAAGGTCAGAAAATTTGTCAGCAGAGAATTTGAGGGGTGTCGGCAGAGGGTTGCTAACACCTTTTATTTTTAGGATGGTTTAAAAAAGGTGATGGTTTGGGCAATGTCAATTTCAGCTAAAGATGTTAAGATTCTGCGTGATCGGACGGGTGCGGGGATGATGGATTGTAAGAAAGCTCTTATGAACACAGATGGAAATCTCGAAGAAGCCATCGATTTGATGCGAGCAAGTGGGGCTGCTAAGGCGGCCAAGCGAGCAGGCAAGGTTGCCGGAGAAGGAACTATCGGGACCTACCTCCATTTTGATAATAGAGTTGCTTCCATGGTAGAACTCAATTGCGAGACGGATTTTGTAGCTAATACAGATGATTTTAAAGGTTTGGCGAGGGATATAGCGCTACACATTGCTTCCCAAGCTCCCGCGGGTATCAGTGAACATGACATACCATCCGATGTGGTGGATAGGGAGAAAAAGGTTTATGAGGAACAGGTAAAAGAAGAAGGCAAACCAGACCACATTGCCGACAAAATAGTAGAAGGAAAACTGAGAAAATTCTTTGAGGAAAACACCCTCATGGCTCAGCCGTTCGTTAAGAATCCCGACCAGACAATTGAAGAGTTGGTAACAGAAGTGGCAGCTAAAACCGGTGAAAAAATCGAAATTGCTAGGTTTGTGCGAATGAAGGTTGGGGAAGACGATTGATATTAGACCGAAGGTCTCGACAGCTGGTTGTGTGTTAGATGTATAGAAGGGTTTTGGTCAAACTTTCAGGCGAGGCACTGGCTGGCACAAGGGGCTTCGGCATTGAACCATCTGTAGTCGACAGGCTAACTGATGAAGTCAGGCAGGTGCACGAGACAGGAGTCAGTCTTGGGCTGGTGATTGGTGGAGGTAATATAGTCAGAGGTTCTCTAGCTAGTCAGAAAGGGATGGACAGGGTCCAGGCAGATTATATGGGGATGCTCGCAACCATAATCAATGCACTGGCGATTCAGGATCTTCTCGAACGTAAAGAGGTGGCCACACGCGTAATGACTGCAATTCGAATGGAACAGTTAGCCGAGCCTTACATCAGAAGAAAGGCGCTGAGACATATGGAGAAGGGAAGGGTTGTGATTTTTGCTGGTGGAACTGGGAATCCTTATTTTTCGACAGATACTGCAGCAGCATTAAGGGCTATCGAGATGGATTCGGAAGTAATCATTAAAGCGACAAAGGTTAAGGGGGTCTATACTGCAGATCCTCACCAGGATTCCACGGCTACGTTTATACCAAAAATTACCTTTGAAGAAGTCGTCAAGCTGGGTCTGGAAGTCATGGATACAGCAGCAGTTTCCCTTTGCAAGGAGAACAGTCTTCCTATTATAGTTCTTAATATTGAAGATAAGGGGTCGGTTTCTTCAGCCATAAAGGGAGACCAGGTAGGCACCCTTGTATCTTGAGTAAATTTATTATGTTTTCAGTAAACTCTGGAGGGTCATGATGTCTTTAGATATCCTCGAGATCAGAATGGAGGACGCAATAGAGTCCTTAATTCGTGAATTCTCTTCGGTTAGAACTGGTAAAGCTACCCCTGCTCTGTTGGACTCGGTGCGCGTAGAAGCCTACGGTAGTTTAGTAGCCTTGAATCAAGTAGCTAATGTCTCCACGCCAGAATCGTCTCTCTTAGTGATTCAGCCCTACGACAAGACTTTGTTGGAAGATATAGAGAGGGCTATCCAAACAGCTAATCTTGGTTTAAATCCAGGTAACGACGGAAATTTGATCAGGATACCCATACCTCCATTGAACGAGGAGAGGCGAAAAGAATATGTAAAAGTCATATATCAAATGGCTGAGGATGCTAAAGTTTCTCTGAGACATGCGAGGAAGGTCGGCAACGATGAGGTTAAGACAGACCTAAAGGATAACCAGGTAGGTGAGGACCAGGGAAGGGACTTGTTGTTGAATATACAGGAGATGACGGATCGTTATACAGGAAGGATTGAAGAACTCCTTAAGGCCAAAGAAAAAGAGATAATGGCTATTTAATAGTATGGAATCGTCAGAACTCTTGGCAAAGATAAAACATGGTGGCAACATCCCTCAGCACATCGCCATAATAATGGATGGTAATGGTCGTTGGGCTGAGAATAGGAACCTACCAAGGACTGAAGGACACCGAGCTGGTATGAAAGCTGTGCGTGAAGTGATTGAGGGGTCTATAGAAGCGGGCATTGAGGTGCTCACATTATTTGCATTTTCTAAAGAAAATTGGAAACGGCCTCGATTGGAAACCGATGCTCTGATGGGATTGTTGAGGTTGTACATTCGCAAGGAGAAAAGAAAGCTCCAGGAAAAAGGTGTTGAGGTACATGTACTTGGTGACTTGACTGATGTTGGAAAAAATACAAGAGAGGCCATTTCAGAAATTGTTGACGAGACAAGTGGGGGTAGCAATCTCAGATTGAATTTGATGCTTTCTTATTCAGGACGTGATGACGTATTACAAGCATGTAGAGTAGTCACGGAAGAAGTACTCCAGGGCAAGTTGGACCTGACTGAACTCGATGAAGAAGTTTTATCTCATCGTTTATTCACAGCTGGTATACCAGACCCAGATCTACTCATCAGGACTTCTGGAGAATTTCGAGTCAGCAATTTTATGTTGTGGCAAATTGCATATACTGAGTTGTCCATTGTAAATACGTTATGGCCAGAATTTTCTAGGAAACATTTATTCGAGGCTATTTCTAATTATCAGTTAAGAGACAGAAGGTTTGGAATGATCTCAGGTCAGGACGATTTGGATATTGGGAGGACAAACTGAAAGGAGAACTGGTTCGTCGTATACTGGTAGGACTGCTGGGTGTCCCTGTGCTCGCTATTGTTATCTACTTCGGAGAATGGATATTGGGAGCAGCCATGTCTTTAGCTGCGATACTGGCTGCCCAAGAGTATTTTTCTCTCAGGAATAATGCTGCCCAAGGCCTCAAATTACCTGGGGTCATACTTGCGGGGTTGCTTCCCCTAGTTGCGGTGCAACATCCAACGTATCAAGAGTTCGCGGGCATTGCTTTCAGTTTGGTTCTGTTTGGGTCGATAGTGTTTCTTATTCTAGTAATGTGGTCACAGTGGCCCCAAGGAACTCCGATAGAATCTGCAGCGGTAGCTATCATGGGTGTTTTATATACCGGAGGAACTCTATCTTTCTGGAATTTGTTGCGTGCCTTCCCCGAAGAAATGTTGAATTTGAGCGGCCCTCTCTCAGGAACACTTTTGTTGATCTTTCCGATTTGGACCACTTGGATAGGTGACTGCCTCGCCTATTTAGTAGGTTCACAGTGGGGAAGGAAGAAATTGATTGTCGAGGTAAGTCCCAACAAAACTGTAGTAGGCTCTTTAGGGGGATTGGCGGGGTCTATTATTGGCGGGATCGGTTACAATCATTATTTGTTACGTGGGATGACTGAAATCCACTTTCCTCTGGAAATGATTCTTGTGTTTAGCTGTTTGGTGGCGTTAATCGGACAGCTGGGAGATTTGTCTGAATCAGTGATGAAAAGACAAGCAGGAATCAAAGACTCTAGTGGGTTGATTCCAGGTCACGGTGGGGTGCTTGATAGGATGGATGGTCTTTTTTTTACTATACCGATGACTTATTTCATTTTCCTGTTGTACATCCAATATGGTTAACGAAAAGAAAGATAAGATCGGAGTAGTAATTCTTGGATCAACCGGTTCGATCGGTCAGTCTACGCTGTCGGTGATAGAAAGACATTCTGATCTTTTTCATATAGTAGCTCTATCAGCAAATAGATCTGTTGAGCTGCTTGCCACACAGGCTCGCAAACACTCTGCCACCAAAGTTGTTATAGCAGATGCATCTGCTATAAAGTCGTATGAAGAACTCTCTAGTTTAGAATGGAAAACTGGAGTGGATGGCATAGCAGAAGTGGTAGCCGACCCTGAAGTTGATATAGTGGTAAATGCCATTGTGGGGGCGGCTGGTTTGCAAGCTACCTTATCAACTATAGAAGCTGGGAAAAAATTAGCTTTAGCGAACAAAGAATCCCTTGTTGTTGGAGGGCCATTAGTACTAGAAAGTCTTCGAAAATTCGGTGGTGAGATAATTCCAATTGATAGCGAGCATTCAGCCATTTATCAATGTATTAGAAAGGAAGAGTTAGGAACTCTGTCGAGGTTGATTTTAACCGCTTCTGGTGGTCCATTCTGTAACTTGTCCGCTGAACAATTGGAAAGTGTAACGTTACAGCAGGCCTTGAAACATCCTACCTGGCAAATGGGACAGAAGGTCACCATCGACTCAGCAACCTTAGCAAATAAGGCTCTCGAAATTATAGAAGCACATTTTCTTTTCGGTGTAGGATATGAATCCATATCAGCCGTGATTCATCCACAGTCCATTGTTCACTCATTTGTGGAGTTTATAGATGGATCGGTTTTGGCTCAGTTGGGATCTCCCACTATGGAGCTACCTATTTTATACGCTCTTACACATCCTAAAAGGGTGACGGACTCTGCACTTAGAACCTTCGAACCAGCCTCTCTGTCCAGTTTGGAGTTTGAAATCATTGACGAGGATCGGTTTCCAATGTTTTGGGCAGGTGTCCAAGCGGGAAGACAAGGGGGAACAGCGCCCGCTATTTTCAACGCCTCCAATGAGGTTGCAGTAGAAGCATTTTTGAAACGTCAGATTAAATTTTCTGAGATTCCAATGGTGGTGGATAAGACATCAATGTCTCTTGGTGTTGATGAGGTTGATAGTTTAAAGGATATTGTTACAGCGGATGAGTCGGCCAGAGAAGTGAGTGGAGAAGTTGTGGGGTCCATTCGGAGGTAGGAAGTTCGAAAAGAGTAGTGACTATATGTTCATATTAGAGCTCATGTTCTAAACAAGGGGGAATAGGGAATCGGATGACCACTTTTGCTGCGACCATGTTCATGTTGGGAGTGCTAATTTTTGTACATGAATTGGGTCACTATCTAGCTGCCAAATCAGTAGATATCGAAGTTAAAAGATTCTCCATAGGATTCGGCCCGAAAATTGTTGGGTTCCGTCGGGGTGAAACAGAATACATCCTGAGTTTGATACCACTAGGTGGATATGTGAGCATGGGCGGGATGTACGACGAAACGATGGACCAAATCGAAGGAGGTTCGCAGGAAGAGGATCGGAAGCCGAGTCAAAGAGATTTTGACGCAAAACCGATCTGGGCCAGGGCCTTTGTTTTGTCAGCGGGTGTTCTCATGAATTTTGCATTGGCCTTTGTCATTTATACTGGAGTATCTGCTTTTTGGGGAATACCCGAATTAGATGAAACCAGAATCGGTCGGGTAGATTCGGACGCTTTACCACCTGGCGCACAGAACCTGGGTCGACTTGAAAGCGGAGCGACACTGGTGACGATAGGAGATAACACGGTTAGCCATTGGGGCGATGTGGAAGATGCTTTGTTAGTTGCACCTTCAGGACCGCTGGAGATATCGACACAAAATGCGGATGGCAACGTTGAGATTGACCTGCCAGAAGATATAGATGAGCGGATGGCAATTGTTCAAGCGTTGTACCCGTGGCAGGACAATGTTATCGGTAGTATTAACCCAGGATCGCCAGCTGAAAAGGGAGGGCTACAAGAGGGTGATAAGGTTCTAGGAATCGATGGGGAGACTGTCTCTCATTGGTATGATATGACTGAGTTAGTGAGGTCTAATCCTGAAGTCCAGTTAGAATTTTCTCTGGAACGAAATGGCAGAGAATTAATCAGGTATATTACTCCTGAATCGGTCATACAAGATGGGTTGGAAATAGGCCTTATAGGGACTACGGCCCCGGGATTGTCATACTCATATGAAAAGGTGGGATTTGGTAGGTCTCTAAAACTGGGCTACAGGGACACCTTAACTTACAGTAATATGATCTTGTCCTTTGTCGGGGAATTGTTCACTGGTGGCGTTTCTAGTAGAGAAATCGGGAGTGTCTTCACTATAGGTCAGGTCGCTGGTCAAACTGCCAGACAAGGATTAGAGTTTTACCTTCGTTTTGTTGCTCTATTTTCCATTAATCTAGCTATCTTAAACTTGCTTCCGATACCGGTATTGGATGGAGGACATCTGATGTTTTTGGGGCTTGAAGCAATTCGCAGAAAACCATTGTCCCTAGAAACCAAACTAGTATTTAGCAAGGTTGGCTTTGTTTTTCTTGTAGGTATAATGGTTTTAGCACTCTTTAATGACATAGTACGTCTTATGGGTTTGTAGTATCTAATTTTGATAGTTGAACCGCTATAAGAGATTGAGTTGCCCTTTTTCGGTCCGATCAAGTCGGAGTTTTTCCAAATCAATAAAAGGTGTTGGGTCATTTTGTGGTATGACCTCCAAAATCCCCTTAAATCCTTTTGGGCGGATAGCTTTTTCCATAGTCGAGATAGCCAAATCTGGGGTGTTGCACTTTTCGGAAAGGTGCGCGAGGAGTATCCCGAGTAGCCGTTTGTGCAGTAATTCACAGGCCAGTTGCGTAGCAGCTTTGTTGGAGAGGTGTCCGTGACTGGAAGCAATTCTCTGTTGGACTGTAGCGGGATATGAGCTTTTTCTCAACAACTCTTCGTCGTAGTTGGATTCGAGAATTAAAAAATCAGAGCTCTTTAGAGCTAAACGAACCTGCGCGGTTGGCCGACCTAAGTCAGTGGCAATCCCAATCTTGAATCGTTTTGATGTGTCGGAAAGAGTAAAAACAACTGGGTCAACTGCATCGTGGATAGTCATGAAGGGTTCGACAAGGATCCCTTTGACAACGAAATGGCGACTGGGCTGATAAAGTTCAATAAAATCGTTTCGACAAAATATTTTTTCACATTTCTCCAAAGTCTGTGCGGTTATGTGGACAGGGATATCGTATCGGCGGCCGAAGATCCCAGCGCCAGCAACATGGTCGCTATGGTCGTGGGTGATTAGGATGGCGTCGATTGTTTCCGGTGCCACATTTATTTTGGATAATCTGCGAGTTGTTTCTTTACCGCTGAATCCGATATCTACAAGAATCCTCGTATCCAGAGATTCTATGAGTGTAGAGTTTCCTTTACTTCCGCTGCCGAGTGAACAGACTTTCATTTTGGTAAAAAAGATTCCATGAAAATGAGTTTATCTAGATTTGTCGGGGTGGGGTCGTGTAATTTCCCAGGCTTCCAGCAACAACTTCTCGGCTTTTGAAGTTAGTTCTATGTCACGACGAGCCATGACCTTACGGACCATTTGTAAGAATGCTGATAGATCGTATGGTTCAAGATCACTGGTGGTTCCCCACGAAAATGCTGGAATGTCGTGCGGAGCTATGTCCCCTCCGAAAAAATTTGTACCACAGCCAATTGTACAGCCTCCAGGAAATAGACTTCCAATTCCAGTTTTAACATGGTCCCCCACGAAAATGCCAAGTTTTTGCTGTCCTGTGTTCACTAGATGACCGTTGGTAAAAATCTTTATTTCACCGTAGTTGTTCTTAAGGTCACTATTACAAGTAAGTGCTCCGAAGTTCACCCAACGCCCCACATATGAATGTCCCAGGTAACCGTCATGGGATTTGTTTGTATAACTCAGTATCACGGAGTTGCTTATTTCTCCTCGCAACTTGCATTCAGGTCCAGCTGTAAAGCAACTCATAGAGCCACCAAGTAGACGAGTCCGAACACCTACAAAGGCTGGTCCAATAATATGCGTGAAAGGACTGATATACGCTCCAGTGGAAATTAGAATGGACCCCGACCGGCTGTCCAAGTGGGTGTTAGGAGCGATGGTGGCACCTGATTCGATGATAATGGGATTGTCGCCTTCATAGGTTACTCCATGGGGAGCTCCTAGGGTAGTTAAAGAACATCTGGCGTGGTCGAGAGGAACCCTATTCACATCTTTGTTGATCTGCTCTCCATTGACTGCGATCAAGTCCCACATGTTTTCCAGAACGGTTCCAGACAACGGGAATTCAGGAAAATCCGATTTAGATGCCCCTGGGTCAGAGGAATTAATATCTTCATAGCCAGAAAACCCTTTTGGGAGAATCCAACCCACTATTTGGTCTCCGATCACCAGTGTTTGTGGCAGGTTACGGTTGTCAGTGTGCGAGAAGATTTCCTCGACAGTTCCGTAGGTGTGTTTACTAGGATCAAGGATTGCACGGCTCGAAAACAAGATGACTGGTTTTTCACTGTTTATATCATCGGGCCCCAGGACTGGAGGGGCGCCTAGCTCATCGAAATGTCGAAGGCTCGGGCAGGTTATGTGGCCCAGACATTTCTCCCGCCAAAGTGCTTCGGCTCTTTCTCTCATCGAAAGAATTCCTAGAGTGAGTTCTCCCGCTGGTCTTGTCAGAGTAAATGGTTTCCAGCTCTGTGCTAATTCATCATCGAAAAGGTACAAGTTCATCATCCCAATTATTCCTCTTGGGCACTCGAATTGGTAAGATGGTCGATCAATGTTTTTAGATCAGATGCGAGATCCTTGGTAGTGGCCAAAATTGTATCTCCCGCCTGAACTAGAACCAGATCTCTTATTCCGTAGGTTACTAAATTCATGTCTTCAGAATAGATAACACTGTCCTTGGTATTTACCGGTTTGCATTTCCCCATTAACACATTGCCACTCTCATCCTTTGGTCTTACACGGGAAAGGGAACTCCAAGTGCCAACATCGTCCCAGTGGAAATTCGCTAAGGCAGTGGCTACTCGGCCGCTTCTTTCAAGGATCCCCTCATCAACACTCATCATGGGAATATTGTTGAAAAAATCGGCCGGCCTATTTGATTCCAGGTGGAAAAGAAATTGTGAAAGTTCAGGCGTAACAGTGCGAACTTCATCGATCAAATCTTTTGCTCTCCAAAGAAAGATACCACTATTCCACAGGTATCCCTCTTTTAGGTATTGCTTGACTGTTTCCAAGTCAGGTTTTTCTTGAAAAGAAATGACCTCGAAAGCACTAGTCTTACTGTCAGTTTCAAGAGGTTTCCCTCGTTCGATGTAACCATAACCAGTTTCTGGGCGATTAGGATTAACGGCGACAGTAAATAGCTTTTTGTGCGTGGTCGCCATTGCTAGGACATCTTCAATTAACTCTGCGAACTGTGATTCAGGTTCGATGACATGGTCTGCGTGCAGAGAAAGCATTATTGCTTCTGGGTCTTCTTGGGATATATCCCAGGCCGCCCAGGTCAATGCAGCAGCTGTTCCACGCACTAGGGGTTCTATCTTGAAACATTGCGGTGGAAGTTCTTTCACAAGGTTCTGTATGCTCTCACTGAGATGGGTTGTGGTGAGAATTCGAATCTGTTCAGCTGGTACCAATGCGAGCGCCCTGCGGACAGTTTCAGTAAGCATAGGTTGACTGGTCGCCAGCGGTAAGAGTTGCTTAGGTCTTTTCTTACTGCTAGCTGGCCAAAATCTAGTACCTGCTCCTCCTGCCAGTATAGTTATGTATAGATGTTTGTTCATCTCGAAAGCTTGGTGCTGATTCCATTTGTAACGATGAGTTTTTCATCTGAGGACGTCATAAAAATGCCTTCAGGTTACAGATTGGATGATAAATGGATTAGCTCTCCAAGGAAAGGAAGAGACTTAGCATCACCATAGATAAAATACCTGAACGTTGACAGGTCTAGCACCTTCAAATAGCGTTGGTTTTAATGTAAATAAAGGTGCCACCTGTGAATATGACTAGCCGTACTCTGCGATTATCGTTCATTTTAGGGCCTGTGCTCATCCTGTTGACCAACTTGACAGGTTGCAGCAGGGACAATCCATTCGACCTAAAATGGACGGAAGCCAAGCCCGATACAGCCTTGATATATTCCCTTAGTCGTCCAGAAATGAATCTACCCTCTGGTTTCGACCTTGTGGAGAGAACCACGGTTACTATAGAAGAATCAGATGTCACTGGAACCTGGGATTTCTTGCTTGACAGTCGCGATGGAGAGTTAGTTTTCGTACCTCCCGCAGTATTTGGAATCGAAAGCGAATCAAAAATGATTCGTTTCCCAGGAATGGATTTCGATGAGGTGTTGGAGGCTCCTAGCGATACATCCTCCTATTCCAGTGATGAAGTGGTTCCTGTGCAGACGAACTCTGTATACGTAGTCCAAACGCATAGGGGTAGGAACAAGTTCGGTATGCTATGTGTTTTCTATGGAAAATTACAACCATTGGAAATGACAACTAATGGAACCGTTACATTCGTGTTTGACAGAAATGAGCTCTGTGGTGAATTGAATCTCGTCCCCAAAGATTAAGGAACATTGTGCTTGATATAAAAAGGATCCGAGAAAACGTTTCTGAAGTAAAACAAGCTCTTGATAAAAGAGCTCAAGCAGGATTGGAACAGAATATAGAAAAAGCCATTCTCATGGACGAAAAGAGAAGAGAAGTACTCGCTGAGGTGAATACACTTAAGGCGAAGAGGAATAAGACTTCTAAAGAAATCGGAAGCAAGATTAAGGATGGTTTGGCTACGGATGATATGGTAGCAGAAATGCGTCTTTTGGGAGACAGGGTGGCTGAGTTAGACTCTCAGGTCAGAGGGTGTGAGTCTGAAATCTCCGAGTTGCTACTCCAGATTCCCAATATCCCTCATGAGGATGTTCCAAGTGGCGGGGTAGAAAATAATGAGATCCTTAGGACTGTAGGATCCCCCAAAAAATTCGAATTCGAGCCGAAACCACACTGGGAATTGGGAGAATCCTTGGACATCCTTGATTTTCCCAGGGGTGCCAAGATATCTGGATCAGGCTTCCCAGTGCTGAAGGGTGAGGGAGCACGTTTGCAGCGATGTCTAATAGATTTCATGATTGACTTGCACACGGGAAGTCATGGTTACAGGGAATTGAGAGTTCCTTATTTGGTAACAACGGAATCTTTGACTGGCACAGGACAATTGCCAAAATTTGCAGAGGAATCTTACCAGACTGAGAGAGATGATTTGTGGTTAATTCCTACTGCAGAGGTGCCTGTAACCAATTTGCATAGGGGAGAATTGTTAGACTGGGAGGAACTTCCAGTATGCTATACAGCATACAGTCCCTGTTTTAGGAGAGAGGCTGGAGCCGCAGGTGCAGATACTAGAGGGCTTCTTCGAGTCCATCAATTCGACAAAGTTGAATTGGTTCGTTATGTCGCCCCAGAAAATACTCTTGAGGCGCTAGAGCAAATTACTAAAGAGGCGGAAGCGATACTTAATTCTCTGGGCTTAACATATAGGGTGATCAAGTTGGCTGGTGGCGATCTAGGGTTTTCCTCGGAAATGACTTACGATATTGAAGTTTGGGCGCCTGGGGTAGAACAATGGCTAGAGGTTTCTAGTTGCAGTAGCTTTTCAGATTTCCAGGCACGAAGGGCTGACCTGAGGTTTAGACGGGGGGAAAACCAAAAACCCAGTTTTGTTCACACTCTGAATGGCTCCGCACTGGCCTTGCCGAGATTGTTAGTAGCTATCATGGAAACGTACCAGCAAGCTGATGGAACAATCGAAGTTCCTGAAGTGATTCAAAATAGACTGGGTCTCTCCGTCATTTCGAACCAATAGGTTGTTGATATGTCTGGAAGTTTTTAGTGAGGTTTAATAAGTGGTCAGTGGCTGTATTCATTCTATTTTCCTCACTGCTGATTTGGTACCTGGTTTACACACAATCGATTGTGGCCGGTCTACATGAGGGCGAAGAACGAATGACAGAAGTCGTGTCACTTGTTCAGGAGCTCATACAAACAAGTAGCGTGACTGGATCTGCACCTGGTAGTGATTTTGAAACGGTTCTCTTTGAATTACAAGAAGTTGTAATTGAGTCAGGAATTCCTATGGTATGGATGGGTGCTAATGGCACTGTCCTTTCAGCAGAGAATCTACCTTTTGAAACGGATATTTATACTCCAGCGGGCCAGGACCTGATCAGAGGGTTGGTTCGTGAATACGAAATGGAAGGCCATTCACCAGTCATTGGAGTGATGGGTAATCTGATCTACTTTGGAGACAGTCCGCAAACTTTAGGATTGCAATGGATTCCCTTGCTTCAGGCGAGCGGTTTGCTTATTACCGCTTTGATTGGTTTTTTGGTAATCAGATACCAGCGAAAAGCAGAGCAAGAAAAAGCTTGGACTGCAATGGCTCGCGAGTTGGCACACCAGTTGGGTACTCCAATTTCTTCCCTGAAGGGCTGGCTAGAATTGATGAGGTTTCCTATAGACTATCGCCCAGGATCGATAGATCAGAAATCTCTTAATGATGGAATTGAAGAAGATCTGATAAGGCTAGAAAAAATTACACATCGATTTGAAATGATAGGGAGAGATCCAGATTTAACTGTGCTTAACATAGTTAATGTGCTGGAAGATTTAAGAGAATATTTGAATAAAAGGCTGCCCAGATTATCAAAGGGAATCGAGTTAAATGTAGAGATTCCGGAAGTGGGGACCAGCATTCGGGGGAATAAGATTCTTCTGTCTTGGGCGTTGGAGAATGTTGTGAAGAATGCTCTAGATGCGATGGCTGGTCGCACTGGTGAAATAAGGGTGGAAGCCGTGAGGGACAGTAGCAAATGGCTAAGAATTACTGTTCAGGATACTGGACCAGGTGTTGATCCAAAGGTAAGAGATAAAATTTTTGAGGCTGGGATCAGTGGAAAAGAGGCAGGCTGGGGGGTGGGATTGACCTTGGCTCGCAGGATAATAGTAGGGTCACACAGCGGAAGAATTTATCTTGGGCCCGATCAAAGTGAAGGAGCGAGTTTTGACATTTGTTTGCCCATTGCACAGGGTTAAATACTGGTCCGATTCGGCTGATGAATGCAGCGCCAGGGATTCTGGCATAGTATGAAACCTAGCAGTGTCAATTTAGATCGATTAAATCCAAACCAACTCAAAGCCGTTAAGCACTTTGAAGGTCCAATACTAGTACTGGCTGGTGCAGGTTCTGGCAAAACAAGGGTTCTGACTACACGTGTGGCTCACTTGATTAGCCAAGGCATCTCTCCGTTATCTATACTCGCGGTCACCTTCACTAATAAAGCCGCTGAAGAGATGAGAAGCCGAGTTCGTACCTTGTTGAATGAGGATCCACACGGTATGTGGCTAGGCACCTTCCATGCATTAGGAGCACGCTTTCTCCGACAGCATGGTTCGTTACTTGGTTGGACTTCTCAATTCTCTATTTACAACACACAGGATAGTGTACGACTCGTAAAAGCAATTTCTAAAGCTATTGGTTTGGATAGTTCCCGATGGAGTCCTAAGGCTCTAGTTCATGGTATTAGTGATCTTAAAAGTCAACTGATCAGTCCTCAGGATTTCCTAGAAGAACAAAATGATGGTCATGACATGTTCAAAAGAAAGATTGCCGACATCTATCCGAAGTATCAATCTGCACTCAAGGAGCAGAATGCATTCGATTTTGACGATTTGCTTGTAAAACCCCTGGAAATGTTACATGCAAATCAGAGAATACTCGACAATTATCAAAGTCGTTTTGAGTTTATTCTGGTCGACGAATTTCAGGATACTAACAAAGCACAGTTCGAGTTTCTTCGTTTATTATCACAAAAGCATAAAAATCTCATGGTGGTTGGGGATGACGACCAAAGTATTTATGGATGGAGGGGTGCTGATGTCAAAAATATTTTGGAGTTTGAGCAACATTTCTGTGATTCTCAAGTCGTGAAATTAGAGCAAAACTATAGATCAAGTGGCTCTATTCTCGCTACGGCTAATGCGGTGATACAGGAGAATGCCAAGCGGAAAGGCAAAACTCTTTACACGGAAAAACCATCTGGAGAGCGTATCACTTTGGTGGCAACACCAGGAGAAATAGACGAGGCACGATGGATAGCTGATCGTATAGAAATGTTTTTGATGACGGGAAAGGAGTCTACTGCAAGTAACATTGCAGTCCTGTATAGGACAAATGCCCAAGCACGGACATTTGAAGAGGTCTTTAGAAGGAAAGGGTTGCCTTATCAGATCATAGGTGGAGTGCGTTTTTACGAGCGTAGGGAGATTCAGGATGTTTTGGGTTATTTGAGGTTAATTTCTAATCCGAAGGACCAGGTGGCATTCGAAAGGATAGTCAACTACCCGAGAAGGGGTATAGGAGGAAAATCTCTAGAACGTCTGAAAGATTGGGCGCTATCCAATGAGACTGGTCTACTGGAGAGTACCATAGAAGCAAAAAACATCCCGGGTATGCCTAAAAGAGGGGCGGCCTCCTTGGTAGAATTTGGCACTTTAATACAGAAATATTCCAGTATCGCATTTAGTACACCCATAGGAGAACTGTTGGGTCTGCTAGTAGAGGAACTAGATGTTTTTTCGGCCCTTGGGATTGAAGGACCAGAAGGAGAGGACCGTGCAAATAATGTCAGGGAATTGATTGCCGGAGCTCATGACTTCATGGCGAACAGGGTTCCAGGGTCAGACGAACTTATTAACGACGGTTTTTCAGAACTGGATCTTTTTTTGCAGGAAGTGGCTTTGATTATAGATATAGATAATCATGATGTGAGCTCGGAAAAGATTACCTTGATGACCCTGCACAGTGCCAAGGGACTTGAGTTCCCCACTGTTTTCATATCAGGCTTAGAGGAAGGGCTGTTTCCTCTGCACAGAGCTTATGATACGATAGATGAATTGGAAGAAGAAAGACGTTTGTTTTACGTAGGAATTACAAGAGCGCAAGATAGGCTTTTATTGACACGAGCTGGTCGTCGGCGCAGGGCTGGGGAAATTGTTCATGCTTCAGCGTCTACTTTTCTGAAGGCGATTCCCAAATCGCTGGTTAATAGATCAGGGAACCTTATGGATGGTGGCAAGCCGGAACTCCACCTTCGTTCTTCAGCAGTGAGGAGTGCAGCTGCTGAGGCTAGAAAAAACAGGATTTTCGGAGCAGGGGTGACTGAAAACGAAGACTATGTGACTGAAGAACAAGAATTTGTAGAGGACCAAGAATTCAATCAAGATCTACCTCGATTGGTTGAGGGTGAAAGGGTAGTACATGACAAATTCGGTTCTGGAGTCGTTCGTTCCGTGTCTGGTTTCGGGAGAGATCTAAAAGTTGCAGTTTATTTTGACGGAGCTGGTGAAAAGAAGTTATTAGCTCGTTATGCGGGATTGAAAAAGGACTACTGACGTATGTCTCTTAGCAAGTGAAGACTTCTAATCTTCCTCTGATGAGTCACTTGAGTTTAGAGAAGGGGTATTTTCATTTCTTCTGGTTTTGCTGAAAAATGTTAGCACTCCAGTGAGTCCGTGCAAGGCAGATTCTATTTCTCTATGGACTAAGTCCACCAAAGAAGTGAATTCTCCAATCCGTTTTTCGATTTGGGATGACGCATCTTTCAAGCCATTCATCAGTCCAGTGAAAGAGCTATGTGCCTGTTCAACATCTTCACGAATCATTTGGGAAACGGATTCTAAATTTTCTGCTATGCTAAGGCATCTTTGTACAAGAGGAGACAGGGTTTTCCCTAGACGCGTAATGAAGACTATTCCTACAAGTAAGAATATACTTGCGACTAAGGCCAAGAAGATTATCGAAAGATCAACCACTAGTTCTAAGATAGGAATCGTTCCTCCAATTCAGTTTTTGAAAAGGGTTTTTATCAGATGCTCAAGATACAACATTATGAACAATTCTACACCCTCTGGGGTTTTAGTGAATGCCTGGCAATAA
>Ga0315316_10000574_pt1 | contig 24409 bp, 31 predicted proteins | sample M160m3416metaG_FD_203702 | JGI IMG/M metagenome (GOLD analysis project Ga0315316, IMG submission 203702) | Ammonia-oxidizing marine archaeal communities from Monterey Bay, California, United States - M1 60m 3416 | ecosystem: Environmental > Aquatic > Marine > Intertidal zone | place: USA... | reverse complement strand
AATGTTTTAAGAAATTATCTACGCATGGCGAGAGAAGAGATATTGGCTGAATCTTCTAAGTAGTAGTCGATTTAAAATAATTACTATATAAGTATTTAGTTAGAGAAAATGTCGCTTGCAAGATTAGCTGGTTCATTATTACAAGCAGGGACAAAATTTGGTCCAAGATTAGCTGCGACAGCAAATCCTTACTTACAGCGAGGTGCTCAATTAATGGGTAATCCTTGGGCAAGGAGTGTTTTAGGTGGAACAATTGGAGCAGCAACTAATCAAGATGGAACCTTAGGCGGAAGACTTAGAGGAGCGGCACTGGGAGGATCTTTCGGTGCTCTGCCAATTGGGAGTACACCAGGTTTGGGATGGGCTCAATCGGCTGCTGGAAATCAATTAATAAAAGCGGGTTTAAACCCTAATGTTGCACAGAACTTATTAAACTTAGGTATACCATTAGCTGCCGTCGGTCTCGGATCGCAACAAGGTTCAGGAGGTCCAGGCGCTGCCGTTGCTAATACTGTGGCAGGAGGAGGAAATCAGATAGCTAATAATGCAGTCGGACTTCTTGGATATCACGCTGTAACTGGTGAGCCTTTATATGGAACAGCGGTTCCTCCAGGTACAGGTCAGTATGGAGGTGTTCCTCCTGTTGGCGGTAGTTTAATAGATGCTGCACAACCAGGTGGCCCAGCAGGTACTCAGAGATTTACAACACTTAAGAATGCACAGACAATGGCTGATGCTGCTAATGCCTACTTACCTACAATTCGTAAGTTTACTGAGCAAGCTAAGAAGGATGACTTTGAAAGGAATATGGCTGCTGCTGGTATTAGACAGAACATTGCTACGAATGCTGCAATGTTACAAGCTGCACAAGCTGCTGGTTTAGGAATGGGTCTTACAGGGGCTCAACAAGCTGGTCAAGCTTTAGTTAACCAGTACCAATATACTTAATTATGGCAAGTATAGAAGATTTACTAAAAACTGTTTCTTTAGAGGATATGGCCACGCTTGCGACGATTAAGTCGGCAGGAATAGATTTAGGTACTGGTCAACGTGATGTCAAATTAAATGACCCTCTTGCTTACGCCACAGTAGAGGTAGAGCCAGCTCCTATTCCTGAAGGTGCTCAATTAGAAACACGTGGTACAGGTTTAAATGAAAATCAAGTACTTGTAGGTGAAGATGTAGGTACTAATGCTTTTACACATTTTTTAAAAGGTCTTGCAGATATTGCAACTTTTGGAGTACATGATTTTGATCAAAGTGGTAAATTATGGGCTCCGTTTGGTGGCGGTCTAGAACATAAGAAAGGTATATTACCTTGGGCAAGTGGATCTGGATACGGAAGAGAGTGGGATCAAGAAGAGCAAAATAGGTTAAAAGAAGTTCAGAGAAGAAATGATCTTACCGAAGGTAGGGCTCTTCCTACTAGAAATGAAGTATATGAAGCTCTTGAAGGTCGTGAAGTATTGGATGATTACAGTGATGCAAGAGCAAGAAGAAAAAGAGATGACCAGTTGAACTATATTCTTGCTGCTTATCCTCAATTAGCAGGAGTAATAAATGATGAAATATACAATAGAAGAATGCAAATTGAATACAACAGTCCTAGTGAAATACAAAATAGATATAATGCTAGTAGAAGAGGTTATGTTGATGCATTAGAAGGTAGAGCTAGGGCTCAAAAGAATATAGCTGACGCAACAGCCGCTGGTTTAGGGCGTTATTCTGGTATTCGTGTAACTTAACCATTCACGTTCAGTAGAATAGATACAAAATAAGTAGTAGTTATGTCTGAAGACGTAAAAAAGGTAGGTACAAAATTTGCCACAGATTATTTAACAAGCGTCCAAAATAATGCTGCTGGTGCTGCATCAGGTGACGATGATGACACTATAGGAGGAGGTGCTCAGGATATTACAAAAATAAACGATCCTTCTTTGCAATCTCAAATTGCACTAATGGATATACAGAATACTCAACAACAATTAAATTTAGAGACTGCTGCTGAATTAGATCGTATTCAAAGAGAGTTCTACACCACTCAGGATATAAAGAAAGGTCAATCTGAAGGAGCACAAAGCAGGTTAGGTCAAATGGTTGGTGGAGAGCAACAACGTTTAAGTGCAAGAGTTGCAGGAGAAGAGCAAAGAAAAGGAATGGGAGAATCTGGGTTCCAACAACGTTTAGGTCAGAGAGTAGGTGGTCAGGAACAGAGAGCAAGTATGGCTGAACAAGGTACTCAACAGAGAATGTCAGCCAGAGTCGCGGGTCAAGAACAGAGAGCAGGTACTGCTGAGACAGGGACACAACAAAGGCAATCTGCAAGAGTTGCGGGGCAGGAACAACGAGCTGGAATGGCTGAAACTGGTAGTCAACAAAGGCAATCTGCAAGAGTTGCAGGACAAGAGCAGAGAGCAGGGATGTCTGAGACAGGGACACAGCAACGCATGACAAAACGGGTAGAAGGTCAGGAAGTCAGAGAAACAGACTTGCAAAGAGAGATGTTCCGTCGCTATAAAGAAGCAAGAGATTACGGCCAAGCTCAAACGGCCTACAAAGCATGAACAAATGGATTAACGGACTAACAGACAAAGACCGAGAATCCTATTTAGCTTTTTGCAAACAAACAGCATCACCAATACAAATTTATTTATACGCACGATTCCTTGGTTTCAAAGGAACAATAGTTGAGTGTGATGACTGGTCTAAGAAGAAATTTAAGAAACGTGATTTCACTGTTTTATTAGAACAAGAGATAGATAATATGCAGCAAGATATTTCAAAATTAAGAGAAGCTATTGATATGGGAATGGTTAAACAAGATATGGGTACAGCACGTATTGCAATGCTTCAAAAGGAATTAAGAGGTTCAATAAAACAAATAGGAGATGAGAAGGTATTAATGGATAAACAAGGTTTAATTCTTGCTGGTGCAGACAGAGCTTTGCGTGAGATGTTAACTATTTTCCGTGATGATCCAATAGAAGGTCCATTACAAGAAGCATCCATGGGAGTTTGGACAAAAATATTACAAGAAGAAAGTTAAAGATTCTTAAGCTATGCTACGTGCATGGCAGGAACAAGTATTTACAGTGTTTATCGACGAACTGCGAGAGCAGCCGCTAAACAACAAGTTGTCAAAAAAACATCTAATATTGATATAGAAAGAGCACGAGAAGATTTTGCCTACTTTTGTGATGTTGTAGGAGATAAACCACCAGCCACGCACCATAAAGAATGGCATCGTTATTTATGTACAGGAAAGGATAGTGAGTGTTTAGTTGGTATTGGTGGACCAAACATTGATATCTTGGCACCAAGAGGTAGTGCTAAATCAACAATTCTTGGTTTATATACAGCTTGGACAGTTGGTATACATGCTCTTAACAAGCAACCATTAAAGGTTTTATATATTTCTTACACTGTTGATGTTGCAAGACCTAAGAGTGCAGCTATCAAAAGGATTATCGAAGAGAGTAAGACTTATCGTGAAATTTTCCCCAGAGTAAAGATTGCAAAAGGTATAAATTCAAATGAATATTGGAGTATTGATTGGAAATTTGCAGGTATTAAGTCAACAGGTGAAGAAGAATTTACTGTTTGTTGTGCAGGATTGAAAGGTGCTGTGACATCTAAACGTTCACATCTTTGTATTATTGATGACGCAATTAAAAGTGCAGATGATATTAAGAACAGGGATATTCGCCAAGCTATGCAAGATAACTGGAACTCCGTCATTGTTCCAACTATGTTTGAAGGAGGAAGAGCTATTTGTTTAGGAACTCGTTTCCGTCATGATGATATTCACAACAGTACTTTTACTCCAGCTAATGACTGGGTTCAAATAGTTCAATCTGCAATCACCGTTGATAAAGATGGTGAAGAGATTTCGTATTGGCCTGACATGTGGTCTTTGGATTATTTGCGAGATAGAAGAAGACAAGCTCCAGTTGCTTTTAGTTTCCAGTATCAAAATCAAATTGTACAAACGAGTGAGTTATCTCTTTCTCCAGATTTGGTTGTTAAAGGTGCTATTTCGACTCACTTTGATGAAATGGGTATTGGAGTTGACCTTTCAGCTGGTGTAAGAGAGCAGAATGACTTTACTGTCTTTGTAATGGGTGGAAGAATCGGAAATAAAATTCATATTATTGATTGTAAAAGAATAAGGATAATGGGAAATCTAGAGAAGTTAGAGGCATTAATGGAAATGATGGAAGAGTGGGGTGTTATCCATAAAGATGGAGATAATTATTTCCCTACAGGGAGTTCGATTCATGTGTGGTCTGAAGCAGTTGCTTATCAGGCATCGTTGGAAGCTGATTTTAAACGGATATGTTTAGGAGATCAGGGATTGTATAACGTTCTTTGGCATCCTGTTAAAGGATTTAGAGGAGACAAAGTTGCACGTTTTAGGGGAATTATGGGTCTATTTGAACAAAGAAAGATTACTTTTAATAAGTATCGGAAGTTCACTGCTTTAACAGATGAGATCGTAAATTTTGGTGTTAGTTCTCACGATGATTGTGTAGATGCTTTGGTTTGGCTATGTAATGGATTGATGACCAGAGGAAAACTAGAGTTAGAGTATTGACGATTTAAACTAGAAATACAACTTTCCAATGTCACCTAGTTATTACACAGTCGAACTGGAGCAAGATGCTTACGGTTCCGCAGTGATTCCTCTTACAGATGAAATCTGCCACGATTTAGCGATCCAGCCAAATGAAAGGTTTGAAATCGAAGTAGAGGATGATGTTATCACTTTGAAACGTCTCCATGCCGGTTACGACATTGAAGAATAGACCAAATTACTGAACACTCATGAGCGATAGTAATAGTAAATCCGCACTCGATTCTATTGTAAAATCAGTTATAGAACGAGATGGTAACGGTACTGCCGATACCATGTTGATCAACGCCCATTTATCTCAAATGAAGATGTTTGGGATAAGACAGGGAGTCGAATTTTTTCCCCAGCAAGATAATTTAGGAACCCAACGGTTTGACTTTATTCAGCAAGTAATAAAATTCAATAAACTAGATGCACGACTTGATTCAATTTGGGATAGATTTTTAGCTTATGGAAAAGGCTTATTTTATATAAGACCTACAAGGAAGACATATCGTATTTATTGGTTTGATAAGGATGCATACCGTACTTACTACACACCAGAAGGTGAATTAGAAGAAGTAATTATTATTTATGCTTACAAGGTCCGTTCTAAGAAAGGTTTTAACGGAGCAGGTTTAAATACAGATAAGCGTTATATGCGTTTACGTATTACTGCAAGTGAAATTGAAGAGTTTCATAGTGAACACGAAATAACTTTTGAGCAGGATACTGTTAATTTTGGTTCTGGTAATAAGAAGATTTTAGAAAACACCATGGAGTTCATTCCATGTATAGAAGTTTTCAATAATCCTGATGCTTTTGGAACTGATGGCGCAGGTGAGTTTGAGTGGTTATCTAATCAAATCATCGCTCATGATGAGATGGTTAAGAACATAAGAGCAAACTTATCGTTCTTTGGTAATCCAACATTACTTTCTTCTCGTCCTAAGCAAGATATTGTAGAAAGTTCCGAAGATGGTGCAGTACAAAGGCCAAGTATTTCTAGTCAATCAGGGTTCCAATCCAACTTTGATTTATCTAGTTCTACATTTAAGCAAGATCCAATAACTAGAACGCAGCCAGGTTATATAGGAAAGCCAGGTTCAGGTTTACGTGTTCCAAGAGTCATCTCAAACTTGGAGCCAGCTGATCGTGTTGGTTTTATTACACCGAATGCGGTTAGTACAGATCAGGCTAGATATGCAGAACAGCTCCGTAGTGAGCTACGTCTCGCCTTAGGAGGCATAGATGACCTAAGTATCACAAATGTTACTGCAACAGAGATTAAGTCTGCCTATGGACGTGTCAGCGCCACTGCTAAGAAGAAATGCCTACAGCTATACACGTATGGAATATGTAAATGCTTTGAATTAATACTTTTCCAAGAAGAACAGATATTTAAAAAGTCTCTTGCTTTTGTCTCTGGAATCAAATATCCAGTTGTTCCTGAAGATTTAACTGATGAAAAAGCAGTTGAGAAGTATGAGAAAGGAAAGATGAAATATGAGGTTAAATTACAACAAGCAGTTGATCTTGCACTTGAGACAGGAGAGATACCCGATGGAGTTGTAGGACTTGCACCTGATGGTGATAGAACCATTCTATGGCGGTGGATGGGACCCGTTTATGAGGATACTGCACAAGATAAATTGAATCAATCTATATTTGTCAGGAACCTACAAGAATTAGGCGTTGATAGCATAGAAGCACTGAAGTACCTATTTCCTTCCAAAACTGACGACGAGATAGCAACGATGTTATCTGGTTATCCGTTTAGAATGGTCGGAGAGGTACAAAGAGCATTCTCTGCTTTCATTGATTTAGCTAATCAAGAAATGAGAACGCCACATCCGCAGCAACCGAATTTACCGATGGCTGCCGATCCGAGACTCGATCTCACTCCATTTCTATATAAAACACTAGAGCAACTTCAGAAGGAATTAACTTATGCAGGACGCTACCGTAGCGCCGACCCAATCGGCACCCCAAGTATCCCAGACCCAGCCGACCAGCTACGTGGCTCCAGCGGCTCAGGCAGTGGCACAGGCACCAGCAGCAGTGGCAACGTCGCCGCAGTGGGTAGCCAACTCCCAATCCATGGCGGCACCAGCTCCATCAGTGCAAGCGCAGATGGGCGTAACGACTCCCCAGTACAACCCTACTCCGTCAAGCTACCAAGAATATCAGGCTCCCCAACAACAGGAGAGTCCATACAAGGAGGCATTCAACAAGGTAGTCGGGCTCCTGAGTTCACCAGTCCAGTTCCCGTTCCAGGGTCAACAATCGACTCAGAGTCAAGCAGCAGGCCAGGCCAACTACGCTTCCCAACCAGCAACCCAATACAGCAACCCGGTTCAGCCGACCTCTACGCCTGGGATCAACAACAACCAGGTTTACTCCAACGACTCTTCCCAAACATCTACGGGGATAACCCAGGAGCAGCTAGCGGCAAGCGGAGTAAGTCAAGCAAGTCTTCAAGTAATTGATCATTTTGGTGCTGACGCTCCAGCCATACTTAATGACTATGCATGCAAGATAGAAGATTCATTAATTAAGACTGATACACAATTAAAGCAAGGAGTAAATCTTTTAAAGGATTTGAATGCAGAGCATAAAGCTTATACAAGAATTCTTACAGATCCTAATGTTTTAGCTGACTATACTACTAAGTTCTTTGGTCCTAATGGTCCTCACCCTGTTTCCAAGCAAGCTCCTGCAGCTCCTGCACAAGCTCGTCAAACAGTAGGGCAACAGTTCCAGACACAAGGTCAAGTACAAGCTCAAACTCAAGCTCAAGCACCAGTAAACGCTCCACAGCGTCCTGAGATGCCTGTTCCACCACAGCCACAAGCTGCGGCTAACCCAGGCGACTTCTGGAACAACTTTGGAAGTGCTGCTGATAGAGATCCTCAGAATGCATGGAAGTATCTAAATGCTGCCCAGCAAAACCCTGAGGTCTTCCGTCAGAAGCTCCTTGTAATGGAATAATAAAAACTCATTAAATAAGGGGTAGGTAATACTGCCCCTCTTTTCTTTTTAAAACAATGAATCCAGAGCTTGCACAACAAGCAGTTGAAGCTGCAGAAGAATATAAAAGACAGAACGGGAAAGGTCCTGCTCTGCAACCAAGTGGACTCCAGATGGGCGCCTTAGGAAAACCAGATGGATACATGCCACCAACAGGTTATTCTGACTTTAATAGAATTTAAATATACTTTTCAGTTTTATGAAAGCTGTTATAGATACCGTTAAAAACATCATCTCTCCAGAACAAAACTGGAGTCAGTTTTTAATGAAGATTATAGGTGTAGGAGTAGTAGCAGGTATAGGGTTTGCAGGGTATAAAGTTTACACTGGTTCACAAGAAGAGGAAGAAGGACCTGATGATTCTATTGAGGTTATCTTTGAGGAGAAACCAGAGAAGAAATTAGAAGTAGAAGAGATATTAAATGACTTAACTAGAAGTAATAGAGATATTAGTTCAGTATGGCTATACGATTGGCCAGATGCACGAAATATAGTTCCTGTTTTTAATTCACCACGAAATGCTAGAGATCCATTACCAAGTGGATATTGGATGCCTGGTGATGAAAGAGTTATAGGAAATTTTGTTCTTGGTTCTTGCACCAGATTGGATAGAAAATTCCCTAATGCTGCTTGTCCCATTATGGGGAAGGAAGATGCATGGGGAGTTCTTGTAGTGCAGTATGCGAAGGCTCCAGAAGATGATCCTCTTTGTATTTTACCTAAGAAGTCATGTGTAAGACCTGCGAAGGTAGCTTCTATGAAGATTAGTGAAACACTTTATTTACTAGCTGATTAAGCCGAGTAGACGTCAAACTTATATAACTAGCTTTATTAAGTCTTGGTATAATTCTTATAATGGAATTCACTTTCCAGTTATAGAGGATTCATTCCTCAGGTATCAACAGCTCCGTGCTGTAATAACCAATGTTTATTGATAACGATTTCCCCAAACTCCTTGGCGCGGAATTGTATCGTCCCCATCCAGCGTATATCGTAGAGATGGCTGCTGAGCCAGTAGTCGTACATGATTTTACGAAGCAACCTGGACAGACCGTACAACTCGACCGCTACAGATTTTTCGGCAATCCAGGAACAAAGACAAGCCGTGAGCGTACTCAGGATCAAACCATAGGTACAGCTAACAGCAGATCTATTGTCAAGGATAAAGTACTTGTATCTCTTCGTGAGTATACAGGACCAGCCGATCCAAATAACAACAATCTCCCTAGCACTTTCAAGATTGCTCGTGAGACCTTGATGACAGCACAGCGTCTGCTGCTTGATACTGGGAACCTTAATATGTTCCACCAGTCGATTGGTAGCCTTACGCTTTTAGACGACTACCGTCGTTGGCGTGACAGAGTCTTCATTGACGAACTCTTCAAGAGTGAGTCTCGTGGACAGTCATCTGATTCTCAAGGTGGATACTACTATCCAAATGGTAAAGCAAAAACAAACTCAACTACTCTTACCGCTTATACAGCTACAGAATATGCTTCTGAGCGCTTTAAGTTCAACGTAAAAACTGACCTTTTAGAAGTTGTAAAGAGTCTACGTAAGCGTCACGTACCTGTCTTTGAAGACGGCTACTATAGATGTATTGCTGACCCTTCATTCATGAAGGATCTTCGTGCAGATCAAGGCTTCCGTGAAGTTGCTCGCTACCCTGGAATGCCTGGACAAGGCTCTCCTCTAATGGGTGCCGGTTCTCCTAACCAAGCTATCTACGGCGGTGGTCAATATGGCCAAGCTCAGTTCGTAGCTGGAGAGCCAGTAATGCCATCCGGGTTTGTTTTCGAAGGAGTAAGATTCTTCGAATCTACAAACTTCCCTGCTAAAACTATTACCTCTGATATAGGTGATGGTAATGGTGCAGGCTCCAAAACTACTCCTGCTGGATTGTTCTTCGGTCCTCAGGCTATCGGTGTAGGTATTGGTGGACCTAATGCTCAAGTTCTAATTAATAATAATGATGACTTTTCGAGATTCATTATTTTAATATGGCAGCTATATGCTGGTTTTGCGAACTTGAACAAGGACTTCATCACAACAGCCTTCACGGTATCTGAGTAAGGAGGTATATAACTAATGGCAACTTACAAATCTTCCGCTGGAGCTATTCTTCAGCCTGGTAACCAGATCAACCGTCTATCCTCATACAACGATGAAGGTGTATTTGGATGGCCTGGGGTTGAGGCATTTGAACTTGTTGGCTATGCAAAGGTATCTAACCTTGCTGCTACTAAAGCTTCATATAAGAGCTTCGACTTAACTGTTCCTTCACCAGATCGCCGTGTAGGTGATCGTGTACGTAATGATCGTACAAGCCTCGTAGTACAAGCTGACGCATCACGTCCTGCATATATCTACGGTGCTTCTATCTGCGTTGCACAAGATGTCCCATCTGCCGCACAGGACAGAGCAGGTTTTCCTGCAGCTCCTGTAACAGCTGATTTACTAGGTACCAACACTGAGGTTCTTCTACTAGGACCAGACAATGGTGGTAATCCTTTGGGTATTCCTGCAGCTCCTGTCAATGGCTTAAAAGCAGCTTCTGCAAGTCTTGGTATAGGTGCAACAGGTATTGCTCAAGGTACATCTGACACAACAGATGGAAACCTACCTTTCCTCAGAGTGATTGGTACTTCGTATACGCAAGCTAATTTTGCGGATGCAATGATGTATCAAGCAACTGCTGATACTACTTTCAAGGTTTACAACGTAAACGCTACAGCTAACACAACACCAACTGGTGACGGTGTTTACATCAGTCAAGACGATTCTGACGCTGGTCGCTCTGCATACATCGTATGTCGTGTGAACTATCTCCGTCCTGCTGCTGCTGTATCTTGGAATGATGTTCAAGGCTTTATTGACTTTGCATCACAATTAGGTGGTAACGACGAGTAATATTTTTTACTCTTAGATGAACGAAGCGGGTCCTTGTGGCTCGCTTTTTTCTTGTCTATACTAAGTAGGTCTATAAAAACATTATGGCTTTCGTTAGTGCTGTATTAATTGTGGGTATTTGTTTATCTTTAATAGCTCTTCTTATGTCCAATTCACATCCAAATCATCCTCAATAGAGTTGAAATCAAAGGTAGACACTGGTATGCTAATCAGAGGTTAACAATCAAGTTATGTTGTATCAGTACAAACCTACAGGTGGATTAGTTGAAGTCATATCTCAACATGGCGAAGGAATTATGATGTGTGTCGATGCACAAGATGAAGTCATTTATGCTGACGAGTCAGATTTACTTCCCCAAATCGATGCTACTAATGAGAAAATTAGGACAGAAGAGAGACTTACAGCAGAGCTAAAAGCTGATGGAGCTAGTCCAGATAAGCCAACACCACGTGAGAGCTTTCCGATTGATGTTCGTGTAAATATAAATACAGCGAGTGCTCGCCAGATTGCAGATGCACTACCTGGAGTAGGTTTAAAAACTGCAAGAGATATAAAAGATTTACAAACGACATGTTCTGGAGAGCGTTTTCAAAAGCTAGAACAGTTACGATCCATTAAAAGAGTGGATTGGGATACTATTTTTGGCGAAAACCTCGTGCGAGTGGACTAAAAACGTGGGTTCTAATAGTTGGAGAGGGGACGATGGGGAGAACTTAGTTCACGTAAACTACTACTAGGATTATTTGTAATTAGTTAATGAAGCTTGATACTTTTTTAAAGTCTAAGGTTCGATGGCACTTAGGCTATAACTTAACTTCGGTACCTGCTGGTGACCAAGGTCGTCTTGAAGAAGCATTAGATAATATTCAAGATTCTTTTTGGTATGACAAAATTGTTGAACAAATAGGTCGTTGTGATGAAGCTGAAAAGCGTACTGATATGACAGGAAGTGTGAATAATGATTCCGCTCCTAAGAGTCGTATTGAAAGTATTGCTGGAGACGTTGATCGTACAATTTCAACTTCTGATTTTAAGGAGACGTTAAAAACTTGGACTCAGATTTATTTATTTGAGACAGATAGGTTAGCACTCCACTTATATGTTCCAAACTATAGGAATCCAGAACAAGCTAGATATAGGTTTAATAGAGAAGGTGCAGAATTTATTCAAGCACTACCTGGACCAGCTGATGTAGCGGTAGGTACCAGACTTCTTTTAGAGACAAATTATAGATAGCATGTCCCCCTGTTATTCTTATTAATAGGTAACCTTCAAATTCATGGCTATAACTTACTTTCAAGATACTATTTTTCAGACAGATAGTGCTTTAGAAGCTCCTGGTGTTGGTACCGCTTTACAAGTAGCTGTAAACAATACGTTCAACACAAAGGACTACACTCTTATTGTTACTGTTGCCACTATAAATACCAACGTAAAAGTCACTTTAGAAGGAAGTATTGATGGTACAAACTACGGAATAATTATTGCTGAAAAGACAATAACAGCTAATGGTACTTCTGTGTATAACGTTGCTAATACTCCTGTTAGATGGATAAGACCAAGATTTGTTTCTGAGAATGGAGGTACTGCTGCCACTGTGGTCTTTAGTATAGCTGCTTCTTAAAATGTCTATTCGTCCTACTACTAGATTAGGTTATAGAGAAGGGATAAGACCTCATCGTTGGAGAGTAAGAGAACCTTACGAACCTGAGCATGGGGGTGAGGAAAAATTTGTTAATTCTAGGGAACCACGTAGATATGCTGGTTCTAAATTAGGTATAGATTTAAGAGCATAAGATGGCACGTCAAAGAATGGCAGGTAGTCCAGCAGTTGGAGCTATTATTGCAAATTACATGGCAGCCCCTCAAGGTGTAGGTTATTCAGACAAAGCTGTAAGACCTGAAGATTTAGGTGTATGGGAGACATTCAAAGGAATGCCAAATTGGGAAACTTTTCCTGATGATTGGCCACATGTCAGAAATTATTCTTAGATTATAAGAAACTCTTCCGTTATAATAGGTTTTAAATCTACTAGTAAATAAACGTGTCAAGCAGTAGTTCAAATAAACAGCCATTAATGGTAGATCGTCCAGCGACAACATCTACTTTAGTAACTGTTGCGGCTGGTCAAAGTTTTGGTACAAGCTTTATTCCAACAGCGGTTGGTAATGCGACGAAAGTTTTTGATGCAGACTCCGCTTTAACAGATACATCTATCAGTGGTGCATATATAGATGAAATTTGGTTTCAGTATGGGAAACATGAAGTTGAATTTATGGCACCTAGTGCAGGAACAACTGGAACATATGCAGCTAACTCGACAACTTGTACAGTTACCATTACTGCTGGTCACCATTTAAAAGTAGGGCAAGAAGTTAAATTAGATTTTACGACTTATAGCGGAGGAGCAGTACCTGTAGATAATACTTTTAGTGTTATTAAAGTAACTGCGACAACATTTGATGTCACCATACCTTCACAAGGTGCTATCACTGGTAACGTTACTGTTTATCAACCGACTTTATTTTGTTTTTACTTAGTAAGTACTGGAACTGTAACTAATACCAACCAATATTTCCCTTTATTCACAGCGAGTATTGATTCTGTTGCATCAAAGCAGAATTATAGTCTTACATTGAATGAGGATCTACCTTTTATTAATCATCCTGTAGTACAAGCAGGTTCTAATTTTGTTACTGCAAATAACGAAGTAGCTCCGAAACAACGTGGTCTTATGTTAAAGAGAGGTCAAGGTTTATACGTAGCAGCAACAGGTGCTACTGCATTAACAACTGGTTTCTATTGTAATGTTCAAGGTGGTTATTACTAAGAACGATGCCATTTGGGGCAAAAGGATTTAGTAATCCTTCAAAATTAGGTTTTAATACTAAATTTTCAAAGACATTTGAAGACGAGAAACAGTTTGGCAAAACTGCGAAGTGGGGTCATGAAAGAACACCTTTTGATGTTTCTAGTAATAGAAAGAGTTATAAAAATAGTGAAGTTGATTTTTACAATACAGATTCCTTATGGTCTCGCTGGAGACGAGGGTATGAATTATATGCTGCGACACAGAGTTTTTTAGGTTCCACTGCATCTGAGAGAGGAAGAAGAGGAGATTATCGAGTTTATTTCACTTTTCAACAATACCCAGGTGTCTTTATTCCTGCTCGAATATATACTTTCCCTTCGGTTAATCAAGAATTAGGTGAACAGTTAGTTGGCATGAGAGATACTGATGCTTTTAGTTTTTATGAGCACGGATTACCGATCTTGGGTGTTAGATATTTAGGAAATGTGGTTAGTGGAACTTATAATCAAGCTGGTACTACGTTGGTAATTACAAAGCAAGATCACGGTTTGTATCCAGGAGAAAGTGTCTATCTAGATATTCAATCTGGTGCAGGTGTTGATGAAACTTTAACTATTGTTAGTACGACACAAAATACTTTCACAGTAACGGCTTCGACAGCAGTTAATGTTAGCGGAAATGTTAATTATTATTTATCGACTACTTTTGGGGATTCGCGTTGGACTGTTATTCGAGTTCGCCTTCGCTATATCCCTACAGATGTTACTTTCTTTGCAGGGGAACGTCTAGCAGATCGTATTATTGAAAAAGATCCTGGTATTAGTTCTACTTATGCGAGAGTAGGCTCAACTCTTACTATCACATGTAGTTCAGCACATGGCTTATCTACAGGCAATAAAGTATACATAGATGTAAGTAGCGGAGATGTTTCTTCTGGTAGATATACTGTTACGGTTCCTAATACAACTCAATTAGAAATATCTACTATTACGAGTGGTAATACAAATGGTAATTTAACTTTAAGTAGATTACTACGTGGTCGTAGGTATGACGACTATGTTGGATACACCGTTACAGGTATTGATGCCTCTAATAAAGAGATAATTTTCCAAAGAAAGGATAGCTATGGAGCTACTACAGTAGATACTGTTACAAAGACAGTTGTTCCAGCACATCGTGGTTTTACTGTTGGTAGATATTTAACTACCGAGTTACGCTGGCAATGCTCCTGTCAAGATTTTTCACGTAGAGATAGTTACGATCTATATAGTGAATTAACAAAAAGACGTTTTCCAACTACAACAGTACGTTCAACTAAACCAGGACAGGTATTACAGCCAGATGGAACTTATAGCGATGAAAGAGATATTCCAGGTACATTTAGAGATTTAGGTTTTGTCGCCATTAATAACTTCTATCAGCTTCCTGATTATGAAGATACTAGTGGAAATGATACAGCTAATTTGATGTATTACCAATTAAGGTGGTGCAAACACATTTATGCCGCCATGTTTGCTTTAAAACATGATGAAGGTAATGATCCCATTAATTTAACTGGTTCTTATGTTCAAAATGGTCCAAATATTACTATTAATGTTGTTGGGCATAATTTAGAAGCAAATACTAAACTTGAAATAACTTTTACGAGCGGAAATGCTTTATCTGGTGAATATACAGTTACGTCTGTACCTAATTCTGATAATTTTGTTGTTATTTATCCATTTAGTAGTCAAACAAGCGGGTATTGTACGATTAGTAACTTAAAGAAGCATGATTATGTAGGAGCATGGTTATTAGAGCCGAATGACAAGCCAATTGGTGAAGGTTTAGAACGTTTTGAACATAAATTTGAGAAAGAGAAGGAGAAATTAGAGTCGGCTGTGGAGACTTTGTTACTTGTCAAGCAGAATACAGCTTGGAGTGGTCAAAAAGAGGTTATAGGTAATCGTGGTTTACCTCAATCTGTTGCAGATTTCGATCCATCTCTTATTGGAATGACACTTACAGATAGTGTAAAAAGAGATACTGAAGGAAAGTTAAGTAGATCTGGTAAAGCATCAAATTTAACTAATAGAATGATTAATTTAGTTAATAAACTCTTTAATAAATCACCAACTCTCTTACAAGACGTAAAGTTAGGTATTATTAACAAGCCTCTGAGTGAATATACCTCGGAATTTGAAGCAGGTTTGATAGATGGAGGAGAATATATAAGTGGAACGCCAACAGAAGATGCAACTACTGTCAGTATTATTGATTCTTCGACATATTCACCTCTAACAGATCAAGATACTGTTGTCGATGCTGATCTTTATATTAATATTTAGATATGGCCGTACAAATTCTATCTAGACGCTCCAGTGTATTACATGACCGTCCCTTCCCTATCCGTCTTGGCTCTGCTGAGCTGGCTGTTAATAACAATGCAGGTGAGCCCGGACTCTTTTTCCCTGATAATACAGCTTCTCCTACCACCGGCTTAATTAAAGTTGGTCCTATATCTGTAGGTACCACTGCTCCAAACAACACAGCTGCTGGGTTTGCTGGTAATAGTAAAGGTGAGTCTTGGCTAGATACAACTAGTACTCATATTTACAAGATTTTTGATGGTGCTGCTTGGCAGACAGCCAAAGCAGTAGCTTCAGTGGCAGCAGGATATCCTTCTAATCCTGTAGATGGGCAGTTACATTACAACACTACTACTAGTGCTTTGTATCTTTATAAATTAAGTACAACTGCTTGGGTAGCTGTTTAACTTTTAGCTAATAAATGATCAAGTATCCTGTCTAATTTCGTATGGACAGCTTGCATCTCACGTAGGAAATCTTCTTTCAAAACATAATCATGAACTACTTCATTTTTTAGTTTATCAAGATTACTTTCGATGTTATAAAATCTTCTATCTAATTTTTTATTAAATTTCCCTAAAGCTTGTGTTAAGCCAGCAAAAACACCAATGCCTCCAGAAATGACAGCAGCGATGAGTTCTGTTTCCACTTTCTTTCCCTTTTTCTTTATTCTAAAGGATTTTACAATTTAAAATATTAATTAGTTGGAATAAAAGTATGGCAACAGGATATGAACCAAATGTAGAGGGTGCTATTACAGTTTTAATTGATTTAATGACTGCTAATAACTTTGCAATGACTCGTCAACCATATGAACCTAATTATCGAGGTTTAGTAGATGCGATTATTGATGTAAAAGATGGTTTTCCTGTCTTTTCACCAACTCGTGTAGGTTTTGACGTGACTGCCTTCGAGACTGTAGCAGATGGAGACGCTGTTTACATGAGATCTAGTGATGGTCAGGTTGGAAAAGCTAGTGCTGCTAATGGTGCTTTAGAAAATGCTCATGTTGTAGGTATTACTGATGCTGCTGCCTCTGCTGGTAATGAAGTCAAAGTTTTAGTAGTTGGGATGAAAACAATGTCTTCAATAGACCCTGGCGATTTGTATTATTTAAGTCCGACAACTGCTGGTGCTATAACAACAACTGCACCTACTGGTTCAGGGCAAGCTGTTACAAGAATAGGAGAAGGAGCTACAACTACATCTTTTAGTATTTATATTGAGCCACCTGTGAAGTTAGCATAATGGCTGGAACAAGTAATTACACACCATATGCCCCTAATTCTAAGGGTTTTACAGAGGCTCTTATTGATTTAAAAGATACTTTAGGTGGGAGAAATGTTTATTCTGTTGCTGGTTTTGAATCTATTGCATTTGAGAATGTTGTTCAAGGACAGCCTTTATATGCAAGGAGTAGTGATGGGAAGTTAGGTTTAGCCAGAGCTGCTGGTAATGCAGATGAGGCAAGAGTTGTAGGTTTTGCACAAACAAGTAAATCTACTGGTGAAACAGTCAGATGTCTTGTATTTGGAAATTTAGCAACTTCTGGTTTGGATGCAGGAGAACTTTATTTTCTTAGTACAGGCTATGGAGGTATAACGTCTACTGCTCCTACTGGTTCAGGACAATATATGACGAGGGTAGGTGAGGCTATATCAGGTGCTTCTTTGCACGTAAGTTTAGAACCCCCAGTTAAGGTTGGTTAAAATTAAGACATGGCAACAAGAAAATCACTTGTAATTGTTAGTGGTCTGTTTCAGGAGTTAAACACTTCTTCAGATAAATTAGATCTTGGTGGTAATTCCTCCACCGATATACCTGAAGGTACTAATCTTTATTACACAAATGCACGAGCTAGAGGCGCTGTTTCTGTTACAGACGCAGGTGGCTTAGGAAGTTTAGCTTATAACGGTAGTACTGGAGCTATCACTTATACTGGACCATCTAACTCAGACATTACGGGCGCTATTAGTGTAGCTAGCGGTTCTGGCTTAACTATTAGTTCTGGAGAAATAGGTACAAATGCAATACCTAATAGTCAATTAGCTAATAGTTCGGTAACTGTTGGTAGTACCTCTATTAATTTAGGAGCTACTGCATCAACGATTGCCGGATTAACTTCTCTGACTGCTACTACTCTTTATTCAGGAGCTGCTAATGCTGCAAATTCAATATCAATAGCTAGTGGAAATATAGTTTTTGAAGGCTCAACAGCCAATGGTTACGAAACAACTCTGACAGCAACGGATGCAACTGCTGATCGTACTCTTACACTGCCAAATGAGACGGGTACTCTTTTAACAACAGCTTCTACTATTACTCCAACAGTTAATTCTTTGACTATTGGTAGTACATCTATAGCTTTAGGAGCTACAGCTTCTACAATTGCAGGCTTAACTTCATTAACAGCTACAACTCTTTATGCAGGAGCTGCTAACGCTGTTAACTCAGTATCTATAGGGACTGCTGGACTTGTTTTTGAGGGATCGACAGCAGATGGTTATGAAACCACAATTAATGTTGTGGATGCGACTGCTGATAGAGCTATTAATTTTCCGAACGCTGCAGGTACTGTTGCTTTATTAAGTTCATTAAGTGTTGCAGGTGGTTCAGGACTTACATATAACTCATCTACAGGTGCATTTGGTACAAGTTCTATTCCTAATGCTCAATTAGCTAATAGCACTGTGACAATAGGTAGTACCGCAGTTGCTTTAGGAGGAACAGCTTCTACAATTGCTGGTTTGTCTTCCTTTACTTGCAATGCAATAGTTACTAATGACGACGGCTTCAGAATTAGAGATAACTCAGATAATACAAAACAATTAGCTTTTGAATGTTCAGGTATATCTGGTAGTACGACTCGAACATTAACGGCACCTAACGATTCAGGGACAATATCCACTGAAAGTTTTGCTACCGCAATAGCAGTTGCATTAGGATAGGCTTATGTCAACCCAAGTACAATTCCGAAGAGGCACTACAGGTGAGACCAGTACTTTTACTGGAGCCGTAGGAGAAGTTACTGTAAATACGAGTCTTAATACTTGTGTTATACATGATGGAACAACTCCAGGTGGTTTTTCCTTATTAAGAAATGACGGAAGTAATTCTGCACTGCTAACAGGGACAGGTACAAATCCCTCTCTTGCTTTTGTAGGTGATACGAATACTGGGCTATTTTCTGGTGGACCAGATCAAATAGGGCTTGCTACTGGAGGTAGTGCAAGGCTTACAATAGACTCATCAGGTGTTGTTACTTTTTCAGGAAATGTCTCCATTAGTGGAGATCTATCTGTAACAGGATCATACCCAGACAACCTCGCTCTCATTGTAGCTCTAAGTTAATATGGCCAATACTTTCAAGATGGCTACTAAATCCAGTGTTGTTACAGACGCTGTGAGTAGTACTAATACAAACATCCTTACCGCAGGAGGATCTTCAACATTAATTCTTCTTAGTTGTCTATGTGCTAATAAGACAAGTACAAGTGTAAATTTAGACGTTTACGTTGTTACTAACTCAGGAGATGATGTTTATTTACTAAAAGATGTACCAGTTCCAGCAGGATCATCCTTAGAACTCATTAGTGGAAGTAAAATTATTATGGAATCTAGTGATATTTTAAGGGCTAGAGCAGCCACTGGTTCTGCTGTTGATTTAACTGTTAGCTACCTCGATCAGACTTAAGATTATGGGATTAACACTAGTTGGCGACATTGCTACGCTTCAAAATCAATTTACAGTTATTAAAGAGGAGATTGACAAGCAATTTGATAAGACAATATTGAATTTAGAAGAAACAAGTTGGGCAATTATTCGTAAGAAGAGAGATTTTCTTTTAAAAACAACAGATTGGACAATGACTCCAGGTTGTACTGTTGATCAGTCAGCATGGGCTGCTTATAGACAATCTTTAAGAGATATTCCTCAAACATACCGAGTTGATGGGTATAGTGCTGTTAAATGGCCTACCACTCCATCGACAAAAGGACCTCATACGGATTAAGACCTGTATAAGGGCAGAATACAATAGATATAATAAGTTACTAAATACTAAAGATGTATATTGGGAACGATCTGCAGATTGCAAATCCTAGCTATAAGATAATTGACGATATCAGTTCAGGATTCAATGGGAGTACAACCTCTTTTGCTTTACAAGTAGGAGGAGCTAGTCCTGTTCCGTTTCCTATAAATACGCAGCAGGTAATGATATCTGTTAATGGTGTTGTACAGGAACCAGATCCCGGTGGTAGTGCAGGTTTCAAGTTATTAGGATCAAATATAGTATTTAGTTCTGCTCCAGCTAACGGACACGCTTTCTTTGGTGTAATTTATGCAGGTGCTGATTATGTAACAGCAGGTTCAGAGTTCCCAGATGGTACTGTTGCTTCTCCAAGTTTTACATTTGAAAGTGATACAGATACAGGTTGGTATCGTATTGGCTCTGGTTCTGTAGGGTTTACTTCTAATGGGGTTAAAATTTTAGATTTTGATGGTAATGGTTTAGATATTACAGGTACTTGTACAGCTACATCTTTTGCTGGTCCCGCAACACAAGTTACGGTTGCTGATGAATCTACTGATACTAGCTGTAATGTTCTATTTACTACAGCAGCAACAGGAAACTTACCACCTAAATCTGGAACAAATTTAACGTTTAATTCAAATACTGGAGCGTTAACAGCTACAAGTTTTGTTGGTGCGTTAACTGGAAATGTAACTGGAAATGCTTCAGGTTCTTCAGGCTCATGTTCTGGAACAGCAGCCATAGCAACTGCAATCACAATTGCTGATGAGTCATCTGATACAACTTGCTTCCCATTATTTGCGACTGCTGCAACAGGTGATCTAGGAGCTAAATCTGGAAGTAATTTAACCTTTAACTCTAGTTCTGGAGCATTAACAGCTACATCCTTTGTAGGTGCATTAACTGGTGATGTTACAGGTAATGTTTCTGGAAGTGCTGCAACGGTTACGGGTGCTGCTCAATCTGCGATCACAAGTTTGGGGACGCTTACTTCTCTTGGTATCAGTGGAAACCTAACAGTCGATACAAATACACTTCACGTTGACGCTACGAATAATCGGGTTGGTATTGGTACTGCAACTCCAGATACTGAATTAGAAGTTCAAGGTGCGACTGATCCAAGAATAAAAATAGAAAGTCAAGAATCTGGTAATAAAAGATTAGAACTATGGATTGATGGAGGTACAGCTGTTGGATATATAGCAGTTAATCAATCAGCTTCCACACTTCAATTCCAAACTACTAGTACAACAGCCTTAACCTTAGATGCCTCACAGAACGCCACTTTTGCTGGAACGGTATCAGACAGCAAAGGCGATCTTCGTACTATACCAAAAAATGCAAAAACAGGAGCTTATACTATTACAGCTTCAGATGCAGGGAAATTCATACCTAATACAACCGGGGGTTGGACTATTCCAAATGGAGTAATGTCTGTGGGTGATGCTGTCACTTTAGTGAATGATAGTGGATCTGATCAAACAATTACCCAAGGAAGTAATCATACTATTTACAACACGGCTGATGGCGCAACAGGCAGTCGTACTCTTGCGGCTAGAGGAATGGCTACTCTGATTTGGCTAACCAGTAGTGTTAGCTACATCTCAGGTGCAGGGTTGTCATAATGGCTATACAACAGATGCTAATAGGTTTAGGAGCAGCTAGAGAAAAAGGATGGGTATTTAAAAACGTTATGGGGGCAAGTGATTCAACTAATCTGATTGGCGGTTCATATGCAAGTGCATGTAGCGTCGCAATCGATGGAGATGAAAATGTTTATTATGCCCATGTTGCACAAGTAATTACGAGTGGTAGTAATTATAGTGCTCGTATGAGTTACCTAACTAAACTAAATAAAGAAGGAACTTTTCAGTGGAGTAAGGCTCTTAGGCATCAACAACCTCAATTTGTAAATAATTCATTACCATTACACGGACCTTCAATTACTTGCGATTCAAGCGGTGATGTTTATATCGTATATACACGCAAGGGTCATGCTGTTGACTATGACTCTATCTATACTGAGAAACGAAATAGCTCTGGTGTTAGACAATGGGGTAAACAGACAAGAATTAAGTCTAATAACAAAAACTCAGTAGCAGTAGATATCTTTGTTGATGGTAGTAATAATCTCTTTATAATGGGTTTTCAAAACAATAATAATTCCAGCCAAGGTGATATTGGTCGAAAAGTATGGATAGCGCAACTAAACCGAATGACTGGTGCAAGACTTAAAGCTACTTTTTGCGGAAGAACTTATACAGGTGGTAATGCTCAGTGGAATAAGAATGAATACGGATTACAAAGTTGTGGTTTAGCACATGATGGAACTAATCTGATTGTTGCTTATTTCTCTAATGATAATGGCTATAACGGTTCTGGTGGTTCTAGCCCATCAGCAACACTGTCAAGTGTACAGATCCAGCATTTTAGTCACAGCGGGTCATCCTTTGGAAATTTAAGAAGTAGATATGCTAGTTATAATGGTCAGAATAATGGCGCACATTCCTATGATACTGGTATTCTAGCTGTTTCGTCGACAGGTGAGGTTATTCACCTAAGTTCTATGTATAGAAATATAAACTTTGGGAGTGGTACTTATATCATAATGGATCAATTTAATGGTTCAGATCATGGAACACAGTATGCATTCAGGAAAAACACACTTTTTGGATTAAATAAAACTAATAACAATAATATTACACCTTGGTACGGCAGCAATTGTAGAGGATTAAAATTTGATCCTGAAGATGATAATATACTGTATATGTGTGCTTGGGGTATATGTGATTCCAGTGGTAGATATGGTTTTTCACTTCTAAAACTAACAAGGAGTAGTGTAAGTGCTGACTGGGGAATTGATAAAGTAATGAGCGTATTTACTACATTTGGTGAGGAAAGTTTGTATTGGCCTAGTGATGATTATAGTAATAGAAATGCAATGGAAATGAAGGGTGATTTTCTTTACGTTTGTTCTAGACCGCCAACGTCAGGAAACGCCAACCCTCGACGAGCAGGTATGGTTTTCAAAATACATAAGAAGTTAGACGATTCTGGTACTTATGGAGATATCATTCTAGTTCAGAATAATACAAATATTTTCGATATAAATCCTGGCAATCTAAATACAAATAGAGGAGGAAATTCAAATATGCAGATGCAAACTGAAACTCCAACTTTTGGTGATTGGAATAATCTTGAGGCTTATAACGGGAGTGATGATAATGGAATTCCTTATACTGGTGCAACTAAAACTGTTACGCAAACTGGTTAATGAAAATCCCATCCATCAGGTATGACACAGACGAAGGAAGGTAGTTAAAGTTAAGGACTCATACAATTAGACAGAATCTAAAGGTCTCAAAATGCAAAAGATAATCAATGTACTTTCTATTGCGTCTTTCGTTATATCTGCTTCCATTGCTGGTACTGGTCTTTACGTATATGCAAATAAGGATTCACTCATAGAGGGTGTTAAGGAGAAGCTACAAAAAGAGTTAACAGGAGCCATAGGATCTTCCATAACAAAAAATCTACCAACTTCAAAATTACCTAAGTCTACAGGGCTGGCTATACCTCCTTTCTAATGGAGCAAATTCCTGATATCACCGTCGGGACTAATATAACTATTAGAGGGCCTCAAGTAGCTCGTATACCTGAGTTCTCTTTTCCCTTCATTTACTCCACTCCTGAAGCTCCTCCCGTAACCGTTGGAATTGGCACTCCTATTATTGATCTTCCAGGTTGTGTTGAATACAACCGTGCGAATAAAAGATCCCAAAGTTTAGTAGATGATGATGAGAACGGGAATGTTGTTCTTTGTGATGGAACCGTTCCGAATTTTAATCCTATTGATTTTGAACCTGAACAAATAATACTAACTAAACCAGCTGGAGTACCTGTTATACCCAACACAGAGAAAAGTACTAATAAAGATACTGAAACTGAAACATCTGTACCACCAACAGGTAATTTAAATACAAATACAGCAAATATTATTTGTCCTCCACGGGAAGCTCCTGTAATAGGAACAAAAGTTGATGGAGGGAAGAAGACTATAAGTGGTTATGAGATTCAGAGCAATAGATGTGTAACTCTTTACGAAGAAGTACCTATTATTAGTCAAGTTGTAGCATCTCTACCAAGTGCTGGAGCTGTTACAACTACTACGTCTATTGCGGTTGTGGCAACGACATCGGCAATCCTAGCAAAGCCCCTGGCTGATCTTCTTTTGAAGGTGATAAAGCCTGCTGTAAAGACTTTAATGAAGAAGCTTCAGAAGTTGAGAGGGAAGCCTCCGAAGAAGGAATCTCGGATGGAACGGATTCTTGCTCAACGAGATCGGAATCGAGCGATACGGACTCTTCGGACGGCTCTGAAGAAATAATATGTTTATGTTGTTTCACAGTAGTTATATTCTGTACAACAATATCTGCACAAATTGAGGAATAAGGTGATTTTGGATGGAAGGATACACCTAATTTTGCTTGTTCACCACAGTGTTTTAGTCTTGCTAATTCAAAGTCTAATCTTTTACTAGCTAATATTTGTTCTTGTAAAGCTGTTTGTGTATTAGCTGCTTTGATACATCCTCTATGTAGACGTCTATCAAGTGGTATAGATAAAGTAGCTGATAAACCTAAACTTACATTGCTGTT
>Ga0315316_10000573_pt1 | contig 24445 bp, 16 predicted proteins | sample M160m3416metaG_FD_203702 | JGI IMG/M metagenome (GOLD analysis project Ga0315316, IMG submission 203702) | Ammonia-oxidizing marine archaeal communities from Monterey Bay, California, United States - M1 60m 3416 | ecosystem: Environmental > Aquatic > Marine > Intertidal zone | place: USA... | reverse complement strand
CCCCCCGGCATCCCTGATGCCGGGGGGGTGACATGAACATCATTCAGCAACGGCCGGGACACTCCAGCTTCGCAGCGACTGCTGACATGTACGCTCACCTGATGCAGGACTCGCAGGCCAAAGCAACAGACAAGCTTTCAGCGCCAACGGGCCAGCCAGCGCAAGCCGGAGAGTACATTTTCTGAGTACACAAACTAAAAAAGGACTTACGTCGGTCTGACGTAAGTCCTTTGCGGTTAAGCGGAGAGGGGGAGATTCGAACTCCCGGTAGGTTTGACCCTACGCCGGTTTTCAAGACCGGTGCAATCGGCCACTCTGCCACCTCTCCCAAGTATCTTTTCGGACTGCAAAACACACCGTCCGATACGGTTCGAGCGAACACGTGAAAGCTCCACAACCGTTGAGCGAGCATGCTAGAGTCGTTGCGGTGACGTGTCAACAAGGACTACCTCTGTTGAACGCCTGTTTTCATCATGCAGACACGAATATTCGGGGCAAAGATGCCACACTGCGACAACCGGGATCTTTCGGGGCCGCCGTCACTGGATGGATCACTGAAAATCTCCACTTTCGCATTCTCCGGAAAAGTTGGGGCGTGGCCTCGCAACTTAATTCCGATTCCATTGCAGGCAGGAGTGTCATACGGGCATGGCCACCTGTCTGGTGATATTCTGGCTGGCGCGCATGTCGCAGGGTCCACGACTTTACATCAGTCAGATTCAGCAGGGCGACAGTTCTGCAGCCGGCAAGTCGGAGTTTGTGGTCTGTGACGAGTCACCGCATCGCGTCGCAGCCAAACTGGCGGTTAGAAATCCGGGGCAGACACTGCAGGCGACAGCTTTGGTCCACGAGGCATACGCGCAGTTGGCGGGCGTTGGAAACGGCAAGCACTGGATCGCGCTCTGGTCAGACTTTGATTCGGCGGCTGAGGCTGACAGTCCGCACATTGTCGGGATCGGAATGAGGACCCGGGTCCGGAGCCGCAACGAATGACTTTCGGTCGGGCCCCGACACGACCATTCAGCGATGGATGTCGGTACGAATCGGCTGCAAATCGTTGATGACCAATTCCGCACCCTTTCGCTGGACCCGTTGTGTGGTGCGGAAGCTCCATTCTTCTGCGTGATCGACTCCGAAGACGGGAACGATGTTCGTACGGCGCATCCACGCCGCCGTAAGTGCCTCATCCTGAAATCTCTGCAGATATCTTTCGTCCGCCAATTTCTACTACAGCAAGACCTTCAACGCGAATCGGCTACACACTGAGACCTGCGCAGCCGGCCCGATGTCGCAGTCTGGGCAGCATGGCATTAAGTGACACGCCGAACGAGGTGCAGCGACAGCATCCAGCGGGATAGTTCCCGAACAACTTGCTGCCCAGAACAGAACACCTGATTCGAACAATGCGACGATGCTGTTGACATCAGGCATTCATAATCAGACCGGCATCGGCCGACTGGAATCTTCCACGAAGACCTGGTTCCTGCACGACCGGATCACTGGCAGCAGACTCAGCGTGATCTTCCTGGTGACGTGTTTAATATTCGGCCTGCCTGTCTGCCTGAAAGTCGGCGGTCAGATCACAGGACCTCGCGGGCTGCGACGGCATTCTGTTCGCATATATGACGAATCGGTGACGGCTCTTATGAAACATCTGGCGCAGCAGTCCTGACTGACACGGCATGTGGACATCGTCCAGACGTCCGAGATTCAGGAGCCGTTAACAGCAGGGTTCATTCCCCGTTCATTCTGGTGCCATGTGATTTCATAGAACAGTTCAGCCTTGCAGATCGCCATGCTCTGCTGGCACACGAACTTGCTCACGTCGCGTGCCGCGATGCATTGTGGAATCTGATCGGCCACTCTGTCTGTCATCTGTTCTTCTTTCAACCACTGAATTTCGTGGCCCGGCGACAGCTGCGAGTCGATGCAGATGAACGGGCTGCTCTGATTCTGGGAGATCGTACGACGATTGCCGGCTGCCTTACTCGTATTGGTAAGCAATTCGCAGGTCGTCGATCAGGAAACATGAGCCAACCAATCCCTGGCAGCAGGGATGGCGTCATTTTTCCCCAACATCGGTATCGATCCCAAAACCGAATACGAACCCAATGTCGGCCGCCCCGTTACGCTGATTCGTGACAGATCGCCCATACCGGATCTGGTGTCACAGGCCTCAGGACGAACATCACATGAAGCGGTAACGGCTAACGACTACTAACCAGCAGATCAAGAAACCGATAGAGTTCTTCCGTGGCCGGATCGTCTGGTTGTCCCAGATTGGCATTCAGCCGGTTGTGCGTGGTGTCTCTGGCGCCGAATACTGTGACAGGCAGTTCCGCCGCTTTCAGGACTGCCCCCAGTCGACGGGCCTGAGCTGTAGTGTTGGGGTGACCGGCAACGTGCAGAATCAGAAACGGTGGAATGCCTTTGCCCCTGGCCACATGTGTCACCGCTGAAAAGTTAATGTGTTTTTCCGGATCGTTACCAAACTTAACCCGGTGTCCGAACTTCGGCAGTGGCAGTCCGTGCACCGTCTGGCGAAACTCAGCAGTCATGATGATTGCCGGCAGATCGTATGTGTCTCCGTCGACCGGTACGCATCCTTTCAGGACCCTGAAAGGAACACCCTGTTCCTTCAGATAGCGATCATCAATGCAGATCAGCGCCGCCAGTTGCGCGCCTGCAGAATGTCCCATTACAAAAATCCGCTGCGGGTCACCGCCATGTTTTGCGATGTTCCGATAGGTCCAGCCGAACGCTGTGGCCACATCACGAATCAGTACGTCCATTTCAACATGAGGCAGCAGACGATAGTTTGTTGATACAAAGACGAAACCCCGTTCCGCAAAAACTTTCGGCTTAATCTGAATGTCAGTCTTGTCTCCCTGCTGCCAGCCGCCACCGTGAATCCAGAAGACGACCGGCAGGTCTTTCGCCCCGTCGGGTGAATAGACATCCAGAACATGGCGTTCGTGCGGCTGCCCTGCATAAGAAATGTTGCTTTTTACATTCTGTGCATGCGCCGTCGAAAACAGGCAAAGACAGGCGATGGCTATTCTCATGACAAAACCTCTCTGAGTGTGTCACTGTTCCGTGGTTCTGGTGATTTGATGAGTCAGCAGGTAACGGCAGAGCGACTGGTCCGTCCTTCTGCGTATCACTGACTGCTCACGGGCCGACCATCAGTGCCACGTTGGACTTAATTTACCATCCTCAAATCACGAATCAATTCCGGGGGGTATCTCACGAGATTCTCCGGACCTTCAGATTACAAGTCCCCGATGCAGAACAGGTGATGTTCTGAACGGATGAACAGATTTCCCTGTGACACGGCCATTGACGCCTTACATTTTTCATCAACACGATTGCGTGCCAGAATTTTCAACTTCGGTCCGGACTCGATGACTACGGTTTCCCCTTCGGCTTCTGTCAGAAAATAGATTCTCCCATCCGCATAGATGGGTGATGCCGAGTGTTTACCGCCGATTCGTTCCTGCCAGACAACATCGCCGGTGGTGGCCTGGAAGCAAGTCACGATTCCTTTGTCACTTACGGAATAGATGTAAGGTTTCACGTACAGCATTGAGGCCAGCGACGGGACACCCTTTGTCTGCTCCCAGGCCATATGTGAATTGGTCACATCTCCCGTGCCTCCAGCGCGGATCACTCGAATTGTCGGAGCTTCAAAACCAGAGCAGCTGAATATCAGCCCTTCACCAACCACAATTGACGGAGTGACACCTTCACCTTTGCTGTAGACCGACCAGATCCGCCGACCGTCGGCAGGGTCAAATCCCTGAACGGCATCTCCGGCACCGCTGACAATTTGTGTGGTACCGTTCCGACTGAGAATACTCGGCGTGACATGGCCAAGTCGAGAGAGGCCCCGTTTGCCGCGCCAACGCAGTTTTCCGGTTGTCTTATCAACGGCCAGCAGCACCGCCTGCTGCCACGGAATCTTCCAGCCAACCTTGTTGTTTTCACCGTCACTGCTGCCATCGTAGGCCATGATCACGAGATCGCCATACAGGACAGGTGAAGCGGCCAGGCCGTGGTGGCCGTAGAATCTGACGTCGTGATTCGTCCACGCCACCGTCCCGTCGAAATCAAGGGCCACCATTCTGCCGCTGCTGAAAACGGCAAAAACGTGCTGTCCGTCGGTCGTCGGAGTTGGAGTCGCATCGGAGTTCTCGTTTCGCTTTTTACGGACCTCCTGGGCAAACACCTGTGTGTTCCATCGAATCCTTCCGGATTTGCGGTCCAGACAGATGACGTGACACAATCGACCATCGTCGGTAGTCGAGGTGACGAATACATGGTCGCCATGGATTATGGGAGACGACCAGCCTTCACCCGGCACGGTGGTTTTCCACGCGATGTTGTCTGTGTCGCTCCAGGTAAGTGGCACACTCTTTTCGGACGATACGCCCTGCCCGGTCGGACCGCGGAACTGAGGCCAGTCTTCGGCTTCAGCGACGGGCATGCCACCCATAAGAACAGCGGCCGTGATCATTGCTTTGATGTAGTCAGTGTTCATCTATTCCTCGCGATGCGCTGAATACAGCGTCAGAAACTAACGTCACGCAGTAACGACTGTGAATATGTCGTCTCCATTATAACGGAACGTCAGCGTCGCGGCGACCACGCCGGGACGCCTTCCGTAAGCAGCGTTCCGGCACCGTCAGTCACTTCTGTTTCGGAATCACGACGTGGCGTGTATGGCTTGATCACGCGATAGTTGCCGACCCGGTGCCACCGGAAGACGAGGCGAATCTGTCGAGATTCGCTCAACACCAATGTCCAGCAGACGTCCCCTCAATCGCCGGAAGACTATGCAAGGATATCGTTGGCGACATGCCCATGCACATTTGTCAGACGTCGCTCCAATCCATTGTGATAGAAGGTCAAACGTTCATGATCCAGCCCCATCAGGTGCAGCAGCGTGGCATTGAAATCGTAGACGGTCGTTTTGTCGACCGCAGCCTTGAAACCGAATTCATCGCTCTCCCCGTAACTGAAGCCCTTCTTTACTCCGGCACCGGTCAGAAAACAGGTGAAGGCGTCGGGGTTGTGGTCGCGACCTGTGCCGTTGGACTGCAGGAACGGCATTCGGCCGAATTCAGTGGCCCAGACAACCAGCGTATGTTCCAGTAGTCCGCGTTGTTTCATGTCGGCGATCAGCGCGGCCGTCGGCTGATCCATGATCTCAGCCTGCATGGCGTGCGTCTTCAGGATGTTCGAGTGCGAATCCCAGTTGGTAACACCGTTTCCGCCTGACGGGTCGCTGCCGTTGAACAGCTGAACGACTCGAACGCCTTTTTCGATCAGCCGCCGGGCCAGCAGGCAGTTTCTCGCGTAGTGACCACGAAGCACGGTGCCGCCCTCAACACCGTACGCTTTCAGCGTAGACTCTGATTCACCGGACAGGTCGGTGACTTCCGGAACGGATGTCTGCATCCTGCCGGCCAGTTCATAGCTGGCAATGCGACCGGCAAGATTGGCATCGTCCGGATACCTGCTGAGGTGCTTCGCATTAAGCCTTGCCAGAAGATTGACGGTTCTGCGGTCCGCCCGGGCAGACAGTGATTCCGGTCGGTGCAGGTTGTTTGGCGGGTTCTTCGCGTTGAAATCCGTTCCCTGAAAAGCGGCGGGAAGAAATCCGTTTCCGAAATTGTTCTTTCCACTGCGGGCGAGGCCCCGTGGATCGTTAATCGCAACGAACGCCGGCAGCTCTTCGTTTTCTGTACCCAGAGCGTACGTGACCCATGCTCCGAACGACGGAAAACCTTCCATCGTATAGCCCGTGTTCATGAAGTTTTCCCCCTGCGGATGGGCACTGGTATCGGTCGTCATTGCATGCAGGAAGCAGAAGTCGTCGACCTGCTGCGCCAGATGCGGCAACAGATCGGAAACCATCTTGCCGGACTGGCCCCGAGGCTTGAATTTCCAGAATGACCGGGCAATGTCACCTGTCGGCCCTTCAAAGGTGACTTCGGGAATTCCCGGAGGCTTCTGCCCGTGCAGCCTCGTTAACGCGGGCTTGTGATCAAAAGTGTCGACGTGACTGACAGCTCCTGGAAGATAAATCACCAGTACCTGCTTCGCGGGCACGTCGACATGAGACTTTCGGGCGGCATACGGTTTATCGGGGTCAATATCCGGCCGCACAGGCGTCCTGCCGCTGACAGTTCGGGGTTTGTCGGCCAGCAGGCCATCCGTGTGTAACAGACTGGACAGAGCCAGCCCGGTCGTCGACAAACCGGCTGTTCCGAGAAAGTGACGCCGATCGAGAAGACGACGACCGTGAATTGAAAGTTGTTCCGGATTGGTCATGGCTGAAGTTAAGGCAGGAATGCGAATTCGTTGGAATTGATAATCGCCCGGCAGACCAAAGAGAGATCTTCTTCCCGGGCCAGAGTCAGGCACTCTGTGAGTTCGTCCGCGTCGGGTAAACGCCCCACAAGCAGTTCGAAGCATCGGTGAACAGCTCCGTTCACGTCACCATCAGACTCATTGACTGCACAATCCGCAATTCGCTTCGACTGTTCGATCACAAACACGCTGTTCATCAGGTTAAGTGCCTGCAGTGGTGTAGTCGAAACAGGTCGCATGGCCCTCACCTGCCCGCAGTCGGGGAAGTCAAATGCGGTGAACATCAGGTCGTCCACACGGCGCATCCGTTCCTGATACAGCATCCTTCGCCATGTGTCCGGGCCGTAATTGTTGACAACCTGCCACTGAGCGTACGTCTTTTTTGTGTTATGAATGCGGTAACCTCGACCGCCGATACTTCGATTAAGTGAACCTGATGCCTGAAGAATCGAATCCCGGATCACTTCTGCTTCCACGCGCTGCGGCGGGAACCGCCACAGATATTCTGAAGCTGCATCAGCGACTATGCCACTCGGATCTGGTGAACTCGACTGGCGAAATGCCTCAGACATCACGATCATTCGAATCATCGTTTTTGTTGACCACGGCTGTCCCTTCGAGACGGTGGGGCTCACAAATTCCGCCGCCAGCCAGTCGAGCAGTTCGGGGTGCGTTGGGAGTGCACCTGCTTTGCCGAAGTCGCTGGTTGTAGGGACGATGCCGCGGCCGAAGACGTGATGCCAGATTCGATTCACCATCACGCGTGTGGTTAACGGACAGTCGGAACTCGTGATCCATTTTGCGAATTCAGCTCGACGTTTCGCGCCCGGAGTTTCCGACGTCAATCCAAGATTGCCACCAAGAATGGCCGGCCCGGCAGGCATCACCTCATCGCGCGGGCTTTCCGGACTTCCTCGAAGCAGCACGCGTGTAACGCCTGGCTGAACAAAACGTCCCACGAAACTGGGCCGTGGTCCTTCTTCGCTGAGCAGCATGATCAGCCGCTGGATTTCTGCGATAATCGATTTCCGAACCGCGTGTTTTTCATTCAGTTTCCTGTTGATGGACCACGTGCCGACCCACGGCTTCCAATCTCCGTCGTCGGTCAGAATATCCAGATCAAACTCGTACCTCGGAAGATACGGTTTCCTGTCAAGATAATCTGTGTCATAGAAGTACTCTCGATTGCTGCTCAGGCGCAGGCGGCTGATCTGTTCAGGCTGTACGAAATCGAATCGAAGCGTGGGCCGCTCCTCTGAATCCTTGTCCCCTCTGGCCCGCCATGCCATCGTTCCGTACTCGCCGTCGTTCACGCGACTGAGCGGATTTCGCCCGTCAGTTCCCTCTGCGGGAAAACCGGAAATCTTTGTGCCCCTCCGGCGATGAGCGAAGTTCTCGTTCGTGCCGGCCGCCCCCAGAATCTCCAGTTCATCAAGCCCCACGTTCTTCATCTTGAAGCGAATGCGAACAGCTGTGGTCGTTGCCGGAAGAAAGTGCACTTCACGGTACGCGCCCCAGTCCTCTTCCCAGCCGCCAAACTGCCGAAGCCTGACACGCTCCGCAGCGATCAGACGCCGCAGTTCTGCGCCGCGCTGTCTTAGAGGATGAGCCTGGGAGTACTCCGGCTGGCGACTGCCGAACTCAATGTCCTGAAACACGGCCGTCATCGCGTAATAATCATTGATCGTGACAGGGTCAAACTTGTGATTGTGACAGCGAGCACAGCCGATCGTGACACCCATGACCGAAGCGCCGACAGTCTGCATGATCTCATCCATGCGATCTGCCCGAGCCTGTCGAATCGCGGCCGGTTCACGTCCAACGGTTGCAGCGGGAACGTGAGGACCGGCGACAAGAAAGCCCGTGGCCTCACCGACGCCCATGGAATCTCCCGCAATCTGTTCCTGAATAAAGCGATCGTACGGCTTGTCTTCGTTGAACGATCGAACCAGGTAGTCGCGATAAACCCACGCGTTCTTGCGATAGAGATTGGCTTCTGAGCCGTTCGTTTCCGACCAGCGAATCACATCCAGCCAGTGTTGCGTCCACCGTTCACCAAAGTGCGGCGAAGCAAGCAACCTGTCAACGAGTGCTTCATAGGCGGCGGCCACATCGTGATCGCAGGCGTCAAGGAACTGTTCCATTTCATCGGGGGTCGGTGGAAGTCCTGTCAGCACGATCGAAACACGCCGGATGAGCGAACGCGAGTCGGCTGGCTTCGAGAAACTCAGATCGCGTTCTGAAAGTTCTGAAAACAGAAAAGCGTCCACGGGGTTTGCTGAACTCGTCGCAACATCGGGGACAGCCGGACGCACAACGGACTGGAACGACCAGTGATCCGTTTTATCGTCGGCCACAGCCTCCATTTGCCCGGGCCATATTGCTCCCTGCTGAATCCAGCGAGTCAGCAGCTCGATCTCGACCGGCGGCATTTTGTCTTCGTCCGGCGGCATTTTGACATCTGCATCAAGATGTCTGACGACGTCAATCAGATAGCTTTTATCGGGCCTGCCCGGAACAACAGCGGCAAGACCCGAATCGCCACCGCGCAGCGCCTTGACGCGAAGATCCAGACGCAGACCGGATTCCTGTTCGTCCTCGCCATGGCAGGACCAGCAGCGCTCTTCGAGAATCGATGCGATATCGCGATTGAAGTCAACTTCGTCTGCGGGCAGCCGTTGCGGCAGTTGCAACGCAGCGACACACAGCCCAACATACCAATGTAATTTGAGAGATGTTAACGACATCCTGAAGCCCTATTTCCTCTACAGTGCAGACTGCCAGCCAGCGTCCATCTGTGCCATCAAGTTTTCAACGACCTGTGGATGCTCACCTGCAATGTTGTTCGTCTCGTGAGGATCTGTTGTGTAGTCGGACAGTTCGTCAAAGATCGGTTCCGCCTGTGGATTGCGATGGTCTCGCCAGACGACCAGACGGTAACGGTCAGTCCGCATCGAATATCCCATCAAATCATTTTCGAATAGCTCCCGCTCCCGCTCCCACACCGGCCCCTGTTGCCGGATAATTTTCTGCTCGACCCGTTCAATCAACGGACCAAAAAACGTCTGCCGCATACCCTGTGACAGAGGATTCACAGCCCACTCGCGCAAAGCACGATTGGGGTACTGACTGAACGCAGCCTTCTTCCATGGACGTCCAGGTTTGTCCAGCAGCGGAACGAAACTGTGCCCTTCCAGATGTTCTGGTAATGGCACGCCAGCCAGTTCGCACAACGTCGGATACATATCCACCCGTTCAACAAGAGCTTTGGTCGAGTTACCGCGAACCTTCATGTCCGGTGTCCAGGCGATCAGTGAAACGCGCGTCGAGATTTCATAATTGGTGGCTTTGCCCCAGACTCCCATATCGCCGAGATACCAGCCGTGATTCCCCCACACGACAATGATGGTATCCTCGCACATGCCCGCTTCGTCCAACGCATCAAGCATCAGACCAAGCTGAGCATCCACATAACTGACGCAGGCATAATATCCATGCCGCAACATTTTGGCTAACTGATCGCCAATGGGACCGGATTTAGGGATACCGTGGCGCGTACGTAACTCGAATGATTCGTGCAGTCCCATTGTGGCGCCGTTCATCGGCGGTGCAGATTGAGCGGCCAGTTCGATATCGTTACGGTCATACAGATCTGCCGACACGCCGCCGCAACGTCCTTTCCCTGCGAAAGCAGGACTTCCGCTTCTCGAAGCTTCTGGATAATCTGTTCTGTCTTGAATCGCTTACGTGGCTTTTGATGCCTCCCTCTTCTGTGACCAAAACCAGAGTCCACCACTCAACATCCGGTCGCGTTTAGTGGGGTCAGGTCAGCTTCTTTACTCTGGGACATGCGCCGGAGAATTCGGCCAATCTTGTGGTGCAGAATTCTAAATGGTACTGGGACATTTGTCGCTGACGCCTCCCGAAAGTGGCCGTCAGTATCTACGAACCAGAGCTGTGTGTCACAACCGGAGACGTGGACTAGCTCTCCACTATCGCCGCTTCTGGTGTGTTTGTACGCGCGGCGTACTTCGCCACCAGTTCAAGGAGTCTTTTTCGACTGATGGGCTTGCTCATGTAGTCATCACACCCGGCAATGATACATTTTGAGCGGTCAGCTGCCATCGCATGAGCCGTCAGGGCGATGATCGGTAAAGTGTACCCTTTGTCTCGCAGTTGCCGTGTAGCCACATAGCCGTCCATCACCGGCATTTGCATATCCATGAGCATCACATCAAATGGACGACCTTCCGAGCTGGCGACTGTTGCCAAATCGGCGCCAATTCTTCCGTTGTCTGCCAATGTGACCTCTGCTCCGGCCCTTTCCAGCATGAAGCTGATGAATCGTTGATTGTCTGCGCCGTCCTCGACGACGAGGATGCGGTGGTTGCAAAGAGAAAGGCCGTCAATCTCCGACGGTTCGTTGTCAGTTACTCTGAGCTTCGCTTCCGCCGAGTTTCGGATGAGTCGTGCGTCTTCCAGCGGACCGGTAGAGACGGAAATGGTAAACGTGCTTCCCTTGTTGACTGTACTTGAAACTGAAAACTTTCCGCCAAGCAGTTCGACCAGTCTTTTGCTGATCGAGAGTCCGAGCCCGGTACCACCGAACAGTCGAGTTGTTGAGCCATCGGCCTGAATAAATGGTTTGAATATCTTATCGATCTTGTCTTCGGGAATCCCGATACCCGTGTCGACCACGTCGAACTGCAGTTTAGGTTCGTCGGCGAATTCATCCACGAGGCGAGCGATAAGCCGAATCGACCCGGTCTCCGTGAACTTAATGGCATTGCCAACAATGTTGATGAGTATCTGACGTATTCGAACAGGATCGGTACGAATCGTTTCAGGAACAGGGCTGTCGAACTCAACGTCCAATGACAGTCCTTTTGCCACCGCCTTGACGTTCATCAATGAGACAACATCGGCAATGATCTGATAGGGAGACGTCTCTATCTGTTCTATATCGATGTTTCCAGACTCGATCTTGGACAGGTCAAGTATGTCGTTGATCAGATTGAGCAGATATTCGCCGTTCTCCTTAACCGTACGTGCGGAATCGATATTCTCTGGCTGCGTCAGACTGCTGAGGAGAATATCGGTGAAACCAAGAATGGCGGTCATGGGTGTGCGTAATTCATGGCTCATATTGGCCAGAAATTCGCCCTTGGCATTGCTGGCTGCTTCGGCGACCTCACATGCGGTTTTTAACTCTGCTGTCCGCTGGGCAACCCGCTCCTCCAGAATAGCGTTTTGATTACTGATCTCGCGTCTCAGGCGATAGAGGTTTAGAAACACTTCGACCTTGGCCCGCAATACGCTCGGGTGGACAGGTTTGTAGAGGAAATCGACAGCGCCGGCTTCATATCCTTTGAATTCGGTCGCATCATCACCGCCGGCTTCAGTAATAAAAATGATGGGCGGTTGCCGCATACTCTTATTGCTCTGCATGGCGATGGCCGTCGATAATCCATCCAGTCCGAACACCTGCACTTCCATCAACACGACGGCGACCTCGTGGCACACGATGACTCCGAGCGCCTCGGTCCCGCTCGACACCTTGTGAATTTCAGCAGGAAGTGTGCGCAACATCTCTTCCATAAGACGCTGCCCGTCCGTGTGGTCATCAACGATCAGTATTTTCGGAAGGTCTCCCTCACCCATTCTGTGATTCCCTACCATTGGGTCAACATTTCACTGGTGCTCGAAAAGAATGGCGATCTGACAGGCTTCGGCACATGAATGCAACAGACCCTGGCAGCGACGTGCCTCAGGTAGCTGATACGACAGCAGTTCCCGACAGCATAATCGCGGATATTTCGTCATATGCGTCAGACCACGCCTGCTCAAGTTCGTCGTTCCAGTGTTCACCTGCGATTTCGGCAAGACTCTTCACCAGTGTTGCGCCGACAGCGGGATAGTGGACTTCTATGGCACCGTACTTGGTATGGCGCTGGCCAAGCAGTTCAAGCGCAGGCGCAAGTTCTTCGGGTGCTCTGAGATTGGCAACAACCAGTACCAGCGAAGCCAGTAGTCTGGACCGTTGATCCTGCATATCCACGTCTTCGAACAGCGGCCGGACGGCTGGGTAATCCTCAAACAGGTGATTGTAAAAGACGTCCACGAGCGCCTCCCCCTTGGGCGCCACAAGTTCGAAACTGTGCTCAAGCAGTTCCACATTCAATCCCATATCACTGTCCTCTGCACGTGTATGTCAAACCTGGTCAGTAAAACACATCCAAAACTTACGTTGCGTTCTTGAGACGTGCGTTGAGGCAGGAAGATATTTTGGCAAATTGTGCAATTGAACACGGAAATCTGCTGCCGCAGTACACTATCCACGTCTGGAAATTCAGGACAGATTCGATGGAGGACCTGGCACTATCGGTGCAGGGAGGTCAGTCCGCCAGGAACAACTGCTGACCAGACGGGAAAGTGTGTCCGGCTGTACACACCTCCCCGCGTCAGCGGAGATATCCGGACCGCAGCGGCGATTCGGGCAATCCACTGCAGCACCATCAGTCCCGCAAACAGCCGGTCAGTACGTTGAAAATCTCAAGACAGTCTTCCCTGTACAGGTCGCCTGCCCTTTGCGAAGTGTCGCTATCGAGGCACTTTATATGTGTGTGTGTGTGCGGAGTCCTCATGTCTCGCACTCCGTTCCGCAGTTTTCATACGGCCCGGCAACGGACACCCAAAGGCAAGAGCCCGCCGTTGCTGTCCAGAGTTGTCGTTCAGCAGGAGCGACTCAACGGCACCACGTCCGGCATTGTCACCTGAATGACACCGTGAGCCCGTAATCCCGCCCGGGAACAGCAGCTGCCCACTTGCCGCATAGAACAGCGAATCCCCGGCGGTCGTTGCGCCCAACTGACAGGCCTGGACGCCCCCTGCTCGCATTTTATGTGAACACCGGCAATATGGCTGGCAGAGGACCAGAGACCGATCTTTTTCCACCCCACGGGGAACATGAGTGGTCTGAAGAATGCGACGTGGACATCGACGAGGTCGGGGCGACGAGCCCGAATCTGCGCCACTTCCCCGATCGTTGCTCGTGTGCACGGGCAATGAGGGTGAGCAAATATGACAGGTGTTAGGCGATCTGGATCGCAACTTAGTTGACTCTCGGCGGGCCAGTGTTGTTCGGTCGTGGCGGATTCCCGGAAGTCGTCTCGTAGTTCCACATCCAGGACGCTCCCCGGAGCACAAGAACAAGCCAAGTCACTATTGCCATTGAAATTAGAAACGCCGAGGTGTTGCGGCGACGTAATGCTTCGACCGGGCCTGGAGGCTTTGAGGCACAGTGTATTTTGCCCTCATGCCAATGCCCCCAACGTCGCCTTAAGCTGTACCGCGGGTCTGTAACTCACTCGACTCGCTGAAACCTGCCCCGACACACTTCGCCAGATTTCCCTCAGACGTACGGCTCAGGTAATGCACAGCTGAAGTCGTAATAACTTCAACCACAGCAGGCCACGGACTGACGTGTTGTGCCTGTCTTCTTGTTGTTGGTTCATTTGTATACGGCATGGCAAGTGATGCTCCGACCGTGTTCCTCGCTGTCGAATGGGTTTTATCGACTGATTTACTAACAGATAGGTTACGTTTGGGCGACGTCGCCTGGGAATCCGACCAGGATCGATAGGAATAGCAGTTCGGGATCTCCAGTAGGGAGCCTACGACCGGTACAACCTGCCCGGGTAACGGAAAGATGAAGCGGTTGCAGTACTGCACTGGCGGGCCAGCGGTGACCGGCGCGTTGTCTTGAAGGATCGTGGTGGAATGCCATCGTCCGGTCGGACGATGGCATTCCACAGACTATCGATTTCTTGAGTCGAACTTTGCCTGATGCGTCAGTTTCCACGCGCCGATTGGATGGAGCTTTGGCAGACGAGAGGACGAACCCCGCGTGCTCGGAACCAGATTGAGATGCAACAATGCAGTCCTCGCGCGACAGATATCGACCACAGGAGCTTCCCGGCAGTTCATCAGGAATAAAGGCTACGGACTTTGGGAAATTCGAGGACAGACAACAGAACATGTGATATTCGTTTTCTTCTGTAACTCCACGTCGGGACAGGACACAGCAGCAACAATGATGAAGGCTGATGCAGTTCGTGTGGTTCTTACAATCGTGATGTATTTCCTGATTCGCCGGACTCTCTCCACGTTGGCCCTGTACTCAGAGCCGACGGTCGTGAGCGTTTAGGGGTGTCCGGGTCGTCACAACCAGCCAGTGATGTGTCTCTGCGCGGATGTCCATCCAGGTCCTTCTTCACTGCGGATGTAACATCCGTGCAAATAGATTCTGTTGCGGTTGGCCGCATCAGGCCATCTGAGTCGCGTTTAAATCTCAGATCAACTCGCTCAAACTGAACATGCTGGTTGCTGTCAGAGCGTCCCACCTGGTGTCTGTTACTATCCCAGAGGAAGTTAAAGGGCTCCGCATGGATTCGAAACAGCGGCCACTTATCCGGAAGGAATGCGTTGTGGGTGATGCGGCAATCCCCGGGAGCGGCCGACTGCCTGTGGCCCGCACCGACTCCGATTTCCATTGTCACCTTGCAGTCAATAAACGTGTTGTGAACGACGCTCGCCTCGCGGACAGGGGCGTAGCCGTTCAACGGGCCGTCCGGGATGCCGTTCATCAAACAGATCGCAGCTCGCTCAGCGTCGCCCCGCAGGCCTTCGAAGTAGTTGTTCGTCACTGAATGATTCTGTCCGATGACACGAACACCGCCAGTTCCACGCTGTCTTCTGCCGAGAAAAACATTGCTGTCGACCAGGCAACGGTGCCCGTGTCGCAATGTCAGCGCACCGGAACACGCGTCGAATACGTTGTGGCGATAAGTGTTTTCACAGGACTTGTTGGATACAATCTCGGCCTCTCCATTACACTCATGGAAGTAATTGTCTTCCACCAGCGTCCTGCAGTTGAAGTCGGAAACATCGCTCGTACCGATCCGAATCGTTTCGCCGCCGTTACTTCCCAGCACCGGACGCGGCCCGAAGTAGTTGTGGTCGATTCGGTGCTCTCCCTCCCCTTCGCTCACCCACACGACAAGCGTTGCACCACGATTCCGTTTTCCTCCGAAATAACAGTGATCGACCCGATTCTTTGTTCCGTAGACCGACAACCAGCGTGATTCTGGGCCCGACTCCGATTCCGACGTCTGCTCAAACACACAATCAGTCACGCGACACTTATGTGCGTGCCGTTTGCTGTGACTCCTGAGTTGCAGTACGTCGCTGGCGCCGTTCGTATTGCGGAAGACGAGCCCCGAGACAATGACGTGATTGCCCGACAGCCGAAGCTGACTCTGCCCCGTGAAGACAACCTGCCCGGCCGTTTCCGCACGAATGTAAATTGAATCTTTGCCGGTGCCGGGGAGTCGCTCAAATTTCAGTTCAACATCATGCCACAGACCGTCCTGCAATATGATTGAGTCTCCTGCGGAGATCTGCTTAACGACGGACGTAACGTCGATGTCAGGTGAAACCCAATAGTCCTTCGCTGCAGCGCAGCTGCCTGGCAGCAGCACCACCAGCACCATAGTGTACAACTTCGGCGACAGGATTCTTGGACACACTGAAATCTCCATGCGTCGTTCCAGCAGGACAGACTTCCTTAAATTGCGACCGGACTTCGAGTGAAACACTGAGAATTTCCCCGTGGCGAGACGGCCCATTTAAGTCCGCGTGCCGAAAGGAACGACTACCGCCAGTTCAATTGGCTCGATAGCCCTTTTCGAGTATTTGTTTGGGAGGTCGCGTTGGAGTGATGCCGTGAGAGATCATCAATTCTCGAATCGCCGCGACCGTTTCATATGAAGGCTTAAAATTCCCGCCACCACGATACCCCTGAGCAATCCAGAGAGGCATCCTGCCATTCCTGCTCGGCTTGCTCCAGATACTGATATCCGCACCGTGTTTTGCCAGGTACTTGACGACCGCGGGCATCGTCTTGTATGCCGCGCCATGCATTGCTGTTTCTCCATTCCTGTCTACGGCGTTGACGTCTGCTCCGAGTTCGATCAGGAATTTCACAGCTTCCAGGCATTCCACTTCAGTGCCGGCTGAGTCCCCGGAGGAGCCGGTTCCCATGCCGGCGGCCATCATCAACGGAGACCATCCGGTGTCGTTGCACAGCTCCGGATCCGCTCCCAACTCAAGCAGAGTGCGCATGTATGCGGTGTCGCCGGTGCCCGCAGCACACAGGAAGGGCGTCGTTCCCTTCCTGCCATACTTCCCTCTGCCGCCGCTTTTTTCTTTCTGAGAATTGGGGTTTGCGCCGTGCTCAACCAGTAATCGTACAAACGGAAGACTTGTGAGGCTGCCGGACCCAATGGGTGGAGGATCACCATCGACATTGTCACCGATGGGCGGTTTACGCACCCAGGACATGGTGTGTAGCGGAGTGAACCCTGTCCGTTGATCGTTGGGATCCGCGCCGGCGATCAGCAGTTCCCCGGCAAGTTCAAAGTGCCCGTTTTCGATGGCAAGGATCAACGGCGATGTTCCGTTATCGACATTCCTGCCTGAACTCTGCTTCGGGCGCATCGCTGAATTGACGTCAACGCCGGCCTTCAGAAATCTCCTGACGACTGCAGTGTGACCTTCACGAACGGCAAACATCATGGGAGTGTATCCGGATTCGAGCGGCGTTTCGAAACTGGCATCTGCTTTCAGCAGGACGTCCACGACATCGACATGTCCTTCAGCAGCGGCCCACATCAGCGCCGTCTGGTTTGCTCTTTCTGTTGCATTGACTTCCGCCCCCTTTGACAGCAGCGCACGAACCGGGCCAACACGTCCGGTTCGTGCGGCAGTCATCAACACGGTTTCGCCACCAAGGAGCGAGGAATTGGGATTCGCTCCGTGTTCGAGCAATAATTCAACGATCCTGGAATTGCCATTACGACAGGCAAGTGACAGGGGCGTCACACCATAACGGTTCTCGCAATCGGCCAGTGCATCCGCTCTGACGATCGCTTCTGTTGACGGCAGATCATCCAGATAGACCGCCCAGTGCAGGGCTGTCATTCCGTCCGCCTGTGCAGCATTTACGTCAACCTGCTGCGCCAGCAATTTTTTAATTTCATCCTTGTCCTGCTGTTCAACAGCATTAGCAAGAATCGGTTCAGCTCCATCAACGTTCAGACCGGATGCTGCCGACAGTCCAAAGGTGCAGACTGTCAGGACTCGTATCGCGACGATGCCGTATTGTTTCAACTCTGTTCTCTTCATCGTCTGGCTCATGCGGATCACAATGAAAGCGGCTCGAACAACTCATCAACCGTCCCGTTGCTGTCCGCAAACTCGTCTATTTCGACTCCCGCCTTATTCAGCAGGGTCAGGTGCAGATTCGCCAATGGTGTCTGGCGACCATATTCAATATGTCGACCACCTTTCATAGCACCCGCAGCTCCGCCTGCCACAATAATCGGAAGGTTGGAATGATCGTGCGTGTTTGGGTTACCCATGCCGCTGCCATACAGAAGCAGCGAATGATCAAGCAGTGTGCCGTTACCTTCCACAGTGTCAGCAAGTTTCCCCAGAAAGCCGGCAAACAGTGAGACGTGGAACTGATTGATTTTGGCCAGCCTTGCAATCTTTTCATCATCATTGCCGTGATGCGACAGTGGATGATGCGAATCCGGAACTCCCACCTCGGGGTAGCTGCGATTGCTGGTTTCACGAGCCAGTTGAAACGTGGTCACTCGCGTAATATCGGCCTGCATCGCCAGTACCTGGAGATCAAACATCAGGCGAGCGTGATCACCATACGACGCGGGCACGCCCAACGGCCGATCCAGATCGGGTAATTTATTGTCGGTCGCGTCTGCTTCGGATTTCTGAATCCGCCGCTCTACTTCACGCACGGACTCCAGATACTGATTGATTCTGTTTCGGTCGCCAGCGCCGACTTCTCGTTTTAGTCGAGCAATATCTTCGGTGACCCAATCCAGCAGACTGGCCTTCTTCTGCAGCTCAGCGCTGCGTTCAGCAGCGCTGCCCCCTTCACCGAACATGTTTTCGAATACGACTCGCGGATGCGCCTCAGACGGAAGCGGAGTCGTGGGTGAGGACCATGAAAGATTATTCTGGTACACACAGGCGTAGCCGTTGTCACATTGACCAACCGTCTGCATCAGGTCCATCGACAGTTCCATCGACGGCAACTGTGTTGACTGTCCTATCTGCTTCGCCGCGATCTGATCGGCGGTTGTCCCCAAAAAGTAATCTGTGCTTTCGGTATGCTTCGCCGTGGCGGCACTGAGGAACGCTGAGTTTGATGTCGCGTGGGACCCTGGATAGGCGTTTGCCAATTCAAGATCGCTGATTACGGTCACTTGCTTCTGCACGGGAGCAAGCGGACTTAATATCGGGGGCAGCTCGCCGTGCAGGTCCTCACCGGTTGGCTTCCAGCGACTGAGGTCACACCCCATCGGCATGAAAACATAACCCAGACGCCGCACCGGACGGGCGGCTGTCTTTTGCGCCGCGGTCGCCGCCGGAACCATTGCGTCAAGCAATGGGAGCGCTATCGAAGCGCCCATGCCGCGCAACGCGGTACGACGGGAGACGCACTTTTTTTGTATGAAACTCATTCGCACACCCTCATTTGAAATGCAGGGCTGTTAATTATTCCCCAGACCACTTCCGAAAAGCGATACTGATTTCCGGCGGCACTACGCACGACCTGGCGCACAGCCGGCCCGTCCTGATCTTCGATGCCGCGGCCCAGCGCATAGATTAATAACTTTTCCGTCAATGTGGCGACAAACATTTCAGGTTGCTCAAGAATGTCCTGTTCGAGACCGACGACCCCGCCAACCGTGTTTTCTCCATACAGGCCGCCGGCCGACCGGACAGGCTGGCCGAACTCATGGTCACGCCAACGCCCCACCGCATCGTAATTTTCAAGGGCGAAGCCGATGGGATCAATGATGTCATGACAACTGGCACAGGCTGCATTGGCTCGATGCAGGGCCAGTCGTTGCCGTATAGGCAGCTCGGCTCCAATCACGACATCCTCCAGAGACGGCACATTGGCCGGAGGCGGTGGTGTTGGCGTGCCCAGAACATTGCTAAGGATCCAGTGACCACGAACGACAGGCGACGTGCGTGTGGCATAAGACGTCACAGTAAGAATGCTTCCGTGACGCAGTAATCCGCCACGATGATACTTCCGTGCGTCTTCCACTCGACGAAACCGGCTTCCGTAAATGTGGGGAATTCCGTAATGCCTCGCAAGGCGTTCATTCAGATAGGTGTAGTCGGCATTGAGCAGGTCAAGCACGCTCCGATCTTCCTGCAGGATGCTCTGGAAGAACATCTCCGTCTCCTGACGAAACGCCTGACGGAGGTTGTCATCGAAATCCGGAAATGCTCGCGCGTCAGGAGTTCGCGAATCAAGATTGCGAAGATAGAGCCACTGACTGGCAAAATTTGTAACCAGAGCACTGCTGCGAGAATCGTTGAGCATTCGATTCATTTGCTGCTTCAGAACGTCCGGCTGCCGCAGCTCACCTCTTTCTGCCACAACCAGAAGTTCATCATCCGGAATACTGCTCCAGAGAAAGAACGAAATACGTGAAGCGAGTTCCAGATCGCTGACCGCATAGACCGACCCACCCTGAAGCCCCTGGGGATCGCGTTCCATTCGAAACAGAAAACGCGGACTGACCAGTATCGAGCTGAGTGCCATTTCGATTCCGGTCTCGAATCCGTCCTGTGCGTGAGCCTCACGGAAGAACGCCATCGGTCTGGCCAGATCATCATCAGTGATTGGTCGTCTGTAAGCTCGCCGTGTCAGGTCAGAAATTATTGTCTTCGCACATGCTTCGTCTTCGTCCGGGCTCGACGGGTAACAACAGAAGATACGCCTGCGGCCGGGCGTATTCAGAGAAGGTAAACCAGCTGACGGCGGAATATTGTCATGTGTGTAGAATGGTCCCGTGATCGAAACCTGATAGACGGCCGGAGTGAGTCGTGGATGTCGATGAGAGTTGAAGTGCACATTGAGTGGCTGACGTTTGGTCTCCAGCAGATACGACTTGTTCCTGACAAACGTGACTCCCAGGTTGTGTGGTCCCGCAGGGACCACGATCCGAGCCTTCAGCAGATCATCGTCAAATACGTATCTTTTCCGGTTTTTCGGTGGAACGATTGTGAAGTTCGCGACACGTTCACGATCCAGCAGAAACTCCATCTCATACTTCTGATTCAACCCTTCCACATGTTCGTTCCGGTCACGCGCCAGATGGACATGCACTTCATACTCGCCACTGCGAGGAAACGTGTGATGTAAGAGAATTCCCCCACGCGTTCCCAGAGGCAGACCCGGCACATGCTTCTCCTGGGTCACATCCGGGGCAATGCGATAGGTGTGACCATCGGGGTGTTTTCGGGATTCACCAATTGCCAGCTGACTGATCTTTCGCGCGCCGTTGAGATAACGCGTCAGCAGCGCAGGTGGAAGGTCACCAACCGTCACGTTGTCAAAACCGTGACTGGATTCGTCGGCCGGCAGCAGCTTCTCTGCGTTGATGTCCAGATGCAGAAGATCACGAATCGCATTCTGATATTCAATCCGGTTGAGCCGCCGGAACGTATCGGTTCGGCCAGGTCGTGGATGTTCTGCAGCTGCTGCATCCAGCGCCTCCGCCAAACTCTTCATCACTCCCTCAGCAACGTTTTCGGTTGGGCGACTTTCGCCGGAAGGTGGCATCTGGCGTGATCGCAGCTTGCGCAGCACCCGTTCCCAGATCGCAGGATGCTGCGCAATATCGTGCTCCAGAACGGAAATCAGGTCCAGGTCTCCCTCCGGCGACTCGCTACCGTGACAGTTGACACAATACTTCGTTAATACGGCCGCTAACGGTGGTGGCGGCGCTTCGGAACTCGCGTGTTCCGACCGTTTCTTGTCTGACTCGTCCTGTTCAGCTTCCGTTGCCGTCGCTTTCAACTGCAAAAGACCGCCCCAAACGATGCCTGCATAGAAACAGACAATGCCGCAACCCGCCAGCACACGAAGAATTGTCAAACGATTTACCATGCACGACTCCAGGCCTGCCTTCGTATCTCCTTCGCGAATTATAATCGAAACCCATGCGTTTAAGACACTTAGTGTTGAACCTGGTCCTCATGAGTCCGCCACGAATCACATTATCACCGATCGTTGACTGAAGGTCGACCGCACTGAAGGTCGGCTGGTACGGCCAACACATCCAGGCTCCGCTGCCACGCACAGTCTTTTTCGCAGCACGCTTCTTGGAAATCGTCGCAGCGGCCCCCGCCGTCTATTGACTGTTTCGGGCGTCCTGCGTCGTCAGAGACCACTCGAAAATGAGATGAGGCCGGGGACAGTCCGTCGTACCCCGTATGAGACGTTCGTATGCAGTGAGTCAGGACATCTTGAGTTTTCGGTCTGGTTGCCGATTCGGGGAAAAACAAAATCCGTTTGGCGGACATGGCAGGACCAGTCGTCCTCTCGGAGTACCCGATACGAATCCGGGCGTGACCAGGTCTCGGCCGATTCCGAAAAGCTTTCTGTTCCATTCGTGCGTATTTCGACGCGTCGTGCAGGACCACCCGGAATCAGAACAACCTGCTCTGGCAAATTGGATATGTCGGAGAACGCAGGATGTGCGAAGATGACGCAGACCAGGTTTGTACATCCGCATTCCACGCGTCCCTTGCATCAATGAATGTTCCATATAAAGTGCGCCCTTGTGTTGAAGCCCAGGTGGAAATGTACACCTGGAATGCGGCAAGTGCATATAGCGCCCTACGGGCCAGCTGCGGAAAGACTCCATCAGTCCGAGTATTCCGACGGTTAGCTGCAAAGCATGATTGGGGACAGGTGCCACTGAAAGTGGCCAAAGGTCCGGACCAGAAACGGAGCGGGCATAAGGTGACCCAACCGGAAACTGAAACGACGAGAATCAAAGCACTAAAAGAGGATGAGATGACGAATCAATCGATGTCAAGCACACTGGCCAGTGTGGCTCTTCTTGCTCTGTCGTACCTGGGTATTCCTGCCGCCATCAGCATCGCATCCCAGAAGCCCAACGTTGTCCTCATTTACATCGACGATCTGGGATACGGAGACCTTGGCTGCTATGGCTGCGAAGACATCCCGACACCCAACATCGATCGACTGGCTGCCGAAGGAGTGCGGTGTACAGCCTCGTACATTACGAATCCGCCGTGTTGCCCCAGTCGTTGCGCTTTGATGATGGGGCAGTACGGTCAGCGATTTGGAAAGTACGGCATGTCGCGCGGCCTGCCGATTCCGAAGGACCGTCCTACGCTGGCGAAGTTTCTCAGCGATCATGGCTACGTATCCGGTCATATTGGCAAATGGGATATCGGGACCAAGCGACAGGGACCACTGAAGGTCGGATTCACGGAAGTGGCGAAGACGCCGCCGAAGAAAACGTACAGCAAAGAAGAACTTGCGGGTGCTCCGGAAGCCCTGCGAAAGCAAATCAGCAGCAAAGGCAGCAAGTCAAAGTATTTCTGCGTCAACGAAGAAGGAAAAACGGTCTGGCTCACTGACTACGACGGCGATTCGATGTGCGACTTCATTGATCGCCACAAAGCCGAACCGTTCTTTCTGTACTGGTCACCTGAGGCAGTGCATTCATTCAGCACAGAAGCCCCGAAGCGACTGACGAATCGCACGACAGCTGCGCCCGGAAGACGAAAGCTGGCCGGCGCGATCGTCTCGGTTGATGATCAGGTCGGCAAGCTGGTGGCCACGCTGCATAAACACAAGTTGCGTAAGAAAACGCTGGTCATTTTCACCAGCGACAATGGGGCCAATGGAGGCGAAGGCGGTACATCGACCCCGTACACCGGTGGCAAAGGACGAGGGACGCAGAAAGAAGGCTGGGTTCGTGTGCCCACAATTTTCTCCATGCCCGGATTGATTCCGGAGGGCAAACAATACGACAGCCTGATGGCCAACTTTGATTTCTATTCCACCATCACTTCGTTGGCCGGGCTGCCGATTCCCAACCACTGCGACGGTGTGGATCTGATTCCGTACCTGACCGGTGAGCGGACAGACGATGCGCATGAATACCTGTTCTGGCTCAACAACGAGCCAGGAGACGCGGTCCGCAGACACCTGATCGCCGTCCGCTGGCGCGATTGGCGGCTGTACAGGAAGTACGAAAAGGACCCGTGGCAACTGTTCGATCTGAAGTCCGATTCCAGAGAAGAACACGACATTGCGCCAATGCACCCAGACATTGTCAGGCAAATGGCAGCTAAGCACACAGCATGGTCAGAGACGCTTGTCCCACTCGGCAAAATCCCCAGCATTCGTGCCGGTGAACCGGTCATTCCCACCGGTCACGGTTGGGAATTTGCGTCTGTGAAAAAGCCGCGGCACATTGAGAAATGAGCTTTGCAAGGAACCTCGCGCCAGTTTCGGACAGACTTCTACGTTACCCCGAAATACACAGCGATACTGTTGAACGTGGCACCTGACACGCAGTGGCGGCTTCTGATCGCACTCTGGCGGCTGGCGGAACTCCGAAAGATGGAAGTATTCAATCTGACGTGGGGCGACGTGCTGTGGAATAAGGGGAAGCTCAGGGTGCGGTCAACCAAGACACAACACATAGAAGGCTGCGAGCTTCGTTACGTACCTCTCAGGGACATCCGACAGTTTCTGGAAGACACATTTCAGGCGGCACTGCCGAAGGGTAAACGGAGTCTTCCTGCTGATGCACTGGTGATTACCCGATATGACGAATCAAACAGCAATCTCGACAAGCCATTCAGAAAGATCATTGAAGCGGCTGGTCTCGTACCATGGCCGAAGCTGTTCCAGAATATGCGAGCAAGCTGCGAAACCCAGTGGCTGAAGGACAGTGAACGCGGTGATCTGGTCGCCAATTGGATCGGTCACAGCGTAACCGTTCAGCGGAAACACTACGTTCAGCACACCGATGATGACGTTGACGCATTCAACGCGAAGCCGTCCTTCAAAAGTGTCAACACAGGTGGCAACAAACCTACGCGAATCGATGCGAAGGCACGCGATATAGCGAAC